>WFLX010208692.1_pt1 | contig 13008 bp, 9 predicted proteins | sample 4967041 | NCBI WGS metagenome assembly WFLX01 (sample SAMN12857096, study PRJNA449069) | gut metagenome | isolation source: stool from male and female vole | host: Microtus ochrogaster | place: USA:Florida | collected 2017
GAAAGTATGTTGTAAAACATAAAAAATCTTTCTGGATTTAACATTATTTAACATAAATGAGAAGAAAAGACGTAAAAAGGGGCATGGGAATAGTATTCTTATGCGCTGTGGTTTCTACGGTNGTGGTATTCGCACTGGCATTTNGGAAAGAAAAAAANACTGAAAAAAATAAGCCNGNGGAAGTCGCCACGCNAGTGACNGATTGGGCAGCAACATTGACTAATGAGACTTCTGATTGGCCTGCACTTNCCAATATGGATCGNGAGATAGAAAGATTCATCGGGAGATGGAATATAAAAGGAATGTCGTTGGCAGTCACNCGCAACGANTCCCTTCTATATGCCAANGGCTATGGATGGGCNGATGTGGAAGCNGGANAANAGATGACTCCTACCAACATAATGCGTATGGCATCGGCATCAAAATTAGTGACAGCGATCGCAGTGATGCGGCTTGTGGAAGAGGGGAAGTTGAATCTCAATTCGCGAGTGTTCGGTTCGGATGGAATCCTAAACGACACGGCCTATACTAATGCCATCAAGGATAAGCGTCTTTTTGACATCACAGTCGACCATCTTCTCCAACACAAAGGGGGATTTGGCTTGGGGGCTGGCGACCCGATGTTTAATACTAAAGACATAATCGCTGCCAAAGGTCTTTCTGCCCCTCCTACCAACGAGGAATTGACCGAGATTGTTCTTGGACGAAAAATAGCATTTACTCCAGGCCAAGGTTTCCGATATTCGAATTTCGGATATATGCTTCTTTCCTTAGTTATTGAAAGAGTAACGGGGAAAAGCTATTGGGATTTCGTGGAGGAAGAGGTGCTTCATCCTGCAGGATGCTATCATTTCCGTCCTGCAACGAATTATTATGCCGACCGAAGTGAAAATGAAGTTCATTATTACGGTCCTGACAACGAAGCGGTGGAGGAGTATAATGGAAGTGGAAGGATGGTAGAGCGGGTATATGGAGGGAGCAATGTCAATGGTCTTGTTGGAGCTGGAGGATGGTGTGCCTCTGCATCAGATCTCGCAAGGCTTGTGGCAGCTACCGACAAGTCTCCGCACGTAAGCAATATCATCAGTAATGAATCGATCGATTCCCTGACTGCCTATGCAAAGGAAGGGAGAGTGTCGAGGGGATGGAGTGAGATCGACGAGTATGGAAAATGGCGCCGCACAGGCACTCTATCCTCTACCCACACATTGATAGAGAGATTTCCCAATGGCGAGTGTTGGGTATTGATCACTAATAGCGGGGTTTGGACCGGGCATAACTTTGCGCGTGATATGACGCGCCTTGTCAGCAACCTGCGCTCAAGATATTCCGAAAGTTTCCCGAAGCGTGACCTTTGGTAGAGTCGTAATATATGTTGTAAAACATATTCTCAGAAGCAAAATATTTCGAACCAACAGTGTGACAGTGTAGTTATACTAATAAGGCGGAATTCCCCTCCTTTTAAAATCAATCAAATACTATGGCATATAAAATCGCAGAAATTGAAGGCATTGGAGCTACCTATGCAGAAAAACTTGAAGCTATCGGCATAAAGACAACCGAAGATCTACTTAATGCATGTGCTACTCCAGCTGGCCGCAAGAAAATTGCAGAGGAAACTGGCATAAGTGGCAAGCTTATCCTCAAATGGACCAACCATGCTGATCTTTTCCGCATCAAGGGCGTGGCAGGACAGTTTGCTGAGCTTTTGGAGGCAGCAGGAGTAGATACTGTCAAGGAATTCCGTCACCGCGTGGCTGCTAATCTTCATGCAAAGATGGAAGAAGTGAATGAAGAAAAGAATCTTTGCAACCGCGTGCCCTCTGTCAGCGAGCTCGAAAAGATGATAGAGCAAGCAAAGGAACTTGAACCTGTAATCACTTATTGACAAAATATACATAAAAATATACATAATTGTGCTTTGTATGTAGGGTAGGCCTTTTGGTTTGCTCTACATATTTATGGACTAACCAATGAACATCAGAATTTCTTTACTCCCCGTCTTATTATTGCTGTCTTTATCCTTGAATGCCATGGTTTGGTATGATGGGAAGAATCCGGTTTCTTATTATATCTCTGATGATTGCGACCCCGTGGTAGAGGTCGCTGCTGGTATGTTTGCCGATGACATGAAGAGTGTCACCGGGAAAGCTGCAGAAAAAGCAAGCAAGGATTCATCACGAATTAGAATTTATCAACTTGATACGGCTTCTGAAGCAGACAAGAATGATACCAAAAATGCCGGAATCGATATTAAATCGTTGGCGAATCTCACTGATGGATTTGCGATTAAGGAGAAGGATGGAGTGATTCACATTGCTGGAGCAAATGGCCGGGGAGCTGCTTATGGATTGCTCGAAATGAGCAGAAAGGCTGGTGTCTCGCCATGGGTGTGGTGGGGTGATGTGGTGCCTGCAAAAAAAGATAAACTTATCATTGAAGATGGATTTTCGGATATGCAGGGCGCTTCAGTAGAGCGTCGTGGAATTTTTATCAATGATGAAGACTGGTCGCTTCGGCCATGGAGTCATCTTAATTTCGAACCAACCGACCGGACTGAGATAGGAGCGAAGACCTACCGAAAGATTTTTGAACTTCTTCTTCGTCTCCGAGCCAACACTCTGTGGCCAGCCATGCATGAGGGCACCACACCCTTTTTCATTGTTGACGGTGCCAAGGAGCAAGCTGACAGCTGCGGCATCATCATCGGCACCTCCCATTGCGAGCCAATGCTTCGCAATAATGTTGGAGAGTGGGAGACAGCAACTCGTGGCAGATTCAACTACAAGGCGAATAAAGAGGAGGTGCAGAGATATTGGAAAGAGCGTCTGCAGGAAGTGAAAGACCCAAAAGGGGGGAATATATTCACTATCGGAATGCGGGGTATCCACGACAGCTCGATGGAAGGATATAATACCGCCCAAGAGAAATTTGAGGGTCTTCAGGAAGTGATCATCGATCAGCAGAAGCTTATAGCCGAAACTATTGGAGATCCTTCAAAGCAGGACCAAGTGTTTGTGCCATATAAAGAAGTGCTTGAACTCTATGAGATGGGTCTGGATGTGCCGGAGTATGTGACACTTATGTGGTGTGACGACAACTATGGATATTTGACACGGCTAAGCGATTTAAAGGAGCAGAAACGCAGTGGGGGAGGGGGTGTCTACTACCATCTGAGCTATTGGGGGCAACCTCATGATTATCTGTGGCTCACTACCACTCAACCAGGCTTGATATGGCATCAGTTGCGTCAGGCCTATGATAATAATGTAAGAAAACTATGGATAGCGAATGTGCATGATCCAAAAGTAGCTGGCTATGATCTCGAGCTATTCCTCGATATGGCATGGGATATCGACAGTGTGGATGCAAGCTCATTGCGCAGCCACTACAAGGCTTGGCTGACAAGGCAGTTTGGAGAGGAGGCGGCGGAAACTATCTTTCCGGTAATGCATGAATTCTATCGTCTGTGTGGCGAGCGCAAGCCGGAGTTTATGGGATGGTCGCAAGTGGAAAAAGACTCTAATATCTATGAACGTCGATTGACGCCTGTCCAAGCTACAGAATTTAATCCCAAAGAATTCGGAAATGAACTCCAGCGATATGTAGATGAGTTTGAGAAAGCCTCTTATGTGGTGGATTATGCTACTAAGTTTGTAGATCCTTCTCTCTATGATGCCTATTTTGCTACAGTGATTTATCCAGTATGCGCTTCAGCAGCCCATGCCAGGTCAATGCTTAAGGCTCAGGAAGCGCGAACTCTGGCATCTGGACGCAACGGGACTGTCGACCGCAATCTACTTGAAGAGCAGATTCGTGCAGCCTGTGCGGAGAGCCAGAGGGCGTATCAGGAAGTGAGAAAACTTACGGAATACTACAATGATGTTGTGTCTGATGGCAAATGGAAATGGAGTATGGATATGCGTCCACGCGATCTGCCGGTATTTCTCGCTCCATACCTTCCATTGATATTGACAGAGAAGGAAATGCAAGACTATCCTACTACTCTTGCCGAAAATCCATCGCCTGCGCAGCCTGGGAAAGCAGTGGCCTCTAATGCCGACAAATTTAGCAATGTTAAGGGTAAAGCCACTCCGATTGGAATGTTAGGCCATAGCATGAATGCAGTAGCTCTTGATAAGGGGAGCACCTTGGAGTATGAATTTGCTATTGAAGAGGGTGGCGATGGAGTGATTCGCGTGGCTGTCATTCCTACACATGCTATTGATGGCAAGGATGTGCGCTTCAGCGTGAGCATTGATGGTGGAGAACCCGAAGTGTTCAGTCTGAAAGAGCCGTTACGCTCGGAGAGATGGAAAGAGAATGTCATGAGAGGGCAAAGTGTCAGAAGCATGCCTGTATCTCTTAAGGAGGGAAGGCATAAGCTGGAGATTAAAGCTCTTGATGTCAATATAGTAGTCGACCAATGGATGTGGGATCCAGAGGCAAACCGCAAGTTTTATCTGTTTCCTATATAGGTTGTTAGGTTGTTAGGTTGTTAGGTTGTTGGGTTATTTTAATTTTAGCATCCTGCCTACAGTCAAGGGGTCGGAAGAGTTTAGCATGTTGAGTTGGCAGAGACGCATCACAGATATCCCAGCCTGACGGGCTATGCTTTCAAGAGTGTCGCCATAGCGCACTATGTAAGTTTCTTCTCGTTTCAATGACTTCGACTGATGTGTGTAAGCTGGAGTTTTAGGAGTAGCTGCTACAGCTCTCGAAGAGTCATCATCGAATTGATAGAGGTATCTGCCTGCTCCATAGAAATCAAATATAAGAGTAGGGTCGACAGCTATTCCTCCTAATCTGGCTTCAAAATGGAGGTGGGGCCCTGTGCTATTGCCGGTGTTCCCTCCTATGGCGAGAGGTTGCCCGGAATATACAAATTGTCCTTGGCTGACGAGGGCATACTGAAGGTGGCCATAAAGGGTTTCCATCCCATCAGGATGCGACATGACCACATAGTGTCCGTAGCCATGCGGATCAAAAGAGATGCGCTCTACGGTTCCGCTGACGGCAGCTCTCACAGTGTCGCCTACATTCAAGCTCAGGTCAACCCCATGGTGCATGCGTTGAAATTGCGGACGCCAACCGAATCTTGAGGTGATGATGCCGGCTACCGGGCGATAGAAATCTCCTCTTCCAAGAGTGGGTCGATACATGTGGCTACCTTCATAATATCCATATTCATCAGAATCAATCCTTCTTTCACGCAGGATTTGCCTATTCATCGACTTGAGTATTCCATCGAGCATATCTACGCTTATCTCTTTTTGTGGGACGCTTTTGCGCCAAGCTCTATTGTTTGTGAAGAGATTTGACTTCACATCTCGAGCCATCATCGCGGTGTCTACAGTCGCAGCGACAGCCGCCACAAGTTCCGATAGTTCATCGGCTCTTGTGGCGGATGTGGTTGCGGCCAGGGCCGCGAGAGTTATGAGTATGGTTCGTATGCCTTTCAATTACTTTTCTTTTTCTTCATTTTTCTTTTTCTTCATCTCCTCTACAAGCGGCTTGCCATAAAGTATCCAAGCTGAGCAGGCTACAAAGGCTAAGAAGACGAAACCTACGAGAATCAGAGGCTTGCGGGGAGAAGTAGGCTTGATTGGGACTGTGGCCGGAGTCACCGTAGCATAGACAGGGGTGTTCTCCTGCACTTTGGCCTTGGCCATTTGCACTTGCTGCGCAGTCTGATTGTAGAGATTGAAAGCCAAGGTGGCTTCATTTTGGAGGCGTTCGCGGGTGGTCTGAGCCGAGTGGAGTATCAAGCCATTATTGCGGTCGAGATAATCAGCATATTTCTGCTGCGCCTTGTAGTAATTTTCTTGTGCCTCTTCGTTGAGCAGTTCGGCATATGCGAGATCCTTGCGTGCCTTATTGGTTCGGTAGGCAGTAATGTAATCCTGCAAGCGATTGACGACCGTATCAGCAAGCGTAGCGGAGACAAGGGGATCCTGCATCATCACTGATATGGTGATGACAGAAGTCTTCGTGTCTACCGATGCCGATATTCTCTGTTGAAGAGCCGTTACTATCTGGTTTTCAGTCTTTGTAAGGCGGAAAGTATCAGTCCTTTTGTCCTTTGGGTCTTCATCATCATCGCCACCTTTAAGCATACCTATGAGTTTAAATGGGAGCCCCATTACCGCAGACCACCAAGGCGACTTGAGATCATCTTCGACATATTCGCGCAAGGTGACTTTTTGAGAGCCATCGATATCCTCAACGGGCACATTGAAGAGTCCGACCAGGAAAGGCACGGAACTTACGACATCGGGATAAAGAGTTGGACTGACGGCATCCGAACCCGACTGGGCCGCCCCTCCAATGCCTACCATGGCAGCCATTGCTCCCAGGCTGCCACTTACTTTTTGCCCACTACCAGCCTCGGGAGCCAGCTTTACTGCAGTGGTGTATTCTCTCGGGATACTGAAGGCCACGATAAGGCCTACTACGGCTCCGATTGCACACCAAATTGCAATTTTCTTTTTTTGATGCCATAATTTCATGGCAAGTTCCAGGAGATCAATTTCCTGCTCATCATCGTTGTTTCCAGTCTCTGCTGGGGAAGGGTCGGATGTGCGAAGCTCGATTTCGTCTTCCTTTATATCTTTATCTTTTGGATTCATACTGATTTTAACTTAAGGAATTGTTAAGTTGTAGGTCCTGATAAGATCACTTTTTGAAGATTGCTGCCACTGCCGCTGTCATTGAAGCGAGCGAGCCTAAAGTAGTAGCGATAGAGAGCACCTTGGTCCAGTCAAATGCAGCAGATTCGGGCTTGCTTGGCACGATAATCTGGCAACCTGGTTCGATCACCGAACTATTCTTGGCTTGAGCTACCGATCCATTCATATATACTATATATGCTTTGTTTTTCCTTGCTCTTTCTCCATAGCCACCAGCCTGATCAATGTAGTACTTAAGTTTTTTGCCAGGCACGTAGACCACGGTGTTTGGGAAAAGCACATCGCCATTGATGCTGACAGTGCTCTGCTGCTCAGGCACTACGAGCACGTCGCCGTCTCTGACTACGAAGTCGAAAGTGCTACCTGGATTATTGATTGCCATCTCGAGGTCTATACCAATCGTAGTGTAATCGTTGATGTTCATCTCATCAATAGCGATTGAGTCTTCTTCACTCTGGCTTTTGGCTTCTGCAAGACGGTTGATTTCATCAATTTTTGCTTTATCCTCAGTTGTCACTTTTCTCTTTAGGAAAGCACCTTTGATATAGGCACTTTCAAGAAGTCCACCTGTGCGCTTGATAATTTCCGACACTCGCTCGTTGCGCTGGTCGACTACATAGTTGCCAGGGTAAAGCACCTGCCCCTGCACGGTCATCACTTGTTGAGGAGAATAAGTGGGGCTCTGGCGCACTTGCACGAGGTCGTAAGGCTTAAGGATGAATTCTGCAGCTTCTCCCACTTCCAGGCCTTTTTCAATGTTCACTGTAAATGTCTGTGCAAGTTGGTTGGTAGCATCAGTAGCATTTTGGTCTACAATTCGGCGAGATATATCGACGCGCGCTGTAGATGCACCTTCTTTAAGTCCGCCGGCTTGCAAGATGAGGTCTTTGAGAGAAGTATTGTCAGCATAAGGATAGCTTCCGGGTGTTTGCACGAGGCCTTGGATGGTGAAGTCGCCCAGTTCCTTAAGGCTGTTGGTGTTGATGATGGTGACAATATCGTTCTTGTTGAGCATGATATCAGCGGTGGAACCCGACATTATGTCGCCCAAATTGATAGAGAGCACCTCCAGTGAACGGTCGGGTTTCTCACGATACACTAATGCACGACCAAGATATGCATCATCGGTGAGTCCTTCAGCAGTCTGTATAAGTTGGCGAAGGGTTTTCATGTTGTCGCTGATGGCATATGTGCCAGGGCGATAGACCGATCCTGAAATTTCAACTTGATTGGTAAAGAGATCAGTTACGCTTCCCACTGTGATGAGGTCGCCATCCTGCATGAGGTAAGAGGGATACTCATTCTTTGTTACAGTAGAGAGTTCTTTTTCAAGGCCATTCTGGCGAGTGACTCTCACTACATCGCTATAAGCGTCGCCGCTGAATCCTCCGGCGTATTCGAGAAGCTTGGCGAGGTTTTCATTTTGCTTCATCTCATAGAGCATCGGTCGCTTCACGTTGCCTTCCACTTCTACGAGTTCGGAGTAGGTGGGCACGATGATTACGTCACCCTCCTGGAGGCGGATATTGCCAGTGTCTTTTCCTTTGAAAAGATAGTCGTAGACGTCGAGATTGGCAATTTGTTTCCCGTTACGGTAAATTCCAATATTACGCATAGANCCANTATCATTGATGCCTCCTGCGTTGTAGATNGCATGAAATACCTTTGAGAANGGGGAAANACGGAATGTNCCNGGGGTNTTGACCTCNCCNAGCACATCTATNTGNATNGAACGCACATTNCCAAGAGTNAGGTTGATGTCAGTGTCGCTTCCGACCCCGGAATATTTTTTTGCGAAGATATTCTTAATCTGATTGTTGGCTTCGGCTACGGTCAGTCCGTTAAGGTATACCGGACCGAGCTGCGAAATCATGATTCGGCCGTCGGGGGAAATCTCTTGGCGTATATTATCCTCGCTGGCTCCCCAGATATCGATGATGACTTCATCTCCAGGGCCGAGCCTATAATTTGCGGGTGTGGCCATATTTGTATTGGGCTCAAAGGATAATTCCTTTGAGTTGAAGAAATCATGGCCGTAAATTCTGCTTTTGGGAGGGATCTGAGTAGTGGGAGTAGCAGTTTGAGTGCCGAAAGTAGACACTTGCGACCCTTCGATTGTGCCAACAGGGGTCTCTTCAATGACGAAATCTCTCGAACGATCTTCCTGCATAGTTCCAGTTCCAGTAGTGGTTTTTGCTCCGGCAGCCTGATCTTTTTCATATTGCGCCTTAATGCGCTTGATTTGGTCGGCAGAAACGCCTTGGGCGAGAAGTTCTTTGCCAATCTGGTCCTGTGATTTGCCGGCAGCTGCTTGGGTCTTGATGTAGTTGATCACTTGATTGTCGGTGAGTGCCATAGCAGGCAATGCACAAAGAAGCAATAACGGGACTAAAAAACGGGTTACCTTCATATCCTTGTAATGGTTGTTGTTTCGTTTAATGCTATAATTTCCGCAAAATTAATAAAAAATCCGTTCATAGCCAATAAATATCGAGTCTTTTTTTCTTAATAAAGACAAAGAAAAATCAAGCAGCATAGATTTTTGATACAAAAAATCCCGATAGCCATTTAGCTACCGGGATTTGCGGTGAGGACGAGATTCGAACTCGTGGTAGGATTGCTCCTACGTCAGTTTAGCAAACTGGTGGTTTCAGCCACTCACCCACCTCACCAAGAGAGGTCGTTTCCTCATTTGCGGTGCAAAGTTAATAAGAAAATTTGAATCTGCCAAATTTTTCTGTGATTTTTTTGAAAAATCCGTCAATTATAGAGCAATCCTTAGGCCTTCATTGCCAAGAATCACGTTGTGAAATATGGTTTTTGCTTCTTCCAAGAATAGGGAGTCATTCTTGTATCTGGATGAATAGTGGCCAGTCAGCAATTGTTTGGCTCCAGCATCGAGTGCCACACGGGCAGCTTCCGCGGCCGTGGAGTGTCCACGTTCTCGTGCTTTATCGCTATCCTGGGTGAGGTAGGTGGTCTCGTGGAATAGAAGGTCGACTCCCTTGATTTTGGAAGCTAAATCGGGGATGTAAGCTGTGTCGCTGATATGTGCATAGCTTCTTGGTGCCGCAGGATCTTTGGTCAATATGATATTTGGCACTATAGTGCCATCGGGCTTCGTGAAATCTTCTCCGGCTTTTATTTTATTAAAAGCCCATGTCGGGACTCCGTGGAAGTCGCACATCTCTCGGTTGATATGCCGGAGCTTTGGTTTCTCCTCAAATACATATCCTACGGCCGGTATCTTATGCCGGAGAGGCACCGTGCGCACGCGGAGGGAGTCAGTTTCAAACACCACGGCTTCCTCCGGGCGAATCACATTGAATTTGACGTCAATCGGAAGTCCGCGGTTGAAATAGTCGAACATGGAAGAGAGTATCCTCTTGCCATCTTCAAAGGTATGGATAGTGATGTCTCCTTCAAGGCCTGAAAGAGCCATAGTGCCGATCAGGCCCGGGAGTCCGAAGACATGGTCGCCGTGAAGGTGGGTGAGGAAGATATGGTTGAGGCGCGGAAGCTTAAGGCGTTGCCGCTGCAACTCCTTCTGGGCTCCTTCTCCGCAATCGATCATGAACAGATTTTCCCTGAAATTTACAACTGTGCAAGATGGATTGTGCACAAGAGAGGGCTTGGCGCTTCCGCACCCAAGAACATTAATTTCAAACTTCTCCAAATTTTATTCAAAATTCAAAATCCAAAATTCAAAATTATTTGCGCAGCATCTGTTCGTAGTCTTTAGCAAGGCCTCCTGTGCCTGTTTCCTTATAGAGGGAAGGGAGGTCGTGGCCAGTCTCTTTCATCACAGTCACCAGTTTGTCGAATGAGACACGGTGGTTGCCGTCGGTGAAAGATGAGTAAATATTGGCATCCAGAGCACGGGCTGCAGCATAGGCATTGCGTTCGATGCAAGGAATTTGGACAAGTCCGCAAACCGGATCGCAGGTCATGCCAAGGTGGTGCTCAAGGCCCATCTCGGCAGCATATTCTATCTGAGCCGGGCTTCCTCCGAAGAGTTGGGTGGCAGCCGCTGCAGCCATTGCGCAAGCTACTCCAACTTCCCCTTGACATCCTACATCGGCTCCGGAAATGGAAGCATTATGCTTGACGACATTTCCAAAAAGGCCAGCTGTGGCGAGAGCATGCACCATCTGGGTGTCGGCAAAATGCCGGCTATCCCAAAGATGATAGAGTACTCCCGGGATGACTCCGCTTGATCCGCAAGTAGGGGCAGTGACGATTTCTCCGCCCGATGCATTCTCTTCGCTTACGGCGAGGGCATAGGCGAAGACGCGGCCTCGACTTTTAAGATTGTCTTTGTAGCCTCCGGCCTTAACGTAGTAGGAGCAAGCCTTGCGTTGGAGATTGAGGGGGCCTGGAAGGCGACCCTCGCGGTTTAGACCCCGCTCCACAGCAGATTTCATCACGCGCCAGACATCTAAGAGATAGTCCCAAATCTCAGGACCTTCGCATTGCTCTACATATTCCCAATAAGTATGGCCTGTGCGTTCGCAATATGCCATGATGTCGGTGATGGTATTGAGAGGATATATCTCGCCCGACTCAGTGTGTGGTTTCCCTGGCTCTTCGAGGGCTCCTCCCCCTACACTGAAGACGGTCCATTCTCCGGTCTGGTTGCCTTCGGTGTCCAGACTGCGGAATTTCATGCCGTTGGGGTGGAAATCGAGAAATACTTCCGGCATCCAGATGATTTCAGCCGGCTTCCCTGATTTAGAGAGTTCGTCGAGAATGGCCACATCGGTCATGTGTCCTTTTCCAGTAGCAGCGAGGCTCCCGTAAAGAGTCACTTCAAATCGTTCGGCTTCCGGATGCTGGTCGCGGAAGGTCTGGGCAGCTTTTCGAGGCCCCATGGTATGAGAGGAGGATGGCCCTGTGCCGATCCTGAATAGTTCNCGTAGAGATTTCATANATACTTNTNAGTATTAGACACTGCAAAATTACACACAAAAATCANAAAAATCAAGAAAAACGTTNANTTTGCNNCTCAANAATCTCTTNGNGGNGCTGAAAAAAGGACAAAAATTACTCTTTATTTCGATTTTTTATAATAATTTCAGTCTTATATTCTCAATTATGCTGTAATATAAGATAAAAATTTATTAATTTTGCAAGCTAATATAAAGAAACTAATTAATCACTTTAATAATGAAAAGAATATTCATTCCAATTGCAGCTTTGGCCCTCCTCGCCTCCTGCGCTACAGACACCAAGGATTCATATCAGACGGTGCGCTTCGCAGAATCTAATCTTATCATAGATACTCACAACGCATCTGAGATGGCGCAAGTATCCAACTGCGGTTATGATGTGAAGCAAAACATCTCCAAGGGCACCGTCGAACTTTCTACTACTAATTTGATACTCAACAATCAGAGCATCTCTTTTGAAACCGACACAATGGCTCTACGCACGCAGATATATTCATTTACTATTGATGGAAAAGAACAGCAAGACTATAAGTTGGCGTTTTCTAAGAATGGTAGCGCTTCGGCCAACGGGTCGGTTTCCAATCTTGCAGGATCCTTCATAATGTGCTATTATCGAACGGGCGATCTTGCCAATCCGAACTATGAAACTGGTTTCTTCCAGCGTATGGACCTTCGGTATACTTACAACGACCACTATAAAGTGCAGACTTTCTGGCCCACTGCTATGTATAAGGGCATCACTGTGGCTTCTGAAGGTCCGGATACATACACCACCAGAGGGTCCGACTACGTGTCGGTGATCGATTTTGAGAAGAAGACAGCTTCAGTCTATGTCTATAATGCAGAGTTTTCAGCTGACCAAGAGAAGACCCTACCGAAGGTGATTTTGTTTGAAGAAATTCCTGTAGTGTATTCCCATGAAGGATTTTCTCTTGAATCAGCTTCTCCGAAGACAAAAGTGTTAGGGAAGAAAGACAATCAGACAGCACTCATCGACTCTGTAGGCTTTGCAGCTACTGACTTCTCGTTGTTGTTGACATCGAGCGACTTGGCAGATGCAGTGATCAGCTATAAACTTGATGGCAAGGATGTGAAATTCCGTGGCACGTCGACCCTGAAAACAGGATTTTGAGGATTGTTTTGAAAAAAAATGCCAAAATATTTGGCGGAACCAAAAATAATCACTAACTTTGCAGTCGCAAACGCGGAAGTAGCGACTGCAACTTCTTCTGGAGTGATGCTCGAGTGGCTGAAGAGGCACGCCTGGAAAGCGTGTGTACGCCAAAAGCGTACCGCGAGTTCGAATCTCGCTCACTCCGCACAGACTTTTGAGAGCAAAAGCAACAAGATATTTTCGGAGAGATGGCAGA
>WFLX010174294.1_pt1 | contig 13006 bp, 14 predicted proteins | sample 4967041 | NCBI WGS metagenome assembly WFLX01 (sample SAMN12857096, study PRJNA449069) | gut metagenome | isolation source: stool from male and female vole | host: Microtus ochrogaster | place: USA:Florida | collected 2017
GAAAAGTATCCCGGCTACTTTTTTGCCTGTTGTCGATAACCGTGCGTGAATTACCCATGACAAAAAAGCGTAATACTGATATACTTGTCCTATGTCAAAATATACGGCGAACACAGTGATTTTTTCCCTGCTTGCGGCGATGTTTTTTGTTTCGTGCGGAACGAAAACAACGCGTCAGATAGAAATTGGCGGCAGTTATTATTATTGGGAAGGGTCTGCCAAGTCAAAGCTGGGCGATGCGCTGCGCAATGCCGATTCATTCAAAAAACTGGACGATACTTCGGTGTATAACCTGAGCAACGTGCTGGGAAAAGGGGCGCATTACGTGTGGATTCGCGCCGAATTTGACATTCCGCCGCGGCTTGAAGGGCAGACGCTTGGTCTGGTCGTGCCGCGCTTGCGCTTTGCCGAGGAACTGTACTGCAACCGCGCGCGCGTTCTCAAATATGGCTCTCCGCAGGGGCGCGGCGCTTTGTCCGAGGTGCAGCTTTTTTCTTTTCCGACGAGCGTGCTCAACCGGGACGGAGAAAATACGATTTTCATAAAAATGTTTACGCAGGGGCTGGGCGGTATTTCTACGCATGCGGTCATCATGCCGTTTTATGAGGCGTACTCAATGTTTGAGCGGCTTAATTTTTATCATGCGCGGGTATACATTTTCCTGGTGGGAATACAGCTTTTCGCATTCATTCTGTATCTGGTGTTCTATATCAAGCTCAGGAAATTCAGGGAATACTTTGACTTTGCGATTATCAATANCTTTACGCTTGTCCTCCTGATTCCGTTTTTTGTNACGGAACTGCCGAGTTATTGGGTCGATCGGATTCCGTTCCTGCTGTTTGCCAAATGCACGNTGTGNCTTCCGCTGTATGTCATCGGCTATTTCTTGTCGTCGTTCGTCATGCATTACCAGAAGATTTTGTTTTCGCGCTCGGTGGACATTATGCGCGCGTCGGTGCTTGCCGGGCAGATTGTGGTGATGATGGCAATGCCCACGTATGAAACGCTTATGCTTGTCGCGCCGCTTCTGCTGAGCCTGTCGGTGTTGCAGTTGGCGGGCGTTTTTGCGTTCCTGGTTCGGAATCTGTTCCGCCCGTACTCGCGTATGCGCGCGCTGGAATGCGGCATTATTTTTTTGCCGGTCATCTGCGCCGCTGTCTTTGATATTGTTATCCGCGCGCACGACAAGTCGCAGACGTATCCTGTTTTCTCGCTGTTCGGCTGGCTGTTCAGTATTCTTGGTCTGCTCGTCGTGCTGATCATGCGCTTTTCGCGGATTTATAAGGATTACGAGCAGCTGACCGACCATTTGCAGGACGAAGTGAACGTGCGCACACAGGATTTGTACAGCCTCAACCGCGAGCTTTCCCGGCTGAACGAGCATCTGGAAGATGAGAAATTCAAGGCGGACATGGACTTGCAGATGGCGTCGCTCGTGCAGCAGCGGTTTCTGCCGCAGCCGAACAAACAGTTCCGTGGGTGGGACATTGCGGTGTATTACAGTCCGTCGTCAATCGTTTCGGGCGATTTGTACGATTACTACAATGACAACGAAAAGCTGAACGGACTTGCGCTCTTTGACGTTTCGGGGCATGGCATTTCGTCGAGCCTTGTGGCGATGCTTTCCAAGAATATCATTTCCCGCGTGTTCCAGAAAGGATTTATCATTGACGAGCCGATTGACCGGGTACTCAACCGCATCAATAATGTCATTCTGAACGAAAAAGGCGACATCGACAATTATCTGACGGGCATTTTGTGCCGCTTTGAAGCGGACGCGGATTCCGACACGTTCAGGGTGGAGCTGGGGAACGCGGGGCATCCGTATCCGCTCAAATTCAGCGCGCGCGACAATGAGATTTTTGAGCTGCGCGGCAATTCCGGCAAAAAATATTACGGCGCAATCGGTATGCGGGACATCGACATTTCGTTCGCAAAGTCCGATTTTGTCATGGCGGAGGGCGACGTGCTTATCTGCTACACTGACGGTCTGACCGAAGCGCTGAACACTAAGCAGGAGCAGTTCGGGGCAGAACGCGTCAAGCAGCTGGTCAAAGAGAACAGCGCGCTTTCTGCGAATGAGCTGCTCAAATGCATTATGAAAAGTCATACGGCATTCACCAAAGGCAAGCAGCTTGAGGACGACATCACGCTGGTGATTGCNAAGCGCACCAATATGGCTGCCTTTGTTTCCCAAGAGACCGACGATGATCAGGAGAAAGAAGACTTTATCGAACTGTTCCCGATAGAAGATGANGTNGCCAATNTCAATNGGGGGGGGNGGNCANTGTANAGCTTCTTCCCGTTGAAGACTAAACGTGGTATACTTTGCCCATGAGTACCTTATACGAAAAAGCGTTGGAAAAACACGCCGCCTGGCGCGGCAAGATTACGACGGAACTCAAAATGCCCTTGGAGACGCGTGACGATTTGTCGTTAGCGTATACGCCCGGCGTTGCAGAGCCGTGCCGTCAGATTCACAAAAAGCCGGANGACGTGTACGCATACACTTGGAAANGCAACACGATTGCNGTNGTCTCGGACGGAACGGCTGTCCTTGGCCTGGGCGACATTGGGCCTGCGGCAGGACTGCCTGTCATGGAAGGCAAGTGCGTTCTGTTTAAAAAATTCGCGGGCGTTGATGCCGTGCCGCTGTGCATTGACACCAAAGATCCGCAGAAGATTATCGAATTCTGCAAGCAGATTGCGCCCACGTTCGGCGGTATCAATCTGGAGGATATTTCTGCCCCGCGTTGNGTGGAAATTGAGCGCACGCTCATCAGGGAGCTGGATATTCCCGTGTTCCACGACGATCAGCACGGAACGGCGATTGTCGTGACGGCGGCGATTATGAACGCGCTCAAAGTAGTCGGCAAAAAGCCGGAAGATTGTACGCTCATCGTTTCGGGAACGGGTGCGGCGGGCAGTTCAATCATTAGGATGCTGCATCAGTTCGGTATCGGAAAGATTTATGGCTTTAACATCAATGGCATTGTCATTAAGGAAGATTACGACAAGTACGATTTTCTGACCAAAGAGCTGACGGAAATTACCAATCCCGACAGCCGGCGCATGACGCTTGCGGAGGCAATGGCGGGCGCGGACATTTTTGTGGGCGTTTCCGCACCTAATCTGGTGAGCGAGGCAATGGTCGCGTCGATGGCGGAAAAGGCAATCGTGTTTGCCATGGCAAATCCTGAGCCGGAAATCACTTACGAAAAGGCAAAGGCGGCTGGCGCGTATATCGTCGGCACGGGGCGCAGCGACAAACCCAATCAAATCAACAATATTCTTGCGTTTCCCGNCCTNNTCCGNGGTGCGCTTGACTNCCGCGCGCGGAAAATAACGGAAGAAATGAAGATTGCCGCCGCGCGCGGGCTTGCCTCATTGGTGAGCGACTCCGAGCGTTGTCCCGACATGATCATTCCCGGCGCGTTTGACGAGCGTGTGGCGCAGACCGTNGCAAAAGCCGTCGCCGACGAAGCGCGCAAGGCAGGGCTTGCCCGCGCATAGCAATCGCCAACGCCGCCCGTGCATTACGGAAGTTTTGCTATGCGGCGTTGTAAGGCGGCGTATATTATCAGCATAATGACAGTCGTCACTATCCAGCTGGCAGGGTACACCGCCGTCAANNGGGCGAACGTTGAGCCACGGGCAGTGATGACAAACACCCACAGCAGTCGGAATATGCACGTGCCGAAAATCGTAATGACNGCGGGAAGCATGGAATGNCCCATGCCCCGCAGTGAACCGGCGCTCACTTCGTACCCGCACATAATCCAAGAGAACGGCAGAATATGGAGCATTCGGATTAACCCGAACGAAACGACGTGAGGATCTGTCGAATACAGCGAAAGCAACGGCATACGGAAAAGCAGGAACAGGCTGATGAGCAGTATGTTCGAGGCGATGCCGCACAGCAAACTGATTTTGAACACCTTGCGGCAGCGGTCAAACTGGTGCGCGCCGTAGTTTTGGCTGGTGAACGTGACGCACGCCTGCGTGAACGCGCTCACCGGGAAAAAGGCGAATGCCTCAAAACTGTTTGCCGCCGCGCTGCCCGCAATTGCGTCCGCGCCAAAAGCGTTTATCGCGCTTTGAATGCACACGTTTGAAAACGAAAAAACCATGCCTTGCAGTCCCGCAGGCGCACCGATTTTTACCAGTCCGAGGACATAGTTTTTTTGCAGCGACAGCCTGCGCATGTTCAGCCGGAACGGCTCGCTTTCACGCATCAAGAACGATACAATCAGCGACGCACTGACCATATTCGACACGACCGTCGCAATCGCCACGCCCGCCACGCTCAAATGAAAGACAATGACGAGCAAAAGATTCAACAGCACATTGATAACGCCCGCAATCGTCAGGCAGTACAGCGGGCGTTTGCTGTCGCCTTTTGAGCGCAGGATTGCCGCGCCAAAGTTGTACAGCATGACAAACGGCATACCCAAAAAGTAAACCCGCAGGTAGCGCACGGACAATTCGATGACATCCGGCGGCGTACGCATGAGCGTCAGCAGGGGACGCGCGGCAAACTGACCGAGCACGAGCAAAAACGCACCGCTCAGCAGGGCAACGGAAACTACCGTATGCACGGCATCGCCAATCTGCCGCTGCTTGTTCTGACCGATAAGCTGCGCAATGACAACGTTCGCGCCCACGCTCAGCCCCACGAACAGGTTGACAAGCAAGTTGATGCTTGAGCTGGTCGAACCGACCGCCGCCAGCGCAAGACTGCTCGCGAACCGCCCCACCACCGCAATGTCTGCGGCATTGAACAGCTGCTGCAAAATACTGCTCGCCGCCAGCGGCAGCGCGAACAAGCAGATTTTGTCGAGCAGCGAGCCGGAGAGCATATCGATGTGTGGGGATTTTTGCGCGGTCATGTCTTTCTTTGCGTCCTGTTGGTGCAGGATTTTGCCCGCGCACTGGCGGTGCAATCCTGTACCCGTGATTTTTTATGCGGAATCAGAGTCTTTTGGCGGACTTGCCGCCGACAAAAGCGCACACAACGGTGCGCATATAATTAGAAGAAAATCAAACCGAGTATGCCGGCAGGGACAAGGTAGAGCGCGAACCATTCCAAATGNCCGCGGCGAATGATGTTCATCAGCCAAGCCAGCGCAAGATAGCCGGAAACGAACGCCGCCGCGCAGCCAACCACGAGCGGAANNAGCCCCACCGCACCGGCAACAATCTCCAAGTCTTTCAGTTCAAGGATGAACGCACCCAGAATTGCCGGGATCGCCACGATAAACGAATAATCCCCGGCGGTACGGCGGTCAACCCCGCTGAACAANGCGCCCGAAATCGTTGCGCCGCTGCGGCTGATGCCCGGCAANGTCCCGATTCCCTGTGCGAATCCCACGATAAGTGCCTGCCACCAGTTGATGCCCGTCAAGTGCCGCTCGCCGGAAACACCGTTGATTGCGGCGCGGTGTACGCAACGGATTTTATCCACAATGGAAGACGCCACAAGCAGACCCGCCGTCACCAGAAAGCCAATGCAGACATGCGTAAGCGGTATGCGCGTAATCATTTTGCTCGTCACCATGCCNATCGCGCCCGTGACAATCGTGCTCATAATCACCATGATTATCATGTAGCGGCCCGCCTGTTCGTTGGGGGCGAGCGTGGCGATTTTTGCGTCNGTAATGGGCTTTGAGTTCATCGGCTCTTCTTTCTGCCCGATCGCGCGGAACAAAATCATAAACAGCCGCCCGATAACCTTGCGGAAATAAATGATAACCGCAAGCAGCGTCGCTATATGCAGCATAACGTCAAAGAGTGGCGGCACGTTTTCCACCTGAAGCAGCCGCTTTGCGACTGCCAAATGCCCGCTGGAAGAGACGGGCAGGAATTCGGTCACGCCCTGAAGCACGCCGAACAGTACGCTTTGGAGTATTGTCATGTTCTCACCTCAATATACGAGCATAGTGTAGCACAGACGGACGGTTTTGTCAGCACAACGGAGCGTGTGCGCCGTCATGTTATCAGTTTGTCCAGCCGCGAATCTTTCTGCCGCCAGTTCTTGTCCACCTTTACCTGCAAGTCAAGGTCAATGCGGTAGGGGAAAATCCGGCGCAGTTTCTTGTTGCTTTCAAGGCGGATTGTCTTGATGAGGCTTGCGCCCTTGCCGATGAGAATGCCTTTCTGGCTCTCCCGCTCCACGCACAAAAACGCGCGCACCCACATTTCGTTGGGATTCCTCATCTCCATGTCGGCAATCTTTACGTAAATGGCGTGNGGAATCTCTTGGCTTACGCGGATCATCGCCTGTTCGCGGATAACTTCCGCTATGCGGAAATCCACTTCCTGGTCGGTATAGAATTCTTCGCCGTACAAATGCGGGGCTTCGGGCGCGAGGTCGAACAGGGCGCGCAGTACGTCGTCAACGCCGCTGTCGTCCTTTGCGGACATCGGCACGATCGCATGCGCGTCCGGCAGTGCCTCCTGCACGAACTGCCGCGTGTTCTGCGGCTTTGCGTGTGCGTCGTCGATTTTGTTTATGGCGATGACAGTCTTTTTTGCGTGGGGCCTGAGCAGCGCGGCAATCGCTTTTTCCTCTTCTCCGCCGGCGCGCGTGCTGTCTACAACGTATAAAATGCAGTCCGCGTCGGCAAGCCGGTCGGTGACGATTGCCTTCATGCGCAGGTTCATTTTCTTTTCCGAATCATGGTAACCCGGCGTGTCCACAAACACGAGCTGTCCGAGCGAAGTGTTCACGATTCCTTTGATTGCGTTGCGCGTTGTCTGCGGATACGACGAGACAATGGCGATTTCCTCGCCGCTCGCCGTGTTGAGGAACGTCGATTTTCCCGCCGACGGCCGTCCGATTATCGTCACGAGCGCCGTCTTTGCGCCGACGGGCGGCTGTTCTTCTGCCGTCTGCCCGTCATTGTTTGCCAAATCCATACCGCAAGTATCGCGTAAAAACGGAAAATACACAAGGGGACGTGGTTTGACAGCGCAGTATTTAATAGAATATAATTGAGCAGGACAGACTTTTTGACGGAGGAACATGATGTCGGTGTATGACTACACGGTAAAAGACCGGAAAGGGAATGACGTTTCNCTCGCGGACTTTCGCGGCAAGGTGCTGCTCATCGTGAACACGGCGACCGGCTGTGGCTTTACGCCGCAGTACAAGGGACTTGAGGAGCTGTGGCAGCGGTTTCACGACAAGGGGCTTGANATNCTNGACTTTCCCTGCGANCAGTTCGGTCACCAAGCACCGGGCGACGACGAAGAAATCCATGACTTCTGCCAGCTTAAGTACAAGACGAGCTTTGACAACTTTAAGAAAATCGAAGTGAACGGTGAGAACGCGCTCCCGCTCTATACGTTCCTCAAAAGCCAGAAAGGGTTCGCGGGATTTTCGGGCGTAAAAGGCGCGCTGATGACCGCCGTGGTGGGAAAGAACGACCCGGATTTCCGCAACAACGCCGACATCAAGTGGAATTTCACCAAATTCCTTGTTGACCGCACAGGCAACGTGACGGAACGCTTTGAATCCACCGTTGAGCCAAAAAAGATTGCGGACAAGATTGCCGCGCTGCTCTGAAAATTCTCACTGANCTTTGCGCAAATTCTCAGTGAGTTTTTGAAAATTCTCACTGAGTTTTAAAAAATTCTCAGTGAGTTTTTTTAAAAAGTCAGTGAGTTTTTGGGGAAAACTCANTGAGAATTTTGGCGGCTGCCACTGCGTTCGTGCCNGAAANACGATGACAAAAGCGTCATGTTGGCGTACAATAGGANAGGAGCAGATACTATGGANTACGATGTCATTGTGATTGGGGCAGGGCCGGCGGGCGTTTCTGCCGCGTTGTACGCAAAACGCGCCAACTTGAACGTGCTCGTGCTGTATTATGGCGAAAGCCAGCTGGAAAAGGCGCACCAGATTGACAATTACTACGGCTTTCCCGGCGGCATTGCGGGCGCGGACTTGTATGCGGCGGGCATTGCGCAGGCAAAAACGCTGGGCGTTGCCGTTGCCGAGCGTGAGGTGACGCACCTGGAGATGACTGCCCCCGCGCCGCAGACGCAGTACCGCGTGGTTGCGGGCGGCACGGAATACACGGCGCGCGCGCTCATTCTGGCGACGGGCAACAAGCGGTTGCGCCCCGCCGTCCCTGGAATCGTGGAATTTGAGGGCAAGGGCGTGTCATACTGCGCCGTCTGCGACGGCTTTTTTTACCGCCAGAAAACGGTGGCCGTCATCGGAAACGGCAGCTTTGCCGCGAGCGAGGCGAACGACTTGGTGCATATTGCCTCGGGCGTCACGATTTTGACGGACGGAAAGGACGACGGCGAGCTGCAAAAGGCACTGGCCGCCGCCCCGGACCTGGCGCAGAACGTGACGGTTGACGTGCGCAAGATTGCCCGCATCCGTGGCAAGGACGACACGGGCAGTAAGGTTGGCGCGGTTGACTTTGCCGACGGCGGCAGTCTTGAAGCGGACGGCGTGTTTGTCGCGCTCGGTTCGGCGGGCGCGGTTGACTTTGCCAAAAAACTCGGTCTTGCCCTGAACGGAGACAGCATTGCCGTCAACGAACACATGGCGACAAACGCGCCCGGCGTATTCAGTTGCGGCAACGCGAACGGCGGGCTTCTGCAAGTATGCAAGGCGGTGCATGAAGGCGGCATTGCCGGGCTTGCGGCGGTGGAGTACGTCCGGGGAGCGCAGAAAGCGACATGACGGCGCGGGAGCGTGAAAAGACGATCGTCCGCACCAGCCTGCTCGGAATCGGCACGAACGTCGCGCTGTCCGCGCTCAAGGCGGTGGTCGGTCTGCTGTCGCATTCGATCGCCATTGTCCTTGACGCGGTGAACAATCTGACTGACGCGCTGTCGTCGCTCGTGACGATTATCGGCACAAAGCTGGCGGAAAAGCCCGCCGACCGTGAGCATCCGTTCGGGCACGGCCGTGCGGAATACCTTTCCGCGCTCGTGATTGCGGTGATTATCCTGTACGCGGGCGTTACGTCGCTCGTGGAATCGGTCAAGAAAATACTTGCGCCCGCAACGCCCGCATACCGTTCTGCCACAATCGCGATTGTGGCGGTGGCGGTGGCAGTCAAAATCGTGCTCGGACTGTTCGTCAAGGCGACGGGAAAGCGCGTGCATTCGGATTCGCTTACGGCAAGCGGGCAGGATGCCTTGCTGGACGCGGTGATTTCCCTGTCAACCTTGCTGGCGGCGGCAGTGTTCCTGTGCGCGCATGTTTCGCTGGAGGCGTATTTGGGCGTGGGTATTTCGTTCGCCATCATTGCGTCGGGCGTGCAGACGGTGCGCGAGACGCTGAGCAAGATACTGGGCGAGCGGCTGGACGCAGGGATTGCCCGTGCGATTAGGGCGACGGTCCGCGCCGTTGACCCTGAGATTCACGGCGTGTTCGACTTGGTGCTGAACAATTACGGACCGGATCGGCATATCGGCTCGGTGCATATCGAAGTCCCCGACACTTGGACGGCNGACAAAATCGACATCGTTTCGCGCAAAATCAGCGCGGACGTGTACGAGCGTCATGCGGTCGCGCTGGCGGCAATCGGCGTGTACAGCGTGAACGTCAAGGACGATTCGGCGGCGCGGGTGCGCGCGCAGGTAGAAAACATCGTGCGCGAGCATAAGGATATTCTGCAAATGCACGGTTTTTACCTGAACGAGGAGCAAAAACAAATGCGCTTTGACATCATTGTGTCGTTCGACGCGCCGAACATGCAGTCAATGTTCAATCACGTTGTCGCCGATGTGCGCGAGGCGTTCCCTGACTATGACGTGCAAGTGCAGTTGGATACGGACATCTGCGACTAGCGTTCGTCCGTGATTTGCTGTGCGTTCTTGTACCAGATACGGCATTCCAGCAGCGCAAAGGCAATGGCTGCCACGCTGAACCAGCGGTATCCTGTGGAGAACGCGGCGAAAAAATTGTAGATGCCATGGAGCAGCGCCGCCCATACGAATGGCATGACGTTGTTCCGCTGGTGGCGGAACCGCCACAGGTACAGCCCGCTCAGTGCCGCGCAGAACGTATGTATCAGGACGGCAGTGCCCGTGCGCGCGAGCAGCAGCCTGAACGCGGCGGCGACATCTTGCCCCATGCCGATTTCCTGTATCCGCTTGACCAGATAAATGACGGATTCAAAGCCGCCGAGCGTCAGCCCGAACAGCAGGCAGCACGAAAAGAACGCGGCGAGCGTCTGTTTTTTCTGCGGGACAAGCGCGAGGAACAGCATTTTGACGGTCTCTTCGATAAGTCCGTTGAAGATGACCGCCGTTACCAGAAGCGATCCGAACGTTTCCGCCGTGAACACGGGAATCGCGAGTACCACGTACTGCACGAACGCTATCGGTATGATTGCCGCCAGCGAAAGCAGGCACGACAGCAGNGCNTACCGGAGCTTTAGCCCTGGAACGGCGAGCAAAAGGACGACGAATGCCGCCACGAGCGGAATAAAACAGAGTGCCAGAAAAGCGTAGAATTGCATCGTCTTATAGCATACAGAAAAATACGCGCGTTGTAAACGACCGCGCGTTACGGTATAATCAAGTATGAGCAAGGCACTGATTTTGATGGGCATTAAGCATTGCGGAAAAACGACGCAGGGACGACTGCTTGCCAAGCATTTTGCCTGCCCGTTCTTTGACACGGACGACGTTGTGCAGGCGCAGACGGGCATGCCGCCACGGAGTTTGTTCGCCGAACGGGGTGAGGCGGCGTTCCTTGCCGCAGAGGTTGCCGCCTGCGCGCACCTCGCCCGCCTGCTTGCGGAGCGCACGCCCGCCGCAAAGCCTCATGCCGCCGTCATTGCGACAGGGGGCGGCATCTGCAAGAACGGTGAGGCGGTCGCCGCGTTACGTGCGCTGGGGACGCTGGTCTTTTTGGACGTGCCGGAAAGCACTGCCGCCGACCGCATTGTGCGCGAAGCAGTCATCGCCGCAGACGGCACGATGACCAACCTGCCCGCGTACATTGCCAGAGAACGACCGCAGACGCTGGACGACGTTCGCGCGATATTCCATCGTTTTTATGAGGATCGCACGAAACGATATGCCGATCTCTGCGCCGTGCGTGTGCCGATGACTCCCGGCACTCCCGAAGAGAATATGCAGACGATGCTGCGGATACTCGCAGCGCGGCGTTAGTCCGCGCCGCACCCGGAACAGCCGACTCCGCAGGAAGAACAGTTGCCGTGGCAGCCGCTTTCGCGCGGTTGCGGCAGTTCGTCTTCCGTCGCGTCCCTGACATCTGCCACTTCCACATCGAAGTGCAGGGTCTTTCCCGCGAGTTCGTTGTTCGCGTCCACCGTGATAATGTCGTCGGTCACGTTGGTGACNGTCACGATAGCCATGCCCGTCGCNGTTTCTGCCTGGAATTTCTGTCCTACCGCAATCGGAACGCCCGCGTCAAACTGCGCGCGCGGCACTTCGGCACGCAGTTTTTCGTCATACTCACCATAGGCATCTTGCGGGGCAACGACGACGTGCAGCGTGTCGCCCGTGTTCTTGCCTTCAAGCGCACGTTCCAGTCCCGGAATAAGGTTTCCGTAGCCGTGCAGGTACTCCAGCGGCGCGGATTGCTCCGANGCGTCAATCACTGCGCCGTCGTCTCCGCGCAGGGTATAGTGGATTTTTACCATTTTGTTCGTTGTAATCGCCATACTTCAAACATACTGTTTTGCAAGGTTTTCGGCAAGGCAAAAAATGCCGGTGCGTTTGTGCCGCCACCGTTTGCATGGCATGGTGTCCGCCAGTGCGGTGGAAACGTTTGTACTGCGCGGTGGAAACGTTTCGACTGGTCAGTGGATACGTTTCTACCGTATGCATGGAAACGTATCCACGTTGCNGTGGAAACGTTTCCACTGACAAGCGGATACGTTTCCACTTGCGGGGCGAAGCCTTATCGTACCGGCGATTTTATCGTACAATAGGATAGGANGTTTTCCTGCCNGCTTTATCGATGTTTTATGGAATCATTGTGAGAATGCAGTCTGAAAAGGGCGGCAAACACAATATTCCTCATCTTCACGCATTGTATGGNGATAATGAAATTGTTATGANATTTGACGGAACTATCATTGAAAGTAATTTTCCTGCTGAGCAACTGAAACTTTTACAGGCGTGGATTGCAATTCATGAAGACGAATGACAAGCAAACGGGACGATGCTCAGCAACGGCGAAGGCTATTTCAAGATAAAGCCGTTGCGTTAGGAGAAGTGTATGTTGCGACCTACGGCAAAAAAAGTTATTCCCCTCGACAATTACCGGCTTCGCATTGTGTTTGACAATGCGGAAGAGCGGCTGTTTGATGTCGCGCCGTATATGCAAGGTGCATGGTACGGACGGCTCAAAGATAAAGCGTATTTTANCAGGGTGACGACGGACGGCTTTACGGTCGTATGGCCGGACGGACAAGACATCTGCCCTGATGAGCTGTATTCATGCAGCTACGAAGCGAACGCGTGAGCATATCGTGTGTGCCATTTTTTCAGATTGCGGGGCGAATATGCAATAAGTCGTTGAAGTGGTGGCATTAAACAGTCGTATCGGAAATAATCTATCTGAGCAGAAGTACCGGCAAGAACCAGTAGGGGCGATTCCTTAGGGTGCTGAGGTTGATGGCAATGGCTGATGAGCCGCGGTAGTCTTTGAGGCGGGACAAATTCCGGGCGGCTGCTTTCTTTTTGAGCGAACGCGCATAACGGATTACCGGCAAAGTCTGTTCGTCGTCCAATGCGTCTATAATTCTTTTTGCCTCTGTCTTTGTGGCAATCGTTCCAGTGGTCATGCGGTCTCCTGTTTGCAAGCAGTGTATCACAATGCGCCGCATCTGTTACGCATACATCAGCATGACGATGACCACTTCGCCGCCGCCCTTACCGCGTGAGGCTTCTGAAATGATTGCGAATCAGTTTGCCCGATTCGGTCAGGTCGCTTTCTGCCCAGCCGCTTGTCTTTGAGCAGCCGGTGCTGATTGCGCTTGCCGTCTCGCCTTTGTTGCAC
>WFLX010026911.1_pt1 | contig 13003 bp, 7 predicted proteins | sample 4967041 | NCBI WGS metagenome assembly WFLX01 (sample SAMN12857096, study PRJNA449069) | gut metagenome | isolation source: stool from male and female vole | host: Microtus ochrogaster | place: USA:Florida | collected 2017
GGTAAAGCATCAGCTTCCCAAGCTGAGGGTCGCGGGTTCGAGTCCCGGTTATCGCCCAGACTACGGTAGCCTAACGCTGGAGGGGGTGAGGCTAATATTTTAATCAGAGGAATTAAAGTAATGATAAAAAAGGTGAGCTCTTTTTGGGAAAAGTTCGACCCCTCCGGGGTCGAAGAAAGAGGGATGCTCCTTTCCCCGAGCTGACGCTCGGGGTTAACAAGATGGGGAGCCCTCCGGGCTGATCCGAAGCAAAACAAAATTGGAGAGTAAAGACTATAAAGATAAGATTTAATATGAATGAGGAGAAGAAGGTGCCGGTGCTTTTGATCACCGGATATTTGGGGAGCGGAAAGACTACACTCCTTAATAAAATACTTAATAATAGGAAGGGGATACGGTTTGCTGTGATTGTAAATGACATTGGGGAGGTCAATATCGATGCAGATCTGATCGCAAAGGATGGACTTATCGGACAAGGGGATGATTCACTTGTGGCTCTGCAGAATGGTTGCATCTGCTGCACGTTGCAGATGGATTTGGTAAATCAGCTTGTTGATTTGATGGAGGGAGATAGGTTTGATTATATCGTGATTGAGGCGAGCGGGATTTGTGAACCTGAGCCTATCGCCCAGACCATTTGCTCGATACAGAATATGGCTCCGATCGTAAGAAGGAATGGCGTGCCGGTGCTTGATTGCATTGTGACGGTCGTTGATGCACTGCGCCTTCAGAGCGAGTTTGGGTCCGGGAAGGCTCTTACAGTGAAGGAGTATGGGGAAGAGGATTTGGAGAATCTGGTAGTGCAGCAGATCGAGTTCTGCAATATTGTGCTTTTGAATAAGATCTCGGAGGTGTCGAAGGAGGATGCCGTTATGATTCGGGAGGCAATTCATGCTCTCAATCCATCGGCCAAGATCATTGAATGTGATTATTGCGATGTGGATTTCTCTGAACTTTTGGATACTCATCGCTTTGACTTCTCTCAGACTGCTACCGGAGCCACTTGGATCCGTGAGATAGAGAAGCCTGTCAACTTCGTCGAGGANGAAGTTGAAGAGGCCAGAGGNCAGAGACCAGAGGACAGAGACCAGAGGCCAGGGACAGGAGAGGAGCATGAGCATAATGATCACCATGACCACCATGAGGAACATGATCACCATGTGTCACATGGAGAACATGGAGAACATGGAGAACATGGAGAGCATGATGAACATGACCACCATCATGAGAATGAGGAAGGACATCACCATCATCACCACCACCATCATGGCGAAGGTGAGGCAGAGGAGTATGGGATTTCCACCTTTGTATATTATAGGAGGCGTCCGTTTGATTTGAATAAGTTTGACTACTTCTGCCATAAGCATTGGCCGAAGAGTGTGATCCGCTGCAAGGGAATCTGTTACTTCAGTTATGATCCGGATATGAGTTATCTGTTTGAGCAGGCTGGAGTGCAGAAGAAGTTGACGGAGTGTGGCCAGTGGTATGCCACAGCGCCGGAGGATGAGTTGGAGAGATTCTTTGAGACGGAGCCCGGGTTGAAGCGTGATTGGGATCCAGAGTATGGGGATCGGATGGATAAGCTTGTCTTTATCGGACGCGGAATGGATAAGGAGGCCATCATCGCAGCCTTGGATGGATGCCTTGTTAGTGAATAAGCCTCCAATTCCCTGCGCTTCTTGCCCCTTGTGCCCCCTGCGTGAAATGTCTGCGCTTTTGGTTAACGGAGGTACTTAAAAATAAATTGAAGTTGTTTAAACTTATTTTTTTATGGTTCTTACTTAATTTAGTTGAAATAGTGCCTGTCTTGATTTATGGATTAGGAAGGAGTTTTTGCCCAAACGCAGATTTTGGGTCGCAGTGTCGGCTTCGCCGTCAGGCGGATATGGCGCGAATCCCACAGGCTGAAGCCTGGGGTTTCTTCAATCAGAGGAATACCTCTCCGAGGTGATGGTTTGTTTTGACGCTTCGGGAAGGTATTTTGGTCGCTGTGCGTGGCTTTGCCGCAGGCCGGGTGGGTTGCGGATGCGAAGCTATCGACAATAAAAATAATCTCATAAAGATTATAATTTGAGTATTTCTTCGACTGGAATGTCAAATTTGTTTGAAATAATTTCTGGATCAACCCCTATTGACAACATAAACCGAATATTTTCAAGTCGCTCTTGCGTGCGACCTTCCTCTCTGCCTTCTGCCTTGCCAACCTCTATTCCCTCGGCTCTGCCCTCGGCCTTGCCAACTTTTATTCCCTCGGCTATGCCCTCCAGGGAAAGGCCGGATGAGATTATACCCTTGATCCGGTATTCGCAATTGTTGTCACAAACTTCAATTTCGCACATCTTGAGCCGAAGCTCGTCAGGGATGTGATGCTCGTGGACAGGGAGACAGGGGAAGCCCTTACTGACAAAATTCATATCTTGCTGTGCTCATTGAAGGAGCTGCCGAAAGAATGGAAATGTAGCCTCGCAATCAACTGCCGCATGTAAACCAGCCCAAACTCTGCGAGGCGGATTCATCCAGAATAACTACCATTGCTGCCATAATTCTCTTTATTGGAATTATGGCAGCTATCTGTATTTAATGAAATTTGGGATCGGATTATGGATTCTCTGCTGGAGTCAATACAAGACCCGGGCCAGTCAGACCGTTGGCTCCACTTACTCGATTGAAGCTGAGGAAGGTCTTATTAAAGTTAATGTTGTCTATAGCTACTGTCACTTTAGTATTGTTGGTTACAGTCTCGATTGTACGGAAACGACAGCGGACACGGTGTGTAACCGGGCCGTTAGCCGGGTCGCCTATAGCAGTACCATTGTCATCACGAACATTCATCTTTAATTCGGAGTTGTATTCTGTCCATGTGACACTCTTACGATACTGGATTCGGTTCTCACCATTATTATCAGGGAAGAGTGATGGACCTGGAGAAACTACGATAGTACCCATTGGCTCGTTTTCGAGTCCCTGAAGATCAGATTCAATAATAAACTCAAGAGGGAAAAGAGCCTCAGGAATATTATCCGGGATATCGAAGAAGATCGTAAACTGAGAAAGCTCATTCGTTCCGCATAGCCCTCTATAAGTACCATCATTTAGACTTATTGATTGGTTCTCATACTGTAAACCTTGATATGCAGAGGGATAATTTTCCCAAATACCCGCATATTCCCGAAGATTCTCAAAGTCCCATTTCAAGTGGGATACCAGAGTGATAGTGCGTCCAAGTCCCGTGCTGGGATTGACGACTGTAAACTCCTGAGTAGCAGCAATGGTAGTGGGGTTTTTACATGCTATTTTGACATCGCGCCATTTTACGGATCCAATGGTTATATCCGTAGCAGTGTTAGGATCATTAGGAGTAACACTTTTTATGACAGCTCCGGGCTTTAAGTCAATAAACTTTGCATAAGAATTATTAAATGTTCCGTTGCCAGCAATGATATTACTTTTATAATAATATCTGAAATCAAGAATAGAGTCATTGTCAGTTATGACTGCTGTCGTCATATTCACCTTAATTACATCACTTCCATCCGACATATTCAATAGATGGTCGGTATCAATATCAAATGAGATGTTATTGTACACAGTTCCTTCAGCTGCCGCTTGGGCTGAATCATAGCCATTGGTCGCTATGCCTGTGATTCGGATGAAAAAGTTATAATTGCGCAGCAAACCATAGTACCGAAATATACCATTACTATCATTACCACCGAAATCGAGCTTATAATATGTCGACTTATCAGTAGAATTAGTGACTCTATTATGATACGTACCCTTTACTATGACATAGGTACGGCTGATAGAATTGAAAGGACGCTCGTACAAGTATTGAGATGGAAGACAATCCCAATTTTTGATTGCTCCATTTTCAGTAGTAGAATAACGTGTAAGGGCTTCTGTTGGAATATCCGGGGCATCCTGCGATGTCACTTGATTAGCGAGCGTTGTATTAGCCGGAGAGATACCTGCATAGGACTGCGCCACCGTCTGATACGGCAATGGATTGCCTGCGGCATCAAGGAATTCCGGAAACTGACTGCCAGTAGATGAATACGGAACCATAGTTCCTTTTAAGGGAGTATTGACAACTATGAAACCCTCAAGCGTAAAACCGGTTGAATTTCCATCATTGGGTAAAGTAACATTAGGATCTATGCCAACCGTCACTTTCGCGAAGTTACGTACGAGCTTTACATTTTTAGGTCCTGACACTCCGTCTCCTACAAGTTTATCCTTGAGATCCTGGTTTATCACCCAACGCTCCTTATTGCCATCGTATGTCTCACGGATGCAATAACCTTTCGGAAATGAGAGCCGACGCCAATAAGCATCTTGATTGTTTATGGAAATTAGACCTGGCATAACAGAACTCTCAACTCCATTAGGAATCTGAAGATTGTTGTCGGCCAACGCTAAAAAATGAAGAATGCGCGGTTGGTCAGTCTTATTTATAGTGACATCATATTTTACTACTGTGCCTTCTACAGTTTCCTTTGAAGGACGATATACTGCAGACAAAGTATTTGTCAAAGGTGAACCGTTGTCAACAAACTCTATGATATACAAGTTCAGATTATTCAGATTTGGAGCTTCTGTGAAAGCACGTGTTGTGACCTCCCTGAATTCTGAGACATCTATGGAAGATGAAAGGATCACCTTATCACCGACTACTCTTGCATTATCGTCCTGAGTATTTGACTCAGGAGTAAATGCATCGGAGCATCCGGCAAATAGAAACCCTAAAATACTAATAAGTGCATATTGTAGATATTTCATTTTCTCTTCAATTAGATATTTCAACTCAAAATCAGAAAGGTTTGTCACCCCAGGTGAATGTGTATGTTGGGGCGTCTCTATTTACTGCTTGTCCATTCGATTGCAAATCTGCCTCACCCCAATACCATTCGTCGTAGACAAATCGAGCACGTTGTACATCGGGAGTATTGCCTGTTGGATTCACGAAAGCATTATTCGAAGGAAGGGTACATGGATTAGAACCTGTATATGTTTTCGCACGAACACAAACCAAACCTTGAGCACTCCAATAGTACCATGTATTATCGGGATGACCAAAAAGACGAGGAATTTTATATTGTGCTGACAATTCCATAATAAATTTCACTTCACCATAAGTCGGTAATCTCCATCGACCTGCAGGATATCCTAATTCTTGGTATGCTGCACCTCTTCGTCGGGCTAATTCACGATTAAGATTCGTTCTAGTACCCGCATAACTTGAACAAATGCGGAATTTCGGAGCAATAATCATTTGATGATTATCATCTTCTAAGGTGGGATAATAATATGATAATGTCCTATTTCCCCCATTTGGATAAATGGATTTCCCGGTTTTAAATCCCTCAACAGTGATTCCAGTTGTATTTCCAGACCATGTATATTTTTGTCCCTTCCATGGATTTTTATTTTCTGCAGTCAATACAGGTCCGTTAATACCGGTAGTTATAGTTCTTTTTGTTCCTGTATAATTATTGGTATAACTTGTATTACTTCCGAGATTATTATTTATCAAAGATGATCTAGGATCACCAATCCTATATTCAGTTCCCTCAGGTAATGTTGTTATGGTCACTAGATACATATTAGGATTGAAATTAAAATTATCAGTTTCTAGACCAATTGAAGTCATCCAACCATCAGTCTTACCACCACTTGGTTGATCACTATTACATGTGATATCTCCCCAGTTTCCATTTATTATAGTATTCCCCTGAGCTCCATTATAAGAAAACGTTTTATTATTGGTAGGACAATAATTTGGAACTGCGGTAATATACATTCCTGGATATTGATAGATAGTAATTTCCTCTTTAAAGTTCGGAGAACCCTTCATATCAATATGTTGAAGAGTAATTTTAAACTCTACTCTAGAATATTCATCTTGAGCAGGGGAAACCTGTTTAAAATACGCTATCCTATCCAAAACCATACTTTTCCATTGAGCATCTGTTTTAGGCATTCGATCCGCTTTTTTTACATCTGGACCATCATTATCAGTATATGAAATGGGAGCATTACTATTCGTAAATGCATCATATATTTTTAATTCATGGGTGACTTTAAGCTCTTTGGTTTCATTATCAAAATCAGCTGTAAACACTGGGGCACCAGCTCTATTTGTTTTTGCAGACTCTTCATTTTGTGCCATACTTACCGTCACTGGCATTTCTCTACCTACATCATCAAAATTATAACGATAGAATGTCATTGTCGCATCTGTCACTACAGTCTCATGAGAAGTATAGAAAGGTATGACAATACTTGTCTCATTGTTGACAGTATAGTTATTCTGGTCGACAACAAGATAACGGACATCGGGGATTTTTACATCCATATTGACGTTACCCCATTCAGCAATTGAATATTCGAGATCTTCAAGAAGAAGAGGTTCATCTGGGATAAAGCTTCCAAGAAGACCCACATGAAGATATACATGGTATGAAACATTGCGAATTAATTGCAATATATCTGAATCCGCAGCAATTACAGGCACTTGATAATAACAAGTTCTCCAAGTACTTCCAGGAACCTGATTACCGTCGTCATCGACGCGCATCCATGGAATAGCAAGAGTCATATACGTGGCGGCATAATCACCCGGCTCCGCGCTCCAACGGTGGGGATATGTATAGAATGGACAATCTATTCCAAAATCATACTTATATTCTCCGGGAGCATTACCATAATCCTTGTTATCTTCAAAAGAATAAGTCAGATTATCAGGCGTATCGAAGAAATATGCCTTTGAAGGTGTAGCAGAAAGGTCAGGATCAAGAGTTGATTCAGAGAGACCACCGTTAAGCCAGACACGCATATTGCCCGTATCAGGTTTCCATTTAGATGTTACAAGAGTTCCATCGAGCACAACGCTCTGTGTCACCTCTTTATCCACAGCGAGCGCAAGGGAAATTTTGGAGGCTGAACGCTGCAGATCTACACTACCGGTTGCAGTGTTATCATAATCATGGTATACCACATCGCTATCCCCATCCATCGTGAAAGAAGTCTGGACACGTTGGCTGGAGAAAGTAGACTCAACTGCTTTATTTCGATATTCCTGAATAGTGAATTTGCCATCAGTACCAACAGGAGGATCCACATTGACAGCTGCAAAAACATGACACTTATGATCCGGATTTTCATCAAACAGTTTATGTTTTAATGCAGTGGTCAAAGGTATTCTGAGAGTAGCAGTCTTTTCTTTATCAACATTTTTAAATGTCTGCACATAATCCGGCACAGCAGTATTATCAGGTTTATCACCACCGTATGACCAGAGACACAGAGTGACGGACTCAATCCAATTTTCATTGAATGTGTCTAATCCATCTTCTGTATAATCAGAAGGAGCACGACTGCCTTCAACACAATTAAGAGAGAGCGTGATATAGCCGCTTTCCGGCATTTGCTGTTGCGGACTGTCAAGACCATTGCTCTCGTCAGAACAACTGACAATAGCAACACTTACAATCCCCGCAAGGGTCAAATTTCGTAAAATGCGATATATATAGCTAAACATGCCAAATCAACTTATATTAATTATTTCGGATTTTGTATAATAGTCAGTCGGTCGGTATTGGAACCCCAATTCCTTATTACATTTGCTACCACAGGGGTACCATCCACCAAAGTCACAATAACCATCAATTGAGCACTATTCTGCTCATTTCCCGGGGCAACGAGAGAAACAATGCCAAAATTCGCTTCATCAACTCCAACCTTGCCGGAAATGTGAGTTGTATTTATCGTCTTTGAAGAATCAGTTGGGTCAGGAATCTGGAACACAATAACATCAGTTTCCCCTCCTGTAGTGATAAGATAAGCATCCCATGTCGTTCCCAAGGGAGAAGATATGAAGAAACGACCATGAGCCACCTTTCCATAATTCAGAACAAGCTGAGCTGAGACTCGATCAAGAAGAAGAAAATCACCAGTCTGTCCCTGAGTTCCACTAATTGAAAGATAGTCATCCTCATTGAATCCGATATTAGCGGTATAGTCTACGTAATAATCTTCACGATTCCAGGGAAGGACATTGACAGTGAAGTTGGCAGAGCCATCGAAGTTTAGTTCGATGGGGAGGAAGGTATTGCGTGCAATAGCTTCGTGATCAGCTCCATCAGTACCTTTAATGGAGAGAATATTATGCCGTATCGACTCATCATTTAATGGAGCATATAGCCAGTTTCCATCACTTAGACGAACGCCTACCGTATAATTCTGTCCAGCTGTAAGGATCGACTCTGGAAAGTAAATAGGCGATGTGATAGCAATCGGGCCATCCGCCGGTTTCTTTATTTCAATGTCAAGTCCGTCGATGACGTAAGTGACTTCGCGATTGGAAGCGGGAGTAGCAAAGTTGTTGATATACACTTCTTTTGTCGAGAGTGGACGATCTGTAGGTGCGTAGGTAATTATACTCTCCTTTGATGGATTATACTCTGCCGAATTAGGGAAGACATATTCAGTAGTGCCTACTCCACTTAATGAGATAGCTGTAATTCTTGTGTTAGCAATTTCTGTTCCATCGGGGACAATGAAATTATCACTTGTATTTAGATAGAACATCGCTTTGGCGGCTGACCGAGTCAAAAATAGACGGGAATAAAATTGATCTTCCACTTCAAAATCCCTCTTAACTTCCAAATCGAAAAATTCTGTAAGTGGAAGTCGTTTTGAAGAAGAAGGAGCGAAAAGTCCATTGGAATATCCTGTGACTTGAGTGGTAGAAGAGGATATGCCGGGGAGTGAAACAGTCCAATTTGCAATGGTCGATAGATCATAAATAGTGCCTTCCGCACCATTTACCGGAGGTCTAAAAGATTCCAAGAATGCAGTTGGACTGTCAAATCCATCAGGAGAGGAAGTTATGAATTTTTCATTTGCCACGAGATAGATACGTTTCCACTCATTAGCTATTACTTTGAATTCCATATCACTTTGTACCGGGCGCCCCTCATCATTTGTACGCACTAAGCGGTTGGCTTCGACAATCCCGGATGTCTTATCAGCGTTAAGATTTCGGACGATAATTACGCGTAACGTGCTGATTTTTTCGAAATCGCCAGTTGGATTATCATAACGATCGGGCGCATTATCATCAGCTGTCACTGTGGGATCTTCTTCGTCTCCTTCGGCTCGAGTCTGCAATTCTTGTCCTTCTACGGCAACATTAAGGCATAATGTCACCATATCCGGGGTATCAGCAGGAGAATCCGAACCATCAGGAGGACACGGCTCCCCCTGCATACGACATCCCCCACACACCATACCCATACAGACGAGGAGTGTAGAGGTATAATATTTAAACTTAGGGAATATCATAATCCAAATTCTGTGTTGTTAATACGTACTACCCAGTCGTTGATCTCAATGACAGTGTCAAGCCAATAACCGTTGCGGAGGAAGAAAAGCATCTTCCAGCGGCTTTCTCGGTCAAGGAATTCCTGAGCCGGCATGCTTGCGTAAGCCTCGCTCTTCATGAGAAGGAGATAATTATTCAGCGGGATGTTGATTACATCCTGACCATCTGCTTTACGGGTGATGACGAGACGTGGAGAGTTAGTGGTGACAAGGCGAGGGAAGCTCATTTCAGCCCATGCTACGGTTGCCTCTCCTTTATCGTCGGGCAGCTCACCGGGACTGGCATTGCCGCGTACCCAAGGACTGTAGTCAACAGTCTTTGTAGGGATTACGTCATTGTTCCATGCCATGAGAGTGTTGTCATCGACAACCTTGAAGTCGAAGTCTGCTTCATCAATGGGAGAGCCATCGACTTGTTGGAGCATCACACGGAGATTGTTGGTATCCTTCATCATATAGAGAGTATAATCTCTATAATTCAGGTCTGATTGCTCAACAGTGACATCCAGCCTGCCGTAGAAAAGAGGATGGAGGGAAGTGCCTACCGGCTTAGTCAGGCAATTGGCGTTGAGTGAAACCTGAAGTTGGTCCATCTTNATAGAAGAGGGGTTGCTTGTGAAAGAGAAAGAGGATTGGTTGCAATCCATGCCTCCGTATGCTATGATATTGTAGATGCCGGGGTCAAGATCGACTGTCATGCGCCAATTCTCGTCTGCGAGGTCATCTGTAGAGTTGGTCTCAGTTTTCACGTAGTTACCATCTTTATCATAGAAAAGGACGGTCAGGCAATCCACTTGCGATGGGAAAGCGTTTGCAAACTCCATATTGTAGTCGTATACAAAGCGCAGACATACCCCCTGAGGACAAGGCTGCAGATCCTCGTGGATGCGGTCGCATGAAGAGAAGGACAGCGCCGCTCCTGTGAGCAATGTCATTGCTAATGTCTTTTTGATAGAATCTGAAAAAGATCTGATTTCCATATCTTGTATTGTTATTTTTTTGGTGATCTGAGAGGGTGTCACGCCTCTCAGATCTGAATATTTGTTTTATCAGCCACAGGTGGCTGAACGGAGGACAAACCTTCCAGTATTGGTATGAATGGAGTTAGAATTGGATGCTATTGAGGCGAACTACCCAAGGCACGATCTCCATACGGACGTCGAGATAGATTTCGTCTGATTCGTCAGGAGTATCAGGAGTTGGGTCGTTAGGGTCGTTTTCCGGGATACGTGGGTGACCGAGACGTGCAATCTTATCGACAGATAGTTTGTAGACATTATTACGAACTACATCGAACTCCATCGGGCCCATTGATCCGTTGAGGTGGTTGTCGTTGTGACGATTCCAATAGTAATAGTAGCAATAGTAGCCTGCGCCAAAATCTTTATCATCTGAAGATTGGAATATCGTGATGCCAGCATCTGTGACAGCCTCACGCATTTCTTTAAGTGCAGGAGCAACAGTAGCTCCAGTTTCATCACTTGCGATCTCTTTGCCATTCAATGCCCATTTACTCCAAGCATAATTGGCACTTCCCTCATAGGCAACCCATGCTTCACTTTCATGATTATCCTGAGCAACTGTCCATAATGGGTCTTCTATAGTAATCTTATTACCATTGTTTTCTACATAAACCATGTTATAAGTTTCTGCAGTGCCATCATTGTCTTTATCATCTTGATAGGTTGGGATTGGACCACCTTCGCCGAAGACAGCCTGATAAAGTGAACTTGAACGGTTGATTTCGACTTCACCCTTAGTATTGATAGTAACTGCATCTTGGATAGCGGCCTGACGGATGTGGCGCCAACCCATATAGAGTTGCCCCTGGAAGTAATATAGGATAGGATCGTCCTTTGAGTTTCCTTGAAGTGTATGATTCGGTGTACCATTATATGTGAAAGGCTTACCATTCAAACAGTTTGCCAGATTCTTAATATTACCGGCATTCCAAGAAGCCTCATAATAACCAGGATTCTCTGTATCTGCAAGTGCGCTTCCGAGAAGTTTACCTTTGAATACCACACCAGTAGATATACCATTCACCTGTTTATCAGAATTCTCAGGAATAAGATTCTCAGTAACATAACGCCATATACGATATTGACCTGCTGAAGCACCTGCAACATTCGGATTTACATAATTATCCGGAGTACCTTTAAGGACATCATCTACTTTTACAACATCCCAACGAGCGGAGCTGCTCATAACATCATTATTGAATCCTCCTTCATCATCAAAGAATGCAAAGTTCATATATTTAGAGAATCCCTTCATGAGTGCCGAACCACCGAATGTTGAAGCGTATGGACCTACTACGTAGTTACCATCAGAATATAGACCTGTTGTAGGATTTCTAAACCAAGGCTTTTCTACTCCACAAAGAGTAGTGTTGACATCCATACCATCCGAGCTTACACGAGGAAGATAATAGAATTTATTACACATGTTGACAAGACACATCTTCTGAATCTGCACATCAACAATTGGTTTTGCATTATCAAAGTCACCATCTGCCTTTGTATTCAAGAGCACATTATATCTGTTTTCACCCAATGTAGAACCATCCTTGAAGTCGAAACGAGCTACAGAACGCTCTACGAGCACAGCTCCACGATTGGCATCATCGGAATTATCTACTGTGGTCATATTCTCAGCAGTGTTTGAACCTGAAAGATGGAACGGTTTCTCAACAGTCGAGAAGTTTTCCCAATCAAGGAGGAACTGTGGAAGTTCACGAGTAGCAAGATGGACATTGTTCATCAAGAATGAATTGGTACCCCATATACCTACATTTTTACTTTGAGTTGCATCTGTAGTCTGAAGCACTTCACAAGTAGCATTAATCCACTCAGCAGTACCGAATTTTGTTTCTTTTATCAAATTGGAAAGATCTGTAGTTGGATTTGCAAATACGAAGACATAGACTTCAGGAAGTTTCTGGGCAGGAGTTGTAGTTGTCTCTCCTTCTTCTCCCTCTTCGGTAGAGCTTCCAGTTCCTGTTGCACCGTAGAGCTGATAAAGGCTATTAAGGTATTCCTTCTGCAATTTTGCAGTTGCCCTATACAGTTTGCGACCTTCTGTAGCATTTGAAGTGGCGATACGATTGCTTGGCACTTCACCGGCTACAAGGAAACCATATTTTTTAATATCATCCCCTTTAGCTTCAGTTGCCGCCAGCACAATAAGGGCTGAGCTTACAAAATTTTCTTCAGGAGTACCAACTTCTGTTCCCCCATCACTATTGTAATGATTTGGGTTATCATCGGCTCCTGGATCCAATGTTTCACTACGAGTCCCTTCAGCACCAGTAGGCATCTTGAAGTCTACGGCCAAATAGACACCACCGGAAGTGTCATCCGTGTTGAGGAGGCCACCCTGATTTTTGTTTTGATCCAACATGTCGTTGGAGCAAGCGCCGGCAAAAAGAAGAGCTGCTGCCGAAAGCGCACCAAAAATTAGATTTTTTTTCATGTTGTTTAATTAAAGAGATTTATAATTGTTTTTTTTGTTTGTTTTGAAGTTACTTTTTGAGGAAGCTTGGCGCATGCGGAGCATGCTTGCTTACGTTGCTTGCCGCTCCTGGACGCATGCGGAGCATGCTTGCTTACGTTGCTTG
>WFLX010386675.1_pt1 | contig 12999 bp, 14 predicted proteins | sample 4967041 | NCBI WGS metagenome assembly WFLX01 (sample SAMN12857096, study PRJNA449069) | gut metagenome | isolation source: stool from male and female vole | host: Microtus ochrogaster | place: USA:Florida | collected 2017
AACCTGTTGCTCTGGATTGGGCCGCTGATCTACAACAAGTGCCCGATCTGGGAGGCATGGGTGATTTTTGCAGCCGTATGTCTGATATCGATGGGAGCGATGTTTGGCATGGTGAAATGGCTTGAACGCGTTACAGAGTAAATATAAATCCATAAAAGATGGCAGGCATCCCGGCGACAGGATGCCTGCCATCTTGATTTTTTAGTGGGGAGTAGTGGAGATTTGGAAATTATGTATATCTTTGCAGTCGAATTTAGATATTTTAACATTTGAGTTGATGAAAGCTCGTTATGTTGAGGTAAGATGGGGATATGGCTTTATGGCTGTGATGATAGTCATGGTAGTATTGCTATATTCATGTCGTGAAGGGCATCATGAGAGTCAGGAGTCTGACAGCGTGAGTGTAGAAGCCTTTCATGCTGACAATGATATCGTGATGACGGTGAGATCGCTGATTGATGCCGTATGTGTCAGCGAACCGTTAGACTCCGTGTATTATGATTATGAGGGGGTATTGACGGATGGTGTGGGCAGACCGCTGTATACAGACCTGCAGGGGACGCCGGGCGTCTGGAACGTAGATGTGATATCTCCGGAAGAGGTGGTGATCAGGAATGTATATTTAGGTGATTTGTTTCCTGAGGATCTGGAAAATTATATAATAGATCAGACTGCTGTTCAGCCTACAGACCAGATAGAGTCAGACGAATATGATGATGACGATGAGGCCGAGTTATCAATTTATGATTTCGGCAACGGTTATCTGCGTTTTGAGACCCGTTTAGGCAAGACGACGAACGGTCTTGAGGGTCCGCTCCTGACGATACGTATTATCTCGAAAAACGCATCTCACGTATCAAAAGTATAGTGATTTTCAAGCCCCTTTGGCGTGTGTATATGCTATAAACGGTATATCTGTCAAGGTCTTAGCACGAAGCGGCGTGTAGCGTCAAAGCGTGGCAGCGCCATTAGTTGGACGTCAGCGCGTCGGTCTTCAATGGTTTCTTGTGCCGTGCCGACGGTAATGCCTTGCAGTTCGAGGGCTTGTCTTACAGCAGCAAGTGCCTTTTCGGGGGTGTTGTTATCCTTGCTTAGATGGCACAGGAAGATGTATTTCAAGGCCGGGTTGATAATCTCGGCGAGGAATCGGGCCGTGTCGAGATTGTTCATGTGGCCGCGTTCGGTCTGAATACGCGCCTTAAGATATTCGGGATATCTGCCGTTGACGAGCATGGCGAGGTCGTAATTGGCCTCGATGACGAGATAATTGGCCTTGGACATATAATGACGTGCGCGGTCGGTGACAGCACCGAGGTCGGTAGCGAGTACGAAATTGCGGTTGTCGTAATTGATGGAGAAGCCCATATTGTCGGAGCCGTCGTGAGGCACGTCGAATGCCGTGATGTCGAGACTTCCTATTTTGAAGGGGAATTCCTTGAAGATAGGGACGTGATAATCCTTGATACGTTTAGAGATATTGTGACGTCGGAGCATGCCGAGCAGCACACGATTAGTGCAATATAGCCGGAGGTGCTTATTGGCTCGTATTAGAGTATAGGCATGCTTGACGTGGTCGGAATGGTCGTGCGTGAGCAGGACGCCCTTTACTTTAGACATAGGTATGCCGTTGGCGGCCAGTTCGCGAGTTATCTCTTCTGCTCGTACGCCGACGTCGACGATGATGCCCTCGTGAGGATTGCCGATGTAGCAACTGTTGCCGGAGGAGCCTGAGCCGAATGAGATGTAATTGAAATATCTGTCCGCGGGATTATCCTGAGACGTGATATTTTGATTTTGTAAAGAGGAGGAATTAAGTGAAGAGGAATTAAGGGTATGGAGGTCACCGGGGTTGCCGGGAGTATTAACCGGGGGCAACTGAAATTCCTCAAACGGGAGAGTATATTGACCTTCGAAGTATATAGTGCGTTTTTTAGCCATGTGCTAAATATTAATGAGTGTTTTGTCTGTAGGGGTTCTTTTTGCCGCCACGCGTATCTGCGCCGATAATAGCCCCTTTATATATAAGGAAGACGGCGGGTCGCTTATCGTAATTGAGTGTCTTGAGAACGCGACGCCATTCAGCGGCTGTGCGGGTGATGATTGACTCGGTCTGCGGATTGGTGATATCAGCTGCCACGCANATTCGGGTGTCGTCGNGAAGAGTCTCTGCGNGAGTGGCGAGGAGGCGANTGTTGCGGTANGGAGNTTCGATNAAGATATGAGTCATATCCAGCCGGGCGGAGGAGGCTTCAAGACTACGGATGAGGCTTACCCTTTCGGCGTCAGCGATAGGTAGATATCCGTGAAACGTAAATCCCTGTCCGTTAAATCCCGAGGCCATGAGGGCAAGAAGGATGGATGAGGGTCCGACGAGCGGAACGACCTTTAGATGTTCGCGTTGAGCCATATCGACTATGATGGCGCCCGGGTCGGCGATAGCGGGGCATCCCGCATCGCTTAGCAGACCTACGGGGATGCCGTGGCGCAACGGGTCGAGATACGCTTGGATATGCGTGAGGTCGGTATGACGGTTGAGTTCGGAGAAATGCATTGCGGAGATGTCGGCATGAGGTAGGGCACGGCGGATAAACCGTCGCGCTTCGCGGACATTCTCTACGATAAAGTGGGTGATATTGGCGAGAATATCAATATTATGCTGTGGGAGGACGCAGTCGATAGACGCATCGCTCATGGAGGAAGGTAAGAGGTATAAAGCCGGTGAGAGGGGAGAGTCAGAAGACTGTTGTTGTATCATTTACTACAAAAATACAAATAAATAATTAACNTTGCAAAAAAAGNNCGTATGGAGANATCAATACCTCAAGAATTCAGGNAAAAGATGAGTAGAGTGTCGGGAATAGATGCCGACAGACTATTGTTGTCGCTTGATACGCCTCCCGGAGTGTCGATAAGATTTAACACCCGCAAGGCTCGGGTGGAAGAGATGGAGGGGATGTATTCCGATATGCGTGGGGTGGAATGGTGTAAGGAGGGGCGGAGGCTTAAGGAGAGACCGGTGTTTACGCTAAATCCGTTGCTGCATGGGGGCGTCTTTTACGTGCAGGATGCTTCATCGATGATTTACAGTGAGATAACTGAGACTTTGGTAAGGCTTATAGAAGCGGAGCGAGGGGAGAGGAGTAAGTCGCCGTTGCGGGTGCTTGACTTCTGTGCGGCTCCCGGTGGAAAGACTACGGCAATCATCAATGCCTTGCCGGAGGGTGCGGAGGTTGTAGCCAATGAGTATGAGCCGAAGCGCGGCCGGATATTGCGTGAGAATCTTGAGAAATGGGGATATGGGAATGTGATAATGACCGGGAGTGACGCGCAAGGATATACCGGTGTAGGCTCTATATTTGATATAGTGGCTGTCGATGCGCCATGTTCGGGCGAGGGTATGATGCGCAAAGAGGAGGAGTCGCGTCGACAATGGTCGGAAGGGCTGGTGAGAAATTGCTCAGTGTTGCAGCGAGAGATATTGTCGAAGGTAGCGGGGTGTGTACGTCCCGGAGGGTATCTGATATATTCCACGTGCACGTTCAATACAGAGGAGAATGAAGAAAATGTAAGATATATCCGTGATGAGTTGGGATTTGAGCCGGTAAGTCTTGATTTGCCGGGCACGGAGGGAGTGGGAAGAAGTGTATATGAAGATNNTGATGNACTACGCTTTATGNCGTATCTTGCGGATGGAGAGNGTCTNTNTGTAGCAGTGTTGCGACGGCCCGTTGAGGATGAGGTGGAGGAAAGGTCGAGACGCAGACCGGTTAAGAAAAATAATAAACAAGATAAAAGGAAGCCTGCAAGACCCGCGTGGATCAGCGAGGATGCGGAGGTGATGGAAAGCGGTGAACTACTTACCGCGTTGCCCAAAGCGATGCTGCCGCTTCTTGAGAGGCTTGTGGAGGCGGGAGTAAATGTAACAGGGGCGGGTTTGCCGGTAGGAGTAATCAAGGGGAGGGAGGTGCAGCCTGACTCTCGTGTAGTGTTGTCGACTCTATTAAACCCCGAGGCATTTCCGATTGTTGAATTGACAGAGGATGAGGCGTTGAGATATCTTCGCAGGGAGGCTATCGTGCTTCCGGAGGGAACGAGTAAGGGGTATGTGTGTGTTAATCATAAGGGTCATCCGTTGGGATTGGTGAAAAATATCGGATCGCGAGCAAATAATATGTATCCGCAGGGGTGGAAGATCAGGATGTGACGGGAATATCGGTGATAAATGAAAGAAATACAATACATTAAAAATATAAAATGATGCAATTTAAGACAAATGCGAATTGTGAGCATTGCGAGGCTCAGATACTTGCCGGGATGCGTTCACGCTTTCCCAATGGCCAATGGTCGATGGATTTAGACAGTGCAGACAAGGTGCTGGAGGTGCATGGCATCCCGGAGGATGCGGAGCATGCCGCTCAGGTGGAGGCTGCCATAGCCGAGACCGGTTTCAAGGGCTCTTGGATACAGCGTCAGTGACGGGCAGGTGAATATGAGTGAAGAACGGTGGGATGACCGTACAGAGCGGCTTATCGGTGCGAAGGGTATCGATGCGTTGACTCGTGCACGTGTGCTGATAGTTGGTGTAGGCGGCGTAGGTGGTTATGCCGCCGAGATGCTTGCCCGCTCGGGTGTGGGTCATCTTACTCTTGTGGATGCTGACAGCGTATCGCTGACTAACCTCAATCGCCAACTGATAGCGTTGCGCAGTGATATGGGTGAGAGCAAGACCATGCTTTTTGCCGAGCGATTTAAGGATATCAACCCCGGGATAGAGGTTTCCGCCCGGCAGATATACCTATCGGAAGAGAATGTAGATGAAATTCTGTCTGAAGGGTATGATTATGTGGTGGATTGTATCGATACGATTGCGCCGAAGGTAGCTCTGATACTTGGATGTAAGGAGAGGGGGGTGCCTATCATCTCCTCAATGGGAGCGGGAGGCAGGCTTGACCTGACGAAGGTGGGGTATTTCAGCCTGTGGGAAACGAAGGAGGATGGACTGGCGCGGGCTGTGCGCACGCGTCTGAAGAGGCTTGGTAAGCATCCTTCGCTGAAGGTGGTGGCGAGCACGGAGAGTCCCCGAGCGTCATCCGTGGTTGCAGCGGAGGGAAGAAACAAGCGGACGTCTTACGGCACGTTGGCGACGGTGCCGGCCGTGTTTGGCATAATGCTTGCCAATCATGTGATATTGAAACTGATAGAAAAAGAGAGATAATAATGATAGAGATAGAGAGAGTGTCGAAGTATTACGGACCGCTCCAGGTGTTGTGCAACGTAAGTCTGACGATAGATAACGGTGAGATAGTGACGATTTTAGGCCCGAGCGGGGCCGGCAAGTCGACGTTGCTTCAGATATGCGGCACTCTCGACCGTCCGGACTCCGGGCGAGTGCTTTATGACGGAGTGGAGGTGACGGCGCTTAAGGACAGGAAATTGTCGGAATTTCGCAACAAGCATATCGGCTTTGTCTTTCAATTTCATGAATTACTGCCGGAATTCAGTGCTGAGGAGAATGTAGCGATGCCGGCGATGATAGGCGGTATGTCTCGTCGTCGAGCGATGTCGGAGGCGCGTGAGTTGCTATCGCGCGTTGGCTTATCGGAGCGTCTGAGACACCGTCCGTCAGAATTATCGGGAGGGGAGAAGCAGCGTGTAGCGATAGCGCGGGCATTAATAAATAATCNGNGTATCGTCTTGGCCNATGAGCCGANNGNAANTNNTNACTCACGCAACCGTGATGAGATACAGCGGATTATTTATGATTTGAATCAGGAGCGTCGGCAGACGTTTCTACTTGTGACCCACGACGCTACTTTATCAGAGATAGCGACACGGACAGTGCGGATGGCCGACGGCTCGATAGTGAGCGCAAGTGTCACCGAATAGTCCATTCGACACCGTTTTTGGTGTCTTTGACGTCGAAGCCGAGCGCGGCGAGACGGTCGCGGATGAGGTCGGAGGTGGTCCAATCCTTATCAGCCTTAGCCTTGGCGCGGACTTCCATAAGGAGGTCGACAGCGCCGTGATATGCTTTGGCGTCTTTATCAGCGGCAGTGTTGCCCTGCACCCGAATGCCCATTATGTCAACGAGATACTTGTCAAACAGAGCCTTGAGCGTATTTATGTCCTGCTCCGAAAGGTGAGCATTGCCGTCGGCGCCCGAATTGATGATTTTACCGGCTTCGAAAAGAATGGCGATAACCTGCGGAGTGTTGAGGTCGTCATCCATAGCCTCGGCAGCCTTGGCATCGAAATCGGGCAGAGTGACGTCCGACTTTTCAGCCGGTTGCAGGGCCTGGAGTCGCTGATAGATGTCAAGCATCTTCTGTAATGCCTTCTCGGAAGCCTTGAGGGCGTCGTTGGAGAAATCGACAGTAGAGCGATAATGGGCCTGGAGGATGAAGAAGCGTATCACCATCGGCGCGTATGCCTGCTCGAGCAAGGGATGTGAGCCGTCGTAGAATTGCTGCAGGGTGATGAAATTGCCGTATGATTTGCCCATCTTTTTGCCGTTGATGGTTATCATATTATTGTGCATCCAATATTTGACGGCTTCATGTCCCTGGGCGGCGACGGATTGTGCTATCTCACATTCGTGATGGGGAAACATGAGATCCATGCCACCACCGTGGATGTCGAAAGTCTCTCCGAGGTATTTGGTGCCCATTGTGGAGCATTCGAGGTGCCATCCCGGGAAGCCTTCGCTCCAGGGGGAGGGCCAGTGCATGATGTGCTCCGGAGCGGCCTTTTTCCAGAGGGCGAAATCGAGCGGATTGCGCTTTTCGTCCTGTCCGTCAAGTGCACGTGTCGTGGAGAGCAGATCTTCGATATTTCGTCCGGAGAGTTTGCCGTAATGATGGTCGCGGTTATATTTCTCGACGTCGAAATATACAGAGCCCTGACTCTCGTACGCGTAGCCTGCGTCGAGAATTTTCTTTATATATTCAATCTGCTCGATGATATGCCCGGATGCATGGGGTTCGATAGAGGGGGGAAGCACGTTGAGCGCCTCCATATCGTGATGATAGGAATTGAGATAGTGCTGCACCACCTCCATAGGCTCGAGCATCTCGAGTCTTGCCTTCTTGGCGATCTTATCTTCACCGGAGTCGGCGTCGTGCTCCAGATGTCCCACGTCGGTGATATTTCTGACGTATCTCACCTTGTATCCCAACGACTTGAGATATCTGTATAGGATATCGAAAGTGATGGCCGGGCGGGCATGACCGAGGTGAGCGTCGCCATATACGGTGGGTCCGCAGACGTACATCCCGACGTGTCCCTCGTGCAGAGGCCGGAAGGGCTGCTTGGTGCGCGACAGAGTATTGTAAATACTGAGATTATTGGTGGGCATATCTTGTGTGGATTGAATTCAGACGATAAATGAAAAGTGAAGGATCAGTTGTTGCCGAGCGCGCCGTTTTTAGCATTGCGCTGCTTGATTTCTCCGAACTGTGCCTCGTATTTCTTGATATTGTCAGTGATGGCAAACATGAGTTGCTTGGCATTTTCGGGAGTCATGATGATACGGCTTACAACGGGCGCCTGGGGCATGCCGGGGGCTGCGAAAATGAAGTCGATGAGGAANNCNTTGGGNCCGNGGCCTATNATTGCGAGGTTGGAGAATTTACCGTCGGCTACTTCGGGACGGAGTTGGATCTGGAGTTGGTTTTTGTTTTCGTTCTGATTAGACATAATGATATGATAAATTAATGCATCTAAGCTGTAGTAGAGATGCGAGTTGATAATGTATTGCGAAGATAATCAAAAAATCGGTTATCTCCAAACACGGGGATTATCGTGGTGGTTTAATTTACTTCTTCCGGGTCAAGCCAGTCGCCGTTGACTTTGATTAACTCAATGAGCGCGTCGACAGCATCTGAGGTGGGGATATTTTTGATAATCAACTGTTTGCCTTTGTATAGGCTGACTCTTCCCGGTCCGGCTCCTACGTATCCATAGTCAGCGTCGGCCATTTCTCCCGGTCCGTTGACGATGCATCCCATCACCCCGATTTTAAGGTGTCGTAGCTGAGATGTAGCCTCTTTTACCTCTTTGAGTGTATTGGAGAGGTCGAAGAGAGTGCGTCCGCATCCCGGACATGCGATATATTCCGTCTTGCTGATGCGGAGTCGGCATGCCTGCAGGATGGCGAGACATGTTCTCTCGTTTTCTTCCTTAGTAAGAGCCGGCGCGTCGAGCACGATGGCGTTGCCGTAGCCGTTGAGCAGGAGCGTGCCGAAATCGGCGGCGGCTTTGAGACGGACGTCGTCGGGATTGGCGTCATCGTAGGTCAGCCGGATAATGGCTTGCGCCTTGCCTCCCTGCTGATAGTATCTTTCGAGCCAGGAGGCTATTTCTCCGGCAGGGTTGATATGCTCGGAGTATATGAGTATTGCCTTACCGTCGGAAATTTCGATGACGGGTGAAGAAGCGTCGACGCACACCACGGGAGTCTCGGCGAGTTGGAAATCAAGTCCTGCCACGAGGGGGTGTTTCTCCGTATTGAGCGGAGAGTGGGGGTGGGCTAAAGNGCGCGNGGGNACGTCAGAAATCNCTGACGGNTCTACGATATGCGGATGGTCATGTCGACGGGTGATATGCTCACGCAGCGTGATGGCCACGGGTATTTCATTTTCGGGTGGTTCGGAGAGGGAGACGCGGATAGTGTCGCCGAGTCCTTCAGCAAGAAGCGTGCCGATGCCGACTGCGCTCTTTATTCTGCCGTCTTCACCGTCTCCCGCTTCTGTGACTCCGAGGTGCAGGGGATAGTGCATATCCTCTTTGTCCATAGTTTGGGCGAGGAGTCGGACGGTCTCCACCATTACGACGACATTTGAGGCCTTGATGGAGATGACGATATCGTTGAAGTCAAGTTGGCGGCAGATGCGGAGGAATTCCATGACGGACTCCACCATACCGGCGGGTGTGTCGCCATACCGGCTCATTATTCTGTCCGAGAGGCTTCCATGATTTACGCCGAGTCGGATGGCAGTGTTGTGTTGGCGGCAAACCTCGNTAAAAGGCTTAAGAGTCTGCCGTATCTTCTCTATCTCATCGCGGTATTCCTCGTCTGAATAATTGATTTTGATGAAGGTGCGTGCAGCGTCGACGAAATTACCCGGATTGATGCGCACCTTATCGCAGGTGGTGGCAGCCATAAAGGCGGCTTTGGGATTGAAATGCACGTCGGCCACGAGTGGCACATGACACCCAGCTTCATCGAGTGCGGCCTTTATATTGGCCATATTGGCAGCCTCCTTTACGCCTTGCGTGGTGAGGCGGACGAGTTCGCCGCCGGCTTCGGCGATGCGGATAGCCTGAGCGGCGCTGCCCTCCGTATCGTTGGTGGAGGTGTTGGTCATAGACTGTACGCGCACGGGATTATCTCCTCCGATGGCGGTATTGCCGACATGAGTGACGGATGAGGGTCGGCGATGATAATTGTATATAGACATTTTTAGAAAAATTCGGTGATGAAGACGCAGAGGAAACCTACGAGCGCGCCGGCGATGGTCTGGAGAGGAGTGTGACGTCCGAGCCATACACGAGCCGCGCCGAGGAGTCCGGTGAAGATGACAGCGATGATGAGCCATATCCAGACATCCACGTCAGGGAAAGCATGTTGGTGCATGATGGCGAACATGGCGGTGAGTCCCCCCATTCCGGCGCCGTGTGCTGAGATTTTCCACCAAAAATTGATTATGAAATTGATGACCCCGGCTGCAGCGGCTCCCCAGAAGAAGAGTGGTATCCATGTCGGCGTACCGATTACCTGAAGATAGAAGCCGGTGGCAGTAAGCGCGGCAGTCATGATAATGTAGGGGTAAAGGCGGTCGCTGCGCCGCGATAGCGCGAGGTCGGAGACGTCGCCAAACTTATTGAGTAGGAGGACGGCCAGGCCCGGCAGGAAGCCGGTGATGCCGAATACAACGGCGAGGACTATGGCGATGGTGCGTCCCGGCACGAAACGCAAGGGCGTCATGGCGAAAACGGCAATCATGCCGTAAGTGGGGGTGAGCAAGGGAGAGAATACCCATGAGAGGAAATGACTTACAGNCNTGATGGCCGANGCCTCGTTGNCGTCATTGGTCTCTTTATTCAGAATATCGTTATNANAANNCATAGACAAGAGAATTATACCAAAGAAAGGAATTTGGAAGGGATTGGAGTTTCAAACTTCATATCCTTCTTAGTAATGGGGTGTGCAAACCGTAGAGTGCGGGCATGTAGGGCGATACGATTGATGGGGCTTGTCTTGGCGCCATATTTTTTATCGCCGATGATGGGATGACCCAATTCTTTGGCAGCGTGCACGCGTATCTGATTTTTGCGCCCCGTGTTGAGTGAGAATTCAGCCAGTGTCCGTCCGGAGCCTCGCTTCAGCACCTTGTATCGGGTGATGGCCGGTTTGCCGACACTCTTCTCTTCAGAAGAATAAACCTCAAAGCGAGAGGTCTCTCCGAGATAACTCTTTACTTCACCGCTGTCGGAGNCAAGCNCGNCTTCGAGCACGGCGATGTAAGTGCGGTCGAGCACCATATTGTTCCAGTTGTGTTGCATGGACATCTGAGCCTCCGGATTTTTGGCAAACATCATGAGTCCGCTTGTGCCACGGTCGAGCCGATGCACGACAAAAATCTTGTTGGATGGATGCTTGGCCTTTACGTAGTCCTTGAGAATGCTGTAAGCGGTCTCCTCCTTTCTGTTTTGCAGGCNGGTGGCGNCTGAGAGCAGACNATAGCCTTTGTTTACGACGATGATATCGTCATCTTCGTANACGATTTGCATANGATGATGNNGNAAGACGACGAAAGGGCGTGAGAGGTTGATTTCCACCCATTGTCCGGGCTCAACGGGAGCGTCAAACTGTGTAGTGACGACACCATTGATCATGATATGGCCGTGTTTGAGCCATTTTTTTATGTCGTTGCGTCCGGCGTGTGGCATGACGGAGGCGACAAACTGCATCAACGGCTCGGTGATATCGGTTTGATTTTGTCGGGCGATGATGTTGTCGTCTTTGACGAAGCCTCTCCTTGACTGATTATTTTTCATATCTAAAGAACGTTGCAAGTGGTGTATATGTTGCAGTGAGGGGTGAAAATAGTGAGTTGGCGTCTATGGTGCGGCATCGGGGGAGAGGGTGTTGGCTACGCAGGGCGCGGCGCGATGTCGGAGTATGTGATATCCGAAGCGGCATTCAAGGCAGCGCTGCCGGTCGCAGTATTCACGGCGCAGGTGGATTAGCGCTTGGCTGCGGAGAGCGTTTTTGGGAGACAGGCCGAGTGCGCTCCATGCCGTGATGATGCTGTTGCGTTCGGGGGCGATATCTGAGAGGAGATCGATGGTATATTCTCCGAGCGTGTATTCGCCGGTGACATGAGCGTAAGCGTAATAGAAGGGGGCTGCGACATTAATCATCAGCGACTCAATGCTGCCGTTGGAAAGCGAGGGAGCGTGTTGTGTCTCCGGTGTGCCGAAGGAGAGATGGGTGGCCCAATATCCGGTGAGCGGCCGGCGGAAGAAAGACTGAAGTAGGTCGTATCGTCCTTGTGCTTCGACGAGAGATGATGTGAATGCCTTTGCTGAGTAGAGGAATTGTGCGAGGATGGCGATGCGTCGATGCGGGAAATTGGCAGGTCGGCTGCGTGAATACTTCCATATTTCTCTGCTGACAGGCTTCAGGGAGTATTTTTTCATCAGAAAGTCGTATTCCGAGCAAAGATGCTGAAAATAGGGGTCGAAGGGATGTAGTCCCGGCGTGAGCATGCCGGCTTGTCCGAACAGGAGAGCTTCGATCTGGAGGAGTGAGTCCTGATGATGATAGACGTACTTGAGTGGCAGACTTTTGGCGAGGAGTTCGAAGGGGACACCGTTGAGTCCGAAGCCGAGTGCACGTGCGAGGGTGATGAATACGGACTGTTCCCAATCGCCTGAGAATGCGGTGTTATAGTTGAGGATGCGCTCTGCCTTCTGTTGGATTCGTTCTATGGCGAGAGTCTCAAGCCAGTCTTCTCGTCGGAGGTTGGGGATGAAGGGGAGATTTTGCCGGCATCTTACCTCCTTCATTTGTGTCAGGAGGGTGGCATATGTGTAGTAGAAGCCGGCGGGTACGGTGACGGTGGCTTGGGGTATGATGTCTCCATTACTGCGATGTATCACAGCGTCATTAATAGATACGAGATGCAGGATGATATTGTCGTAAGCCGGGTCTTTTTCGTGTTGATGTCTGAACCAGTCGGAGGCTTTGACATGAATTTCTACATTTCCGGCCCATTTCTCATCACCGATGGCGAGAACAGCGCCGGAGAAATCCGGTCCGGCATCATTATTATGTATACCGGGATTGATAATGGTGACGTCGCGTCCGTCGGTGAGCCGGAGCGGTATGCCCATAAGTCTGTTTTTCCAAAGGTAATGAAATAATAATTCCATAGTGTCGGCCGCAGCCTGTAAATATATCTTTTGACTTGCGACTTATTACTGCAAAGATACTAATAATTTCTTATTTTGGGTATAGGAGTGTCAACCAAAGTTGGGATTGGGGTGTTAGGAAGTCATAGAATAATAATAATCATAAAATTATAAAGATATGTTAGACGAATTNAAAGAGAAGTCTGAGGGCCTTATGAACATTGAAAAGGTGAAAGAGGTAGTTGACAAGGTTCAGGAATTTGCCTCAAGTGAGAAAGGAAAAGAGGTCATCGAGAATGTTAAGGAGAAGGTGACTGAGTTTATTAACAAGAAGAAGTAAAGATAATTACGCAAAAAACGGGACATGCCTTGGGCTACAGTACATGACATTTTTTATTGTGTGGTTGATGGTCTCCTCTCTTCTAGCTTGGTTTTTAAGATATCGTCAGTCACATATGTTAAACCCCAAGAGAAAATACTGAATCGCTTGCGGCCATTGTTCCTCATCACGGGAATCGCCTTTCGTCGCATCCTGATAAGTCCCTGTATGAATGCACATGCGTAGGCGATGAGGACTATGGC
>WFLX010019603.1_pt1 | contig 12995 bp, 6 predicted proteins | sample 4967041 | NCBI WGS metagenome assembly WFLX01 (sample SAMN12857096, study PRJNA449069) | gut metagenome | isolation source: stool from male and female vole | host: Microtus ochrogaster | place: USA:Florida | collected 2017
GACCTTGCTCCAACCAAAGAAAAAAATACTGCATATTTCTCTTATCTGCTTGCATGCAACTATGTGGGTATCGCAATAGTGCCATTCATTATCGGAGGGGCNGAAAAGATNTTCAAGGCTCANGCAGATCCAAATTTCGCTTGCATCTTCAACGGTTGCGTATTAGTCGTCTTATTGGCAGTGGCAATATGGAAACACAAGAGTTTCGTATTTGAAGCTGAAGCGAAGTAAAATCAATCAACTTTCGCAAGCTCTATTATCTCACGCAGAGGCCGCAGAGATTATACGTTTTGCGTGGTGCGTTTTACGTAGCTTCGCATCGCGGTCTCACGCAGAGGGCGCAGAGGGGCAGAGGTGTTTCAACGATTAACAAGTAACGATGAATGATCAATTATGGCTTCGCATCGTCCGGAGAACGCAGAGAAACAGCACGGTGTCTGCGCTAAAGAATTGGAACTTGAGAAAGTTGAGCTTGTGAAACATAAAATTTATTATCTTAAATTAATTATATTATCTTAATTATACGACTATGAAAAAGACTACATTTATTCTCGCTGCGATGGGCGCAAGCATTTTAGGAGGTGCCTTTTCAGCTTCGGCACAGCGAGACAACCGCCATGAAAAAGGGGTTGTGTCAGTGGTTAACAACGACACTGTTGATGCCGCAAGAGTTGAAAAACATCTTATAGCCAATGCCCCGGTATCACCAAACGACAATGGTCTCCCTCGATTTGCAATTGTCGGAAAAGACCACAAATACTACATTGGTGTAGGTGCCCAGTTCCTCGGTGAGGCTGTCTATGATTTCGGAGACAACATGCCTTCCCCGATTCTATTCACCCCCTCCTCAATCACTCCCCGCACTCCCGGCAACGGAGGGAATTTGAGATTCGCTTGGCAATCATCATCGGTCTATCTTAATGCTGTGGCACTCCCCGGCACGGATAATCAGATTGGAATTTTCTTCAAGGCTAATTTCCTTGGCAATAACAATGCCTTCAATTGTTTCCATTTCTATGCTAAATATCGTGGGTTGACAGCTGGTTACACTACAAGTGTTTTCAATGATGGAGCTGCCGAACCGATGACAATAGACTTTGAGGGTCCGAATGGATATCCGTTTACCTTCCTCTTTACAGCCTATTGGACACAAAACTTCACCAAGAACTTCTCGGGAGCAATTGGTATTGATGCTCCAACAGCGTCACTGACGGCTGGCAATGGCACTGCGACTGTCAATCAGCGTATTCCTGCTATCCCATTATATTTGCAATATGCTTGGGACGGAGGCAATTCCCATATCCGACTCTCCGGACTTGTGCGCCCTATGCAATATCGCAATCTCACAGCTGATAAAAATGAATCTCTCACCGGTCTTGGAATACAGCTCTCGGGCATGACCAAGGTGGCAGGTCCTCTTTCTCTCAGCTATAACGCTGCTTACGGAAAAGGTATAGGAAATTATCTGCAAGATGATAATGGTCTCGGACTTGACGCTGTAGCAACTGATAAGGCTGGAGATATGGAAATGGTAAAAAGTCTTGGTGTGACAGCAGGTCTCAACTGTGCAATAACACCAAAACTATCAGGAAACCTCGTATATAGCCACTTGACAAACTGGCTACCAGACAAAGCGAAAGTTGAGGACAACCAATACCGATATGGTGACTACGTGGCAGCAAACCTTATATACAATATCAATCAGTTTGTATCAGCAGGTATTGAATATGACTATGGTCATCGTAAATCCGTCACCAACGGATCTCTTCACACAAATCGTCTCCAGTTACAGCTTGGAGTGACCTTCTAATCACCACAACGATGAACGATTAACGATAAGCTTCGCATCGCAGTTTTGGCAGGCTTGCGAAAGATGAGTATTTTATAATTGCCCCGGGCTTAATTGAAGCCTGGGGCTTTTCTCTGTGGATTTTTTGACAGAAGCACAGAAGGACATAAGAATAAATTCTGTGTTTACTCTTGGGATTTTTTGACAGTAGAACAATAGGACAAAAGAACAATTCTCTGTGTTGACGGAGTATCGAATCATTATTTTTTGCAAAAGCCAATTAAATTGTGTAATTTTGTAAATAATTCTGAAAATTCAGTATGGACGATAGCGATAACCAAAGCGAAAGCAGGAAAGGGAATCTGCTGGTTAAGATACTTAAGATTTGCGGCTGGACGGTTTTGTCGGTCGTGGTGCTTGGGTGTGTATTGCTCTTTTGCGCTGTAAAGTTCATTGACTCAGACCGTCTTGCCCCAATGATAGAAGATATAGCTAATGATTATGTCGACGGGCATGTAAAACTGGGAAAAGTCAAGCTGGATTTTCATCCCCATTTCCCGATACTGGGTGTGGAAATAGACTCTCTTTCCATTATTTCGCATGCTTTCGACTCCTTGACAAATGAGCAACGAGGCTTGCTCCCAAATTATTGCGACTCNCTTCTGACTCTTGACTATATGGCANGATCACTGGATATTAANCGGTTAATCTCTGATAATGAATTGTCTCTTCACGACGTGGTATTGCGGGGATTGGGAGTAAATCTTGTAATCGCCCACAATGGAAAAGCCAACTATGACATTTTGAACATCCCTACCGACACCACTNACACCACAAAAAAGAAGACACCGGGATTTCGTATAGACCGTTTTGCCATTGACCATCCCAAGGAAATACGATTCTATAATGCGGCTGACTCTACTTCTGCTTCTGTTTTATTGCTGACCGATGCATCTTTGGATGGGAATGATCAGCCTACATATCGATTGAAGATCAATGGCAATATCTCATCTCCTAAAGCTACCCTGATTACAAATCTTGACCAGATAAATTTCGGAGTCAACGGCAAAGTGTATTGGAATCCATTGGAACCTGGACTCGTGGCTATGGATGAGATGGAGCTGCGCGGAGCATTTATTAAGGCTGTCGTCACGGGTGAAATTGACTTTACGGAGAGTCCAATTTTCAAGAAGGGGGTCGTGGAGCTATATCCGGTGTCAATTTCAGATTTGCTTCCATTGCTTCCTGATTCAATCCGCNAGGAACACCNGCTTTACAAGCCATATTTCTCGACCGACGCTACCATAAGAGGTCGGTTAGAACTGCTACAACCGATGAATCTTGCCACAGACACAATACCTGCAGCAAAGATCAATGTCTCTATGCCTGAGGCGACATTGGATTACGGACAGGCTCATCTCAGGGATATAACCTTGGATGTAACTGTCAAAACTGAGACTAACTTTCCGGATGGGACAACGATAGATTTACAACAATTTACGATAGCCGGTCCCGGCACTCAACTTGATGTATCCGGATTCGTAGCCACGCCTGTGTCTGATCCTTCATTCGAAGCCAGCCTCGAGGGGAAAGTTGATTTCCGAGACCTCCCTCCTATCGTCCTTGAGAAGGTAAAGGGGTATCTTGCCGGGGTAATTACAGCTGATTTGAAGGCAAAGGGAAGCGTATCAATGTTTAAGCCGGAGCATCTNCATCGNCTTGTGGCAGATGGCGCAGTAACGGCCAANGATATCTATTTTTTGTCGGCAGATACGAGCAAGATGGTAGAGATCGGCAAAGCTAAAATCGATCTTGATTCAAAGCGCTTAGTCAATGATATGCCTCTGTTGAAGACAAAAATTGCTGTTGATACGGCTACTATCCTTGTAAGCGGTGTAGATTTGGCGTTTGGGGCTATCAATTTGGATGCCGGGATGGATGCTTCCAATCGAAAGATAATTGACACTACTCTAATGGTGCCGGTATTGGGCGATTTGAAGGTAGGCCGGTTCAATATCACTTCCATCACAGACAGCGCCGGTGCACGTATCCGCAATATTGGAGGCAAGGTAAGCTTGAAGGAGACAAAGAGAAGCGGAAAGATACCTGAGATCTTTGCAAATCTTAATATCGGGGATGTTTCAGCCGGTTCCCTTTCCGATCGGGTGCTTTTGCATGATACTAAGGTGAAAGCTTCGCTTTTCAAGCCATCTCAGACTTCTTATAAGTCCAATAAGTCCAATAAGTCTAATAAGACCAATAAGCCCCATAAAGAATATTCATATATAACTCCTAAGGATGTCTATAAGTATGTCTATTATAAGCGGACACATAGGAAAAAGACTAAAAGAGTATATGGGGATGTCGGTGCTGAAGATGAGGAAGTGTTGGTTTGGAATCTGACGCCACAATTCCGTAGATTCCTCAATGAGTGGAAATTGAGCGGGTCTGTCAATTCAAACAATGCTCGTCTACTTACACCTCTCTTCCCACTTCAAACGCGGATTTCGACTGTGGCACTGACGTTTAACAATGACACAGTAAATATATCTAATATTTCAGTGGATGCGGGGCGGTCTGACATAACTATGTCGGGACGTATCTCGAATGTACGTCGTGCCCTTACGGAGGGTGTCCATAATGATCTGAAGGGTAACTTCTCTTTGCTCAGCGACACTATCGATATCAATGAATTGGCTGCTTCTATTTTCACGGGGGCCTCATACGTATCTGACAGAAAGCATGGGAAAATCAAGGAATTAAAAGCTGAAGATGATGCCTCATTGCAGTCAAAGCTCAACGCTCTGGCGAAGAAGGGTCCGGGACGGTCTTCACCGGTGCTTATACCTGTAAATATTGATGCAAATCTTCGGCTTGATGCCAAGCATTTGATATATAGTGATGTTGATTTGCTAAATATGGGAGGCGACTTCCTTGTGTATGATGGGGGATTGAGCATCCATGATATGAAAACGAATTCAGATATGGGTAATCTTTCTCTATCAGCCCTTTATTCCGCTCCCAAAGTTAGTGATATGCACTTTGGATTCGGATTGGATGTGAAGGATTTCAATATAGCAAAGTTTGTCAAGCTCGTCCCTGCAATAGATTCCATAACGCCATTGATGCACGACTTTTCGGGCTTTATCGGAGCTGATATCGCTGCGACATGCCGCATTGATTCGGGAATGAACATTTCGCTACCCTCCCTTAATGCCGCTATAAAGATTACAGGAGATAACCTTGCTTTCATTGACCCAAAGAAATATCGCACATTAGGGAAATGGCTTGGTTTCAAGAATAAGGCTGACAATACTATTCATAGCCTAAATGTAGAAATGACTGTTGCAGATGGGTTAATGAGGGTGTATCCGTTTGCATTCGACATTGACCGCTATCGGTTAGGTATCTATGGCTATAATAATCTCGATATGGATTTCGACTATCATCTTGCTGTGTTGAAATCTCCTATACCTTTCAAGTTTGGTGTCACAGTAAAGGGAAATCCTAAGAAATACAAGGTGCGGTTTGGAGGCGCTAAATTTAAGGAAAATACAGTCGTGGAGAGCACCAATATCGTCACTAATGCGCGTATTAATCTCGTCGACCAGATCGAAGGTGTCTTCAAGCGAGGAGTGCGCAACTCACGTTTTGCAAAGTTACAGATTGCCCAGCCGTCAGGGTTTGATGCATTGGAAGATATCGGATTGAGTGCCTCCGACTCATTGCAGCTGATTAAAGAAGGCCTTATCGAAGATCCGGAAGACAAAGTATCAGGCTCCGACAAAAAATCCAAAGAGAAAAAGAAGAAGAAAAAGAAGCGAAAACGATTTCTTTTCTTCTGAGAAAATCATAGTGATTTGGATAATAGTGGGATTTTCGTTAAATTTGCGAGAAAATAGAGAATTATGAGCACGACGGATTTATATGCTATCGGACAGCAGGATTTCAGGAATCTTCGGAAAGACGATGCTGTCTATGTCGATAAGACGGCTTTTGTCTACAAATTAGCAAGGAGTAAAGTCAAGTACTTTTTCCTTGCACGTCCACGTCGTTTCGGGAAAAGCTTGTTCCTTTCGACCCTTCGGTATTTCTATGAAGGAGAAAGGGAGCTTTTCAAAGGTCTCTACATTGATTCCTGCGACTGGGATTGGGAGCGATACCCTGTGCTAAGACTGGATCTTAATACCGATCGTTATGATGAGAAGGGGCTTCTTGACGGGGTACTTAATAATCAATTCATAAAGTGGGAAGAATTATATAAAGTCAAGGTTGTAGAAGAGTCCTTATCTGCAAGATTTCAAAATATTATAGCAGCGGCTCATAAAATGACCGGCAAAGAAGTAGTTGTGCTCGTGGACGAATACGACAAGCCATTGGTAGGAAATCTTAATAATGACGAGAACTTTGAGCATTATCGGAAAAAGCTCGCATCCATCTATTCTAATTTCAAGAGCTCGGCGGAACATATCCATCTTGTGTTCCTTACAGGAGTCAGCCGTTTCTGCAAGCTAAGTGTATTTTCCGACCTAAACAATCTTGACGACATCACTTTCTCTAATGACTATGCCGACATTTGTGGCATTACGGAAAAGGAATTGTATGAATATTTTCAAGAAGGGATTGAAGGGCTCATAGATACTTATGGCCTATCCTACGAGGATGTATGCAAGCGACTGAAGAAAAACTTTGACGGCTATAGGTTTGCTCGGAAAGGAAGCGACATCTACAATCCATGGTCAATACTCAAGACCATGCGCGAGTCAAGATTCGATGACACTTGGAGTGCATCCGGACCGGCATCCGTCATTGCAGAAGCCCTTTACAAAGCAGATGTAGACATTGAAAGGATTTTAAATGCAACGTGGAGATTCAAACAACTTGCCGGGCTTGACCTACGGAATGCTGATCCAACAGCCCTGCTGTATCAAAGCGGATATCTCACCATCGCGGACTACGACATCAAAACCGATAGCGTACGACTGAAGGTGCCAAACGATGAAGTGAAGGAAAGTCTCTTCTACGAATTATTGCCCTTCTATTTAAAGCCTAAGCGAGGATTTGCACAGGGAATCGCATCAGACATCATCTTTAATATCAATGACGGAGAAGCGGAGATGATGATGAAAAACCTGCAGAATTACTTCGCCAGCATACCATACGATCTGAAAATTGAGAATGAAAACAACTTCGAGAATGCAATATATATTCTCCTTACTCTTATAGGAATTGATGCCAAGACAGAGGTGCATACTTCCGACGGACGAATCGACCTTATGATAGAGGCAGAACAATACATCTACTTAATTGAGTTGAAATACGATTCCACTCCCGAGGAAGCCCTGCGCCAAATCATGGAGAAGCAATATGCCCTCAAATTCGCATCGGATACGCACAAGCTCTTCAAAATCGGCGTCAGTTTCTCTTCTAAAACACGGCGCATCGAAGGTTGGAAAATAAAATAAAAATCTTAGGCCACGAGCTGATGCAGAGGCTCGCTCGCTTTACAAGGAGGTTTTTCGATAGGCTTTAGGGGTCATTCCTGTGACTCTTTGGAAATATTTAGTGAAAGTGGGGGCATCAGGAAAATTTAATTCTGAGGCAATCTCCTTTATAGAACGTTGCGCATCATCAAGCAATGTCTTTGCCTCGCCTACCACTACAGTCTCAATCCATTCTGACGGGCTCGAGCCGGATATCTGACGTATTAGTGTCGAAAAGTATTTCTCACTTACGCCCGAGCGCATGGAATAGAAATGCACATCCCGATGTTCCCGAAAATTACTATAAAGAGCCAACATGAACTGCTGATATTCGAGATCCCGATGAGGGTGACCACTTACCAACATCGGAATATTAGCAAAGAATATCTTCAAAACTTTTGCAACCAAAAGTCGTCCTTGTAAATGAATAATATCCTCTTGTATATCTTCGCTTATATTTGTATATACTCCTCTTTCTATTTCTTCGTATTCGCTTTGATACTCTTTTATAGCATAAAGCAACATGTTAAGCTGGCTTGATTCTATCCTCACCAATGGATGATTTTGAATAACACTGAGATTATTTGTGTTTACCCAACGATTGATCAATCTCGGCACATCCTTAATCAAAACAGATCCAAAAATAATCTCACTCGGTTTGCTGACACTGATTACATCTACCTTTATAAAAGGCATACATGCAAACATACAATTATCAGTCACTGTATATTGTTCATTAAGAATTTTTATTTCTAATTCCCCCTTTGTACAAACAGCAAAGGCACATCGTCCTGCTATATCAAATGTTTGACCCGATGTTTCCATTGGGTCAATACGAACCGTCGTTATTTTGAATGGTGTATGCATATTTTTGTGAGCTACTTACAAAATAAATATATTTTTACGGATTTTACAAGTAAATCACACCATTATCAAACCATCTGACAATTTAATCCGTATTATTGACATTTACATCTACAATTATTAGAACTAATTTTGCAACATCAATTAATTATTCAACTTTCAATGGCACGTATATTCTCGTTCAGATAATTTGCTTGTGAATGTTGAAAACTTCTTAATATAAACTATATGAACTACAAATTAGCGCGTAGGGTATTTCCCTTGACAATGGCATTAGCTGTCTTATCCTCTTGCGGACACGACTCAAAAGAAAAACAAAAATGCATCACTCCTGTAAGAGTTAAGACCCTGACGGTCAATGATAATGGAGTTAACGCAGAAAGCTCCTACTCCGGTACGGTAGAAGAAGACAGCGGTACAGTTGTCAGTTTCTCAGCTACTGGCACCATCAAGACCCTTCAGATTTCTGAAGGTAACCACGTGAATAAGGGTCAACTTATAGGCACCCTTGACGATGGAACTCTAAGAAATGCATACGAGATAGCATTGTCAACATTGGAGCAAGCTCAAGACGCCTATCACAGAATGAAAATGCTACATGAGTCCAGTTCCCTTGCTGACATAAAATGGGTGGAAGTGGAAAGTAAACTTCATCAGGCCGAGAGCGCAGCAAAAATCGCAAAAATCGCTCTTGATGATGCAAAACTATATTCTCCCGTATCTGGAGTAGTCGCAGAAAAGATAGCATCAGTTGGCCAAACCGTAGCCCCCGGAATTCCTATTGTCAAGATAGTAAACATAAAGACTGTCAAAGTCGGGATACCTATTCCCGAAAGTGAAATATCGGCTATACCTATAGGAACTACAGCCACAATAAGAGTCAATAGTTCAGGAGAAGAGACTTATCAGGGCTCTCTTGTTGAGAAAGCAGTGGTCGCAAATCCACTCTCACGTTCTTACGTAGCTAAGTTCAAGGTGGACAACCAAAACGGCAAGTTGCTACCCGGTATGATTTGTGATGTGACGCTCAATCAAGAATCGAATGTGAATGGCGTAATCTTGCCCGTATCTTCAGTCATGCTTGCTGCCGACAATTCCAATTTCGTCTGGCTTGATTCAGCAGGAGTTGCACGTAAACGCATTGTCACTCCCGGCGAGATGCTTCCAGAGGGAATCTTGATCTCANCCGGTCTGAGGAATGGCGACAAGGTCATCGTTGCGGGAACTGAGAAGGTGTCGCAAAACACTAAAGTTGAATCTATAAAATAACTCAACTTTCGCAAGCGAAAGTTGAAGGTTATTAGGCTAATAGGTTATAAGGTTAAAGGTTTACAAATTTTTATGGATTCAAACAACAATAATAATAGCATTCAGGGGGGATTATTGTCAAAACTGCCTCCTGTCAAAAACTCTCCTCTTGTAGCATGGGGTGTCAAATATGCCAATGTCGTAGTATTGATGGTATGTGTATTGGTCATTTTTGGCCTATATGCACTCCAAACAATGAACAAGAACGAGTTTCCTAATTTCACTATCCGTGAAGGTGTAGTAGTAGCCGTCTATCCGGGAGCGNCTTCACTTGAAATGGAGCAACAAGTTTTAAAACCTTTGGAAAACTACGTTTTCAGTTTCAAGGAGGTTAATAAAGCCAAGACTACTTCCAATGCCACAAACGGCATGGTGATGATCTATGTAGAGCTTGACGATAAGATAACCGACACAGATCCTTTCTGGAACACTTTCAGTCGCGAGTTGAGCAGCGTAAAGATGCAACTCCCTCCGGGAGTATTAGCTGTGGAAGTAATCTCTAATTTTGGAGANACTTCTGCATTGCTGATCACCATGGAGAGTGAAGACAAGACCTATCGAGAACTTGGCAATTATATGGATGCTCTCCAAGACCGTCTGCGCACAGTGGAAAGCGTCGGCACAATGAACGTCTATGGCAAGCAGAACGAACAGATCTCAATCAATATCGATCCTGAGAGACTTTCCCACTATGGAATTTCAGAGAAGACCTTAGCTGCTACACTTTTCTCAAAAGGGTTTCAGACAACTGGCGGTGACATTCGGTCAGATTCATATACATCTCCCATTTATATTGACAATCCTCTGAATTCAGTAGCAGACATAGCTAATCAAATAGTACTTTCCACTCCCGGTGGCGACGTGGTGAGATTAAAGGATATTGCAGAAGTCAAAAGAGAATATCCTGAACCCACTTCCTTCATCACCAATAACGGACGCAAGTGTATCCTTCTCTCTGTAGAGATGAAGAGTGGCAACAACATCGTGAAGATGGGTGAGCTTGTCGAGAAGCAACTTGAGGCATTCCAAGAAGAAATACCGGAAGACGTCACTCTATTCCGAATCACTAATCAGCCCGACGTAGTCAACAGCAGTGTCTTTGATTTCCTACGTGAATTGTTGATAGCGGTATTGGCAGTGATTATAGTCATCGTTTTGCTTCTCCCGATGAGGGTGGCTCTTATTGCCGCCGCCACTATTCCTATCACAATCTTTATCTCACTTGGACTGTTCTATGTATTCGGAATAGAACTCAACACCGTGACTTTCGCCTGCCTTATCGTTTCGCTGGGTATGATTGTGGATAACTCTGTAGTNATANTCGACGNTTANGTTGAGNTNATNGGNGANGGNATGGACNGAAANGANGCTACCATACGNTCNGCCTCAGAGTTCCTNAAATCNATNTTCTCAGCAACNCTNGCNATCTCCATCACATTCTTCCCNTTCCTGTTCACAATGACNGGTATGTTNCGCGACTTCCTGACCGATTTTCCATGGGCNATNACACTCATTNTGATGGGNTCATTGCTTATTGCNGANTTGCTTGTGCCNTTCCTTCAATATAAATTCATCAAACCGACAAAGGTTGCCTCCTACNATGGCGATGCCCCNAAANCAAAGAAGCATTTCTCTTTGCTNCGNTGGATGCAAGGAGCCTACGACAAGACAATTGCCGTCTGCTTCAATCATCCGTGGGCAGTGCTCTTGATTGCTCTTGTACTGACTGTTGGTGGAGGATGGCTTCTTATGAAGCGCCCAATGCAGCTGATGCCGATAGCCGAGCGCAACCAATTTGCTGTAGAAATATATCTTCCGACCGGAGCCCCTTTGGATCAAACCAACATCGTAGCTGACTCTATGGCAAACATCCTTAGAAAAGATGATCGAGTGGTTTCGGTAGCCAACTTCCATGGTTGCTCCTCCCCTCGCTTCCAGACAACATACGCTCCACAGGTGGGAGGTCCTAATTTCGCACAGTTTATCGTCAATACCAAGAGCAATGAAGCTACGATTGATATACTTAATGAATACACTGCAAAGTATCGCGATTTTTTCCCAGAGGCTAAGATACGATTTAAGCAATTATCTTATTCCAATGCCGCATATCCGATAGAGGTACGCATAAAGGGAAACGATTATTCTGCGCTTCATGCCGTATCAGACTCTGTATTGGCAATAATGCGCACAATTCCGGAAATCAACCTTGAGACAAGTAGCCTTCAAGCACCTCTCGTNGCAGCTCAAGTATCGCCCGATTTCACTACAATGTCTCGCCTTGGAATGAGCGACATGATGCTGGAAGCAAATCTTGCTTTGAGGTACACTAACTCAGGTATACCAGTTGCCACGATGTGGGACGGAACTTATGCCACCCCTGTCGTATTCCGCACACCGACATCAGAACGATCGGATGTAAACGATCTTCGCAATGAACTCATGCCGGTTATGGGACTAGCCTCCGCCCCGCTTCGTCAGATGGCAGATGTAGTGCCGACATGGAACTATGGGCAACTCTCCCACCGCAATGGCATTCCTTGCGTGACAGTCACTTCTGAAGTTGACCGCGGAGCATTCTCCCTGGTAGTGACCGACAAATTGATGAAAAAAATCGATAAACTTCCTCTCCCAGATGGAGTGACTATCGAATATGGAGGAGACTATAACCAGTCGCTTGAGATGTGGCCTCCTATCATATCAGCTCTAATAATGGCGGTAGTGATAATATTCTTCATCCTTCTGTCGCACTATAAGAATGTGAAGACCTCTGCCCTACTTCTATTTTGCATTGTGTTGTGCGTGCCAGGTGCCGGTATCGGCTTGGCAATCCAAGGAGAAGTATTGTCTTTAACTTGTACCCTTGGTTTCATTTCCTTNNTGGGTATTCTCGTTAGAAATGTAATCATCATGATCGNCTATGCTGAGGAACTGCAAAGATCGGAAGGGATGACGGTCAAGGAAGCAATTTTCCACAGTGCCGAACGCCGAATGCGCCCAATCTTCCTTACCTCTGCAGCGGCTTCGATGGGTGTCTTGCCTATGGTGCTTACAGGCACTCCATTGTGGCGACCGATGGGCACTGTGATTTTCTGGGGAACCATCATCACATTCTTCTTCATTGTCACCGTAATTCCGGTCCTCTACTGGAAAGTGATGCAGAAAAAACAATCTCAACAAGAATCAAAATGAAAAAGATAATTAGTATAGTGGCGGCGGCAGCAGTAGTCTATTCTGCCGCTGCTCAGACTCAGCAATTGACACTTGAGGAGTGCGTCAACTTGGCTCTCGAGAATAATGCACGCATGCGCACAGCAGAATATTCCATGGAAGCTTCACGAGAGACATCGCGTGAGGCATTCACCAACTATTTTCCATCCATAAGTGCCAATGGAATTGCTTTCACAGCAAATCATGGTATGCTCCAACATAACATAGATCTTCCACTGTCAGCGCTTATCCCTGATATGCCGAATATGAACTTCGACATAAGCCTTCTGAAAAAGGGTTCATTTGCCGGATTGAATCTTTTACAACCCATTTTCTTAGGAGGA
>WFLX010260572.1_pt1 | contig 12993 bp, 15 predicted proteins | sample 4967041 | NCBI WGS metagenome assembly WFLX01 (sample SAMN12857096, study PRJNA449069) | gut metagenome | isolation source: stool from male and female vole | host: Microtus ochrogaster | place: USA:Florida | collected 2017
CCACCCCGATGACCGTGGCCACGGAAATCTATTATTCAGGCTATCATCCGTACACGCTTGAAAAGGTATATACGGCACGTACGCCGCAGGAAAAGCTGGCGCAGAGGCGGTATTTTTTCTGGTACGACCGCACCTACAGGATGGAAATCACCCGCAGCCTGCAGAGAATGCACCGTCCCGACCTGATAAAGAGGCTTTTCGGGCCCACGGACAAGAAAAAATGAAAAAAACACGAGCGGCGCTGTTGCAAATCTGCATCGGCGCCGTCTTATATACAGAATGGAAGACGACTCGCTCATATCGGCATTCAACCGCATAGGCCGCAGGCTCAGGCACGCCGCCACGCGCCTCACGGGCTCGCGCGACGATGCCGACGACGCCCTGCAGGATGCATTCTTCCGCCTGTGGCGCTCCCGCCACACCATCACCTCGGCCACGCAGGCCGAAAAAATGCTGTCGGCAGCAGTGCGCAATGCCGGTATCGACAAGTTGCGGGAACGCGCACACGCCCGGCGAACCGACCTCGAGCAGGCAGCCACCGCCCCGGACGACGCACAGGAGAGTGCCGAACGGGCAGAATTGCTCGACCATGTGACGCGGCTGATAGAGCGGGCGCTCACCGAGCAGCAGCGGCTGGTGCTGTATCTGCGCGACCGCGACGGCTGGGACATGGCCGACATCGCAGCCCGCTGCGGCACCTCGGAGGCCAACGTAAGGGTGATACTGAGCCGCGCGCGCCGTACCATTCGGGAACTATACCGCCAACAACTATTATGACAATGGATAACAAAGCTTTAAAAGCACTGATCGACAAGTACTTCGACGGGCTCACGAGCGACTCCGAAGAAGCAGCCCTGCGCCACGCGCTGGCGTCGCCCTCGGCCACCGGCGCCGAGGTGAACGAAGCCCGGGCCGTGCTGGGCGTGTTCGCCGCCACGCGCAAGGCCCGCAAGCGGCGCCTCATGCCGGCGCCAGTGGTGCGCTACGCGGCGGCAGTGCTTGCCACCGTGCTGTGCATCGCGGCATGGCACATTACAAATGTCACTGCGGCCGAGGATGAAGTGTATCTGTCGTACGTCGACGGCCGATGCCTCGAAACCTCGGAACCGGTGATGGCCATCATGGCCGCCGAGCTCAGCGCCCTGGGCGAAGCCGAAACGAGCGTGCACAACCAGTTTAACGAGATATTGACACTGCCATGAAACACATCCGCCTGATTTTAGCGCTATGTGCCCTGGCCTGCTCGATGGCTGCCGCGGCACAGGACGGCCTGGCCATCAACGGGATGTTTGCCGGACAGTTCAAGAACGCCAAAGGAGCGTCGGAAACCTACATTTCCGGGGGCGAGCTGAAGAAGATGAATCTCCGGCTCTATCGTAGCGTCACCATCGACAAGCCATCCGCCGAGACTGTGGCGAGTATCGAGAGGCTCGTGAAGCACGACGGTGCAAGCGCCGTGGAGCGAGAGGTGCAGCTGCGTAGCGGGCGCCTGTACTACGGCCTGTACAGCCTCGAGCCGCGCGGCGCTACAAACCGCTACATCCTGTATCTGAACAACACAGGAGAAAACAACGGCAAACTCATCCTGGTCTACCTCGAGGGCAAAGCCGACATCGCACAACTTAAGAAAATGTTGAAAAAATGAGATACTTACGCTTTCTTATCGCAACGGCCGCGATATCGGCCTGTCTTTGCGGCCACGCCCAGCACAGCGCCGACACCGTGGCCGTGTTCCGCGAGGTTGACTCCGTGGCGGTTTACCGCTCCGACAACATGCTCACCGTCACTGCAAAAGGACTGCCCAACGACCCCGCCTTTTCATACAAATACGAAATGGAATTCTCGCATGCAGCCCCGGATGTGTCTTTCGATTTCTCCACTATCTTCGGCTCATTCTCCGGCAAGAAGGCGGAAAAGAAGACACGCAAGCGCAGCCACTTCGTGCCCGGCGACGACATCTACATCGGCGCAGGTATCCCGGTGGGCGACACTCCGGTGAAAGCATCGGTGGAAGTGGGCCTCGCCAGCATGTTTGAAGGAAGCATACGCTGCGGAAACGTCACGTTCTGCGCCGGTGCCGGCATAGGCTACAGCCAGTGGGCGCTCGACGGCTCAAAGACTCTCGCCACGGAAAAGGGCCGGCTGCTGATTGTGGACGGAGAGCCGGGGAGCACGCCCTACACCTCCAGGATACGCACGTGGCGCGTGCATCTGCCCCTGATGCTGTATCTGGGTCTGGGCAACAGTGGATATATCGGCGCCGGCTCGTGGCTCAACTTCAACTTCTCGGCCAGCGCCTACACCACGTGCCACAACGGCTCCACGACCACGCGCAACACCTTCAAGGGGCTGCACTCCCGCGCCGTGACGCCCGACATCGTGCTGACGGGCGGCGTAAAATACGCGGGCCTTTATCTCCGCTACTCGCCCAAGCCTGTCTTTTCCGGAGAATTCGGCCCCGAGTTCAAAACACTTTCCATAGGATTTATCACCGCTTTCTGACCATGCTGAAGAAAATTATACTCGCCGCGGCTATATGCCTCCCGCTGCAGGCCGCGGCCACTGAGAACTGCGACACCCTCCTGCGCGCGTCCGGCGCGGCGCTCGCGATTGTTGAAACCGACAGCTGCCTGGAAGTGGTGGTGAACGATGCTGCCGGCAGGCATGTGATCACGGAGCCGTACCCCGAGCAAGGAACCGTGAGCAGCCGCCAGAGCACCATGCGCATGTCGTCGCGGCTGTGGAGCAACGACCGCCTGGGCTTCGACCTCGTAAGCGGCTATCCGCTCATTGGTTTCAGCTGCGCGAAAGGCGCGCCCGCCGGCACATTCGACATGGCCCGCTCGATAGAAATCTCCTGGCTCCAGGTGCTGGGCGTGTCCATGAACATGCACAAATCGCGGTGCATGGTGCGCGCGGGCCTCGGCATCTCGTGGCGCAACTACCGCACCGTGCCGAACATGATGCTCACGGCCGATGAAAGCGGCGCCGTGGACTTTGCTCCCATCGACGAAGATGTGACGCCTCGCTCGTCGCGCATCAAGGTGTTCAGCCTCACTCTGCCGGTGCTATTCGCCCACGACGTGCGCCTGGGCCGCAGCCTCGAGTTCACCTACAGTTTCGGCCCGGTACTGAATTTCAACCCCCACGCCAGCCTGCGCACGCGCTGGTTCGACGCGCAGGGCCAGCGGCAATATGAAAGCACGTCGCACATAGCCCACCGGAAGTTCACGGCCGACATCTTCGCCGCTGCCGGCCTGAACGGCCTGATGGTGTACGTGCGCTACTCGCCCATGAGCGTTCTCACCCGCGGCCTCGACTTCTCGTCGCTTTCCGCCGGCATAGTGGTAGCCCTCTGATAATGACACAAAAAATAGCCGCAGGATTCAACACCCTGCGGCTATTTTTGTGTGCTGACGGCTTTGTCAGATGCGTTCGAGCACGGTGGCCACGAGGTCGCGCACGCCGCTCTTGTAGTTGGGGTTTGCCTCGGTGTTGAAGCGGTTGGCGATGATGGAGCACACGGTCATGGCGCGGTGTCCCATGAGCTTGCCCAGACCCTGCAGGGGAGCGCTCTCCATTTCATAGTTCGTGACGCAGCGGCCGTTGTAGCGGAAAGCCTCGATGCTGGCGTTCAGGCCGGGATTGGCCAGCGGCAGGCGCAACTCGCGGCCCTGGGGACCGTAGAAACCCACGGCGGAGATAGTGATGCCGCGCACCATGTCGTCGCGGCCTATCTGGGCCACCAGCTCGGGGTCGGCGGGCACCACGTAGGGCTTGGCCCAGTTGTCGTTCCACTGGGTGTGGCGGGTGAACTCGTGCTGGAAGTCGAGGTCGGCCACCTTGTCGCGACCGGCATAGTAGTTGAGCACGCCGTCGAAGCCTATGGAGTGCTCGGCTATCACGGGAGTGCCCAGGCTCAGCTCGGGCTGCAGGGCGCCGCTGGTGCCGATGCGCACCATCGTGAGCACACGCTTGGTGTCGCGCACCTCGCGGGTCTTGAAATCGATGTTGGCCAAAGCGTCGAGCTCGTTGATCACGATGTCGATATTGTCCGGACCGATGCCATGGCTGAGGCACATGATGGGTTTGCCCTTGTAGGTGCCACCGATGGTGTGGAACTCGCGGCTGGACACTTCAAAGGTTTTGGTGTCGAAAAACTCGGCCACCATGTTCACGCGGGCAGGGTCGCCCACGAGGATGATGCGGTCGGTGAGCTGCTCCGGGAGCAGGTGAAGATGAAAAACAGAGCCGTCGGGGTTGATGATGAGCTCCGATTCGGGAATGAATTTCTTTTCCATTTGGTTATCAGAGAGGGGTTAGGTAAGTTGATTAATTCTAAACAAAAATACTGGCGGCGAGTTCAGGCGTTTATGAGCATATAACGGCCGCCGGGCACGGGAAGGAGCACTTCGCTCATCTCGAGCTCGAAGAGCAGCGCGCTGAGCGACGCGTAGCTCATGCCCAGCGCCGCGCACATATCGTTGATGCACGATGCGGGATGCTCGCGCAGATAGTCGACCACGTGCTGCTGGCTTTCCGACAGCTCGAGAGGAAGCTCGCCCTGCACNCCNTCGGCGGCACGCTCCTGCCACCCGAGAGCGGCCCCTATGTCGGCAGCCTCGCGCAGCATCACGGCGGCCTGNGTGGCTATCAGGCGGTTGCACCCGCGGCTCTGCGAGTCGCTGATGCGGCCGGGCACGGCGAAGAGCTCNCGGTTGTAGGCCGAGGCTATCCNGGCCGTGGCCATAGCGCCACCCTTCGTGTCGCTCTCCACCACAATCACGGCATCGGCCAGGCCTGCCACTATGCGGTTGCGGGCCAGGAAGAAGCCGCGGTGCACGCGGGCCGAGGTGGGATATTCCGACACGAGCATACCGCCGGCGCGCACCATTCGCGCGGCCGTGTCGCGATGCTCGGCGGGATAGACGGTGTTGAGCGCGTTGGCCATCACTCCCACTGTGGGAATGCCTTCGGCGAGCGCCGCACGATGGGCGGCGACGTCGATGCCGTAGGCCAGGCCGCTGATTATGGCGATATTATCGTATAGCTCGGCCAGGGAGCGCACGATTCTTTTGGTGGCTTCGATGCCATAGGGGGTGGCATGGCGGGTGCCCACGATGGCCACGGTGCGCATGGTGTCGAGCGGGGTGTCGCCCAGNGTGTAGATGAGAGCCGGGGCATCCTCGCACAGGCGCAGCCGCTCGGGATAGTCGNCGTCGGTGAAAAAGCGGGCGCGCACCGACGAGTTGCGCACAAACAGCTCCTCGTCGGCAGCCAGCTGCACCACTTCGCTACGGTAGCGCTCCGATGCGATGCCTCCGGAACGCCCCAGCAGCTCGGCCAGCTCGCTTTCCGAGCGCGAGAAGACGCTCTCGATCGAGCCTGCACGCCGCAGCAACTCCTGCGCATTGGCAAGGTTGATGCCGCGCAGCATGGAGAATGCTATTTTGGCGCACAGCTCTGTCATGGGCACTAAATATAGTCTTTGAATGCTTCGGCCAGTTTCTCGCCGCGGGTGAGGCGCCCGTCTTCAAGGCACACGATATTGACAATCGCACGCACCACGGGCTCNCCNTGCAGGGTGAAGATGTCCTGGCGGAANACGAAGAGGGGGCCCTGGCGCTGAAGTGCCAGCTTGCTTATCATCGTGTCGCCCAGCCCGAGNGGGTGGAGATAGTCGATCTCNATGCGGCGCACCACCGGGTCGAGGCCTGCGAGGTGCATCTCGCGGAACGACACCCCGGCGCGCTCGCAGAACATGTGGCGCGTGTGCTCGAGATAATGCTGATAGTTGGCGTTATTTACGATGCCCTGCGAGTCCACCTCGTAGTCGCGCACCTTCAGGGGCATCTCGAAGATGTATTTAACAGGGTCTGTCATCCTCCGAAATTATCGTAGTGAATGCTTGAGGGGTCGACGCCCAGGTTGTCGAGCATGCCGTTCACGGCGTTGCTCATGGGGCCGGGGCCGCACATGTAGTACTCGATGTCTTCAGGCGCGGGGTGGTCCTTTAGATATGTGTCGTAGATCACCTGGTGCACGAAACCGGGAGTGTATTTCACTCCGGCGGCATCGGCGGCCGGGTCGGGACGGTCCAGAGCCAGGTGGAACTTGAAGTTGGGGAACTCCTTTTCAAGCTGCAGGAAATCGTCGAGATAGAACACCTCGTTGAGCGCACGGGCGCCGTAGAAATAGTTCATGACGCGGTCGGTGGTCTTGAGCGTCTTGGTCATGTGCATGATCTGCGCGCGCAGGGGAGCCATGCCGGCGCCGCCGCCTATCCACATCATCTCGGCCTTGCTGTCGAAGATGGGGTGGAAGTCGCCGTAAGGGCCGCTCATGCGCACCTTGTCGCCGGGTTTGAGCGTGAAGATGTAGCTCGAGGCAATGCCGGGCATCACATCCTGGAAGCCCACCTCGGGCTTCGGTTTCATGGGCGGCGTGGCTATGCGCACCGTGAGCATTATGCGGTCGCCCTCGGCGGGATAGTTGGCCATGGAGTAGGCTCGCACGGTGGTCTCGGTGTTCACGCACTTGAGGCTGAACAGCCCGAACTTCTCCCACGACGGCAGATATTCCGGGCCTATGAGGGCCTTGTCGATGTCCTTGTCGTAGTCCATCGAGAAGGGCGGAATCTTTATCTGAGCGTAAGAGCCGGGTATAAAGTTCATGTGTTCGCCGGGAGGGAGCGCCACCACGAACTCCTTGATGAAGGTGGCGACGTTCTTATTGGATATCACCTCGCACTCGTATTCCTTGACGTCGAGCACGCTGGCGTTGACGCGGATNNNCATNTCNTNCTTCNCCTTNACNTGNCATNCNAGNCGCCAGTGGTCCTTNANNTNCNNGCGTGTGAAGTGNACNGNCTCGGTGGGNAGNNNCTCGCCGCCNCCTTCCAGCACCTGCACGCGGCACTGGCCGCAGCTGCCCTTGCCGCCGCAGGCCGAGGAGAGGAACACATTGCTGTTGGCCAGCGACGATAGCAGCGTGGTGCCGCTGAGGCCTTCCACGGTCTTGTCGTCGTTGATTTTGATACGCACCACGCCGGTGTGCACCAGATAGTGCTTGGCCACCAGCAGGATGGCCACCAGCAGAAGCGTTATGAGCAGGAAAATGCCTGTAGCACTGAGCACCGTCAGTGTGCCGGCAGAAATTGTTGTCAGAGTCATGCCTTATCAGATTTTAATGCCAAGGAAGCTCATAAAGGCTATGCCCATGAGAGCGGTGATGATGAAAGTGATGCCCACGCCNCGCAGGGGTGCGGGNATGTTGTTGTACTGCGCCAGACGCTCGCGGATGGCAGCCAGCGAAGTGATGGCCAGGAGCCATCCCAGGCCCCAGCCGCCNCCGGCACACACAGCCGTCCACACGCTGCCGAAGTCGCGCTGCTGCATGAAGAGCGAACCGCCCAGGATGGCGCAGTTCACGGCTATCAGCGGCAGGAAGATGCCCAGCGAGGCATAGAGCGAGGGGCTGTATTTCTCCACGGCCATCTCCACGAGCTGTGTCATGGACGCTATCACGGCGATGAACACTATGAGCGAGAGGAAACTGAGGTCGACGCCGGCAAACTCCGGGCCCAGCCAGGAGAGAGCGCCTGCGCTGAGCACGTAGGTCTGCAGCAGGTAGTTGACCGGCAGGGTTATTACCAGCATGAAAGTGACAGCCACGCCCAGGCCGAGAGCGGTCTTGACGTTTTTGCTCACCGCAAGGAAAGAACACATGCCCAGGAAGTAGGCAAAAATCATGTTGTCGACGAAAATCGACCTGATGAAGATATTGAAGTTTTCCATACCGAGCTGCTACTTTTCTTGTAAGTCCTTGTTGTAAGAGCGCTGCACCCAGATTATGCAAGCCACGACAATCAGAGCCATGGGAGGCAGAATCATGAGGCCGTTGTTCACGTATCCGGCATCGTAGAACGCCCGGGGCACCACCTGGTAGCCCAGCAGCGTGCCGCTGCCCAAAAGCTCGCGGCAGAAGCCCACGATCACGAGGATAATGGTGTAGCCTATGCCGTTGCCCACGCCATCCAGGAAGCTGGGCCAGGGGCGGTTGCCCATGGCGAAGGCCTCGAGACGGCCCATGAGGATACAGTTTGTGATGATGAGGCCGATGAACACGCTGAGCTGCTTGCTCACGTCGTAGGCGTAAGCTTCAAGCAACTGGCTCACGATCACGACCAGGCCNGCCACCACCACNAGCTGCACGATGATGCGGATGTTGGTGGGAATGGTGTTGCGCAGGATTGAAATAATCACATTNGAGAACGCCAGCACGGCTATCACGCTCAGGCCCATCACTATAGCGGGCTCGAGCTTGGCCGTGACGGCCAGCACGGAGCAGATACCGAGAATCTGCACCACCACGGGATTGTCCTTCGAGAATGGATTGAAGAACACTGTCTTATTGTTTATCTTTTCAGCCATGGGTTTCAGTCTTTAAGGTTTGAAAAGAAAGCTTCGTAGGGGGCGAGGCAGTTGGCCAGCATGGCACCTACGCCCTTGCTGGTGATGGTACCGCCGCTGACGCCGTCGACATAGTCTTCGTCGCCCGCGGGTTTCTGGCCTGCCTTAACCACGGCCACAGGCAGGAAACGGCCGTTCTTGAACAGATGCTTGCCTTCAAACTGATTGCTGAACGCAGGCTTTTCAATCTCGGCTCCGAGGCCCGGGGTCTCGCCCTGGTGGGCGAAGTAGGCTCCGTAGACGGTGCTGCCGTCGGCATCGACGGCCACATAGCCCCAAATGGGACCCCAGAGGCCGGCACCGTAGACGGGCACAATATACTTGGAGCTGCCGTCGGCCACCTTGCACACGAACACCGGCAGCAGCCGCTCGGCATCGGGCAGCTTGCTCTGCTCGGCCACGTTCACGGTGAAGGCGTCGCCGTCCACGCGCTCGCCGCGGGAGTTCACGACGTATTGCTCCTCCACAAGTTCATTGAATGTCGCTATCACGTCGGCGGGCGTGGTGGTCACGCGGGCCGAGAGGAGAATCTTACGCATCTTGTCGGCATCGGCATTGGCTTGCTGGCGCGGGCGCAGTGCGATGGAAGTTGCGGCCAGGGCGGCGCCCACGACAAGCACCAGTATCACTATGTATATAATAGTGTAGGTGTTTCCTTGCTTATTCATTTGCGTTTGTTTTAACGATGAGACGACGCATGCGGCGGCGGATATTGGCCTGCACCACACACCAGTCGATGAGTGACGACATCACGTTCATGAGAAGCACCGCCAGCATGGCGCCCTCAGGGTAGCCGTTGTTATAGACACGGATGAGCACGGCTATGACGCCTATGAGGATGCCGTAGATCCACTTGCCGGTGTTGGTGCGAGCGGCTGTCACGGGGTCGGTGGCCATGAACACNGCCGCGAAGGCGAAGCCGCCGTAGAGCANCTGGTCCCAGGCCGGCATGAAGCTGGCGGGATAGGTGGGCGTGGCCGTGAGGTTNGCNATCAGGCCCATGCCCAGGCCGCCGAGGAACACGCCCAGCATGATGCGCCAGCTGGCCATGCCGCTGAGCAGCAGAATCAGGGCGCCGATGAGGATGCACAGCACGGATGTTTCGCCGAACGAGCCTGGAATCAGGCCCAGGAAGGCATCCCAGGTGGTGATGGCGTGGCCGTCGATGCCGGTGACGGTCACGAGGCTGTCGGTCGCGGTGGAGGTGGCTATCTGTCCCAGGGGGGTAGCGCAGGTGAAGCCGTCGGGCACGGCGGTGCCGTAGCCCAGAGCGGTGCCGGATGCCACGAACACCTTGTCGCCGCTCATCTGCGCCGGATAGGCGAAGAAGAGGAAGGCGCGCGCCACCAGGGCAACGTTGACGATGTTGTAGCCGGTGCCGCCGAACACTTCCTTGGCGAACACCACGGCAAAGGCCGTGGCCACGGCCAGCATCCACAGCGGGGTTTCGATGGGGCAAATCATGGGGATGAGGATGCCTGTGACGAGGAAACCCTCCTGAATCTCCTCCTTGCGCCACTGCGCGAAGGCAAATTCAATGCCCAGGCCCACGAAGTAGCTCACCACCACGCGGGGTATCACGGCCAGGAAGCCGTAGAGCATGAGTTGCCAGAAGGGGAACGAATCGGCGCCCAGCGCCAGCCAGTGCTGATAGCCGGTGTTGTACATGCCGAAGAAGAAGCACGGCATGAGGGCCAGCNCNANAATAATCATCGTGCGCTTGGAATCGATGGCGNCGTNCACATGCNCGCTGNTCGGTCCCGACGTCGTGCGCGGCGTAAACAGAAACGTTTCAAATCCGTCGAAAACGCTTCCGAGGGCCGACAGCTTGCCGCCCGGCTCGAATGTCGGGCGTGCCTTGTCGAAAAAATTCTTCAGTGATTTCACGTTATAGAAGTGTTGCGGTTATTCCAATTCTTTCCGGAGATAGTCGAGGCCCTCGCGCACGATGTGCTGCAGNGGTATCTTGGAGGTGTCGGCATACTCGGCCAGGGCGAAGTCTTCCGGCGCCACCTCGTAGATGCCCAGGCGCTCCATGTTTTCGATGTCGCGGGCTATGATGGCTTTCAGGAGATATTCGGGCATCACGTCCATGGGCATCATGGCGTCGTATTCGCCGCTCATGATCATGGCTCGGCGGCCGCCCAGCAGGCGGGCATCGGGGCGGAACAGGCGTTTGAGGAAGTGGCCCGGGAAGGTGCGGCTCACGCTCATCTTGGCGGGCGACATCGACGCCCAGCCCATGAATTCGTCCACGTCGTCGCCCTCGTCGAGCACCGTGAGCATACGGTAGGGGTAGCGCAGATAGCCGTCGGCAGCCACAACGGTGCCCACGAGCACGTTTCCGCTCACGATGCGGTGGTGCTTCGTGTCGACGGTCTTCACGCCTGCCATCAGAGCCTCCACAGGGGCGCCAATGATGGTCTTGGCTATATAGGGATTTTCCACGGCCGGGCCGCACACGGCCACCGTGGCGCGGTTGTCGATCTTGCCGTGGCGCAGCAGATGGCCCAGGCGGCGGAGGGTCTCTATGTCGAGGGTCCACACGGTTTCACCCTTGTTCACAGGGGCAATATTGGCGGCTTGCACGCCGGCATTTCCGGCGGGGTGAGGTCCTTCCACCATCACCATCTTGGCGCCCTGCACGGGGCCGAGCGTCCACGATGCGCGGTGNCTGATATAGACGCTGCCGGTGGNGATTTCGGCCAGGAANCCCNNGGCCAGTTCCAGCAGAGCCTTGTCTTCGGCCACGATGCGCCGGGCCGTATCGAGCTCGAGGGGAGCGCTGTAGACGGCGGTCACGAAAATGTCGCGGGGTCGCACGTCGGCGGCGGGCACGATGTCGTAGGGGCGCTGGCGCATGAGGGCGAGCAGACCGCTCTCGGCGAGCAGGTCGATGCGATCCTGCGGCGTGGTGCGCGTGAGGTCAAACTTTTTGAAATCGTCGCCTGCGGCTTCCACCACCACCTTGAGCAGGCGACGGCGCTCGCCGCGCTCCACCTCTACCACCTTGCCGCACAGGGGCGACACGAGCTTCACGGCAGGAAAGCGTTTGTCGTGCATCAGGGCATCGCCTGCGAGCACGCTGTCGCCCACGGCCACATCCACCTTGGGTTGAAAACCGGCGAAATCGTCGGGCACCACAGCCGCGGTGGCGGCAGGGACGCTACGCACGTCGGCAGCAGTCACGGCACCCGCGATAGGAAGGTCAAGACCCTTTTTAATCTGTATTTTCATTACCGATAATGATTGTCAATTGTAGTGCAAAGGTAGTCACTTTTCTTTATACATATTTATATTTATTAGAAAATTTTCAAAATTCGGGTTAAAAAAGCCGTGCAGGCCTCCAATCCGGCAGAAATGGCCCGGCAGCGCCATAATTTTTTTGATTTTGCATCGTTTTTATTTTGAAAAGCGAAAAAGTCTTTATACTTTTGCGTAACGTTTGTATAAAAAATCGATTATCCGCACCTTAAAAAACCATCAGAACTCGAATGCAGCGGCTGCCCCCGGCAGCCCCAAGATATAGAAAATCAATATTTTAACCAATCAACCAACACCATTTAAACTCAACAAAAACAACTATGGAAGCTCAAAAGCCCAATGTTGCCGCCAAGCCCGCTAAGGCCGCCGACAACAAGAAATCCAACGCACCCGGCATCAAAAACGCCATCTGGGTTATCATCGCATGCGCCGTTGTTGCTGTTTGCCTGTTCATCTTCTGGTTCGGCAACGACATGCATTTCGACGAAGACGGTCACCCCCAGAACATCTGGGGCACCATCTACAAAGGTGGCTTCATCGTGCCTGTGCTTCAGACTCTCTTCCTCACTGTGATCGTTCTCTCCGTAGAACGCTACTTCGCCCTCAACTCCGCTAAGGGCAAAGGCAACATCAACAAGTTCGTTGCCGGTGTGAAGAAGTGCCTCACCGCAGGCGACATCAAGGGCGCTCAGGACCTCTGCAAGAAGCAGCAGGGCACCGTTGCAGCCGTTGTTGCAGCAGCTCTCAAGAGCTACGAAGAAATGGACAAGAACACCGAGCTCACCAAGGAGCAGAAGGTGCTGAACCTGCAGAAGGCTGTTGAAGAGGCCACCGCTCTCGAAATGCCNNCNCTNCAGCAGAACCTCCCCATCNTCGCNACGATGACCACNCTCGGTACTCTCGTCGGTCTTCTCGGTACTGTNATGGGTATGATCAAGTCGTTCCAGGCTCTNNCNCAGTCCGGTGCNCCTGACTCGACNGANCTCTCNACCGGTATCTCGGAGGCNCTTATCAACACNGCCTTCGGTATCGCNACCGGTGCATTCGCCGTAATCTNCTACAACTACTACACCAACAAGATCGATACTCTCACCTACGCCATCGACGAAATCGGCTTCTCTATCGTTCAGACGTTCGCCGCTACCCACTAATCCCCTATTTATCCGGTTTAACAACAACAAACTCTCAAACAGGTAAATATGGGAAAAGTAAAAATTAAAAGAAAGAGTACGCTCATCGACATGACCGCGATGAGTGA
>WFLX010142593.1_pt1 | contig 12990 bp, 5 predicted proteins | sample 4967041 | NCBI WGS metagenome assembly WFLX01 (sample SAMN12857096, study PRJNA449069) | gut metagenome | isolation source: stool from male and female vole | host: Microtus ochrogaster | place: USA:Florida | collected 2017
CTGTACGAAAACGGACACATCACCTACATGCGAACCGACTCGCTCAACCTCTCCAACGAGGCCATCGCAGCCATCTCGGAGCAGATCGAGAGCACCCTGGGCAAGCAGTACCTCCACGTGCGCCGCTACCACACCAGCTCCAAGGGCGCACAGGAAGCACACGAGGCCATCCGTCCCACCTACTTCGACCAGGAGGACATCGCCGACGCCACCGCCCAGGAAAAGCGCCTGTACAACCTCATACGCAAGCGCGCCATCGCTTCCCAGATGGCCGACGCCGAAATTGAAAAGACCACCATCGAAATCGAAGCCGCCGGCGTCGAGGACCCCTTCTTCGCTATGGGCGAGGTGGTTAAGTTCGACGGCTTCCTGCGCGTCTACGCCGAGAGCCACGACGACGAAAGCTCCGAGGGCGAAGGCGGATTCCTCCCCGACCTCCACGAGGGCCAGGCGCTGGAGTACAACACCATCGAGGCCATCGAGCGCTTCACACAGCAGCCCCCGCGCTACACCGAAGCCTCGCTCGTAAAGAAGATGGAGGAGCTCGGCATAGGCCGACCCTCAACCTACGCCCCGACCATCTCCACCATCCAGAACCGCGAGTACATCACCCGCGGCGAAAAGGAAGGCTCTCCGCGCAACTACCTCACCCTCACCCTCGAAAAGGGCAAAATCACCGAGGAGGAGCGCACCGAACTCACCGGCTCGGATAAGGGCAAGCTCGTGCCCACCGACATCGGCATCATCGTCAACGACTTCCTGACCCAGTACTTCCCCGACATCCTGGACTATAACTTCACGGCCAACATCGAGGAGCGCTTCGACGAAATTGCCCACGGCAACCTCAAGTGGGATAAGGAGATGTCCGAATTCTACGAAATGTTCCACCCGGCCGTCGGCAAAGCCCTTACATTCAGCGAGGGGCCGCGCTTCGGCGAGCGTGTCCTGGGCACGGACCCGACATCAGGCGAGCCCGTGTCGGTGAAAATCGGCCGCTTCGGGCCGGTGGTGCAGATCGGTGCTTCGGACGCCGAGACCAAGCCCCGCTTCGCCTCGCTGCTCAAGGGTCAGTCCATGGCCGATATCACTCTCGAAGAGGCTCTGAAACTCTTCGAGTTCCCGCGTACCCTGGGCGACTTCGAGGGCGAAGAGGTGGTGGTTGGAGTTGGCCGTTTCGGGCCCTATGTACGCCATCAGGGCAAATTTACTTCCATCCCCAAGGACATCGCTCCCGCCGAGCTCACCCTCGACGAAGCCATCGCGCTCATTGAAGAAAAACGCGCCAAGGATTCGCAGAAGACCATCCTCACCTTCCCCGACGACCCTGACATGCAGGTGCTTAACGGGCGCTACGGACCCTACATAAGCTACAAGAAGAAGAACTACAAGCTCCCCAAGAGCGTCACCGANCCCTCACATCTGACCCTGGACGAAGNCCGCAAAATCGTCGAAGAGGCCGACGCCGCCCCCGCTAAGCCCAAACGCCCCCGCAAGAAGGCCTGAGGGTTAGGCNTTAGGCGNTAGGCGTTAGGCATTANGCNTTAGGCATTAGGCATTAGGCATTAGGTGGTAGGTGNTAGGTGGTAGGNGTTAGAAATCCCTAAAGCCTAAACCCTAAAACCTAAAGCCTCAACCNTAAANCCTAAAGCCTAAAGCCTAAAACCTAAAGCCTTAATTTAAAACANAAAGATTATGGCAAAGAAACCTTTAGCCGCCAAACCCGGCACACAGAAAGGGGTTATCAAGCCCGACGTTATACTCAAGTTTGAAGTTCCTGCCGGCGAGGAAGTTAAGCTCATGGACTTCCTGATGGCGCAGATGCCCGACCGCAAGCGCACCACCGTGAAGGACTACCTCAAATACCGCCAGGTGATGGTCAACGGCAATGTTACCACGCGCTTCGACCACCCCCTGAGCGCGGGCGACGACGTGCGCGTCAACACCACCCGCGAGTTCCAGACCTTCTACCACCCCCGCATGCGCCTTGTGTACGAGGACGACGACATCATCGTGGTCGAAAAGGGCTACGGCCTCCTCTCCATGGGCACCGACAAGGTCAAGGAAGGCACAGCCTACAGCATCCTGCGCGAATACCTCAAGCGCAAGGACCCCCGCAACAAGCTCTTCATTGTCCACCGTCTGGACCGCGACACATCGGGCCTGATGATGTTCGCCAAGAACATTCAGGCCAAGGAGGCTATGCAGCACAACTGGAACAATATGGTGCTGGAGCGGAAGTATCTCGCTGTGGTTGAGGGGGCTATCGAGCCGGAGTCGGGCGAAATCCGCTCCTACCTGGCCGAAAACGCCGCCCATCAGGTATACTCCACGCCGGACCCCGAGCAGGGGCAGCTGGCCGTGACCTACTACAAGACCCTGCGCAAGAAGGGTGCCTACTCGCTGGTGGAACTGAGTCTGGCCACCGGGCGCAAGAACCAGATACGCGTCCATATGAAGGACACCGGCCACCCCATCGCCGGCGACCACCGCTACGGGGCCAAGACATCGCCGGCCCACCGCCTCTGCCTCCACGCCGCCACCCTGCGATTCGTACACCCGATAACCCGCAAGGACATGAATTTTTCCGCCCCCATGCCGGCGGCATTCACCAAGTTGGTTTAAGGGTATAATGGTTTAAAGTTTAGGGTTTAAGGTTTAATGGGGCGCCGCAGCTAACTCCTAAAGCCCACCCCTAAAACCTAAACCCTAACGCCTAAAACCTAACGCCTAACGCCTAAAGCCTACCTCCAAACGCCTAAAGCCTAAACAACATGGAAGAGAAAAAATTATTTCTACTCGATGCTTACGCACTGATTTACAGAGCCTATTATGCCCTGCTCCGCTCGCCGCGCTTCACAGCCGGGGGCCTGAACACCTCGGCAATCTTCGGCTTTGTCAACACCCTCGATGAGGTTCTGCGCAAGGAAAATCCGGGCTATATAGCCGTGTGCTTCGACCCGGCGGGAGGTCATACCTTCCGCCACGAGCAGTATGCCGACTACAAGGCCGGCCGCGACAAGCAGCCGGAGGACATAACTCTCTCTCTTCCATACATCAAGCGCATCCTCCAGGCCTACCACATCCCGGCCATCGAGGTCGAGGGTTATGAGGCGGACGACGTTATCGGTACCCTCTCCCGCAAGGCCGAACGCGAGGACTTCGTCACCTACATGATGACGCCCGACAAGGACTACGGCCAGCTGGTGACCGACCGCGTGCTCATGTACCGCCCCTCGCTCCGCGGCCAGGGGTTCGAAATCCGCGGCCCGCAGCAGGTGTGCGAGCGCTACGGCATCAGTAGCCCCCGCCAGGTCATCGACCTGCTGGCCCTTGAGGGCGACGCCTCGGATAATGTGCCAGGCTGTCCCGGCGTAGGCGAAAAGACNGCCGCAAAGCTCATTGCGCAGTTCGGCTCGGTGGAAAACATGCTTGAGCATACCGACGAAATCAAAGGCGCAATGCAGAAGAAAATCGTTGAGAACGAAGCGCTTATACGCATGTCCAAGGAGCTTGTGACGATCATCACCGACGCGCCCGTTGACATCAACCCCGAGGATCTTCGCCGCCGCGAGCCGGATGTTGAGGCTCTCAAGGAAATATATAAAGAACTGGAATTCAAGACCTTCCTCAACAAGCTCGGCGTTGCATCCGAGGCACCCGCGCCCCCGAAAGTCGAAGCGTCGGCTCAGCTGAGCCTCTTCGATTTTTCCGAGGAGAGCCCCGAGCAGGAGGTTGAAGTTCACTTCGACGCCCGCGAACTCTCCACGCCTGAAGAGATTGCGCCTTTCATGGATAAACTGCTCATGCACAGCGTTGTAGGCATGGCTATCAACAGNCTGGGCGCCGAGGCCATGACGGCGGAAGTGGCCGGCGTCGCCTTCGCTTACGAGGATGGTGAGCGTTCCGATGCCGCCTATATCCGCCTGGACAGCGAGCGTCGCGCCGAGATTGCAACCCTCCTGGAGCCGCTCTTTGCCGGAAAGGCTACCGTGGTGAGCGACGACGTTAAGCGCGACATGCTCATCCTCAGGCGTTTGGGCGTAAACTGGAGCGGAGCGGGATGGTTCGACACGTCCGTGGCCCACTACCTNGTGAGNCCCGAGGGTAAGCACGACACGCCCACGCTGGCCATGAACCTGCTNAAATTCCGCACCTACGACTACGCCTACACTCCTGCCGACCGCCGCCGCTTCCCGCTGGACCCCGCGGGGGCGATGTGCGAAACGGCCTCGCTTATGCTCAAACTCAAGCCTGTGCTGGAGCGCGAGGTCGAGGAACGCGGTCAGACGGCCCTGATGCGCGACATTGAGTTCCCGCTGGTGCCCGTGCTGGCATCGATGGAGTGGGAGGGCGCACGCATCGATGTGGGCGAGCTCAACCGCCTTGGCCGTCAGCTCACCGACCGCATAGCTGCCCTCGAGGCCGAAGCAACCGCCCTGGCCGGGCATCCCTTCAACGCGTCGTCGCCCTCGCAGGTGGGTCAGGTGCTGTTCGAGGAAATGGGCATCGACCCCAAGGCCAAGCGCACCAAGGGGGGCGCCTACTCCACGGCTGANGATGTGCTGGAAAAGTATGCCAAGAGCGTGCCGCTGGTGCAGATCATCCTTGATATCCGCGGGCTCAAGAAACTCCTGGCAACATANGTCGAGGCCCTTCCGCGCCTGATNAACCCCAAGACGGGCAAGCTCCACACCACTTATAATCAGACGGTTACCGCCACGGGCCGCATATCGTCCACCAACCCCAACCTGCAGAACATTCCCATCCGCACCGCCGACGGGCGCGACATACGCCGCGCCTTCGTGCCCGACCCGGGCGACCTGCTCATGTCGGCCGACTATTCGCAGATTGAATTGCGTCTCATGGCCGATATGAGCCGCGACGCGGCCATGACCGAGGCCTTCCTCAGCGGCGAGGACATCCACCGCGCCACCGCCGCAAAGATTTATCATCTCCCCCTCGAAGAAGTAACTGACAATCAGCGTCGTAACGCCAAGACGGCGAATTTCGGCATCATCTACGGCATCAGCGCCTTCGGCCTGAGCGAGCGTCTTGGCATCAGCCGCACCGAGGCCAAGGAGCTCATCGACGGCTACCTGGCCACCTACCCGGATGTGGCCCGGTATATGCAGGCCAGCATCGAGGAGGCGCGCAAGAAGGGCTACGTGACCACCATTCTGGGACGCAGGCGCTACCTGCCGGACATCGACTCCCGCAGCAACACGGTGCGCGGATATGCCGAGCGTAATGCCATCAACGCCCCCCTGCAGGGTTCGGCGGCCGACATCATCAAGCGTGCCATGATCGACGTGGACGCCGAAATACGCCGCCGCAACCTCCGCTCCCGCATGATACTCCAGGTGCACGACGAATTGGTGTTCAACGTCAAGCCCGACGAACTATCTGAGTTGCAGGAAATTGTGGTAAAAAAAATGGAAGGGGCCTACTGCGGCCGCATACCCATGGAAGTCGCCGCCGGCGTCGGCAACAACTGGCTCGAAGCCCACTGAAACTAATTCATAATGCATAATTCTTGCTTCGCAAGCACCTTCGCCGATTACATAATGCACAAAGCCTTGAGGCCCTCCTGATTTATCGAGATGCATCTTGATTTATCTTGATTAATCTCGATAAATCACGCCGAGGAGTAATGGTCGGAGGGATGAGGATGGTGCATGAAAACTAACTATTCCAATTTTTTTTGTATATTTGTGGTCTTCTCTTGGATATTATGAAAAGGATACTGATTATATTTGGCCTGATGGCCTCGATGCTGACTGCGGCGGCGCTGGATGCGCAGGCGCGCAAGGATGAGTTTGCCCGCAATCTGCAGGTGTTCAATGCTGTGGCTAAGGAGCTGCAAGCCAACTATGTGGATACGCTCAACGCCAAGGAGCTGATGGAGTACACCATCGCGGCGATGCTCTTCCAGGTGGACCCCTACACGGAGTACTACCCTGCCTCGGAGCAGGACGACCTGCTGACCATTTCGACGGGCCGCTACGGCGGCATCGGCTGCATCATAGGGCAGCGCGACAACTATATTTTCATGTCGGAGCCCTACTGGAACAGCCCGGCACGTCGTGCGGGTATCCGCCACGGCGACCGCCTCATAGCCATCGACGGCGATACGCTCACCACCAAGAACACTACCACCGACGCCAGCACGCGCCTGCGAGGGCCGGCGGGCACGGAGCTGACGGTTACGGTGCAACGCGGCGACTCGGTGTTCGACGTGAGCATCATGCGCGAGGAAATCAAGGTGGACCCTGTGCCCTACTTCGGCGTGGACGACAAGGGCGTGGGCTATATCCGCCTGACCACATTCAACGAGCGGTCGGCCTCGGAGGTCAAGGACGCCGTGGCCAAGCTGCTGGCCGACAAGAATTTGAAAGGTATCATCCTGGACCTGCGCCGCAACGGCGGCGGGGTGCTGGAGGGCGCGGTGCAGATAGTGTCCAACTTCGTGCCCAAGGGCACGGAGGTGGTTACCACCAAGGGTCGCAATGANTCGGAAACGCGCACCTACCGCACCACTTCGCGGCCTCTGAGCACGGACGTACCGCTGGTAGTGCTGACCGACGGCAACACGGCATCGTCGTCGGAAATCGTGGCCGGTTCGCTGCAGGACCTCGACCGCGCCGTCATCGTGGGCGAGCGTTCCTACGGCAAGGGACTGGTGCAATCGGGCCGTCAACTGCCCTACGGCGACCTGATGAAGCTCACCACGGCGCGCTACTACATCCCCTCGGGGCGCCTCATCCAGGCCATCGACTACCGCGAGCGTGAGGAAGACGGGCGCCCGGTGCGCAAGCCCGACAGCCTGACCAATGTGTTCCACACCCGCGCCGGACGCATAGTGCGCGACGGCGGAGGCATCACCCCTGACGTGAAGGTGAGCCAGCCGGAGTCCAACCGCCTGCTGTACAACCTTGCGGCCGATTATATCGTTTACGACTTCGCCACGCGCTACGCCAACGAGAACCCCGAGGCGCCGGATTCGACCACATTTGTCATCGACGACGCCATCTACGAGGCTTTCAAGAGCTCCATCGACCCCGAAAAGTTCAAGTATAACCTCGACACGCAGAAGGGTCTGGACATGCTGCGGAAGTCGGCCGAAAAGGACGGTTACCTCACCGACTCGGTGGCCGCGGAATTCGACCGCCTCTCAGCCCTGCTCAAGCCCGACCTCGAACGCGACCTTGACCGCAACCGCGACCGCATCGTCGAGATGCTGGACGACGAAATCAGCAGCCGCTATTGGTCTGACGCCGAGACCGTTCGCCGAAACATACAAGGCGACCCGGTGGTGGAACAGGCCAAGGCCATACTCCTTGACCCCGAACAATATAAGAAACTGCTCAAACCCTGACGATGGACATAGCACAGATTTGCTCGCGCGTTCTGACCCCCGAGCGCACCAAAGCCCTGCGCACGCTGCCCACCAAGAGCGGCGGGACTGTTGCGGGCGTAGCGGGCTCGTCGACGGCCATCATGCTCTCGGGCCTGCCTGCGAAGGCCGGGCGCCCGGTGGTGGTCATAGGCAACTCGCTGGACGACGCCGGCTACCTCTACTACGACCTCTGCCGCATTGTGGGCGAGGAGCTTGTGGCGATGCTGCCGTCGGGCTTCAAGCGCGACATCAAGTACGGTCAGCCCGACGCGCCCAACCAGATTCTGCGCACCGAGACGCTGGCGCGCCTGCAGGGCGGGAGCCTGCGATTTGTGGTGACATACCCGGACGCCATTGCCGAACGGGTGGCGTCGGCATCGAAAATCGCAGCCCATACCCTGCACCTGAGCAAGCGCAAGCCGGTGGACATGAAGGATGTGGAGAAGTGGCTCAGGGACAACGGGTTCCATTGCGTGGACTATGTCTATGAGCCGGGGCAGTTCGCTATCCGCGGCTCCATTTTCGACATCTTCGGCTTCTCGGACGAGCTGCCGGTGCGTCTGGACTTTTTCGGCGACGACATCGACTCCATCCGCTCCTTCAACGTTGAAACCCAGCTCTCGGAGGGGGCTCATGAGGCCGTGGACATCATATCGAACGTCGGGCGCAAGGGCGACCTGATAAGCCTGCTGGACTTTGTGGAGCCGGACACGATTCTGGCCGTGCGCAGCGAGGGCATTACGCTGGAGCGCGTGCGGGCCATAGCGGAGAGCCATGTGTCGGCCCTGGCGCTGCTTTCGGAGGAGGTGGACGCCGACGCGCTGGACGTGGTGGTGGACGCCGACGAGTTCGCCGGGCAGTTCAGGAGCTTCCGGCGGGTATTCTTCACCGACGCCGCGGCCGTGGACGACGCCGCTGCCGCCGCCACCGGACGCAAGCGCTCGGGCCTGAACTTCGACTGCACACCCCAGGGCATATATCACAAGAATTTCGACATCATTGGCGAAAATTTCCGCCGGTTCCTCGCCGAGGGCTACTCCCTTTACATCCTCTCGGACAACCCCAAACAGTTCGAGCGCCTGCGTGCCATCTTTGCCGACCGCAAGGAGGACATCGACTTCACGCCCGTGGACGGAACCCTGCACGAGGGATTCGTGGACCACACCACGCGCACGTGCGTGTTCACCGACCACCAGATTTTCGACCGCTTCCACAAGTACACGCTCAAGAGCGAGCGGGCGCGGTCGGGCAAGCTGGCGCTGTCGCTCAAGGAGTTAGGTCAAATCGAAGTAGGCGACTACATAGTGCATGCCGACCACGGCGTGGGGCGCTTCGCGGGCCTGTTGCGCACGAACATGAACGGGACGATGCAGGAGGTGATCAAGCTGGTGTACCAGAACAACGACATCCTCTTCGTCAACATCCACTCGCTGCACAAGCTGGCCAAGTACCGCGGCAAGGAGGGCGTACCGCCCAAAATCAACCGCCTCGGTTCGGGTGCATGGCAGAAGATGAAGGACCGCACCAAGAGCAAGCTCAAGGACATAGCGCGCGACCTCATCCGCCTCTACGCCGCCCGCCGCGAGGAGCACGGATTCGCCTTTTCGCCGGACACTTACCTGCAGCACGAGCTGGAGGCTTCGTTTGTGTATGAGGACACGCCGGACCAGCTGACGGCGACGCAGGCCGTGAAGGCCGACATGGAGTCCGACCGCCCGATGGACCGCCTGGTGTGCGGCGACGTTGGCTTCGGCAAGACGGAAGTTGCTATCCGCGCGGCCTTCAAAGCGGCCACCGACGGCAAGCAGGTGGCGGTGCTTGTGCCGACGACGGTGCTCGCTTATCAGCATTACAACACCTTCCGCGAGCGGTTGAAGGACTTCCCGGTGAGGGTTGAATATCTATCGCGTGCCCGCAGCGCCAAGCAGACCAAGGAGATTCTCAAAGACCTCGAGGCAGGTAAAATCGACATCATCATCGGCACCCACAAACTCATCGGCAAGACGGTGAAGTTCAAGGACCTGGGCCTGCTTATCATCGACGAGGAGCAGAAGTTCGGCGTGTCGGTGAAGGAGCAGTTGCGCAAGATGCGCGTGAACATCGACACGTTGACGATGACCGCGACGCCGATTCCGCGCACGCTGCAGTTCTCTCTTATGGGTGCGCGCGACCTGAGCACCATCGCCACGCCGCCGCCCAACCGCTACCCGATTGTGACCACGGTGGACGCCCTTTCGGACGAAGCCGTGGCCGAGGCCATCAACTTTGAGATGGCGCGCGGGGGCCAGGTGTTCTTCGTAAATCACAGAATTGAAGGACTTTACGACCTTGAGGCGATGATCAAGCGCCTTGTGCCGGACTGCCGTACGCTGGTGGCTCACGGGCAGATGCCGCCGGAGAAGGTTGAGCAGGCCATCAACGATTTCGCCGCCCACGACTACGACGTGCTCCTTGCCACGACCATCATCGAGAGCGGCATCGACATGCCCAACGTCAACACCATCATCATCAACAACGCCCAGCACTTCGGCCTGAGCGAGCTCCACCAGCTGCGCGGGCGCGTGGGGCGCAGTTCGCGCAAGGCGTTCTGCTACCTGATGGTGCCCCCGGACAAGCCTCTGACGCCCGACGCGCGCCGGCGTCTGCAGGCAATCGAGAGCTTCTCGGACCTTGGCGCGGGCATCCACATAGCCATGCAGGACCTCGACATCCGCGGCGCCGGCAACCTCCTCGGGGCCGAGCAGAGCGGGTTCATCGCCGACCTGGGTTACGAAACTTACCAGCGCATCCTGAAGGAGGCTGTGACGGAGCTGCGCACGGAGGAATTCCCCGAACTCACGCCGGAAGGTGCTGAGGCTCAGGAGGATTATGTGGCTGACTGCACCATTGAGAGCGACCTGGAGGTGCTTCTTCCGGCGTCGTATGTGCCGCAGGAGAGCGAGCGCATAGCCCTCTACCAGGAGCTGGACGCGCTCGAGCGCGAGGACCAGCTGCAGGCCTTCGAGGAGCGTCTGCGCGACCGCTTCGGGCGCATTCCCGACCAGGCGCGGCAGCTGCTGATGGTGCCCCGGCTTCGGCGGCACGCGCGGCGGCTGGGCATCGAGAAGGTGGTTCTCAAGCAGGGAACGATGTACCTCTACTTCGTGGACGAATCGAACAAGGCTTATTATCAGAGCAGCATGTTCGGGCGCCTGCTGAACTACCTGCAGAAGAACCCCACGCGGACGGAGATCCGCCAGCGCTACGACCGGCGGTCGTTCTCCATCGCCAAGGTGGGCAGCATCGAAGCCGCCGACACCATCCTCACCACCATCCTCGCCCTCGACCCGATATGAGCAGATGATGATGCAACGAAATATAAGCCCATACGACCGGAGCAACCCGGAATCAATCTACGAATACTCCGACAAACTTATCGGACAGAGCCTCCATTCACTTTTCGGAGATAAATGCATTGAAGATTTGCGAAAGGGTAAAGGACGTCTCGGCCAGATGGTTGAGGAATTGTTTTTCGGTTATGACCCCAATAATGATTCGGATGCCGATTTCTCCGAAGCCGGATTGGAATTGAAATGCACTCCGCTGCTTAAGTCCAAAAAGAACACTAACTACCGCATCAAGGAGCGCTTGATATGCACTATGATTGATTACTTCTCCATAGTGGATACGCCTTTCGAGGAATCCCACCTTTTGAAGAAATGTCGGTTGATGCTCCTGCTTTTCTATCTTCATACATACGGGGCTGATGTTTACGACTTTGAATTTCTCTTTCGAGTGCTGTGGCAACTTCCTGAAAAAGATTTGCTTATCATAAAGAAAGATTACGAAACCATATCTGAAAAAGTCAGAAACGGGAAAGCTCATCTCCTGTCGGAAGGCGATACCGTTTACCTTGGGGCTGCCCGCAAGGGTCAGAAAGGAGATAATGAGCAGCCGCAACCCAATTCGGAAGTTCCGGCTAAGCGCAGGGCATTCAGCCTCAAACCGGCCTATATGCGATATGTGCTCTCTCACGTTATCGATTCGGGTAAAAATTATTATTCTAATTATAAATCACAAAAAAAAGAATTATTCGAGCTTATCGACAAGGAAGAATTGAAAAATTCGACCTTTGAAAATATTATCCTCAATAGGTTTAAGCCTTTCATAGGCCTGGACTATGTACAAATATGTGATAAATTAGGCATACAACCCTATCAATCCAAGAGCAAATATGCGGATNTAGCGGGCCTGATTGCGTCTTTGGGCAAAAGCAAACGCATCGCAGATTCGGAAGAGTTCATTAAATCGGGCATAACATTGAAAACCATCAGGCTTCAGCCTAATGGGGTGCCCAAAGAGTCAATGTCTTTCAAGAACATTGACTACCAGGAAATATATGACACACCCGAGTGGACCGAATCGGAAGCGTATGAAATTTTTACGACCCGATTCCTATTTGCTGTTTTTAAACCTGTCGCAGGGCAAACCATCACCCTCACGAACCATAAAACGGGAAAGGTTGTTTCCGAACAGGCTTATGTCTTGGACCAAGTATTCTTCTGGACAATGCCCGCTGAGGATTTACACGTTGCAGAGGAATTCTGGCAAGACATAAGGAATAATGTCATTCACAACAATATAAAGGCTGATGCATTTTGGAAAATATCGGACAACCGAAAGTTTCATGTCCGCCCCAAGGCGATGAATAAAAAACAGTTGGCCCGCAACCCCTCCGGTGGAGTTTCCGAAAAATATTGCTATTGGCTCAACGCCGCATATGTCAAAGAAATAATAGAACGAGAAAGTCAAAATGGACTACAAACTACCCAACAATAACGATTTATCTATCCTTGCCGAACCTATCGCACAATACAGCAAGTCGTGCCACACGCCATCACTTTTTGGAGATGAGGTATACTACGGGATGGACGACATTCGCGTTCTTGAACTTTTTGCAGGCGTCGGAGGTTTCCGCATAGGACTTGAACGAGCATCCACTCGTTTTAAAACAATATGGAGTAACCAATGGGAACCCTCCACCAAGCGCCAGGATGCCTCTATCATCTATTGCAATCGGTTTGGAGTCGGCGGGCACTCCAACGAGGACATCAATACGGTAGAAGTTGACGATATACCTGCTGCCGATCTACTTGTAGGAGGATTTCCCTGCCAGGATTATTCCGTTGCGACCACTTTGAAAAACTCCGGTGGTATCGAAGGAAAAAAAGGAGTCCTCTGGTGGCAGATTTATCGCATACTTAAAACCCACGCAAACCCTCCTGCCTATCTTATGCTTGAGAATGTGGACCGTCTGCTGTCCTCTCCAGCCGGGCAACGAGGGCGTGATTTCGCAATAATTCTCGCTTCACTTTCCGATTTGGGATATGCTGTTGAGTGGAGAGTGATAAACGCTGCCGATTATGGAATGCCACAGCGCAGGAAGCGCACTTATATTCTGGCCTACCGCAAGGGTAGTTCCGCCATAGAAAATTGGGATAATCCTTCCGATTGGTTGCTCGAAGACGGGATAATGGCTCGCGCTTTCCCCATATCACCTGAGGCTGAAGTACCGGACACCTTTAAAATTCAGGGGACCTTAGCCGAGATTTCCG
>WFLX010067121.1_pt1 | contig 12988 bp, 12 predicted proteins | sample 4967041 | NCBI WGS metagenome assembly WFLX01 (sample SAMN12857096, study PRJNA449069) | gut metagenome | isolation source: stool from male and female vole | host: Microtus ochrogaster | place: USA:Florida | collected 2017
CAACTATGACGCCTGAGCATGCTCCGATCGACTGAATGATGACGTTCTTGCCAAGTGCATTCTTTTTGCCAAGAGCATTTGAAAGTCCGAAAGCTATGATTGCAATTGGGATAGCGGCTTCAAACACCTGGCCAACTTTGAGCCAATGATAAGCTGCTGCTGCTGAGAAGATAACTTAAATGACCAATCCAATACCTACAGAATACGGGGTAGCCTCCTTTTGGTCGTGAGCAGGATGCATCACCGGGGTAAACTGCTCGTCTGCGGCGAGCTCGCGGAAAGCATTTTCCGGAAGTCCGGTTGAAGTAAGGGGTTCGTCTTGTTCTTTCATAATCTTAGTTTAATTCAAAGTTCATAATTAATAATGCATAATGCATTAAAAATTTAGAGCTGTCTCTTTACGCTCTCTTCATGGATGGCACTCATTATTCTGCCGGTAAACTCTTTCGGGAGACCAAGCTTTTCGCCCATTTCCGTGCGTTCTTTCATTATTTTGTCGTGGCGGCCGAGTTGCACTACCATCATGTTGTGAGCCTTCTTGTATTCCCCAATTTTCTTTGATACTCCCATTCTCTTGGCAAGCAAGTCAAGGAGTTCTCCATCTATATGGTCAATTTCACTTCTTAATGCGTCAAGCTCCGGAGTGCCGGTCGGTTTTTCCCTGACCTTCAGTTCCTTGACGAGAGCAACGAGCTCAGAAGGAAGGAGCTGTTGCTTAGCGTCGCTGAGAGCTACTGAAGGATTGCAGTGGCTTTCTATCATCAATCCGTCGAATCCCATATCGAGAGCATGACGGCTCAGTGGTGCTACAAGATCGTGGGCTCCACTGATATGGCTTGGATCGCAGAATACAGGTATGGTCGGAAATCTTCTTGCAAACTCAAATGGCAAAGACCACATCGGCTGGTTGCGATAAATATGCTTCCCGTAGCTGCTGAAACCACGATGTATCACACCGATACGACGTATGCCGGCATTGTAAATTCGAGTCACTGCTCCAATCCATAGGTCCAGATCAGGATTGACCGGATTCTTGATAAGCACAGGAATATCGGCACCAAGTTCTTGTAGGGCGTCAGCGATCTCCTGCATAGCGAATGGACTTGCAGAAGTGCGTGCACCAATCCATATGATGTCCACTCCGGCGGCAATGGCACTTATCACATGGTTTTTGCTTGCCACTTCAGTGCCGACTTTCATGCCGGTTTCCTCTTTCACTTNTCTGANCCAAGNGAGNCNGGCAACCCCTACACNTNCGAANCAACANNNGCAAGGTACGAGGTTNCCATATTCCGGCGCGGAATATCTTTATTCCGCCGGCTGCCAATTCCTTTGCCGTGTCGAGTACTTGTTGCTCACTTTCAGCCGAACAAGGACCTCCGATGATAATCGGCTCCTTCATTATGTTTTCTTCATCAAAGAGGGGTTTGATATCTTCCATCATAATCTTTTATATTTTTATCGCAAGCCCTTTCCTTCAAGTATCACTTGCGAAAGATTTATTTATATTTCCTGTAGATTCCCAAAATTTTAAAATCACTCGTCAATGGTTTCACTGCCGNAAGTGCTTGTTTGCATCTTTCCGGGTCATCAAAAGTGAGGTCAGCATAAAATCTATATTCCCATTCATGGCCCACTACCGGCATTGACTGAAGCATTGTAAGATTGATATCGTAGAAGGTAAGAATGGTCAGCACCTTTGATAAGGCTCCTTTTTCGTGAGGCACCGTGAATACCAGCGAGATTTTGTCGGCATCATCCGGTGCAGGAGAATCCTTAGTCCCTACAATCAGAAATCTTGTGAAATTTCTGTTGTCATCCTCAATTCCTTCTGCGAGCACATCTAATCCATAAAGACGTGCTGCATAAGCTGGAGCTATAGCAGCAGTACCTGCCATTTTCTCTTCAGCCACTTTTCTGGCGCAGCCTGCAGTGTCAAAATCTTCTATTTTATTTATGTGCGGATAGTGCGAAAGAAACTGTCGGCACTGAAGAAGAGCCATATAGTGCGATCTGACTTCCTTTATGTCTTTTATTGTCGTGCCTTTAAGTGCACATAGTGAGTGGGAAACCCTTATTTTGCATTCCCCGATTATTTTGCGTTCGCTCTTGCGGATGTATTCGAAATTCTGAAGTAGGGCACCTGCAATAGTGTTCTCTATAGCTACGGCAGCCATCATGTTTGGGTCTTCCTCAAGGGCAACAAACATATCGTCGAAAGAACTAAAACCAATGGTCTCAATATCTTCCGAAAACCACTCGTGGGCAGCTATGTCGTGGAAGCACCCGGATATTCCTTGAATCCCAATCTTTCTCAAAATCGATTATTTTTTTTGGTCTAAGTTGCAAAATTACAAAAAATAATTGACAATTGAAAATTATTGAGAATTTTGGGTGAAATTTATTTCTGACTCTTGTTTTTGTGCTATTACCAACAAAAAAATGGAAAAAACTGTTAATTCAATCGATATTTGAAAATTTTTGATTAAATTTGCATTTTAAAACGTGAATCTTTAATCGAGAATTGGATTAATCTGTCAATCTTTAGTGTAAACTAAACGATTAAACAATTAAACGCTTAAACTATTAAACAAGAATATGGCAAAACAGGAAGATGTCTTCAAGACGATTGTGGCGCATGCCAAAGAATACGGATTCGTATTTCAGTCATCCGAAATCTACGACGGTCTTAGCGCAGTATATGACTATGGCCAGAACGGCGTGGAACTGAAAAACAATATCAAACGCTACTGGTGGGAGGCAATGACTATGCTCCACGACAATATCGTCGGAATTGACTCCGCCATATTCATGCATCCTACTATTTGGAAGGCTTCCGGACACGTCGACGCTTTCAATGACCCCTTGATCGACAACCGCGACTCTAAAAAACGCTACCGTGCCGATGTACTCATCGAAGACGAAATTGCAAAGATCGACGATAAAATTAATAAAGAAGTGGCAAAGGCTGCCAAGCGCTTCGGCGATGCTTTTGATGAAGCTCAGTTCCGTGCTACCAACGCTCGTGTCATTGAGCACCAGAAGAAACGCGATGAGCTTCATCAGCGTTTCTCAGATGCAATGAATGCAAACGACCTGGCAGAATTAAAGCAGATAATCCTTGACTATGAAATCGTAGACCCAATCAGCGGCACAAAAAACTGGACCGACGTTCGTCAGTTCAACCTTATGTTCAAGACAGAGATGGGTTCTACTGCCGACGGAGCTATGGATGTGTATCTTCGTCCGGAAACAGCACAGGGTATTTTCGTAAACTATCTTAATGTGCAGAAGACCGGTCGTATGCGTATTCCATTCGGAATTGCTCAGATTGGTAAGGCTTTCCGCAATGAGATAGTCGCCCGTCAGTTTATTTTCCGTATGCGTGAGTTTGAGCAGATGGAGATGCAGTTTTTTGTTCGTCCTGGCGAAGAAATGAAGTGGTTCGACTATTGGCGTGCCACCCGTCTCAAATGGCATAAGGCGCTTGGTCTCGGCGATGCAAAATATCGCTATCACGACCATGAAAAACTGGCTCATTATGCAAATGCTGCCACAGATATTGAGTTTGAGATGCCATTTGGTTTCAAGGAGGTGGAAGGTATCCACTCCCGCACCAATTTCGACCTTAGCCAGCATGAGAAATTCTCTGGCAAGAAGATACAGTATTTTGATCCGGAACTCAACCAAAGCTATGTGCCTTACGTAATTGAAACATCAATTGGCGTAGACCGTATGTTCCTCAGTNNCNTCTGTAGTTGCTATGAAGATCAAGATCNTGGCAATGGCGACCGNCGCGTGGTGCTCNACTTCCCTGCAGCTCTCGCTCCTGTAAAGTGTGCAGTTCTTCCTCTCGTGAAGAAAGATGGACTCCCTGAAAAGGCACGTGAAATCCAGCATAAGCTTCGTTTCGATTTCACTTGTCAGGTAGACGAGAAAGATTCTATTGGCAAGCGTTATCGCCGTCAGGATGCTATTGGCACTCCTTTCTGTATTACTGTCGACCATCAGACTCTTGAAGATAATACTGTGACACTCCGCCACCGCGACACTATGGAGCAGGAACGTGTCAACGTTGATGATCTTGAGAAGATCCTCGCTGAGAAAGTCTCGCTCAATTCACTCCTCAAGAAATTGTTGTAGTTTTCTGAAAATTTAACCAAGAGGTCCCATTTGGGCTAATTGGGCAATAAGACTAATTAGACTAATAAGAGATGAAAAAAATAATCAGCAAGATAGCTATGGCCTTCGTGGCGATCATAGCGATGTCTACGCTCTCAAGTTGCAATTATAACTCCCTCGTGGAGAAGGAACAGACCGTAGATCAGGCTTGGGCACAGGTGGAAAACCAGTATCAGCGCCGCGCTGATCTTATTCCTAATCTTGTCAATACAGTAAAAGGATATTCTGAGCACGAGAGCGAGACCTTCATCAAAGTGACTCAAGCTCGTAGTGNACTCACTGAGGCTTATAATGCTGCAGAAGCNGTTGAGAATCCTCAGCAGAATATTCAGGCATATCANGAAGCTCAGAGCAAGTTGAAAGGTGCTCTCGATATTTATGTCAATGCTGTGAAAGAAGCTTACCCTGATCTGAAGGCTAACCAGAATTTTATTGATCTCCAGACGCAGCTTGAAGGTACTGAAAACCGTATCGCCACAGAACGTGAGCGTTACACTCAGGCTGTGAAGGAATACAATACTTCTATTAAAAAGTTCCCCACCACTATATATGCAGGTTGGTTTGGTTTCAAGGAGAAAGAGCAGTTTAAGGCTGAGGCTGGAGCCAATAAAGCCCCCAAAGTGGAATTCTAATATATAGATAAATTCCGATTAATCTCGACAGAGCTAAAAAATGAACATTAAAAGATATATTCTTCATGCGGCATCAGCGCTTCTTGTTGCTCCTTGCTTGACATCTTGTCTTGGCGACAATGACAATTCTTACGACTACACAGCATGGAAGAATGAGAATGAAACTTACTATGCCCGTATGGAAGACACCATTGGTGCCAATGGCAAGAAGGTGTTTGAAAAGATTACCCCAGTTTGGGCTCCCGAAGTTTCTATACTGGCTCAGTGGCACAACGATCGTAGCTTGACTTCATCTAATCTTGTGCCTATGGACAATTCGACTGTCAAAGTGGTGTATGATTGCTATTATGTCAATGGTGTAAGACTGGATGCAAGTTGGGTGCTCAATTCCGACAGCATATACACTTGCAAACCTAATGAGAATATAGTAGGCTTCTGGACTATGCTGACCAACATGCATGTGGGCGACTCCGTGACATGTGTCATCCCTATGAATGCGGCGTATGGCGCAGCAAGTACAAGTGCAAAACCCTATTCTACGCTCATATATCATATGAAACTCAAGGCTATAAGTGCCTATGAAGTATCTGGAAAATAAAGATTAACCTATGATCAATAAATTGACTGCGGCTCTTGCCGTGTCGGCTGTCGCCTTCTCATTCTTAGGAGTGAGGGGCGATAACCCGTCTGTAAAGTTTGACTTATTTAAAGCGTCGCCCGNGGTGAGTCTTCATCTTCCGNTAGTGCCAGCAGATTCTTTGCTTGCGGCTAAGAATCCGTTTTCTAATGATAAGCTTTTGAAGACTGTAAATCGAAAACTCGATAAGCCTTCTGCTGATTGGTTGGATATTAAGGCAGACACAGCTTTCTCTGTCAATTTTCCTAAGGCAGAGAATGGTCCGGTGTTGCGCACTCTTGCCACTCGCATGCGTCCTGATCGGTTTATAAAAGGCACTCTCCGTTTGAAGTCGAATGTTATGGCTGAATTATCTGACCGTTATGGCAGTTTGCTGACAATAAGTGAAGCTGACTCAGTGCCCTCTTGGGAGAAGACCAACATTAGTCTTGAACCCGCTGAGACAGCTGATTACTTTATTTCATTTATTTCTTTCCCTGAGGATCCTGCAGACCCAATCATTCAATTAGAGTTCGAGCCGGATGAAGGCTTTGAGGGTGTTGGGATTGCCACCGGTCCGGCTATCACCACTCGCTTCCGTGTTGACGAATCAGCATTAGGCACCAGAGTGAGCCGTGCTTCGATTTCTCCAGATGGAAAATATATGATTCTTTCTTACTCTACAATATATGGTGAGAAAAACCGACGTTCATGGTCGGAACTATTAGAATGCTCTACTGGAAAAGTAGTCAACGCATCTCTTCCTAAGGGTGCTTATTGGTTGCCGAAAGGGAGCACTATTGGCTTTACAGTGCCTACCGACGACACGTATTCTCTTTATGCACTTGATGCTTATACTCAGAAGCAAACACTATTGGCATCTGAACTTCCTGAAGAAAACTTCTCTATAAGTCCTGACTGCAATTTCCTTATTCTCTATAGACTTGTAGAAGGGCCTAAGGATTCTGGTCCTGTGAAGCGTTTGAGAGATCCGGATGATCGTCTTGCAGGTCATCGCAACAGATATTATCTTGAGAAATATGATCTTAAGTCGGGGATCAGACAGCCGCTCACTTATGCAGGAAACACCACATCGACTTATGATATATCTCCTGATTCAAAAAAACTTGTCTATGGATCTCAGACGGAAAAGATGGATGTGTTCCCTTTTTATTTTAATGACCTAATTGAGCTTGACTTGACTACTCTTGCCACGGATACTCTCGTGAAGGGAGATCCATACATTCAGTCATGCAATTACTCTCCTGATGGAAAGCATCTCTTCATTACAGGCGGTCCGGAAGCTTTTGGTGGTATAGGAAAGAACAATGGCGGACATAAATATAGCAACGACTATGATGTGCAGGGATATATTATGACCATTGCTGACAAATCCATACGTCCTGTGACGCGAGATTTCAATCCTTCACTTGAAGGGGAGCCGATATGGAATAGTGCCGATGGTATGGTATATTTCAGGGCTTCTGATGGGTTTACTCTCAATGTCTATAAGCTTGATCCAAAGTCAGGTAATATTGCTAANATTGACTTCGGAATGCCATACATTTCTCGCTTTTCAATTGGCACTGATGAAAACAAATGGATATCGGCTGTTGGTTCGGATTATCACTACGCAGGAAGATGCGAGTTGCTTGATCTGAAGTCGGGAAAACGGAGATTGGTCGACGATNCATATTNTCGTGATTATCCCGACATGCAGCCCGGCGAAGCTNCTTCTTGGAGCTATAAGGCATCTGATGGCANTACTATNGACTGCATGCAGGTGCTCCCTCCTGATTTTGATCCGAATAAGAAGTATCCTCTAATTGTCTATTATTATGGTGGATGTTCTCCCTGCCAGAGATATCTAAGTGTCTACGATCCACAAATATTTGCTTCGAGAGGATATGTCGCTCTTGTCATAAATCCGTCAGGTGCTTATGGCTACGGTCAGGAGTTTTCCGCTCGTCATGCAAATGCTTGGGGAGACTATACTGCGAATGATATAATCGAAGGTGTTAAGGAATACTGCCGCACGCATGATTTCGTAAATGATAAAAAGATCGGATGTTTGGGTGCAAGCTATGGCNGCTTTATGANCNANTATCTCCAGACCAAGNCTGATATCTTTNCAGCTGCGGCTGCNCATGNCGGAATCTCAAATGTCNCCTCCTATTNGGGAGAGGGCAATTGGGGATATTCCTACAATACTACTGCAGCTCCGGAATCCTATCCTTGGAACAATCCAGAGCTTTTCACTCAACATGGCTCTCTTTTCAATGCAGACAAGATCCATACTCCACTTCTGCTACTTCATGGAAAGGTCGACACAAATGTACCGATAGGGGAGAGCATCCAGCTTTTCAATGCTTTGCGTATTCTCGGACGCGATGTTGAATTCGTGACTGTAGATGGAGAAAACCATATCATCTCCAATCATGATAAGCGTAAGCCTTGGCATGCTACGATTATGGCATGGTTTGCTAAGCATCTTCAGGATGATCCTTCCTGGTGGAATTCCCTCTATGGAGATTAATAGTGTAGANAGCGCACTCCGTGCGCGTCCCAGTGCGAATTATGAAAGTATCAGCTCGGAGAGCTGATAGTTATACGGTAACCCCAGGCTTTAGCCTGGGNTAAATTGAATTAGCNCTGTTGCCTCGGAGAGGCAANTTANNANTATGTGTATGAAAAATAAGATCAGTATATACTCCGTTATATTATCATTGTTTTTGTCCTTATCCTTAGCAGCTTCAAATCCCAAGCGTGAATTCCGTGGTGCATGGCTTCACATTATTGGCCAGACACAATATATGAATACACAACAGAAAGGAAGTGCTCAGCTGAAGGCATATATTGCCGACCAAATTGATCGTCTTCATCGCACTGGTTGCAATGCGGTAATATTTCAGGTGCGTCCGACAGCCGACGCGGCATACATTAGTGATATTGAGCCGTGGTCGAGTTGGATTACTGGTAAGCGTGGCGTCGCTCCAGTCCCTCTTTGTGATCCGCTTGAATACGCTATTGAAGAGGCACATAAACGAGGAATGGAACTTCATGCATGGCTCAATCCGTATCGAGTGACATCTTCTCCTAAAGAAGTGCTTCCTGCCGATCATATTTCGAAGAAGCATCCGGAACGTTTCTTCAAATATGACGGAAAGATTTTCTTTGATCCGGCCTATCAAGAAAATCGCGACTATATATGCGAAGTGGTGAAAGATATCACCTCGCGCTATGATGTAGATGCTATTCATATCGACGATTATTTCTATCCTTATCCTGTGGCGGGTGTCAAGATTCCAGATGATGCATCATATGCTAAATTTGGCGAGGGTATGAAGCTTGAAGACTGGAGAAGACATAATGTTGATCTCTTGATAGAGCAGATGCATCAAACGATTAAGCAGACAAAGCCATGGGTGAGGTTTGGTGTCAGTCCGTTTGGAATATGGCGAAACAAGAAGACTGATCCTCGTGGCTCGGATTCAAATGGCTTGCAGAATTATGATGGTCTATATGCTGATGTGTTGCTTTGGGCTAAAAATGGATGGGTTGACTATCTTGCTCCTCAACTTTATTGGACTCTTGACTTCAAGGCCGCCCCAAGCAGACATCTTGCTCACTGGTGGAACGACAATTGCCATGGTGTAGATCTCTTTATAGGTCAAGATGTGCAACGCACTATGAATAATGCAGACCCTGCAACGGGAGATTCCAATGAACTTGCTACAAAGGTTAAGCTTTCTCGCGATCTCCCAAATATCAAGGGAAATGTATGGTGGCATGGCTATTGGGTCACTGGCAACATGAAGGGGGTTGCAGATTCACTCGCCTATGTGCATCAGAACACTGTGGCGCTTCCTCCAGCCTATGGCGACCAGAAAGTGAAACCGGCTCCTGTGAGCAACCTCAGGTTGGCAAAGAAGAATGGAAAGGCTTATCTTGAGTGGGATGCAGCTGGGGCGAAAACCCAGAAAGCCACTGATCAGGTGCGTTTCGTGGTGTATTCTTTCCTTGAAGATGAAGACCTTGACCTCGACAATGTAGAGGCAATAATGATAATGACGCCTCAGAAGGAATATCTCGTCTCAGACGACGATGATGATTCCATGCTTAAGGGAATGCGTTTTGCGGTCACCGCCCTCGACCGCTTCAACCGCGAATCCGNCCCNGTCGAAATAGGTTTATAAGGTTTATGGGTTTATGAGTGAGAGCGTCCCAGAATGTGGAAAGCATGCTCCGCATGCGTCCTGGCGCGGCAAACGGTAACTTTATGAGTGCCGACCTTAACCCTCAACCCTTACCTCTTAACCCTTAACTCTTCCCCCAGTAACCCCTATCCCAAAGAGAGCATAATCATAGTAAGCAGGATCCTCAGGTCGATACTCACGAAGTACACCAGTCAGCTCCTCGACAGCCTTCCGGTCATCCTGCTTGCGAGTGAGCAGACCTAAATCGCGAGCCGTATTTCCTACGTGGACATCAAGAGGGATATAGAGTTTTGACTTTGGAATAGACTTCCATACCCCCATATCCACTATGCCATCATCGCGAACGAGCCAACGCAGCGCCATATTCACGCGCTTAAGTGCCGTTTGCTTCAGATTGTTGGGGAGTCCTCTTTTTGAGGGTTCCCCATCATTTGCATCTGTAATGATCTTTTGCATCTCCTCNACCAATTTCCANGCTGGAGCAGGGTCGTCGGCTGCTTTGATTGCAGCACTGAAGGCATCTAAATTGTCGTATTTNGNGTAGATTGCTCGTAGNCCCTTCAGCAAATGCTGCANATCGCGAGCGAAGAAAGTGCGATGGATATTTTGCGACGGATCAAGGTCAAGATATCCTTCATCCATGACGTAGTTATAAGGATCCTGNCCCATCAGGCCTAACAGNCGCTCTGCATCGCGGCATATCATACTGCGCTTTCCCCAGGCAATATGTGAAGCTAAGAGAGACACTATCTCAATGTCCTGAAGTTTTTCAAATCGACGTGGAAATTGTACCGGATCCTCAGCGATAAATTCCGGCGTATTTATAAGAGCAGCTTGCTCATCCAAAAATTCTTTCATAAAATCAAAGTATTTTGAGCCATCATAGTAAATGGGAACTGGGCGACTTGCTTTAGCTTGGGCGAAGCCAATTTCAACCGCCTCGAGCCGTGTGAGGTAACTTTTATGCTTTCATACCGGATACTTAGCAATTTTCCCAGAAAAAGCCAAAGTGACCACATGCCCCTCAGCCCTCCAAGAAGAAAGCATCAACTCCATATCCACATCCTCAGTAGTCACAATCCCCTTTCCATATTTCTCCGAGGTGGCTTTGCATAATTCAGAGGCAATCTGGGGCAGGGATATAATCCGATAGTCGCCCTTCCAGTCAGAAGCCTCTCCCATGGCAGCCTTGAAAATAGCTTCCTTGCAAGTCCAAGCAAGGATATACTTTTCAATTACCTCAGCCGTAGCTTTCTCAATATCATCAATAGCGGGAAGCAAGCTCAACTCAGCTTCACTCAAAAACTTCTCCCTGACCTTCAGCACTTGTGCACGGTCGCTCTTCTCAATGTCAATACCGATGGCTGTGCGCGGATTCANCTCTGAGAGNTCAATATCNGGAGTCTTNGGCAGGGANGCCACNACCAAGAAATGCGGAGTATGAGAAANGGAAATTCTCTGCGGAATTCCNTCAAGATAGGGTGCTCCGTTTGCGAAATGCCCAATAGAGCGGTAGTCGCCCTCCGCTTCAGAAAAAATCTGCATAGCGAAAAGTTTCCATACCTTAGGCGACTTCTCATCAGCGCCATATATCATCTCNATAGCCACTCCGCAAGGCGCCANCGCCTTCTCATACATAAATTCTCCCATAGGTTGTNNAGTTGTTAAGTGCTGAAGTTTTGTAGCTGTTAAGTTGGAAGTTTTGAAGGTCTCAGCTCGGAGAGCTGTTATCGTGTCGAAACCCCNGGCTTCAGCCTGGGGCAGNNTGNACAGTACCAGTAGCCTCGGAGAGGNGATNCGTGAGAGTCCATGCCNAATTAAGCATTAATCTTAGANGCCCTAATCTTAGTGATCCGGTGCTTTTCCATCTGCATGATGAGGAAGCGGAAGGGNCCNCGCTGCAGCGATTCCTTATTTTCNGGNAAATCACCCTTGATTTCGAGCATCAGTCCGGCAAGAGTCTCGGCATCCCCAATGTCGCCCAAATCCTCTTCCTCAGTGTCTGTCACTCGGCAGAAATCACCGATAGGTATCTTGGCGTCAAACACATAAGTGTCTGCCGAAATCTTTCGGTAGAGATTCTGACTTTCATCATATTCATCGTCGATTTCTCCTACAATCTCCTCAATCACGTCTTCAAGAGTCACGATACCCTGAGTGTCGCCATATTCATCTATCACTATCGCCATGTGAATCTTCTTGGTGCGGAAGTCTTCCAGAAGATCATCGAGCGAACGGGATTCAGGCACAAAATANGCGTCCCTTATCAAGGCTTGCCAACGGAATTTCTCGTCTTGAGTGCCAATGTAGGGGAGCAGGTCTTTCGAATAGAGAATGCCTTTGATTGTGTCTTGCGTGCGGTCATAGACCGGAATGCGGCTATAGCCGGATTGCACTATTACGTCGAGCACCTCCTTGAAATCGGCATGATANTCAATGTCTGTCACGTCTACGCGTGAGATCATGATTTCGCTCGCCCCTTTCTCTCCAAACGTCAGGATNCCTTCGAGCATATCCTTGTCTTGTCCTTCCTGNAGGTCNGAGATCTCAAGAGCTTTTTCAAGTTCGTCGGTTGTAAGATTTTCCTGCTTCTTGGCCACTACCTTGTTGATGATAATGGAAGATTTCACAAGTACTGCAGANATGGGGGTGAAAAGGGTGGAGAAAAATCCTATTCCGGAAGCAGCCATTAGNGCCCACTTNAGGCTTCGNCCTCGNGCAACGAGTTTTGGGAATATCTCACCGAAAAGAAGCANNAGGAATGTCAGCAATACCGTCTGCAGAAGGAATCCTACAGCTGCCGAGTGAAAAACGACCGCTTGGTTTATGGCAAACGTAAGAAGCACTACCATCGTGATATTGACCAGATTGTTGGCTATCAAGATAGTGGCGAGAAGTTTTTCCGGATTCTTGANTAGTTTGAGGGCTTTCTGTGCGTTAGGGGATTCGTCCTCTTCCAGNGATTCNATATCAGNCTGAGAAANACCAAAATAAGATATTTCGCTACCCNAGACGAANGCCGAGAGGCAAAGACATATGAGTGCGATCACCACAATNATGCTCCATGATGTCCAATCTCCTGGGGCATGGAAGGATATGGCTGTTGATGCAAGCTGGCTCATGGCCAGCAGCGGACTGTGTGCAGGTAAAGGGTCTGTATCCAATTTTCTGTAATAGTTGGTTATGACTGCAAAATTACAACTTTTTAATCACACCACCAAATATTTCTCAGATTTTATAATGCATTTTATAATGCACAATTCATAATGCAGAATGAATAATAACTAATTAGCAAAGGTGAATAGTTATGAGTTCCAGTGTTTGAGATATATTCACAGCTC
>WFLX010008691.1_pt1 | contig 12987 bp, 10 predicted proteins | sample 4967041 | NCBI WGS metagenome assembly WFLX01 (sample SAMN12857096, study PRJNA449069) | gut metagenome | isolation source: stool from male and female vole | host: Microtus ochrogaster | place: USA:Florida | collected 2017
GGGCATCCCAGGTGGCGGGAGTGATGGGCTTGTTGTCGTTCTTATATTCATCGGTTGTCCACCAGATGGAATCCTTTGAGGTGTCGTCCATCACAAAGAATTTGTCCTTGGGCGAACGGCCGGTATAGATGCCGGTCATCACATTGACTGCGCCAAGCTCGGTCTCCTGACCTTTTTCATAGCCGGTGAGTGAGGAGTTGGTCTCGTCGATGAAGAGCTGGTCCCAGCTCGGGTTGTGGATCACCTTGGCTCCGGTGATTCCGTACTGAGATAAATCGATGTTGCTCATGTGCGTAATACTTGAAATATAAGTTAATGTTATTGTTGTTTTCTGTCGCTTGGGGAGCCTCTGCTCCCGCCGGAGAGGTGGATGCGGATTTCCCCTCTTTACCGACTGCAAAGATAGTGCTTTTTCCGCCAACCGCGATAATTAATTACGGAAATTTTTCCGTATTAATTATTTTTAAGCCTTCGCGCAAACACCGGGCGCCTTGCAGCGAGAGATAAACAAAATAAGTGGCCCTTTTACCTCGCCGGATATCGTTAAAAATCTCTATCTTTGCATTTCAAACCATAATCCTCATGAATAAGAAGCTTTGCATATTGCCGGCAGTGGCAGCCATGTTGCCGGCAGCAATCCAGGGCGCNGANACAAGGCCCAACATAATCCTCTTCATGGTCGACGACATGGGATGGCAGGACACATCGGTGCCCTTCGCCCCCGACAGCTCGGCCTACAACCGCATGTTTCTCACCCCCAACATGGAGCGCCTCGCCGCCTCAGGCATGAAGTTCACCCAGGCCTATGCGTCGGCCATCAGCTCGCCCTCGCGATGCAGCCTCTTCACAGGAGCCAATGCCGCGCGCCACGGGGTGACCAACTGGACCCTCAACCGCGACCAGACCACCGACGAGCACAACGACACCATCGCTCCGGCCGCCGACTGGAATTTCAACGGCGTGCAGCGAGTGCCGGGCATCAACAATACCTTCGTCGGCCCCTCATTCGTGCAGGAGCTCAAAGACTCGGGCTACCACACCATCCATGTGGGCAAAGCCCACCTCGGAGCCTTCGACACTCCGGGAGAGAATCCCCACCACTGGGGCTTCGAGGTCAATGTGGCCGGAAGCGCCATCGGGGGCATAGCCACCTACCTCAGCGAGAATAACTACGGCCACGATGAGCAGGGCAACCCCACATCACGCTTCGCAGTAGACGGACTTGAGAAATACTGGGGCACCGGCACCTTCGCCACCGAAGCCCTGACCCTTGAAGCGATTAAGGCACTCGACCAGGCCAAGAAATACAACCAGCCGTGGTTTCTCTACATGGCCCACTATGCGGTCCACGTACCTATAGACCGCGACCCGCGCTTCTACCAGAAGCATCTCGACCGCGGACTCTCGCCCAAGGAAGCCGCCTACGCATCGCTCGTAGAGGGGATGGACAAGAGCCTCGGCGACATACTCGACTGGGTGGAGGCCAACGGCGAAGCCGACAACACCATAATTATATTTATGAGCGACAACGGTGGCCTGGCTGCCCACCCCGGATGGCGCGACGGCGAAATCCACACCCAGAACGCACCCCTCACCTCGGGCAAAGGCTCGCTTATGGAGGGTGGCATACGCGAACCGCTCATAGTCCGCTGGCCCGGACGCACAGCTCCCGGCTCGGAGTGCGGCTCATACCTTATTATAGAGGACTTCTATCCCACAATCACCGAGATGGCCGGCATAGAGGGCTCTGACCACTATGGCCACGAGATAGACGGCATCAGCTTCGTGCCGATGATCGACGGCACCGCCGACACCTCGACCGACCGCGCCCTCATCTGGAACTATCCCCACGTGTGGGGACTCTCCGGCCCCGGCATCGACCTCAGCTGCTCCATCCGCAAGAATCAGTGGAAGCTCATCTACAACTACGCCGACCACTCCAAGATGCTCTTCGACATAGACGCCGACCTCTCCGAGACCAACAATCTCGCCGCCTCCCATCCCGATATCGTGAAGAGCCTCTCGGCTGAGCTCGGCGAGCGGCTGCGCGCCGTGGGCGCCACACGCCCCACCGTGAAAGCCACCGGCAAGCCCTGCCCGTGGCCCGACGAGATTTAGATTCTTCAAAAGGACTAACAAACGTTAATTTTCCGCGCGGGTTGACAAACTAATGTTAACCCGCGCCTCTTTTATCTCTCCCGATTGTTAGTTTTTGTAGAGATAAGGCCTACCTTTGCCCCCTCTCGTGCAATTATTAACATCCTCTCCCCCTTCACAAGAAACGATATGCCAAACATACTCACCAACCTCATATCGCAGCAGGCCCTGAAATACGGACACCGAGAGGCGTTCAGCGGACTGCAAGGCTCGGAATGGGTGCCCACCTCATGGACCGACTTCAACCGTCAGGTAGACACCGCCGCATGCGCCCTATGCTCGCTCGGAGTGAGCGAGCTCTCGGCCATAGCGCTCTTCTCGGCCAACCGCACCCAGATGCTCATCGTGGACTTTGCCGCGTTNGCCAACCGCGCTGTGCCGGTAAGCATCTACTCCACAAGCTCTCCCGACCAAGTGGAGTATATCATCGCCGATGCTTCGGTAGAGATAATCTTCACCGGCAACCGAGAGCAGTATGAGACCGTGAGANCTCTNGCCCCTAAGCTTCCCAAGCTGCGGCGTATCGTCACTTTCGAACCTGTGACCCCTTTGCCCGGCGACGACACNACCATCACTTTCGAGGCTTTCATGAAGCTCGGCGAAGAGGCGGCCGAAAAGTGTCAGCCTGTCGTCGACCAGCGTCGCGAGCGCGCCCTTCCCGAGGACACNGCTTCGATAATCTACACCTCCGGCACCACCGGAGAGCCGAAGGGAGCCGTNNTNCCCCACTCCTGTTTCAACGCAGCCCTCGCCATACATCGCGAGAGGCTGACCATGCTCTCCGATGCCGACACATCGGTGTCGTTCCTCCCCCTGAGCCATATCTTCGAGCGCGCATGGACCTACTTCTGCCTCTATATGGGCATGAAAGTGGCCGTCAACAGTGACCCGCGCGACATACAGAACACNGTGAAGCAGCTGCGCCCCACCTGCATGTGCTCCGTCCCGCGGTTCTGGGAAAAGGTCTACACCGCCGTGCAGGAGAAACTCTCCTCCATGCCCCGCTTCCAGCGCGCTATGGCCACTTTGGCCCTACGCACCGGGCGGCGCCGCAATCTCGACTATGTGCGACTCGGCAAACCTGTGCCACGCATGCTCGAATGGCGCTACCGCTTCTTCGAATCAAAGGTGTTCGGCCCGCTCAAAAGAGCTATCGGCATAGAGAACGGCAATATATTCCCCACCGCNGGCGCACCCCTCTCGCCCACCATCGTGGAGTTCTTCCATAGCTGCGGCATCAACATCGTGATAGGCTACGGCCTGTCGGAGACCACCGCCACAGTCACCTGCTTCCCCATANTGGGCTATGAGATAGGCACCGTGGGCACCGTGCTTCCCCGCATAAGGGTGCGTATCGGCGACAACAACGAGATACAGGTNAANGGTCCCACCGTTATGTCGGGCTACCTCAACAAGCCCGAGGCCACAGCCGAGGCCTTCACCGACGACGGATGGTTCCGCACCGGCGACGCCGGCCGCATCGACGCTTCCGGAGCACTCATCCTCACCGAGCGCATAAAGGATCTTTTCAAGACCTCCAACGGCAAATACATCGCACCCCAGGCCCTCGAAAGCCGCCTGGGCGAGGACAAATACATNGAGCAGGTGGCCGTGATAGGCGACCAGCGCAAATATGTGACAGCCATCATNATCCCCGCCTTCGAAGCCCTCAAGGAGTATGCCCGCAAAAAAGGAATCACCTACCGCTCNGTCGACGACCTGGTGAAGAACGCCGACATCCGNGCCATGCTCGAGCAGCGCATCGAGAAGCTGCAGCAGGGATTTGCCGGNTTCGAGAAAATCAAGAAATTCACGCTCCTCCCCAAGGCGTTCACCATGGAGGCCGGCGAGCTCACCAACACCCTCAAGATAAAGCGACCGGTCATCAGCTCGCGCTACGCCCGTGAAATAGAGGCCATGTATGCCTGACATTTCATTAGTTTTATTCTTTTTTGTAACTTTGCAGCTGAAACCGCATCATAGCCCATTATGATTACTCAGGAACAGCTCAAAGAGACCATAGAACGCAAAGACGCCCTCCGCCGCTATCTCGACATCGACACCAAGAAAATCGAAGTGGAGGAGGAAGAACTCCGCACCCATGTGCCCGACTTCTGGGAGCACCCCAAGGAAGCGCAGGCACAGATGAAGAAAATCAAGGACCTTCAGGCNTGGATAGACGGCTATGCCGAGGTGGAAGACTCTATCGAGGAGCTGACCATCGCTTTTGAATTCGTGAAGGATGGCGAGATGGAAGAGTCTGAGCTCGACGCCATCTACGCTGCCGCCATAGAGCGCATAGAGCGTCTGGAGCTGCGCAATATGCTGCGCCGCGAGGAAGACAAGCTCGGCGTGGTGCTCAAAATCAATTCCGGAGCCGGCGGCACCGAGAGCCAGGACTGGGCCCAGATGCTCATGCGCATGTATCTGCGCTGGTGTGAGCAGCACGGCTACAAGACTTCGATTGCCAACCTGCTCGAGGGCGACGAAGCGGGCATAAAATCCTGCACCATCAATGTGGAGGGCGATTTTGCCTACGGCTACCTGAAGAGCGAGAACGGTGTGCACCGCCTGGTGCGCGTGTCGCCCTACAATGCCCAGGGCAAGCGCATGACCTCGTTTGCCTCCGTGTTCGTCACCCCGCTCGTGGACGATACCATCGAGGTGCGCGTGGACCCCGCACTGCTGTCGTGGGACACCTTCCGTTCGGGCGGTGCAGGCGGTCAGAATGTGAATAAGGTGGAATCAGGTGTGCGCCTGCGCTACCAGTTCACCGACCCCTACACCGGAGAGAAGGAGGAGATTCTCATCGAGAACACCGAGACCCGCGACCAGCCCAAGAACAAGGAGAACGCCATGCGTCAGCTGCGCTCCATACTCTACGACAAGGAACTCCAGCACCGCATGCAGGAGCAGGCCAAGATCGAGGCCGGAAAGATGAAGATAGAATGGGGCTCGCAGATACGCAGCTATGTGTTCGACGACCGCCGAGTGAAAGACCATCGCACAGGCCACCAGACATCCGACGTGGGCGGAGTGATGGACGGCGATATCGACGGCTTCATCAAAGCCTACCTCATGGAGTTTGCCGCCACTTCCGAGTCATAACCCTGCCAATAGCTCTATGCCATGATGCTCCTCTACCGTATCTACCAGATTATCATCATGCTGCCGCTCATGCTGGTGGCTACCACAATCACCGCTCTCATCACCATTATCGGCTCGGCCCTCGGCGGAGGNCGCTGGTTTGGCTACTGGCCTGCCAAAGCGTGGAGCCGCGTGATGTGTTGGCTCGCATGGGTGAGGGTCACCGTTACCGGCAAGGAGAATATCGACCCCACCACATCCTATGTNTTTGTAGCCAACCATCAGGGCGCCTACGACATCTTCACGGTCTACGGCTGGCTGCCCCACAATTTCCGCTGGATGATGAAGCAGGAACTGCGCAAGATACCCCTTGTGGGCTATGCTTGCGAGGTGGCCCACCAGATATATGTCGATAAGTCGTCACCCTCGCGGCTGCGCCACACTATGGAGCGTGCCGAGAGCCTGCTCAGAGGCGGCATGTCGGTAGTGGTGTTCCCCGAGGGAGCCCGCACCTGGGACGGGTCGGTGCGCCAGTTCAAGAGAGGTGCCTACAGTCTGGCCGTGGAGTTCGGACTTCCCGTTGTGCCCCTCACCATCGACGGCGCCTTCAGTGTGTTGCCCCGCTTCCGCAAGCTTCCCCGGCCGGGACACATCAAGCTCACCATCCACAAGCCCATCCTCCCTCCGGCCGAAGGCCACGACACCGCCACGCTCATAGCCCTGTCGCGCGAAGCCGTCCTCTCGGCCCTGCCCCCAATGACCCTCCACTCATCACTCTTAACTCATCACTCATCACTCTCAACTCATCACTCATCACTTTTAACTCATCACTTAAAAACCTTAAATACTTCAACCAACCCCTCCACGCGGGCGTTATATGCATGAAGTTGAAGGAATGAGTGACAAACTGTCAGTCGGACTGACAGCTTCACGAGTTGGCACGAAATATGCACACTCACAACATAGAAACAGCAAAAAACAATAACCAAATAAAACATCAAGTCATGAACATCAAACCATTGGCTGACAGAGTCCTGATCAACCCCACTCCCGTAGAGGAAGTGACTATGGCAGGCATCATCATCCCTGATTCTGCAAAAGAAAAGCCCCTCAAGGGCACTGTTCTCGCCGCCGGCAACGGTACAAAAGACGAGGAAATGGTAGTGAAAGAAGGTGACACCGTGCTCTACGGCAAATATTCCGGCACCGAAATCGAATTCGAAGGCCAGAAATATCTCATCATGCGCCAGAGCGATATCCTTGCGATCATAACCGAATAAGAGTATAACAAGAACACACATCGGCAGGCCTCGATGCTTGCCGACAAAAAAACGAAACCACTATGGCAAAAGAAATAAAATTTGAAATCAAGGCTCGTGAAGAGCTCAAGAAAGGCGTCGACGCTCTCGCCGACGCCGTTAAGGTGACCCTCGGCCCCAAAGGCCGCAATGTAATCATCGAGAAGAAGTTTGGCGCGCCCCACATCACCAAGGACGGTGTGAGCGTGGCTCGCGAAGTGGAGCTCGAGGATCCCTTCCAGAATATGGGCGCACAGCTCGTCAAGGAGGTTGCCTCCAAGACCGGTGACGACGCCGGCGACGGTACAACCACCGCTACCGTGCTCGCCCAGAGCATCATCAATGTAGGCCTCAAGAACGTGGCCGCCGGTGCCAACCCCATGGACATCAAGCGCGGTATCGACAAGGCCGTTTCGGCCGTAGTNGCCGAAATCCGCAACATGGCTCAGGAAGTAGGCGACGACTTCAAGAAAATCGAAGACGTGGCCCGCGTATCGGCCAACAATGACGAGGCTATCGGCCGACTCATCGCCGAGGCCATGAAGAAAGTGAAGAAAGAGGGNGTGATTACCGTAGACGAGGCCAAAGGCACCGAAACCACCGTAGACATCGTGGAAGGTATGCAGTTTGACCGCGGCTATATCTCCCCCTACTTCGTCACCAACCCCGAGAAGATGGAGTGTGAGATGGATTCGCCCTACATCCTCATCTTCGACAAGAAGATTTCCAACCTCAAAGATATGCTCCCCATCCTCGAGGCCACCGCACAGAGCGGCCGTCCGNTGCTCGTCATCGCCGAGGATGTTGACCAGGAAGCCCTTGCCACTCTCGTAGTCAACCGTCTCCGCGGTTCGCTCAAGATTTGTGCCGTCAAGGCTCCCGGATTCGGCGACCGCCGCAAAGAGATGCTCGAAGACATCGCAGTGCTCACCGGCGGCGTGGTTATCTCTGAGGAGAAGGGCATGAAGCTCGAGAGCGCCACTCTCGACTATCTCGGCCGCGCNGAGAAAGTGACCGTCAACAAGGAAACTACCACCATAGTCAATGGCGCAGGCAACAAGGAGTCTATCGCAGCTCGCGTGGCTCAGATCAAGAGCCAGATAGAGCAGACCACCAGCGACTATGACCGCGAGAAGCTCCACGAGCGTCTTGCCAAGCTCGCCGGCGGCGTAGCAGTGCTCCATATCGGTGCTCCCTCCGAAGTGGAGATGAAGGAGAAGAAAGACCGCGTGGACGACGCCCTCTCCGCAACCCGTGCGGCTATCGCNGAGGGAATCGTGCCCGGTGGCGGTATAGCCTATATCCGCTGCGTGCAGAAGCTCGAAGGCCTCAAGGGCGACAACGACGACGAGACCACCGGTATCCTCATCGTTAAGCGCGCCATCGAGGAGCCTCTCCGTCAGATCGTGGCCAATGCCGGTGTGGAAGGCGCAGTGGTTGTGCAGAAGGTGAAAGAAGGCACAGGTGACTTCGGCTACAACGCCCGCACCGACACCTACGAAAACCTCATGGCAGCCGGTGTGATCGACCCCGCCAAGGTGACCCGCGTAGCTCTTGAAAACGCCGCTTCTATCGCCGGCATGTTCCTCACCACAGAGTGTGTCATCGCCGAGAAGAAAGAAGACAACCCCGCTCCCGCAATGGCCGCACCCGGCATGGGAGGCATGGGCGGCATGATGTAATATCGAAGGCTCATAGACAATAGATAAATTCCCCTCTTATAAAAATCTCCGCGACCCCCGGCCGCGGAGATTTTTTTTATCGATGAGTGACTTCTAACCCACCACTCATCACTTATCACTTTTAACTCATCACTTTCATACCCCCAGCACAATAGCCGGGTCGATGTTGAGCTTCTGGCTGATTACACGACCCACCTTGAGAGTAGGTTCACTCTTGCCAGAGAGATAGTCGCATACCCGCGACGGGCTCACCCCGATCAGCTTCGCAAGCGCCGCCTGAGTCAGCCCCATCTCATACATTCTCAGCTTCATCACATCTATTAGCGACGGCTCCCCGACAGCAAAATGCTCATCGGAATAATCCGCTACAAGATTCGAAAGCAACACCAATTCTATATAATTAGGGTCATACTCAGGAGTGTCGTCATTCACCAAAGGAAGAAGCTGTTCTACTCTGGCTACCGCCCAATTATACTGTTCTTCATTCTCTATCTTTGTCATATTTCCAAGTTAAGTATTGTAAAACTTCTATNTTATCGTGGTGCGAACGCATATTCATATCGTCGAGCAATCAATTCTATCATACTCACTGTGAGTACCGATAAAACGGATATACACAAACTGTGGACGAAACTGCACCACTACTACCAGCCTATAATCATTACCCTTGATATTAAACACATAATGCTGATTACCGACAAAATCCGCACTGTTAAACGTCTGCTTTATATCTGCGAAGGTCTGCCAGTGGGCACGTTTCACCTTCCTTATCCAATCGTGAATGGCAGACCGAGTCTCCGGATGTCGGTCCGCATAATCTTTCAATGGTTTTTCAGTGAAAATCCTCATTATGAAAATGTATATAATTAATAACGTTGCAAATTTAGAAATAAAATCCCATTTCCCAAAATCCTTACCTTATAATTTGCAAATTCCTCCAATGAACGCTAATATAGCTAAGATAGCTACCGCAGCTATCTCGGCTGCAAAGTTAGCGAAAAATGTTGTACCTTTGCAGGCACTATGCAACAGGCTCCCCGACACTCCACACAACGCAATCTTCAGCAACTCGCTACCGGCTCTCTGGGCCGGCTGCTCTGGAACTACAGTATTCCGGCCGTGGTTGGTATGCTCGTGATGTCGCTCTACAATGTGGTCGACCGTATATTTATAGGTCAGGGAGTGGGCACCGAGGCGATAGCCGGTCTCGCCATCACCTTTCCGGTAATGAATCTTTCGGCCGCCATGGGAGTGCTCATCGGGGCTGGTGCATCAGCGAGAGTGTCGATAATGCTCGGAGCCAAAGACCATCACGGCGCTCAGCTCGTGCTCGGCAACTCTCTGGTGCTCATCATCCTCAATGCCTCGGTCTATCTGACTATCTTCGGGGTGTTTCTCGACGATATCCTCCGCTCGTTCGGAGCCAGCGACGCATCCCTCCCCTACGCCCGCGACTTCATGCAGATAATGCTCCCGGGCATGCTGGTGATGAATATCTCCTTCAGCTTCAACAATATCATGCGNGCGTCGGGCTACCCGATGAAAGCGATGCTCACGATGTTTATCGGCGCGGGAGTCAATGTGGTGCTNGACCCTCTCTTCATTTTNGCNTTCGGCTGGGGGATGCGCGGAGCGGCGGTGGCCACCGACATAGCCATGACGTGCTCTATGGTCTTTGTAATGACCCANTTCCTNAAGCGCGACTCCACGCTCCATTTCACTCCCGGCATCTTCGGGCTGCAATGGCGCATAATCCTCGGNATAGTGAGNATCGGTGCCGCGCCCTCGCTCGTCAACCTCGCCGGCAGTGCCATCAATGTGATAATCAACAAGGCCCTCTATTTCCACGGAAGCGACAATGCCGTGGCTGCCGCCGGAATATTCACTACCTATACCTCCCTGCTCGTCACAGTAGTGGTGGGAATCTGCCAAGGCATGCAGCCCATCGTGGGCTACAACTACGGCGCGGGCCTCTTCAGCCGTCTGCGCAGGGTGTTCTGGCTCGCCGTGGGCTGNGGCACNGCAATCTGCACCATCGGNTGTATCTTCGGCCTCACTATGTCGCCTTACATCGCACGTGCGTTTACCACCGACGCNGACCTCATNGCCATCACCACCCGCGCCTTCTCGCTCGCNCTGGTCGCATTCTGGGTGGTAGGCTTCCAGGTGGTGGCCACCACCTTCTTCCNGTCGNTCANGCAAAGGNCGGCANATCGATATTCCTCTCCCTNACCCGTCAGGTCATCTTCCTCATCCCTCTCCTCCTCACTCTCCCCCGCCATCTGGGGCTCGAAGGAGTGTGGCTCTCCTTCCCGGTGAGCGATGCCCTCGCCACGATTGTGACGGCCGCGATGATTTTCTGGCAGTTCCGCCAAATAGCCCGTCTCGACCCTCACCGCGCCGTCCAAACGGCCTGAAAACCGCCAAAAAACATCTTTTTTCTGCTTTTTTGCATTAAATTTCTCGAATTTCTTGCATATTAGCAGATTTAGCGTTACATTCGCTTGCCAATGCTATGCCATTGGGAAAGCATCATCATAACTATACCCGAAAATACCTTAATATAACATAACATGAGCTACCTGAAATTTGATAAAAACCTCATGATTAACCTGGAGCAGTCTCTCATGAAGGAGATGCTCCGCACCAATCAGTCCGGCGCTTATCATTGCACTTCAGTGGTGGACTGCAACACCCGCAAGCAGCACGGTCTGCTGGTGCTCCCCATCCCCGAGATGGGCAATTCATCACATGTGCTCCTGTCGTCGCTTGACGTCACCGTAATCCAGCACGGCGCTCCCTTCAATCTCGGNCTCCACCGCTATAGCGGAGGCGTGTATTCACCCAACGGCCACAAGTACATCCGTGAGTTTGACTGCGAGAGCGTGCCNCGTACCACCTANCGTGTGGGCGGAGTGATTCTNACCAAGGAGAAAATCTTCATCTCCCACGAAAACCGTATCCTTATCCGCTACACTCTCGTGGAGGCACACTCCCCCACAACCCTCCGCTTCCGTCCGATGCTCGCATTCCGCGAAGCCAATGCGCTCTGTATAGCCAACGACGCTCTCAACACCGAGTGCCCGGAGGTGCCCAACGGCGTGTCGTGCTGCCTCTACGACGGCTACCCCACCCTCTTCATGCAGTTCAACCGCAAGCCCCAGTGGCACTACGAACCCCACTGGTACAACGGATTTGAATATCTCAAGGACCTGGAGCGCGGTGTGCCCTACACCGAAGACCTCTGGGTGCCCGGCTACTTCGAAATNCCCATCAAGAAAGGCGAAAGCATCATCTTCTCGGCCGGCGTTTCGGAGGTGGCTCCCCGNTCGCTCGCCAAGATGTATGAGACCGAAATCGCATCGCGCACCTGCCGCACCAGCTTCTTCAACTGCCTGAAGAACGCCGCCAAGCAGTGCTATCTCAAGGATGCCGACGGTATGTTCCTCCTCTCAGGCTATCCCTGGGGCAAGGTGCTCGCCCGCAATACATTCATGGCTCTCCCCGGCGCAACCATCGCCATCAACCACCGCGAGGACTACGAAGCCATCATGGACACCGCCCGCAAGGCTCTCGTCCACTTCATGGAGACCGGCGAACTCTCGCCCCGCATCTCGGGCATCGACCTCCCCGACATCCCCCTCTGGTGTATCTGGGCCCTGCAGCAGTATGCCAANGCCTATGGCAAGGACGACACCAACGCCCGCTATCTCCCCTTCATCAAGGAGATTATGGACTATATCCTCGCCAACCGTCACCCCAACCTCCGCGTNGAGCCCAACGGCATGGTNTTCTCCATGGGAGCCTCCACTCCGGTCACCTGGATGAACGCCTCGCTCCACGGCCGTCCCCTCGTGCCCCGCACAGGCTACATGGTTGAGTTCAACGCTCTGTGGTACAACGCCCTCATGTTTGCCGCCTCGCTTGCCGAAGGCAACGAAGAGCTCGCTGCCGACCGCGAGAAGTGGCTCGCCACAGCCGAGTCTATGAAGCCCGCGTTTATCGACGCCTTCCTCAACGACTACGGCTANCNCTACGNNTACGTCNNCGNCACTTATGCCGANCCCTCNGTNCGCCCCAACATNGCNGTNGCCATCGGNCTCNACTATTCNCCGCTCGACCGCCGTCAGCGCAAGGGTGTGCTCGACGTCGTTACCCGCGAGCTCCTCACCCCCAAGGGCCTCCGCACCCTCTCGCCCAAGAGCTTCGGCTACCGTCCCTTCTACCTCGGCTCGCCCGAAGAGCGCGAGATGGCTCTCCACAACGGCCCCGCACGCCCCTGGCTCTTCGGATTCTATGCCGACGCCTACCTCCGCGTGTTCGGTGCAAGCGGCGTGAGCTACATCGACCGTATGCTCATCGGCTATGAGGACGAGATGACCAACGGTTGCATCGGCTCCCTCTCGCAGCTCTACGACGGCAACCCCCCGTTCTCAGGACGTGGAGCCATCTCCCACATCACCAACGTGGCCGAGATACTCCGCACCCTCACCACACTCAAGAAGTTCAATATGTAATATCACCTTTCGCTCCATGAAAGCTCTAATGTTCGGGTGGGAATTTCCACCTCATATCCTCGGCGGACTCGGCACCGCCAGCTACGGTCTCACTAAAGGCATGTGGGAGTGTGGCGACATGGACATCACATTTGTCATCCCCAAACCCTTCGGCGACGAAGACAAGTCATTCGCCCACATCATCGGCGCTTCGCAGGTGCCCGTGGCATGGCGCGACGTGAGCCGCGAATACGTCGAGCAGCGCAT
>WFLX010020376.1_pt1 | contig 12980 bp, 12 predicted proteins | sample 4967041 | NCBI WGS metagenome assembly WFLX01 (sample SAMN12857096, study PRJNA449069) | gut metagenome | isolation source: stool from male and female vole | host: Microtus ochrogaster | place: USA:Florida | collected 2017
AAATGTTGTACCTTTGCAACCACAAAGATACGATAAATTCATCATTCACCTTTCATCATTACGATTTTTTTTCGTGAAAAGCGTAAAACCAAAGAAATTTCTGGGTCAGCATTTCTTAACCGACCTCAGTGTGGCGCAACGCATCGCCGACACGGTGGATGCTTGTCCCGACATCCCTGTGTTGGAGGTGGGGCCCGGCATGGGCGTGCTCACACAATATATCCTTCGGAAGAACCGCCCGTTTAAGGTGGTGGAAATTGATTTTGAGTCAGTTCCTTACCTTCATGAGCATTTCCCCCAGTTGGGCGACAACGTGATTGAAGGCGACTTTTTGAAGATGAACCTGCATGAGGTGTTTGATGGTGCTCCTTTTGTCTTGACAGGTAATTATCCCTACAATATATCGTCACAGATATTCTTCAAGATGGTGGAGAACCGTGACATCATCCCTTGTTGTACGGGCATGATTCAGAAGGAGGTGGCAGAGCGTATGGCGGCTCAACCTGGCAGTAAGGCTTATGGCGTGTTGAGCGTGCTCATTCAGGCGTGGTACGATGTGGAGTATCTCTTCACGGTCGATGAACATGTGTTCAATCCGCCTCCAAAGGTGAAGAGTGCGGTTATTCGTCTCACGCGCAACGGGAAGGACGCATTAGGATGTGACGAGCGGCTGTTTCGTCGCATTGTGAAAACTGTGTTTACCATGAGGCGCAAGATGATGCGTAACGGCATGAAGCAGATTCTTGGCAAAGAGCACCCGATGTTGGCTGACCCCATCTTCACCAAACGCCCAGAACAGCTTTCTGTGCAGGACTATGTGGAGCTGACGAATCGGGTGGCAGAAGCTACCGTCACTCCTCTCCCGTTACCTTGTTCTGCTTGATGAGTTCCTCGCGGATGCGGAACAGTTGTCTGATTTGTCCAGNGAACGTTTNGTTCTCATAATGCTTCATCGCCGTCATGAACATGGGATTCAGTGTCTTGTCCACGTCGGGANTGAAGATNCCTCCGNCCATGTCAAGTTCTTTCTCGTATGTGTGGGTGTCGNACCAATGGCGGAGTTCGAGGATTTCCTCTTTTGTGTATGTTGACTTGTATNCCATCGTCTGTTTCTTTTTGAGGCTTAGGTTATTGTTGTAGTAGTCGTGTCATCTCTTGGGCAGCTCGCTTGCTGGCACCGCTGCTTCCTAAAATGCGGTTCATTTCGGCATAATTGTCCAGCATGTGCTGACGCTCGGTTCCGCAGGGGAGGATGTCGCCCAGACACTTCACGATGTTCTCGTGGGTCATACGGTCGGCTACCAGCTCTTGTACGATTTCTCGGTCAGCCACAAGGTTGACCAACGAGATGTATTTCACCTTCAGGACCCTCTTTCTGAGCCAAGAGATGAACTTGCCCATGGGCGTAGCGTAGCACACGACTTGCGGAGTGCCTATGATGGCGGTTTCCAGTGTGGCTGTGCCCGATGTGACCAGAGCGGCGGCGGACTCATGCACAATCTGATAAGTTTCGCCGAAACGCAGTTCGGCTTCAATCCCTTTAGGGATATATCGCAGGTAATAGTCGTGGTCGATGTTGGGCGCGCCTGCTATCACCAGTTTGTACGCTTTGTAGGTAGCCGCAGCTTGCAGCATCATGCGCAGGTTGTCCTTGATTTCTTGCTTCCGACTTCCTGCCACGATGGCAATCTGCTGTTTGGCTTCTGCTGAGGCTTCCTCGTTGGTGAGCGTCTTGCGGAAGGCTTCCACAGCATCCACGCAGGGATTCCCCACATAATGCACGTTGTAGTTCCGTTCCTTAAACCACTGCACTTCAAAGGGTAGGATAGAGAACAGCTCATCCACATCTCGCCTGATGTTCTTGATGCGGTATTCCTTCCAAGCCCAAATCTTGGGGCTGATGTAGTAATACACCTTGCAGATGCCGTGCTTGTGTACATACTTGGCGATGTCGAGGTTAAAGCCAGGGTAATCCACCAGAATGACCACATCTGGTTTCCACTGCGCAATGTCCGCCTTGCACTGCCTCATGTTCCTCAGAATGGTAGGCAGATGCAGCAGCACAGGAATGAATCCCATGTAAGCCAATTCACGATAGTGTTTCACCATCGTTCCCCCCACGGTCGCCATCTTGTCACCGCCATAGAAGCGGAACTCAGCCTTGGGGTCTTCCTGCTTCAAGGCAGCCATCAGGTTCGATGCGTGCAGGTCGCCCGATGCCTCTCCTGCGATTAGATAGTATTTCATTGTAGGCTGTTGCGTTGCGTCCTGTCAAGGGGACAAGCCGCATGGCGAAATTATGAGTTGTGAATGGTCAGTTTCTTCAGTCTTTCCATCTCTCCGTAGGCAGTCATGTCCAGTTGCAGCGGTGTCACTGCCACATAGCCTTGTGTGTATGCCCAAGTGTCCGTCTCCTCGTCGTGTGGGTCAAAAGGTGCGTAATAACCCGCAATCCAGTAGTATTTGCCGCCTCGTGGGTGGTCACGTTCTTGCCACTCCTCGTGCCAGTCGCCAAGCCCCATCTTGCAGATTCTGATGCCTTTCGGCTTCTCCACGTCAGGCACATTCACGTTCAAACAAACACCTGTGGGAAGCCCGTCCTCCAACACGTTCTCGACAATCTTCAACACCCATTCCTTCATGTAGCCGAAGTCAGCATCCTCTGCCGTTTTCCCGCTGGAGAAAGCGATGGATGGTACTTGCTTGATGCAGCCCTCCAAAGCGATGGACATCGTGCCGGAATAATGGGCGTTCACAGCGCAGTTGTCGCCATGGTTGATGCCGCCCAGCACCAAGTCGGGACGGCGAGGCAGCAATTTCTCGAATGCCATCTTTGTGCAGTCGTTCGGGGTGCCCGTGCATGCCCATATCGTCAGACTTCCGCATCCTTCCGTTCCTGCTTCCTGCCTGATGAGCGTGTTTCTCACAGGCGTGTGGCTGCTGATGCTCATGCTCGCTCCGCTGCGTCCACCGTCAGGTGCTACGACAAACACATCCCCCAGCACTCGCATCATTTCAGCCAGCTGTTGAAGACCTGCTGCATCGTATCCGTCATCGTTACTTATAAAGATAAGTTTATCCATGTTCTTAGCGTGTTTTCTGACCACAAAGGTACAGATTTCCTTGTTCTTTCTCACTTGTAACTTGGAAAAATCACCCTCCTTTGAAAAAAAAGCACAAAACCCTTTGTCGGTTTACCGAAAAGCACTACCTTTGCATCGCAATTCTGAAGGAGAAGGGTTCTCCGATAGTTGCTGAGATAAAATTGGGATATGGTGTAATTGGCAACACAACAGATTCTGGTCCTGTTATTCCTGGTTCGAGCCCGGGTATCCCAACCAACAAATAAGGCTTCAGAGATATCTCTGAAGCCTTATTTGTTTTTTTATCTCTTCCTATGTTCTTCCTTGTTGTCTGAGATTTGATGGCTCTTTTGACGGTGGGCTTGCTTGTTATGGACAACGAAATGCCTTTCATCACAAACTCAATGCCTTTGGACTGGTATTTGTCTAACTTTGAGCCCATGCTTGTTTTATCGGGCAATAAGTGTTGTTAGCCCCCTCTGCAATCGTCATTCTGTTTCTTTATAGTTTGCCTTGATGGAATAGAAGTCCATGTCAGATATATATGACATAGCCATACTTTCCTTATCTATCTTTATATGACCATTCTTTTGGTCAGTGTTAAATCGTAGCCCCTTGATGGTGTTCTTTGATATGGGCACATACCAGAACAATGGGGTCTCCATTCCTATAGTGTATTTCTCTAAAGTACTTGTGCCAATAGCATTGATGTATTTTACATTCTCATCCAGTGGGTTGCACGATGAGATACGGAAGTGACATTCCTCGTTTTTCGGCAATGGAAGACGAACCTCGCAGTTGGGTAGTACAAACCACACTAAGCCTCTATCCATATCTGTGATGAGCATTTCTGTTGTGGAGTTGTTTCTTACTATTAAGTCGACAAGTAGCGTTTTTAAGTCCTCTGCTTGTGCTTGCATATCTGCGGAAGTGGCAAGTGAGGCTTTTGTGTTATCTCTTGCATTGACATAATTCTGCACCGCCCAGCCTTGATTGTAACCACTATTCATTTGACTTTGAGCTATACCTTCGTTTACACCAGAGAGAGCTGCCGCCACCATAGCCCACCCTGCCGCATTCTTAGCCCTCTTGATGTCACGTACCAAGTCCTGTGACACAATCTGTTGGGCTATTATACAAGTAATAAGCCCATCTTTCGATGGCATGACAAGTGAATGTGCTTGGTTTGATAAAGAATCTACTTCGCCATTCTCAATGAGAATAAGGCGATTGTCATAGGTTGGGATGTAGGTTGTTTTGGCCTGTACCTGTATAAATAGTAGACAAGACAAAAATGCAAGACTTATTTTTTTAACTATTTTTATTTGCATAAGTTTATCAACAAGAGTAAATAAAACTTTCAGATATGAATCGTATTGTTCTGTGTTGAATGATGTGCCAAAGGTACAAAATTTAGGCGAGACGAAGGAATACTAACAGGAAAAAACTTTAAGATATGTACTGTCTGGGAATTGAAGGGGGGCAGAGGAAGGCAAAAGAGGAATGAAAGATTAGTTTCGTCGTTGTATGGGGGGCAGGGTGGATGGACTGTCGCTTTTGGGTAGGCTATTTATACCTTCCCGTGTGTAGGGGGCTAGTGTCCTTTCGGGTGCAGGAACACTTTCCTTCCCCGTGCAGGACAAGTTTCCTTGTGGGTGCAGGACGGTTTTCCTTCTCCGTGCAGGNAAAACGCTCTTCCGGGCGAAAGGGTGTTGAGGATGTGGGTGTTCAAGTGAGGGAGAAGAGGGTGTCAGGCATGAGGGACACGGAAAGCGTTCAGGGTTGCCACTATGTGCGCCACCTCGTCGTTGGTCATGGTGGGGTTGAGTGGCAGGCTGAGTTCCTCGCAAGCAAGTTGTTCGGTGACGGGAAGGGAAAGTTGGTTGTACTCCTTGTAGCACGCTTGCTGGTGGGGTGGAATGGGGTAGTGGATGAGGGTCTGGATGCCGTGGTCGCTGAGGTGCTGTTGCAGGGCGTCGCGGTGGGGGGTGNAGATGGGGAAGATGTGATAGACGTTGTTGCCTTCGTCCATCAGGGTGGGTAGACGGAGGGTGTCGTGCTGGATATATTTATAATATGTACGCGCGATGTCGATGCGCCGTTGGGTCTCAGCATCGAGATGGCGCAGTTTCACATCGAGCACGGCGGCCTGTATTTCGTCCAGTCGGCTGTTGTGTCCTTGCAGGGGTGCGACGTACTTCTGTGAGAAGCCATAGTTGGCGAGGGAGTGAATCATTTTTGCCAAGTCGTCATTGCTGGTGGTCACAGCTCCGCCGTCGCCCAGTGCGCCGAGGTTCTTGCCGGGGTAGAAGCTGTGGCATGCGGCGTGACCGAGCGAACCGGTTTTCCGTTGTCCGTAGTGGCATCCGTGGGCTTGGGCATTGTCTTCGATGAGCAGTAGCTGGTGCTCTTCGCAAAGGGTATGGAGAGCCTCGTTGTAGGTGCAGCGTCCGTAGAGGTGTACCAGCATGAGGGCTTTGGTGCGGGGGGTGATGGCTTGTTCGAGTGCCTCTGGCTGGAGGTTGAGCGTGGTTGGCTCTACATCGACAAACACGGGGATGAGGTGGTTCTCGGTGATTGCCAAGACCGTGGCGATGAAGGTGTTTGCCTGTACAAGCACTTCGTCTCCATCGTGCAAAAGTCCCAACTCCTTGTAGGCGCGCAGGGTGAGGGTCAGTGCATCAAGCCCGTTGGCGACACCGATGCAGTGGGGGGTACCGATGTACTGGGCGTAGTGCTGCTCGAATTGATGCACGGCTTCTCCTTGGAGATACCATCCGCTATCGACCACTTGGGCGATGGCTTGCTGTATTTCGTCGGCATGGAGGCTGGTCATTGCCTTCAGGTTCAGATAGGGTATGGTCATAGTTCCCATTCGTAGGTGTCGTAACAGATGGTGCGTCCGCCAAAACCCTCTTTCTGTGCGACCAGCCCTGCGTTGAGGCTGGAGCCGTCGCCCTCGGTGGAGCGTCCGAAATCGACATAGGGGATGTGGGGGAAGTCGTGGTGAATTACATGGTGGTGGATGGCATCCACCGCGCCGTATTCCTTTCCGATGGCGTTGGAGGAGCAGTATTGTCCGTGCAAGACCTGCTTAGTCAGATAGAAGGTCATGCCTGCCACCACCTCGCCATTGAGGAGGGCGTTGTATTGGAGGATGTTGTCGGGAAAACGCTGGTGCAGCAGCTCTATTTCTTGGAGCGAATGGACGGGATGCACATGGTGTCGCTCCATCANANNGGCTTCGAGCACTTGNNAGNAGGNGGCNAAGTCGTTGGTTCTCACCACTTCGATGCCTGCTTCTTGTGCTCGTCGCAGACGGCGGCGACGGTCTTTGCGCCAACGCTGTTCCTGTTGGTTGAAGATGACGGTGCCCACGTCGCGTGTGACGATGTGGGCCTTACAGACCCAGAACAAGGGGTAAAGGTCTTCTTCCGATGCCAGCTGGTGGTAGTCCCATGGCACTGGCTTATATACTACTTTCTTGATGCCTTGCTGGCGGAGGTAGGTGTTCAGCTCTTCAAACAGCGTGATGACATCGGCGGCTGTAACATTGGCGTCCATGAGCAATCCGCCGAATGTCAGTCCTTGGTGCGAGTATAAGGTCGTACCGACAATGTTGGCTGGCAGGATGGAGTGTAGGTGATTTCCAGCAAAGATGAGCAGCGAGTGGTCCTCGAAGCGGTCGGAGTGATAGTCCATGTAATTGCGGTGGAACATGAACGTGGCGTTTCTTGCTTTAGCCACATACTGGTTCCACTGCGACTGGTCGGCTGGTGTGTATCGTCTTATGTCAAACATTGCATGTACTGGATGAAGTCGTCATAATCGTAGATGTAGTCATCTTCGTCGAACAGCTCGCTGGCGAGCACCATGCACACCGCACCGCTGGAGAAGTCGTCTAAAGTGCGCCATGTGTTGGGCTTGATGAGTAGTCCTTGCCACGGATGGTTGAGGAGGATGGTCTCTCGCTCCTCGCCGTTGTCCAGCGTGACAGTGAAACTGCCGCTCATCGCCACCACTAGCTGGTAGAGTGCTTTGTGTGCGTGCCCTCCGCGGCTCTCTCCGCCTGGCACGTCGTATGTCCAGTAAACCCTTTTGATGTCGAAGGGCACGTTCTTCAACTGTTCTGCCACCGTGAGATTGCCGCGAGGGTCAGTAATCTTTGGCAGTTCGATGATTTCAAAGTCAAGTTTCCTCATCTTGTTCCTCCTGTCTGTGCGTAGGCGTGTTCTATTTTCTTCTTGCAGTCTTCCATCAGCCACTTGGGTGTGCTTGTGGCTCCGCAGATGCCGATGGACTCGATGCCTTGGAACCAGCGGAGGTCTATCTCTTCGGGGGTGTCAATCATGTAGGTGTGGGGATTGACCGACAGGCATTGGTTGTAGAGCACCTTACCGNTGGAACTTTTCTTGCCGCACACGAAGAGGATGACATCGTGTCGGGAAGCAAATTCCTNGATGTTGGGGATGNGATTGGCTACTNGGCGGCAAANNGTGTCGANATAGCTGAAGTGTGCGCCCTCCTGCATGTGCCCCTCGATGTAATGGACAATCTCGCGAAAGCCCTCCAGCGACTTTGTGGTTTGGGAGAAGAGCTGTATGTCGTGGCTGAAATTGAGCTTTGTGGCATCGTTCAGATTCTCGATGACGATGGCTGTGCCCTCGGTTTGACCGACCAAACCGACTACTTCGGCGTGTCCGTTCTTGCCGTAGATGACAATCTGCCCCCCTGCCTCGTATGCCTTGCGAATACGCTTTTGGAGGTTCAGCACCACGGGACAGGTGGCATCGATGAGCTGGATGTTGGCATGCTGGGCTTGGGCATAGGTCTGTGGTGGTTCGCCATGGGCACGGAGAAGCATCTTTGTGTCGTGCAGCATGTTGAGGGCGCTGTGTCCCACGGTAGTCAGCCCTAACTTTTTCAGACGCTCCACCTCGCGCCCGTTGTGTACAATGTCGCCCAGGCAATAGAGCGAATGGCTCTTTGCCAACTCTTCTTCCGCCTTCTTGATGGCTGTCGTCACACCGAAGCAGAAGCCTGAACCTTCATCAATCTCAATCAGCATACGTTGCGGTTATGCGGTTGTGGTGTCGCCAGCTTTCTCTTTGTATCTTTCCAGCAGCCAAGTGCTCTGCTCCTCGCGTGTGAGGTTGGAGTTGTCGAGCACCAAGGCATCCTCGGCCTGACGGAGTGGGGCCACGTCGCGATGCGAGTCGATGTAGTCGCGCTCTTCCACATTCTTGAGGATTTCGTCGAAGTTGAGGGCATCGCGCTCGGCTTGTGTCTTGGCTTTTCCCATCAGTTCGTCGTAACGGCGTTGGGCACGTACACGGGACGAAGCGGTGACAAATACCTTCAACTCGGCTTGTGGAAAGACGGCGGTGCCGATGTCGCGTCCGTCCATCACAATGCCTTTCTCCTGACCCATGGCCTGTTGCTGTTCGGTCAGCAGGGCACGCACAAAGGGGAGTGCTGCAATGGGGCTTACGCGGTTGCTGACCGCCATCTGGCGAATCTCATCTTCCACTTTCTCACCATTCAGATAGGTGTCGGGACGACCAGTTTCGGGATTGAACTTGAAACCAATGTGAATCTCCCCTGCATCAATGGCTGCTTTGAGTTCCGCTTCTTTGATGCCTTCGTCGGGGAAGAGTCCGTTGCGCATGGCAAACAAGGTGACGGCTCGGTACATGGCACCAGTATCTACATAGACATATCCTATATCTTTGGCAAGTTGTTTCGCCATGGTGCTCTTTCCACAGCTGGAGTGACCGTCGATGGCAATGATGATTTTCTTCATAATGATATTGCTGCATTTATAAGGATGGAGGACGCGGCGATATGGTATTTGCCATAGGCCACTCCCACCTTGAATTTCTTGACGTTGAGACCTGCACCGATGCTAAACCCTGCCCAATGGCTCTTGTCCTGTACCTTCATCTCTTTGGCACGGCGGAAGTTGTAGCCGAGTGCCAACCATGTGCTCTTAGAGGGCAGGATATCCATGCCCATCACGAAATGTTGGATGAACTTCACATCGTCCCAGTGGGTGATGTCATCGGCTGTCAGCGAGAAGCGCAACGGGGCATTCGCAAAGTCTTTGCTGACACCCATGGCGAGGTTGAACGGGAGGGATTCTTTGTCACCATCCTCATAAAGCGAGGAGATTTGTCCGCCCAAGTTGCGCCCTGTTGCGGAGAACGAGAAGCCGCGTTCGTCATCGAAGTAGTTGAGGGCGAGGTCGGCTCCTAACGCCGTGCTGGAATAGTTGGCGTAGTTGCTTAAGAGCACCTTGGCTGTGATGGCACCACTCCAACGGTCGCTGAGCAGGTAAGAATAGGAGGTCTGGAAGTTAATGTCTTTGGCGGTGAAGTTGCCAATGACGTTGCCCGTCTCGTCGGTCNCGTCCATNTTGCCGTAATTGAGTATTTGTGCCCNCCAAGCCCATGTGCCNCGTTCTCCGACGGCTCTGGTATAGCCTGCTGACAAGAGCTGGCTGGAACGANTNTAAGNGTTATAGCTGAAAGCAATGCTGTTGTTGGACACGTTTGTGAGCATGGCTGCATTGGTCCACATGAGGGTGGCGTCGTCTTCCACAATGCTGATGTTGGCACCTCCCAATGCAGCCGAATGGGCACTGGCAGGGATGTTGAGGAACTGGTATCCCACTTTCCCGTCCTGTGCTGCAACGTGTGTGGAGAGGAGCAGCAATGCGCCTATGAGATAGAGGAGTCTATTTGAGTGTCGCATAGTAGGTGTCCAGCAACTTCTTGGCTGCTACAAAAGAGGTGAGTTGTCCGCCCAGCACATCTTTCTCCATCTGATTGATGGTGCTCTTGATGATGGGGTTGTAGTAGAAGCTGTTCTTCAAGTGCTCGTTGATGCTTTCATACATCCAATACTTCGATTGCTCGTTGCGGCGATACTGGAAGTAGCCGCTTTCCTTCACTTGGTCGATGTAGCGGAATATCATCTTGAGCACTTCGTCGATGTTCAGTTCGTAGAAACCTGAGTAGCACATCACTTCGGGCACGATGCCACTGTCGGGGACAGGGAACAGGTGAAGGGCGTTGCGGAAATGTGAAGCCGCCAACTGGGCTTTGTCTACATTGTTGCCATCTGCCTTGTTGATGACGATGCCATCCGCTATCTCCATGATGCCTCGCTTGATACCTTGTAGTTCGTCGCCAGTACCAGCCAGTTGAATNAGCAAGAAGTAATCCACCATGGAATGGCACGCCGTCTCGCTCTGTNCCNCANCAANGGTCTCCACAANGANGTTNTCGTAACCTNCGGCTTCGCAGANGATGATGGTCTCTCNGGNTTTGCGANCCACACCTCCCAAACTGNCAGCTGTTGGGCTGGGGCGGATGAATGACTTCGGATGCACGGATAGTTTCTCCATGCGCGTCTTGTCGCCCAAGATACTGCCTTTGGTCTTTTCTGACGATGGGTCAATGGCCAGCACGGCCAACTTCCCACCGTAGTTGTTCAGAAGGTGTGTGCCAAACGTGTCGATACTGGTGGATTTTCCTGCACCAGGCACACCGCTAATGCCGATGCGGACAGAGTTGCCAGCGTAGGGGAGGCACTTCTCTATCACTTCCTGGGCAATCGCTTGGTGTTCGGGCAAGACGCTCTCTATCAGCGTGACAGCTTGGCTCAGCATGCTGACGTTTCCCTTCAGGATACCTTCTACATACTCGGCTGGAGTGAAGAGCTTCTGTCGCTTCTTCCTCATCTGCTTCAGATAAGGATTGACAATGGAGGGTTGCTCTACACCGGCGTTGACTTGCAGACCTGCGTATTCGTTGCTGTTCTCTGGATGTTCCATCTTCACGTTCGCTTTTTTACTATTTCTCAAAATTCACTGTCACCACTTCCTTGGGATGAGTGGGGTCGTTGCTGATGATGAGCACTCGGGGCTGCGCCTTCGACATGCCCAAGAAGTGTGTGTCAATGGCGATGTCCATCTTCACCTCCTCGCCTGGCTGCAGTTCCGTCTTGTTGATGGCGACAGAAATGGCGCGGTTAAACGCTTGAATCTTGCTGAGTTTCAGCACGCCATCACCCTTGTTGCTAATCTTCACATATCCCTTCACCTTGCTCTTCTTCCCCAGCTTGCCCATGTAGAGTTCTGTGGCAGAGACGTGGAAGTGAGGCTTCTTGTCAAATTGCTTGGCAAAATGGAGGTCAGGCAGCAACACTGCCGACACCGCGATTTCGTTGTCTGTACCCACCTTGTCGCCCGAGAAGCGTGCCAAATAGATGCTCGTTTGGTTCAGCCCGAGGTCAGGCAGCTTGTCGCTATGAAGCGTGAGCACAATCTTGCCACGGCGACCGCGGGCAATCATCTCAGGCAGATATTCAGCGGTGATGTAAGCAGGCAGGTGCATCAGCTGGGGTGTATAGACATCGCTGCTCTGATTCAAAAGCTCAATTTCCACCGTGGTGGAGTCTCCCACATTCACATCCGTAAACTCGACGTTGTTCGTGCTCAACAGGATGTCGTCAATATGGTATGGAAAGAACTCCTCAATGGCACTCGACTCTTGGTTGCTCACCAACGCCTTCATGCGGATTCTCACAGGCTTCTCGCTGCTGTTGGTATAGACATCAATGTATCGGTCGAAGTGTCCCAACAGCTTGGCATCGTAGGTGATGCGAATCTCTCCCCCTTCTCCCTTCATGATGCTGTTGGTGGACCATTGAGGCGTTAGGCAGCCGCATCCTGCATCCACCTCTCTGACCAATAGTGGCTCCTTGTCCTTGTTCGTGAACTTGAAGACAGCCGTAACAGGCTTCTTCCACAGGGTAGAACCTGCATCCACGAGGTTCTTCTCAAACACAATCCTCTGTGCCTGCACGCCCAACGACAGCATAAGCCCTAATGTACAAAATATAACGTATTTCTTCATCTTCATAATGTTGTCTTGTCTTACCTCTCACCTTTTCATGATAACCGCTACAAAGTTACATAATTATTCTGTGTCGTGCAAAGAATCTGCCAAGCAAATGGTTAAAAAGTCCCTCATGTCCCCACTGATTGTGTGCCTTGCCGTCTGAGGGCATAATAGGGCTGGAGAACAGACAGGCCCCGTTCTGTACGAGAGAACGGAGCCTGTCTGTCATTGTATGGTGGTGAATAGGAAAACTTTACTTCACATAGACCTTAAAACTCTTCTTGCCAGCCTTCACGATTACGATGCTGTTAGGTTCAGCTGTGAATGACGCTGTGCCGCCATCGACAAATGCCTTGCCGAGCATACGACCATCAACGGTGTAGCATGACACTTGTGTGCCGTCTGCAAGACCTGACACCATTACATTACCATTGTTTGTTTTGAGGGTGATATCGAGTACAGAAGTTTCATCAACACTGACTTCAAGCTCCTCTGTCCAAGGTAATATTGTGCCGAAGCCACTCCAAGGATATGTGGATTTATAGGTGTCAAGCATTTCTTCTGAGACATACAGAGTGGCATAGTAGATGGGAGTGTACCGAAATAATATGTCTTCTATTCCTGTGTTTTCTATTCCTTTTGTCATTTTGCATATTACAGTTTTAAGGGAGGAGCAGCCATAGAAGCAGTAATCTCCCAAGGTTGTCACTGGCGAGGGAATTTCTACCGACGTGAGGGAGGAGCAGCCATAGAAGCAGTAATCTCCCAAGGTTGTCACTGGCGAGGGAATTTCTACCGACGTGAGGGAGGAGCAGTCCATGAAGCAGCCCTCTCTCAAGCTCGTCACTGACGAGGGAATCTCTACCGACGTGAGGGAGGAACAGCAANCAAAGCAGTAATCTCCCAAGGTTGTCACTGACGATGGAATCTCTACCGACGTNAGNGAGGAGCAGNNANAGAAGCANNNATNTCCCAAGCTCGTCACTTTGTA
>WFLX010041515.1_pt1 | contig 12977 bp, 4 predicted proteins | sample 4967041 | NCBI WGS metagenome assembly WFLX01 (sample SAMN12857096, study PRJNA449069) | gut metagenome | isolation source: stool from male and female vole | host: Microtus ochrogaster | place: USA:Florida | collected 2017
CGGACCATCGATATTCTTTGAACGTGCCACGCGGGTATTATAAGCCACGTCAAGAGCATCATAAGCGAGGAAAAGATAGTAGTAACCATCTTTGTAGATTACTTCCGGACCCTCTGAACCCTGCCAACGGTTACCCATCTGGCGAGTTGCNATAAGTTTGCCGTAAGGAGCTATCTCAGCCGGAGTGCCCCAAGGATTGCCAAGTTCGGCAGCTACTTTACCTGTCTCGGGATTGAGCTTCACGGCAGCGATTCCGCTGTGCCAAGAGCCGTAAATCATCCAATGCTCGCCGTTGTCAGTGATTATGACAGATGGGTCGATTGCATTGAACTTGTAGTAGCAGTTAGCCCAATCGGTAGGAGAAACGTGGAAATCAAGACCCTTGTCGGAAGCGTTGGTGATTACATATCCCTTGTCTTCCCAACTGTTGTTGTCAGCCGGGTTTGAAGTNTCCATAAGACCGATGAAGGCGCGTTCACCCCAAGAGTTGTCGCCATCGATAAGACCGGGGACAACAATCGAGTAGTACATGCGGTAGAGGTTATCGTTAACCTTAACTACGCTCGGTGCCCAGTAGCCGAATTCACCTACGGGTGCCTCGGCAGCCTGAAGACCCATACCTTCACGGATTTCATTCCACTTAGGTATAATCCATTCGGGAAGTTCCTGCATTGTGCCGCCAAGATATTCCCAGTTGATGAGATCGAGTGAGCGGCGCCCGTGGAAGTGTCCACCCTCAACGTGAGCATTGCCATAAGATGCGTCGGTCTGATACATGTAATAGTACCCGTCGGCAGCTTTCACCACTGAGGGGTCATGCACATTGGCAAGATTCCATTGTGAACGGTTGCCCCAGCCTGCAAAGTCGGCATAGTAGTCGGGATACTGTGGTCCTCTGTAGTGTGCCAACTGCTCCGAGAGAGAGCCTTCGGCTGTGGTGAAAGTGAATTCGTCGGAGTAGATGATTTCACCGTTATACTCGTTCATGAAAGCACGCACATGATATTCCTGATCNGGNGCNAGGTCAAGGATTGTAGCCTTGATGGTGTCGCCNCTGATAGTGCCGTCATAGACGCTGCCATAGATTGTGGGNTTTGCTTTCTCGGAAATCACATAGCCCGCTTTNGTGTAANGTGCATCGCTCTTCATATGGAANAGGGTTGCGAAAGAGGCATAGGTACCTCCGCAATCAACCGTTTCCGGAGTCTCGATCACGATGCCCTGNCCGGCAGGATAGTGNATCTTGTTGTCGTCGGAACATGCTCCGAGGAGGAGCATGCCGACTGAGAAGACCGTTGATAAATATATTAACTTTTTCATTTGGTTTCAGAAATTGAGAGTTAGGAAGTTTGATTACCAACCGGGAGTCTGGGGCAGACCTGTCTTGACCTGCTCTTCGTAAGGAATCGGGAAGAAATAGTTCTTCGGAGCGTTGAACACACGACGGCTGTAAGTCTCGGCTGCGCCATATACATACATCTGAGGCTGTTCGGGGTGGATAGTCACGCCATAGAGGTTGTATACTTGCTGGTAGCGGGGGAGATTCACCTCTGAAGCGGGAGTCTTACCCTCGAAGAGTTTCCAACGACGCTCGTCGAAATATCGGTGGTCTTCGAAGCAAAGCTCGATGCGACGTTCGTTCTGGATGCGCTCACGGAGTTCCGACTGGCTCATACCTGCATATGCGGGCATTCCTACACGGGCACGTACCTGGTTAACATACTCGTAAGCCTCGTTGGTGCGACCAGCCTCATTGAGAGCCTCAGCTGCGTTGAGGAGCACTTCGCCATAGCGGAAGATCGGGCAAGCCTTCGGGTTGTCGGTCGGGTTAGTCCAAGAGATGTTGGATACATATTTCTTCACATAGTAACCTGTGAGTGTACCGCCGTGGAGTGCCTGATAGTCAACACCGCTACCGAAAGTGATGTCAACCGGACGTTCCTCGTTGTTGAGGGCATCGCCCCAGATTGAGCCGTGATAGAAGACAGTCTGGTTAAGACGGGGGTCACGGTTTACATAAGGATTCTGAGGATCGTAAGAGGGGTCTTTGTCAATGGGGAGACCGTTGCGGGTCTCATAAGAATCCACGAAATTCTGAGTCGGACCTGTACGACCTACGGCTGTCTCCTTACCGGTGAAGCCACAAGGGGTGAACGACTGCTCGATTCTGCGCTGATTCCATACGGAACGGCTGAGGATATACTCGTTGTTGTGGATTGGGTTGGTCACGAAGCAATCATAGTAATTCTCTTCGGGATCGTTGTCGGCTGTGGTGTGCAGACGGTAAGGATTGCTCTGCTGCTTATTCTTGTTGATGAAGTCAAGACAAGCCTGAGCTGCCTCTTCCCACCACTGCTGGTTGTTGCTCGGATTGTTGAGCGGTGATGCGCGATAGACGAGGGCACGTGCTCTGAGAGCATAGGCAGCTGCGCCGTTCACGCGTCCCCAGTTCTCCTCCTCATTGGCGTAGCGGAAGGGGAGGTCATCTTTATACTTATCACACTCGTCGGNAATCCATTTGAGTGCGTCGGCACATTTTGTGCGCTCCGGNATTGCCATACCCGGTGAAAGGATAATGGGAGTTCCACCTTCGTCGTCGCCCACGATAGGAATATCGCCAAACCATGCGGCGAGATCCATGTGGAAAATTGCGCGGAGCACACGAGCNTCAGCTATCCAGCGGTCGTANAGACGGTTNTTGTCGCCCGGTTTCTCGCTGTTGCCGATTACCGACGGCTTTGCATTGATCATAAACTGGTTGCAGGCACGGATAGCTTTGTAGTAGCTTGACCAGAAGCCCGATGCGTAAGCGTGGCTGGAAGAGGAGAAGCCATCTTCAAGCACTTTGTGCATATTGTTTCCCCAGTAGCAGATGGCATTGTCGGTCATACAGTCGCGCGAAGCCTGGTCGCCGCCACCGATTGCACCGAATGCGTCGGGAAGATACTCATAGAGCTTGGCATGGAAGCCGCGAGTCATATCGTAGTCGCTGAATACGTTCTCGGCTTGCTGTGTGAGGTCTACCTCCTTGTCGAGGTAGTCGCTACAGGAGGCGCCCCCGAGAACGAGGGCGACTGCTGCGGCTATGGAATATAAATTCGCTTTCATGTTGATGTGTCAGGATTAGAAGGTTACGTGAAGTCCGAAGCTGAATGTGCGGGTTTTGGGATACCACCAGCAGTAAGACATCGGTTTCTCGGGGTCCATACCTTTGGGAAGGTGGCTCCAGTTGGCGATGTTGTAAGCATTGAAGTAGAAGCGGCACTGGCTCATGTGGATCTTCGAGATGATGCTCTTCGGGAGTGAGTAGCCGAACTCGATGTTGCGGAGGCTGAGGTAGTCACCGTTCATGATCCAGATGTCGTTCTCATAAGTGGCGTCACCTTCACGGTTAGAGTCGATGTTGTTGAAACCACCCCAGAGAGGACGCGGATACTTGGCGTTGACGTTGCGCGGGTCTGTCGGGTCGTCGGTGTAGTAACCCCAGCTGTTTACAACCTCATGAGTACCCATGTTCGACCATCCCGAGAAAGTGGCAGCCGGAGAGATGAACACTGAACGGTTGATGTAAGCTGTGAGCACTGTGCGGAGGTCGAAACCTGCATATGCCACGTTGATAGCCAATGAGGGAGTGAGTTCCGGTATGATTGTGTAGCCGGTAGGGATCTTATCCTTCTTGTCGATTACACGGTCGCCGTTAAGATCCTTGAACACTGCTGTACCGAGTGCCTGCTTGCCACCTGAGTAAGAGTTGTAAGGATATTTCTCGGGGTGATCGATAGCGTCCTGCTGGCTGGTGGGGATCAAGTTGGGATCTGATGCCCAGTGGTCGAAACGGAACTGGTTCCAACCTCCGACAGTACCGGTAAATGGTTTTTCGTATAAATCAACTACGCTAGTGTATTCAAAGATGGGTCTGCCAGTTTTACGTTGCCATTCTACAAGAGGGGTAGTCTCGTCCATCTCTGTAATCTTATTGCGGTTCCAAGAGAGCTGACCCTCTACAGAGTAGGTGACTTTGCCGATGCGGTTNGCATGNCCAATCACAAGNTCCATACCTCTTGTCTCAACCTTACCGTAGGAGTCTTTGGCGTAGCTGATACCGAGGATGTCAGGAATTGTGGAACGGTTGATGAGGATGTCGGAACGCCACTCTTTGAAGAGGTCGATTGATCCGTAGAGGCGGCGGTGCCAGATGTCCCAGTCAAGACCAAGGTTGACCATCTTTGAGACTTCCCAACGGCTATTGGGGTTACCTGCCACAGACTCCATATAGCCCGGCACCCAAGTGTTGTTGAAGCCGAAGCCGTAACCATTGTTCTGAGAATAGATTGATTGGAAAGGATAACGACCTGCACCTGTATCGCTCTGTCCTGCCTTACCGTAAGAAGCACGGAACTTCAGGAGGTCGAGATTCGGGTTGCGGAGGAACTTCTCGTTGGAGAGCACCCAACCGAGAGATGCACCCCAGAATGTGCCCCAGCGATGGTCAGGGTCGAAGTTGTCATTACCCATTCTTGAAATGCTACCTGATACNATGTAACGNTTGTCAAACACGTAGGTGGCCTGTCCGTTCCANGAGAGGAAACGATCAGAGGAATACATTGAGTTATCCACACTTGCCTCTCTTATATTGAGGCGTTGCTGGTATGAGCGCACAAATGCGTTGGCATCTACATGGTGCTTGCCGAAGTCGCGGTTATATTTGAAACCGAAGCGGGCATTGAGTGTCCAAGAGTTAGCACGCTCGTTGGCAGAGGGATTGGTAAGCTCTGAATATGTGGTGTACTGATTCAGGGTGAAGTCCTCAATCTTCTCGGCAGCTGTGTTGGTGTAGTCGTAGTTATAAGTGTTGATACTATTTCTTTGAGTGGATTCGAACACGTCAAAGGCATCAAAACTTACTACGAGGTTAGCCTCCAAACCTTTGGTGATAGGATCAAGGTATCCGTTCACCTCNGCAGTTGAATAGAGNGAGCGACGGCGGTTTTTCTCCTGACCGGATGAACCGATATACTTCGCAGGGTTGTTAGCCGTAGCTGANGAGTAGATGTAGCCTTGCGGTGTGAANACCGGCTCCATCGGGTTAGCCTCGACTGCACCGAAAGTGGTTAGGTCGAACACGGAGGTTGTAGGCTGGTTGATGTTGTCGATACGTCCGCCGAGGTCAAGACCTACGCGAAGATACTTGTTNACGTTGATNTCGAGGTTTGAACGGAGGTTCCAACGGTTGAGGATGTGCTGCATTGTGTAGCGATCCATCATGTTGGTCCACTTGCTGTTCCACATACCCTCCTGACGAAGGTAGGAGAACGATACATAGTAGCGTGCGCGATTGTTACCACCTGAAATCTGAAGGTTAGTCTTCACTATAGGGGCAGTCTCGCGATAGAGCTGGTCAAACCAGTTGGTGTTGAAGTAGCGGTATTTATCCATACCCTCCATTTGCTCGCCNTTGCANACCTGACGGTATTTCTCGATCTGNTCGGCNGAATACATCGGCTCAAGGTCGGAGAGGTAACGCACCTGGTTGCGGGTGAGAGCCATGTTGTAGGAATCCTGCACCTCCATCTTGTTGGAGAGGGTCTGGAAACCTACCTCCTGGGTGAAGTTGATATGGGTCTTTCCTGCCTCACCGCGCTTTGTGGTGACGAGGATAACACCGTTGGCACCACGCATACCGTAAAGAGAGGTAGCGGCGGCATCTTTCAGCACAGTCACACTCTCGATAGGGAATGCATCAAGGAAGGAGAGGTCACGCTCCACGTTGTCAACGATGATGAGGGGATTACGTGCGCTCTGGTTCATTGTGCGGATACCACGCACATACATCTGGGTCTCTGTCCAACCCGGCTCTGACGACCATTCGTAGGTCTCAACACCGGGAAGCACTGAGTTGAATGCGTTCTGGAGCACGGTGATAGGATAACGCTGGAGCTCTTCGCCCGACACTACTGAGCGAGAATCGGTGAGATACTTCTTCTGTTGGGTGTTGAAAGCTGTGGGAGCAAGATGAGCGTAGGGATCGGTGTCAGGCTGAAGCACGATTGTGATCGGCTCCGAGAAATCCTCTACTGTATAGATTGCGTTGAGATAGCCGGAGCAGGTGGCGTTGACCTCATCGTCGTAAGAGGCATCCTTGATGGTGAAGTCGCCGTTTTCATCGGTGAAGACCATCTTGCTCTGCTCGGCAAGATTGACCATTGCACCCGGTACCGGATTACCCTCGGGGTCTACCACACGTCCTTTGAGGATGTTGCCCCCACCGGCTGCGAGTGCTGACAGACCGGATCCAGCCATCAGAGCGACGGCGAGAGCGAGGCGTGCCTTGTTTGATATATGTTCTATGATGTTGTTCATTGTGGTTTCGAATTTTTCAAATGGAAAAACTTAAGGTTACCAACCGGGGTTGTTCTCGATGCCGGTTTTCCATACCTCGGATTCGGGGATGGGGTAGAGGTACATCTTCTCTTCGAAGACACGCTGCTGAGCCACTTTGCGAGATACTGTTCCGTCCATAGCCACATTGATGCCATAGATGGGGCGGCTGAGAGCCTCCACTGCCACATTCCAGCGGCGAACATCCCAAGAGCGGTGCTCTTCAAAGGCGAATTCCACTGTGCGCTCCTTGTGGATGAAGTTACGCATAGCCTCTTTTGAGGTGAGGTCGGTGCGGTCGGCTACGTTGCCTGTGATGCCGGCGCGGTGGCGAACTGCGTCAAGCATATCATAAACCTCTTGACAAGGACCGCTAACTTCGTTGACTGCCTCGGCGTAGTTGAGGAGAATCTCTGCATAACGCATGATGGTCCAAAGACGACGGGCTGTACCACCGTGGTTACTTGAAAGGATAGTAGCGGGAATATACTTACGCATATAGTAGCCGGTCGGGGTTGAGTTGGCGTTACCTGTCGGGTTGTCTGCCATACCGGGACGCACGTCNATCTTACTGTCTTCGCGCATTGTGCCCCAAGGTGTNCCTTGATAAAGTACGGTAGCCTGAAGACGGGGNTCGCGGTTTGCCCACATGTTGGCATCATCNTAACCGCTGGCAGCNTTGATNNCNGGAGCGGNTGCACCGTTGCCATATACCGGAGCACCGGTAGCGTCATACTGTGCAAATGGTGATGAACCGTCGATCATATCATACATATCTACGAGATTCTGCGAGGGACAGTTGCCGCCTCTGCCACCTTCACCCACGGGAGTGTCGGTTGAGATGNCTCCCCAGCCGATTGTGCCGTCGTTGCGGAAGAAGATAGTCTCGTTGTTGTTGTCGTTGTAGGTGGTATAGAGCACTGCGTTGCCGTAGTTCTCAACCGGAGATATGTTTTCAAGGGCGAAGAGACCGAAATACTGGCCATAGTCGTTCATGAAGCTCTTGGCAGCGTCGGCAGCTTCCTGCCAAGTGATTCCGCTCTGTGAAGCGTAGCGGGGAGATGCCATGTAGAGCTTGATGCGTGAAGCGAGGGCACGTGCCACAGGCTGCGAGAGACGACCGGCACGTGAAGTTGCCCATGCAGTGTCGTGGTCGAGGAGGTCAGCCTCACACTCGGCAAGCTCCTTGAGGATGAAGTCTACCACATATTCCTTTACAGTAGGACGGTTGAGGTAAGGGGTAATCATATCCTCTTCCGGGTCGAGCACATCTGTGATGATGGGCACGGGTCCGAAGCGCAGGAACATCTCCCAATAGAAATATGCGCGGAAAAGACGAGCTTCGGCAGTGTAGAGGCGCACGTATTCGGCATGTTCCTCATCGGTGTTACGCGGGTTCTTGGGCACTGCGTTAATGTTCTCAAGCACCATGTTGCACTTGCGGATTCCACGGTAGCGGCTCTCCCATGTGTCGTAGAGTTCCGAGTTTCCACCGTCGCCGTAGTAATTGCCGATGTTGAAAGAGGTGCGGGTGCCTCCGTTTGAGAAAGAGGTCTCCGCGAGGTCGGTGGCAGCGTCAAGCCACGAAGAATTGATGCGCATAGCACCGTGACGCAGGAAGTTGTAGGTGTCGAGATGGAACTCCTCGAAGAGGTTCCAGTCGGCAAGCACCTTCTCCTTTGTCAGCTCGTTGGAGGGCTGCTTCTCAAGGAAGTCGCTGCAGGAGGAGAAGGATGCTGCGGTTCCGATGAGCAGTGCGAGCGAGATATATCTTAAAGATCTTTTCATTGATTCGAAATTAGGTTAGAATTGGATGTTTACGCCGAAGTTCACTGTCTTACAGATAGGATACTTGTTGGAGCCGTTGCTCTCGGGGTCAACGAGGCCGTCGAGGTGATCCCATGTGATGAGGTTGTTGGCGTTGACGAAGAAACGGCACTGGGTCATGTAGACGTGCTTGATCCATTTTTCGGGAAGCGAATAGGAGAGCTCGATGTTCTTCAGGCGGAAGAAAGAACCGTTCTTGAGGAAGAAAGAGTTCTGACGCTGGTTGTGGTTGCCATAGTTGTCGTAGTGGAGGAGGGGATACTTCGCGTTGGCGAGGTTCTGCGCCTCGGAGACAGCGGGATTCCAGCGGTTGAGGTGGTGCTCTTTCACTTTGCCGCCTGCCACGAAGGCATACATAGCCTCCGCATCATAATAGCGGCTAACGTGGTCAACACCCTGGAACATGACNCTGAATCCGATACCTTTCCAGTTTGCACCGAGGTTGATTGCGTAAGTGTTCTCGGGAATATCGGAATAGCCGATGAATGTCTCGTCACGCTCGTCNATGAAGCCGTCNTTNTTCATATCGCGGTATTTGAGGTCGCCTGCCTTTACGTCACCGAAAGTAGAAACGGGGAGGTTGCCACCGTCGATGTCAGCCTGAGTCACGAAGCCGTCGCAGAGAAGACCGAAATACTGGTTGATGGGGTGACCCTCACGCTTACGGTAGTCNGTCTTGAGAGCNGGCTCATCCATTGCGGTNATCTTGTTCTTGGCGTGCGAGTATGTTCCACCAATGTTATACTGGAAGTCGGGACCAATCTTATTGCTGTAGTGAAGCTCAATCTCAAAGCCCTTGTTGGTGGTCTTACCGAGGTTGCCGGCAGCCGACCATACACCAAACCAAAGAGGACGTGTAAGGAACTCTGTGAGGATGTCGTTACGTTTCTCGTAGAAGAAGTCGATGTTACCGCTGAGGCTGTTGTTGAGGAAGCCGAATTCAAGACCAACGTTGAACTTGTGGGCACGTTCCCAAGTCACACCGTAGTTAGGATACTGCTGCTCGTAGATGCCTGTAACACCGGTAGTGCCNAAGATGTAGTCGTTGCTAATCTGGCTCCATTTCTGCTCATAGAGGAATCGCTGAGCCACGCCGTTGACGTTGTAGACGTCGTTGCCGACTTGTCCGTAAGATGCGCGGAGCTTGAGGTTGTTGAGCCAATCAGTTGCGCTCTCCATAAATTTCTCCTGGGTGATGCGCCAACCGGCAGAGAATGCGGGGAAGAAGCCGAAGCGGCGACCTTTCTTAAAGTTCTCAGAGCCGTTGTAGCCTGCATTGAACTCGAAGAGGTAGCGGTCGTCATAAGCATAAGTGACGCGGCCTACGATACCCTGATAGCGCTTGGCGAGGTCGCTCTGGTAGCGATAGTCGTTCTGCATATAGAGCACCATAGCAGTCACGTCGTGAATGTCGGCAAATTTACGTGCGTAGTTGAGCTGAGCCTCGAAATAGAGCTTATAGATGGAGAGAGAACTGTGGGTGCTCGTGAGCTGAGTGTCGGAGTTAAAGCGGTTGTAAGCCTCAATCTGGTCATAGTTTTCGCGGTCGTTAAGCTCATATGTTGCGAAGTTGCGCATATAGTTGTTGCGGTGGAAGCTCTCGTAGTCGAAGCTCATCATGCCGCGTGCCGAAAGACCGGGAGTAAGCCAATCCATCTTATAGTCGAGGATGAAGTTGGTTTCGTTCACGGTGTTCACTGCCTTATAGTAGCCACCTTCGGAAAGGGTAGCGTAGATGTTGCTCTGATACTGTGAGCTACCGCCGTAGAGAGTCTTCATCTGGTCGCCGTTCTGCACCTGATAAGCCACGGGGAAGAGCCAGCCCGGGGTGTGGTTGAGCTGATAGAAGACGTTGCTGAAATTGCCGTCTTCCGTGGAGTTGGGACCGCGGCGCTCCTCGAAGCGGGTACCGAAGTTCACTGAGAGCTGGAGGTCTTTGGTGAGGAAGAAGTCGGCATTGGCGCGGAAGCCATAGCGCTTATAGTTGAGCGACGTGGAGTTGCCGTAGGTGTCGTTTGAGAGATTCTTGAAGAGTGACTCCTGATCGTAGTATTCCACCGAAGCATAGTAGCGCATGCGCTTTGTGCCGCCACGCACGCTCGCGTTGTAGCGCTGTGAGGGTGCGGAGGAGCGGAGAATCTCGTCATACCAGTCAACGTTGGGGTAGAGGAGGGCATCTACGCCTGAGAGCTGGCCATTGACAGATTTCTGATACATTGCGATGTCGTTGGCAGAGAACTGAGAGGGGAGACCGTCGTTGGAGAGGGCTTCCTCAAGGAGTGATACCGACTGGTAAGAGTCGAGGTAAGTATCCTTACGGGTAGGAGTCTGGAACTGCCATGAAGCTGTAAGGTTGACCACCGGTTTCTGCTCCTTACCACGCTTGGTGGTGATAAGCATAACGCCGTTTGCACCACGCACACCGTAAACTGCNGTTGCGGAAGCATCCTTGAGCACGGAGATTGTCTCGATGTCGTCGGGGGCAATCTGNGAGAANGAACGCTCCACNCCGTCNACGAGGATGAGCGGCTGNGCGTCGCCTGCGAATGTGGCGCGACCACGGATATAGATTGATGCGTCGTCGGCACCGGGNGCACCTGAAGACTGAGAGGTGATCACACCGGGAATCTTACCGGTGATGGCTTGAGAAAGGTTGGCGGAGGGAGTTTCCAGAAGGTCGCCGGAATTCACCTGTGAGATAGCTCCCACCACCGATTCCTTTTTCTGCTGACCATAACCTACCACCACAACCTCGTTGAGGAGAGAAGACTCCTCCTGAAGGGTGATGTCGATGTCGGTACGGCCTTTCACTTCCACCTCAGCGGTGGCATAGCCTACGTATGATACGACGAGCACAGCCTTGTTGGCATCCTTCAGGTTGAGCTTGAAGAAACCGTCGATGTCGGTAGCGGTGCCGTTGGTTGTTCCTTTCTCTATGATTGTAGCGCCAATCAGAGGTTCTCCGGAGGGGTCGGCAACGACACCCTTCACAATCTGGGCGGCAGCGGGCGCTGCGGCGAAGATGAGCAGGAGAACCGGGAGGAGGAGGCGGAGCCAATTGCTCCGCCGTCCTTCGGCTTTAATAGGGTTAGTGTTCATTTATGTGTCGGGTTAGATTTTTAGGTTTATTTTTTGAGAAGCATTAGCTGTTTCACCTCATCCTGCGAGAGAGCTTTGTTGAAGATGAAGATGTCGTCGAATCCGAAGCCGGGATCCGGGTCGCCCCAACCCCAAGCCTGATTACCGCCGAGGCAGATGCAAGAGAGGGTGGCAACTGTCTTGAGGTCGCACTGCTGGCCACGGCTCTCNCCGTCGAGGGTCCATGAGTTGACAACTTCGCCGTCGAAGTAGATCTTGGCAGTTGTGGGGGTNACAACNGCGGTGTAGAAGTGCCATTGCTGGTCTTTGAGCCAGTNAAGGTCGCCGTGATAAAGGATTACTTCGCCCGAATCACTCTGCTCGGCTACGTAGTCACACCAGTTGTCGCCGGCGTTGTCGGGACCGTTACAGTTGACGGAGAGGACACCGCGATACTGGAGAGCGAACATCGGGCAACCGTTGCCGCCGGGAGATTCTGCATATGCGGTGAAGAGGGGATTCCAGAAGTAGTCGCCCGCATCCTTTGAGTTGACCCACATACTTACGGTAAGCTCCTCGGTTGAGGCAATTCCGCTAAGAGCATTGGAGGGGAGGAGNAGATAGTTCTCACGCATACCGCCCACTGCNTTNTTGAAGATCTTGCCGAAGCNCGGAGTAGAGTTTTCGATGAATTCANCGGCACCCANCTTGGTGGCGTCACCCTCATTGTTGGAGAATGTGTNGCCGTAGATCATATTAGTCTTCANANNCATGATTNACTTAATCTGGTCGCTGCNGAGTTCTTTGTTGTAGATTGCAAGGTCATCAAACCAGAAGCCCGGGTCGGGGTCTCCCCAGTTCCAAGCCTGGTTACCGCCGAGACAAATGTGCTTGAATGCGTCGCCATGGGCAAACATGCCGGCAGCAGTGTTGTTCACGCCGTCGATTTCCCATTCGTTGACAATCACGCCGTCGAAGTAAACTTTTGCTGTGGTCGGGGTGAAAGTAGCAGTGTAGTAGTGCCACTTGCCGTCGGCGAGCCAGTCGGTAGCGTCGTGGTAAACACCGTTAACACCGTTTACGTTCTGCTGGTCGGTATAGTCGCTCCATCCCTCATTGTTGACCTGAAGCACACCACGATACTGGCAAGCAAGCATCGGCCAAGTGTTGTCGGGGTTAGGTTCACCACCATAAGCGGTGAAGAGGGGAGACCACATATAATGAGAGGATTCGGTTTCATTACCACGGTTCACCCATACGGAGATTGTGAGAGCCTCAGTGTCGGCAGAATGATTCAATGCGTCGGAGGGGAGGAGGAGGTAGTTCTGACGCATTCCGTTCATTGCGTTGGAGAATACTGACCCGTAAGGACCGCCCACATACTTAATCTCACCGCCGCCTACGATTGTAGCACCGTTGAGACCGGCATCGAATGAGTTGAAGTAAACGGGTTCAACCGGCTCAGTGGTGGGACCTGTCGGACCGCCGGGACCTGTGCCACCGCCGAGATTCGGACGCTTGATTTCCTTGTCGGTGATGACATTGCGGTAGACCTTGAGGTCGTCAAGGAGAAGGAGACCGTCGTTGTCGGCAGCTCCGATAGTCATGACCGGGACATTGTTTACGAATTTCACAATCTTTGAGCAATCGAAGTTGGTGATCTCTTTGCTTGCCTTACGCTCGCCATCGACCCA
>WFLX010048400.1_pt1 | contig 12976 bp, 14 predicted proteins | sample 4967041 | NCBI WGS metagenome assembly WFLX01 (sample SAMN12857096, study PRJNA449069) | gut metagenome | isolation source: stool from male and female vole | host: Microtus ochrogaster | place: USA:Florida | collected 2017
AGAAAGATTATATTTTCACAACAACACAATTCCTTACCGCAGAGGCTTTACAGCAGCTTCATGAACAAATGGCTGAAGATGAATCTCTGCTGATTTGTTGCACTTCATTCCAACCGGAGTGTCGCAACCGCTATTCCCATAACACCATAAAGGAAATCCCCGATAGATTTCTCTTCAAACTTGCTCCTTACCTTGTAATCACTTCCTCTGTGGTGATGCTTGCATGTCTCCCCTGGGGTAACGGTCTGCAAATCATCAATTTCAACATAGGTATCTTCTTTATTTTAGCCGTATCGTCAGTCGGTGTGCTCGGTATTCTGCTGGCCGGATGGTCTTCTAACAACAAGTATACCTTGATAGGCGCTATGCGAAGCGGCGCGCAGATGATATCATACGAACTCTCGTTGGGTCTGGCTATCCTTACTATCGTGGTGTTCGCCGGCACAATGAATATCAACGAACTCGTGCTTGAGCAGAACGACGGATGGNTTATATTCCGCGGTCATATACCGGCTATCANAGCATTTGTAATCTACGTTATCGCTGCTACTGCGGAGACCAACCGTGGNCCGTNCGACCTNCCAGNGGCTGAACATGAGCTGATCGCCGGTTACCACACGGAATACTCCGGTATCCACTTCGGCTTCTTCTATCTGGCGGAATACCTCAACCTCTTTATCGTGTCCGGTATCGCTTCACTGATGTTCCTCGGTGGATGGATGCCGCTGCATATCCCCGGTTGGGATGGCTTCAATGCCGTAATGAACTGGATTCCCTCCATAGTATGGTTTGTAGGCAAGGCTTTCTTCATCTCATTCGTCATAATATGGTTTAAGTGGACATTCCCCCGTGTGCGTATCGACCAGATGCTTGCATTCGAGTGGAAGTATCTCATGCCCATCGCGCTGGCCAATCTGATTTTGATGGCAGTATTCGTAGCCTTAGGCTGGCATTTCTAATTTTGAATTAATTAATCTCTACAAAAAGATATAGCATAACAATTATGAGCGCTAATATAGGTAAAGTGACTCAAGTCATCGGCCCGGTAATAGACGTGTCGTTTGAAGGCGGCAAGGAGAACATTCCGCCGATATACAACGCCCTCAAGGTAGAGCGTGAGAACGGTGAGGAATTGATACTCGAAGTTGAGCAGCACATCGGTGAGGATACCGTGCGCTGTGTGGCTATGGAGAGTACTGACGGTGTCTGCCGTGGTGTGAAAGTGGAGGACCTCGGTCGTCCTATCGCAGTCCCCACAGGCAATCAGGTAAAGGGCCGTCTGCTCAACGTAATCGGAGAGCCCATCGACCACCTTGCTCCTATCAACCGTGATAACCTGCGTCCCATTCATCAGCCGGCTCCCTCATTTGAGGAACTTGCCATCTCTACCGAAATCCTTTATACCGGCNTCAAGNTGNTCNNCCTTCTGGAGCCTTATTCAAAAGGTGGTAAGATCGGTCNGTNCGGTGGCGCCGGTGTAGGTAAGACCGTGCTCATAATGGAGCTTATCAACAATATTGNCAAGNGTCACAACGGTTTCTNCGTNTTCACCGGCGTNGGCGAGCGTACCCGTGAAGGTAACGACCTGCTGCGCGAGATGNTCGAGAGCGGTGTCATGAAATATGGCAAGAAGTTTGAGGAGGGAATGGAGCAGGGAGAATGGAATCTACACGATGTGGATATGTCGGAGGTAAATAAGTCTCAGGCCACTCTGGTATTCGNTCAGATGAATGAGCCGCCGGGTGCCCGTCTTCGCGTGGCTTTGTCCGGTCTTACCGTGGCTGAGCAGTTCCGCGACAGTGACGGCGGCGGTAAGGAGGTGCTCCTCTTCATCGACAACATCTTCCGTTTCACACAGGCCGGCTCAGAGGTATCCGCTCTTCTAGGCCGTATGCCTTCAGCCGTGGGTTATCAGCCTACGTTGGCTTCTGAAATGGGTGCTCTCCAGGAACGTATCACATCTACCAAGCAGGGCTCTATTACATCAGTGCAGGCTATCTACGTGCCGGCTGACGACTTGACCGACCCGGCACCGGCTACTACCTTTACCTTCCTTGACGCTACCACAGTGTTGAGCCGTAAGATTGCAGAGCTTGGTATCTATCCGGCTGTAGACCCCCTCGACTCCACTTCGCGTATCCTCGACCCGAATATCATCGGAGAGGAACACTACAACGTGGCTCAGGAGGTGAAGCAACTTCTTCAGAAATATAAAGACCTTCAGGATATCATCGCCATTCTCGGTGTCGACGAACTTTCCGACGAGGACAAACTCGTTGTGGCTCGCGCCCGTCGCGCTCAGCGTTATCTCTCACAGCCCTTCTTCGTGGCAGAGCAGTTCACCGGCGTACCGGGCGTGATGGTGCCCATCGCTGAGACTATCCGTGGCTTTAAGATGATCCTCGCCGGTGAGGTAGACCAATATCCGGAGCAGGCGTTCCTTAACGTCGGTACTATCGATGAGGCCATCGAAAAGGGTAAGAAGATGCTCGCATCTGTGTAAGTTAAATATCAAACTGAGACACGATGACTCTCGAAATAATATCCGCTCACGAAGTGCTTTTCAAAGGTGAAGCCGATGTGGTGACTCTTCCCGGTGTGATGGGCTCGTTTACCGTTCTCAAAAATCATGCCCCGATAATTGCCGTGCTGGCACCCGGAAAGGTGAAATACGGTTCACAGGACCAGCCGGNGAANGAGGTGCCCGTCNAAGGCGGATTGGTAGATGTTNTTGANAANAAAGTGACTGTNTGCATCTATTGATAACTGACAAGCGGATTTAATCTTGCGGTGACAATACCGCACACTTATTATAACTGACCAAAATGAAGCGTTTACTGCTTATATTCTCTTTGATAATCGCAACAATCCCCTCGATGAGGATTGCGGCTCAAACCGTGCAGACTCACCAATTGACTCATGAAGAGAAAATCAAGGAGGCAAAAGAATCTGCCGAAGAGAGCAAGGATCTTGACGTCAAGGAGATCATATTTCATCATCTTGGAGATGGATATGGATGGGAAGTGCCCTTTAGCCATGTCTACCGCATCCCTTTGCCCGTAATTGTCCGTGCAGAGGATGGCAAATGGTTCTGTTTCAGTGTGGNNTCAAAACTAACCGAGGTAATTGTCACTGAAGATGAAGAGACCGGTAAGAAGGAGGAATATCTTGTGCCGGTGATACACAGTGTGGTGCGCGACGGTAAGGAATATCTCTTCTATATCCCTCACCTCAGCGAGCATAAAAACAAGGTGGTGCAACTCTTCCCTCTTACGGATGCAGAGAAGGCCGAACTTCAGACGCGTCTGGCCGAGGAAGCAAAAGAGAAGGGCACTGACCCTCACCACGTGGTGCTCTCCGGATATGCAAAGGCCGGCGATAACTACTATCGCGAATACAAGCCCCTGGATATCTCTATCACCAAGAATGTATTGGCCCTCTTTATCGCAGCAATTCTGGTGACTGTCATGGTGATGAGCGTTGTGAGATATTATACCCGCAAGGGCATGAAGGCTCCGCGCAAGGGTATGGGTTTCTTCGAGATGCTGATAGACTTCATTTATACAGGAGTCATCAAGAGCAATCTCGGACCGAATGCCGCCAAGTATGCCCCTTATCTGCTGACGTGCTTCTTCTTCATTCTGACGATGAACCTCCTCGGACTGATAGTAATCTTCCCCGGTGGCGCGAACCTTACGGGCAATATCGCTATTACGCTTGTGCTTGCATTGCTGACCTTCATCATCACCAATGTAAAGGGCACCAAGCATTACTGGAAAGAGATATTCTGGCCTGATGTGCCCCTGTTCCTGAAGTTTCCTCTGCCTATCATGCAGATGATCGAGATATTCGGTATATTCACCAAGCCGGCTGCGCTTTGCGTGCGTCTTTTCGCCAACATGATGGGTGGCCACATGATTGTGATTACACTGACTCTCTTGATTTTCATCTTTGCAGCTTTCGGAGCAGCAGCCTCAGGCGCAGCGACAGCAGTATCGATTTTCTTCTCTTGCTTCATGTTGCTCCTCGACGTCTTGGTAAGTTTCATCCAGGCATATGTGTTTACATTGCTATCCACAATGTTTATCGCGATGAGTCAGNAGAACGGCCATCNCGACGGGCACGAGGCTGAGGTGGAAGCCTGAATTNTAAGTATGAAGTCAGAGTGATGAGGTATAAGGGGAAAGGGATTTGGATTAAAGAATAATTTAGAAAATAATAAACAATAATTAATAACTTAAAAAACTACTCACAACTATGTTATCAATGATTATGGCCGCAGTGGCTCCTCTCGCAGCATTTGGCGCAGCTCTTGGCGCAGCTTTGTCAGCAATCGGCGCAGGTATCGGTATCGGTAAAATCGGTAGCTCCGCAATGGAGGCAATCGCACGTCAGCCAGAGNNTGCAGGTGATATCCGTTCAAGCATGATCGTTATCGCTGCTCTTATCGAGGGTGTGGCTCTCTTTGNAGTTATCGTATCAGCCTTGGCTCTCTTCATTCAGTAATCGAGTCTGACGACACTAAGCAAGCGTAAGTATNGAATTATTCACGCCCGATTTTGGCTTGGTATTTTGGATGTTTATCGCATTCATCATCCTCTTCTTTGTATTATGGAAGTGGGGATGGCCGGTAATCATCAAAAATATGAACGAGCGGGCCGACACTATCGACAAAGGAGTGGAATATGCACGCGAGGCCAAGCAACAGCTTGACAACGCGCGCGACGAAGCTCGTAAATATATGGAGGAGGCGTCGGCAAAGCAGGCTGAAATGTTGCGTGATGCGGCAAAAATGAAATCTCAGATTATCGAAGAGGCCAAGCAGCAAGCGTCTGTTGAGGCTCAAAAGGTAATGGATGCCGCTAAAGTGTCGATAGAACAGTCACGCAAGGAAGCCGAGCTCCAGTTTAGAAATGAAGTCAGCAAGTTCTCTATTGAAATTGCTGAAAAAATGGTGCGTAAGCAACTTGACAATGACGCCTCACAAAAGGCGCTCGTTGACAAAATGTTGGATGAAATCGAGAAAAACTGATAACAGATGGACAATGGCCTGATACCCCGCCGATATGCTAAAGCGCTCTATAAATTCGCAGACGCTCACGGCAATACAAAAGAAGTGTATGACGAAATGAAAGACGTAATCGACTCTTTCGTCAAAAATCCGGGTCTGCAAAAGGTGCTGAGCAATCCTTTTGTAAGCAGAGAGGATAAAGAAAATCTTCTTAAAGCGGCTGCGGGTAAAAAAGTGGAAAATGATTATCTCGGATTTATAAAGCTCATCCTGGAGCAACACCGGGAAGATTATGCCTACCGGATGGCCCTTGCTTATCGTGATATCTATCGCGAGGTCAATAAGATATCGCAAGTGCGTATTACGACTGCCGCCGCACTCGCCGACACTGAATTGCAGCGTATACGTAAAATGATAGAGTCAGCATTTCCGGATAGAACTCTTGAATACAACTATCTCGTAGACCCTTCACTTATCGGAGGATTTATCGTAGATGTAGATGATTCCAGAATGGATGCATCATTAAGTAATGAGCTCGAACAGTTACGATTAAACTTAATAAACAGCTAAAAAGATGCTTAACCCAAGCGAAATATCTGNTATACTGAAACAACAGCTCGATAATATTGACTCCAAAGTCAAGTTTGAAGAGGTAGGCACCGTCCTCGAAGTAGGTGATGGTGTGGCACACGTCTACGGACTTGAAAATGTAAAGTCTAATGAGCTGGTGGAATTTGAAAACGGCGCTCACGGCGTGGCTCTCAACCTTGAAGAGAGCAACGTTGNTGTGCNTCNCTTTNTCNGCACAAAGTTAATACCGTTACCGAGAATATGTCGGTGAGTCGCACGGGTAAAGTTGCATCTATCCCGGTAGGTGAAGGTTTGCTCGGACGTGTCANCAACATCCTCGGCGAACCCATCGACGGCAAAGGACCCATCCAGGGGGAATTGCTCGATCTTCCTCTGGAACGCAAGGCTCCCGGAGTTATCTTCCGTCAGCCTGTGAATCAGCCGCTCCAGACCGGTATCAAGGCCGTTGACGCCATGATACCTATCGGCCGCGGTCAGCGTGAGCTCATCATCGGCGACCGTCAGGTCGGCAAAACTGCTATCGCTATTGATACTATCATCAATCAGCGGGAAAATTATCTCGCAGGCAAGCCCGTATATTGCANANATGTNGCCATCGNTCANAAGGCCTCTANAGTGGCTTCCANNGTGCATACCCTCGAATAGTATGGCGCTCTGGAATATACCGTCGTGGTGGCGGCCATGGCTTCCGACTCCGCCTCAATGAGATATTACGCTCCATTTGCAGGCGTAGCAATCGGTGAGTTCTTCCGCGACACCGGCAGAGACGCTCTCATCGTATATGATGACCTCTCCAAGCAGGCCGTGGCTTATCGTGAGATCTCACTGATTTTGAAGCGCCCCTCCGGACGTGAGGCATATCCGGGCGATATCTTCTATCTCCACTCCCGTCTTTTGGAACGTGCCGCTAAGATCATCAAAGACCAGGAAGTGGCTTCGCAGATGAATGACCTCCCCGAGGCATTGAAACCCATCGTAAAGGGTGGCGGCTCACTCACCGCTCTGCCTATCATCGAGACACAGGCCGGCGACGTGTCTGCCTATATCCCCACCAACGTGATTTCTATCACCGACGGACAGATCTTCCTCGAGACCTCACTCTTCAACCAGGGTATACGCCCCGCCATCAACGTAGGTATCTCCGTATCCCGTGTGGGTGGCAACGCGCAGATCAAGCCGATGAAGAAGGTGGCCGGTACGCTCAAGATCGCACAGGCACAATTCCGCGAACTGGAGTCATTTACCAAGTTTGGCGGCGATATCGATCCGGTGACTGCCAAGGTAATCGACAGAGGTCGTAAAAACCAGCAGTTGCTCATTCAGCCTCAGTATGATCCCTGGCCTGTAGAAAATCAGGTGGCAGTCATATACTGCGGTGTGAACGGACTGCTCGAAAATGTGCCCTTAGAAAAGGTGCATGAGTTTGAAGCAGACTTCATCCAGCTCGTCAAGGCTAAATACCAGAAAGATGTGCTCGACGAGATTAAGTCCGGCAAACTGACCGAAGACGTAGAAACGAAGATACGTGAATGTGCTGCCGAAGTAAGCAGTCGTTACGCATCAAAATAAAAGAAACGTAGTAAAAGACTATAAGAAATGGCAACCCTCAGGGAATTAAAGACACGTATCGGCTCCGTGATGTCGAGTGAGAAAATCACCGGCGCCATGAAGATGATATCCTCAGCCAAAGTCCACAAAAGCCAGCAGGCGCTGCAGCAATTGCTCCCCTTCAAAAACCAGATCAGACAGATCATGGGACATATACTCTCTTCAGGTGTGGAATTTCATTCTCCACTCATTGAGGAGCGCGAGGTGAAGAGAGTCGGTGTGGTGGTCTTCGGTAGTGACGACGGCCTCTGCGGTGCGTACAATCTCAATATCTTCAAGCATCTGCTTGTAGAGCTCAATGATTTGAAGCGCCGCTATGGCTCCGACATAGAAATTGTGATATATCCGGTCGGAGAAAAAATCACCAAGCCGTGCAAATCCTTGAAAGGTGGCAATATAGATGTCAGACTGCTTGACGGTGTTGATTCCAAAATGGAAGGCGCAAGAGTGACGGCTTTTGCCGAGCAATTGAGAGCCGACTTCATTTCCGGAGCTCTCGACTTGGTAGAGGTAGTCTATATGCAATTCCATTCCATCGCCCGTCAGCGTCTTGCTATCGATACGCTCTTTCCGGTGAGTGCCAAGACACTCCTGGAAGATAATTCAGACGATGAAAATGATAATCGTCTGTATCTCTTCGAGCCGGATCCCAACAGTATCTTCAACGAGTTGCTTCCCATGATGGTGCAAAGCACGATGAATGAAATAACCATCGAAAACCGCGCGTCAGAGCAGGCTGCCCGCGTCATGGCCATGCAGAGTGCGAACGACAATGCGAAGAAGCTTCAGGATGAACTGCAACTCGAATACAACAAACTTCGTCAGCAATCCATCACAACGGAGCTTCTCGATATTCTCGGCGGTCAAGTGGAAAGATAGGATTTCTTATAGAATTTACAAATTTTTCTTTTTAAAGATTGAAAATGAGTAGTGTAAAAGAATATTTCAAAGGTGTCGGTGAGGGGGTCAAGAGCCTTCTCACCGGTATGAAGGTTACGGGCAAGGAACTCGTCACTCCCAAAGTGACGGAGCAATATCCCGAAAACCGTGACACATTGGCGATACCGGAGCGTTTTCGCGCCGAACTGACGCTAAAGTATGATGCATCAGGTCATCACAAGTGCATCGGTTGCGGTATCTGCCAGATGAACTGCCCCAACGGGACAATCCAGCTTACCACAAAGATGGTGGATCTGCCCGACGGCAAGAAGAAGCGCAAACTTGACAAGTATATGTACGATCTCGGGTCGTGCACATTCTGTATGCTTTGTGTCACTACCTGTCCGCAGGATGCGCTCGAGTTTACAAATGATTTTGAGCAGGCCGTCTTTACCCGCGATAAGCTGGTAAAGCAACTCAACTATCGCCCCGAGCCGGCTGATGACGCTCCGGCTGCCCCAAAGCCGGCTATGGATCCTGAGAAACTTGCCCGCATCAAGGCTGAAGCCCTTGCAAAGGCTGCAAAAATCAAAGCAGAAAAAGAAGCAGCCGCCAAAGCCGCTGCTGAAGGCACCGATGTGAAACCGGCCGCCGAGGCATCCTCAGAAGAAACTAACAACGAAACATCCAAGTAACGATATGGATTCAGTAGGTAACATAATACTTTATTTTGTGGTGGCCATCGCTATTGTGGTCTTCAGCTTTATGGCTGTCCGCACCACCAAGATACTCAGAGCGGCGACTTATCTGCTCTTCGTATTAATCGGCACCTCTATTTTCTATTTCCAGTTAGGCTACCAATTCCTCGGCGCCGTGCAACTCGCAGTCTATGCCGGAGGTATAATGGTGCTTTTCGTCTTTGCTATTTTGCTTACGCATAATCCCAACGAGAAGAGCAAGCCTCTGGAGACTCACCNCCGCATCGCCGGAGCAGTAGCCGCCGGTCTCGGCNCGGTGTGTCNGGTATATGCTCTGGTGACAATGCCNCTGCTCAACGGCGCTTCATTATCACAATGTCTCGCTGCCGAAGAGCCCATCACCATGAAGATGATTGGCACAGCCTTTACCGGCACCGGTCGTATGCAGTATCTATTGCCGTTTGAGGCTGTCAGCGTATTGCTCTTAGCCTGCATCATAGGCGGCGTGGTAGTGGCAAGAAAGAGATAATAACTAACCCGTCAAAAAAGATTTTAAAATGGATTTAAGCATTTTATGGTATCTTATCCCAAGCGTCGTGATGTTCGTTTGCGGAGTCTACGGGTTTGTCACCCGTAAGAATATGATAGCCATTCTGGTGTCACTGGAGTTGATGCTCAATTCTGCTGACCTGAATTTTGTCATTTTCAACAGATTTTTATTCCCCGGTTCGATGGAGGGTATGGTGTTTACGCTCTTTGCGATTGCTATTGCAGCGGCAGAGACTGCTATCGCCATCGCCATCATCATCAATATCTATCGTTCNATCGGTGNAATNAACATTCGTCTAACCNACANAATGAAGAACTGATATATATGGGCATNACATTACCAATTCTGATACTCTGTCTTCCTCTCTTCATGTTTCTGCTGCTCGGTCTGGGCGGCGTGAAGATGAGCCACAAGACTGCCGGCATACTCGGCATTCTGGGTATGGGCACATGTATGACCCTGTCATATATAGTAGCCTTCACTTACTATTTCAGTGGTGACGCAGCCTTTATCATCGACGGTGTGCGTCAGCAGTTTCAAGTCTTTGACGTCACCTGGCTGGCATTTACTGAAAAGCTCGTAGTAAATCTCGGTTTCCTTCTTGACCCGATTTCAGCCCTGATGCTTATCGTGATCACCACGATCTCCTTTATGGTGCATCTTTACAGCTGGGGCTATATGGAGGGTGAGCCCGGATTTCAGCGTTATTACGCGTTCCTGTCGCTCTTCAGCTTCTCAATGCTCGGTCTTGTAGTGGCTACCAACATTTTCCAGATGTATATCTTCTGGGAGCTTGTGGGTGTGTCATCCTATCTGTTGATTGGCTTCTACTACAAGCTGCCTTCAGCAGTGAGCGCATCGAAGAAGGCCTTTATCGTGACTCGCTTCGCCGATCTCGGCTTCCTGATAGGTATTCTGCTGCTCAGTTATTATACCGACACGTTCAACTTTGTAGAGTTGACGAGCAATCCCTTCCAGGTGCTTGCCCAGACTCACGGCGCTACATTTATGGGCGCAAGCGTATTGACATGGGCCATGGTGCTCATCTTCACCGGCGGTATGGGTAAGTCAGCAATGATGCCTCTTCACATCTGGCTGCCTGACGCTATGGAGGGTCCGACGCCTGTCTCTGCGCTGATACATGCCGCCACGATGGTTGTGGCCGGCGTTTATCTTGTGGCCCGTATGTTCCCCGTATATTGCGTAGTGGAAGCAGCGATGACATTCATCTGCGTAGTGGGTGCAATCACAGCATTCTATGCAGCCGTTGTGGCTTGCACGCAGGTAGACATCAAGCGTGTGCTTGCATTCTCCACTATCTCGCAGATAGCATTCATGATGGTGTCTTTGGGTGTGGCTCGCGATTACAGCATTCCCGGCGTTCACTATTCCGGACTCGGTTATATGGCCGGTATGTTCCACTTGTTCACGCATGCCATGTTTAAGGCTCTGCTCTTCTTGGGTGCAGGCGCTTTGATACATGCAGTTCATTCCAATGACTATACCAAGATGGGTGGTCTTCGCAAATATATGCCGATCACTCACTGGACATTCCTTATCGGCTGTCTTGCCATCGCCGGTATCTATCCCTTCTCCGGTTTCTTCTCAAAAGACGAGATGCTGGCAGCGATGTTCAGCAGCCACTGGTTCTGGGGCGCTTGGATGACGATGGTTGCAGGTCTTACCGCCTTCTATATGTTCCGCCTCTACTTCCTCATCTTCTGGTGGGAGGAAAATCCGGATTACGCTCATCACAAGCCTCATGATGCACCGTGGCAGATGTCACTGCCTCTGATTATCCTTGCGGCAGTGAGCTGTGTGGCCGGTTTCATACCTTTCGGCGAATTAGTAACATGGAATGGCGCTCCCTATCATATCCACATCGAGGCCCCCGTGGCAGCCACATCACTTACCGTGGCAGTCATAGCGATACTTCTCGCAGCCAAGATGTATATGAAGAAGAATGACCTCCCCACAAAGATGAAGGATGCATGTCTCGGTCTTTGGACTGCTGCATATCACCGCTTCTACTGGGATGAGATTTACCAGTTTGTCACTCACAAGATTATCTTCGGCATTATCTGTAAGAGCATCGCATGGTTTGACCGTCATGTCATCGATGCCACAATGGATGGCTTCGCATGGATTGCCAACAAGGCATCTTGGTCTATCCGCGGTATGCAGAGCGGTAACGTCCAGGCATACGTGCTGTGGTATTTCCTGGGTGCGATCGCACTGATAATTGTGACATGGATTTGTCTGATTTAATAAAATGCAGAATAACCGTTAAAAAATCTCGATTATGTTTTCAAATATATTAATCTGGTTTGTAATAATCCCTGTCCTGATGATGGCGGGTCTCGGCCTCTGCAATAACAAGGGGATGAACGCTATCCGCGCTGTGATGGTGGTAGGCTCGACTATATTGCTCGGACTCTCCATATGGCTCTGTGTGGATTTTCTTGAACTCCGTGCAGCCGGCGTCACAGATGAGATGCTTCATACGGGCAGCTGGATGTGGTATGCACCGCTTAACATTCACCTCGCAGTAGGCGTAGACGGCATTTCCGTCCTGATGCTTCTGCTGAGTTCCATAATAGTATTTGCCGGCACATTTGCCTCTTGGAAAATCAATCCTCTGCCTAAGAACTTCTTCCTTTGGTACTGTCTTCTTTCCACCGGTGTATTCGGCTTCTTCATCTCCATAGACATGTTTACGATGTTCATGTTCTATGAGGTGGCTTTGATTCCGATGTATCTGCTTATCGGCTTCTGGGGCACGGGCAGAAAGGAATATTCGGCTATGAAACTTACGCTGATGCTTATGGGCGGCTCTGCATTCCTGATGCTCGGTCTGCTCGGCATCTATTGGCACAGCGCACCGGCCGGCGGCGAATGCACATGGAATATCCTTGAGATAGCACACAATAATGCAATTGATCCCTCCTGGCAGAATATGCTCTTCTGCTTTACATTCGTAGGTCTCAGCGTGCTCGGCGCTATGTTCCCCTTCCACACATGGAGTCCTGACGGTCATGCATGTGCTCCGACAGCGGTGTCAATGCTTCACGCAGGCGTATTGATGAAACTTGGTGGTTACGGATGTTTCCGTATAGCCATCTATCTCTTGCCCTCTGCAGCCAACGAACTTGCTTGGATATTCATCATCCTGACAGGTATCTCAATCGTCTACGGTGCCTTCTCGGCATGTGTGCAGACCGACCTCAAGTATATCAACGCATATTCTTCAGTGTCTCACTGCGGCATGGTGCTCTTCGCGCTGCTGATGCTCAATCAGACAGCCATGACGGGTGGTATCATGCAGATGTTGTCACACGGCTTGATGACCGCCCTCTTCTTTGCGCTTATCGGTATGATCTACGGCAGAACTCATACACGTGATATCCGTCAGATGGGTGGCTTGATGAAGATTATGCCTTACTTAGGTGTCTGCTATATGATAGCCGGTTTTGCATCACTCGGTCTTCCGGGTCTCTCCGGCTTTGTAGCGGAGATGACTATCTTCTTCGGTTCATTCCAGGATGCGGATACATTCCATCGTATCTTCGTGATCTGCGCATGTTCAGCCATCGTAATCACTGCGGTATATATCCTGCGCGTGGTGGGCAAGTTGCTTCT
>WFLX010370842.1_pt1 | contig 12975 bp, 4 predicted proteins | sample 4967041 | NCBI WGS metagenome assembly WFLX01 (sample SAMN12857096, study PRJNA449069) | gut metagenome | isolation source: stool from male and female vole | host: Microtus ochrogaster | place: USA:Florida | collected 2017
ATCTTTCCGAAGCGGTTGAAGTTCGAAACGTACATACCGCCGTAGTAGCCCTGAAGCGTCGAGAGGATGGTCGTGGGGCTGATGCCGGCCTTCTTGGCCTTGGCGGCATCAATGTCCACCATATACTGCGGGAACGAGGGGTTGAACGTCGTATAGGCCTGCTGGATTTCCGGCTGCTGGTTCAGCTGAGCCAGGAAGCCCTGCACTACGCCGAAGAACTGGTTGATGTCGCCGCCGGTGCGGTCCTGCATCTTCAGTTCGAAGCCGTTGGTCACGGAGTAACCCGTAATCATAGGCGGCGCGAAGGCCATGATGCGGCCGTCGGTGATTACCCCGGCGGTCTTGGCATAAATCTGCTTGATGATATTATCCACACTCTGGCTCTTGTCGCGGTCCTTCCAGTCCTCGAGCTTCACGATAAAAGCACCGTAGGTCGGACCCTGGCCGGCCAGGAAGGAGTAGCCGTTGATGGTCTCGCGCATCTTGATGCCGGGGATGGTGGCACACACGGAGTCCACCTTGTGCAGGGTCTCGGTGGTACGCTCCTGCGAAGCACCCGCAGGCATGTCCACCATCACGAAGAGCACGCCCGTGTCCTCATTGGGCACCAGGGCCGAGGGGGTGCGGCTCATAAGCCATACCAGCGCGGCGATGGCGATGGCCACAGTGGCAAATGCCGTGATTTTATGCTTGCCCCACCAGGACACCTGCTTGCGGTAGCCCCCGAGCATTTTCTCGAAGGCATTCTCGAAGGCATCCTTGAAACGCTGGCCGAAGAGGCCGAGCACGGCGGTGATGGCTACTACCCAGGCGATGATGCTCAGAACCACGTTGTGGAAACTGTAAGCTCCCAGCACCAGGAACACGATGGTGGCAATGAGCAGGATAGTCGTTACCAGCGGCGGCAGTTCCAGGCCGAACGATTTCTTGTAGCGCTTGGCCATAGCCTCACCGGCGGCACGGTAGGCTTCGCCCATGCGCTCGCTCAGAGGCGCTGCGGCCTCACCTTCCTTCTTGTGCGGCTTCAGGAACAGGGCACAAAGGGCCGGCGACAGCGTAAGGGCGTTCACGGCCGAGAAGCCGATGGCGATGGCCATGGTCAGACCGAACTGACGGTAGAACACACCGGATGTCCCCGGCATGAAGCTCACGGGGATGAACACCAGCATCATCACGAGGGTAATCGAAATCAGAGCGCCGGAAATCTCGCTCATAGCGTCGATGGATGCGCGCCGCGCCGAAGAGTAGCCGGCGTCAAGCTTCGCATGCACCGCCTCCACTACCACAATGGCGTCATCCACCACAATCGCAATCGCAAGCACAAGTGCCGACAGGGTGATAAGGTTGATGGAGAATCCGATGAGGTCCATCACGAAGAACGTACCGATCAGCGCCACTGGGATAGCGATGGCCGGAATGAGGGTGGAACGGAAGTCCTGCAGGAACACGTAAACCACGAAGAACACCAGGATGAAGGCTTCTATCAGGGTGTGAATCACATTGTTGATCGATGCATAGAGGAAGTCGTTGTTGTTCATCGGCACCTCGATTTCTGTGCCCTCGGGGATGTCCTGCTTTATGTCGTCAACCAGCTTGAGGCAGCTGTTGATAATCTTGGTTGCGTTTGAGCCCGGCGTCTGGAACACAATCGCCATGGTGGACGTCTTGCCGTTGGAGAGGTTGCGGAAACCGTAGGTCACACGGCCCATCTCGGTGTCGGCCACGTCCTTGAGGTAAAGCACCTCACCGTTCTCGCCGGTGCGGATCACGATGTTGCCGAACTCCTCGGGGGTGGTCAGGCGCCCGCGGTAGCGCATCGTGTACTGGAACGACTGGTCGCCCCACTCGCCGAAGGAGCCCGGAGCGGCTTCCACGTTCTGCTCGGCCAGGGCGGCGGCTACGTCGGTCGGCATCAGGTTGTACTGCGCCATCACGTCCGGATTCAGCCACACGCGCATGGAGTAGTCGGCGCCGAAGGCCATCACATCACCCACACCCGACACACGCTGGAGCTGCGGGATGATGTTGATTTTCATGTAGTTATCCAGAAACTCGGCTGTGTAGCGGCCGCTGGTGTCAACCAGCGCCACCGACATAAGCATCGAGGTCTGGCGCTTGCGGGTCTGAACGCCCACCTGGTTCACTTCCGACGGCAGAAGATTGGCGGCCGCACTTACGCGGTTCTGAACGTCAACGGCGGCCATGTTCGGGTCGAAACCCTGCTCGAAGTACACGTTGATGGTGGCCGAACCGGTGTTCGTGGCCGTAGATTCCATATAAGTCATGCCCTCAGCACCGTTGATTGCCTCTTCCAGAGGTGCAATCACCGAGTTGAGTACGGCGTTGGCGTTGGCGCCGGCGTAGGTGGTGGTCACCNACACCGTTGGAGGCGNGATGTCCGGGTATTGNGTTACGGGCAGCGACANCAGGCCGATCAGACCCAACAGGACANTAAAAATGGAGATAACCGTCGAGAGTACCGGACGGNTGATAAATCTATCCAGTTTCATAAGCGACTGTGCCCTAAATTATTGTGCAGGGGCAGCGGCGGGCTGCTCTCCCTTGGGTTGAACGGTCATGCCGGGGCGAATGCTCGTCCCTACGCCCTCGATGGCGATGCGCTCACCGGGCTGGAGGCCGGAGGTTACAACGAAGGTCTTGCCGTCGTCGATGGGGTCAACGGTGATGGGGCGGCTCACCAGCATGTTGCTGTCGTTGAGAACATAAACCAGGCGCATGTCCTGAATCTCCTGGGTGGCCGTCTGGGGGATAACAATCACATTCTCAGAGGTATGGGGCACAATGATTTTGCCCGTATTGCCGCTGCGGAGGTAGCCGTCGGGGTTGTCGAACAGTGCGCGGGCGCTGGCGGCGCCGGTGGCATTGTCAATCACGCCGGAAACGGTGGCTACGGTTCCCTCGATGGGATAGACGGTGCCGTTGGCCATCTCAAACTTCACCTTGGGCATGCTGGCGATGCCCTGCTGTACGCTCTGACCGCCCTTGGTCAGGTCCAGCAGGTCGCGTTCGTTGAAGGAGAAGTAAGCGTAGACTGAGGAGTTGTCGCTCAGCGTAGTCAGGGGCTGGGCCGAGGAGGGCGAAGCCAGCGAACCCTCGCGGTTGGGGATTTCGCCTACAACACCGTCGCTGGGAGCGGTTACCACGGTGTATGCCAGGTTCTTACGGGCTGATACGAGGCCGGCCTCAGCCTGGGCCAGCGCAGCCTTGGCCGAGGCCAACGAGTTGGCCGCCATCTGCCATTCGGTGGCGCTGATAATATTTTTGTCAAGAAGCTGCTTCTTGTTTGCTTCGGTAATCTGTGCGTTGGCAACATTGGTTTTTGCGGCATTCACATTGGCCTGGGCCTGGTCAACCGCAGCCTGGAACTGAACCTGGTCCAGCGTAAACAGGGGCTGACCCTTGCGCACGCGCTGACCTTCGTCCACATGCACCTTGGTGATAAAGCCGGATACCTGAGGGCGGATTGCAACATCCGTCTTGCCCTGAAGGGTAGCCGGGTAGGTAGATTCAAAACTTGCTGAGGAGGGGGCGACAGTCATCACGGCCACACTGGGAACCATCTGACCGCCTGCCTGCTGGTCTTTCTTGGAGCAGGAGCTTAGAGAGCCGCAAAGCAGCAGAGAGAGGGCTGCGGCGCTCAGTTTCATAAGATTAGCATTCATATTACGTACTATTATTGTCAATGTGATGAGGTAAAACCCGGAACATGCTTTACCAACTGCAAAATTAACAATTTGCACCGAAATAGCGTTCACCCAAACGGACAATTAATTTGCCGATTTTGGCATGTAATTTGTTAATAAACCCTAAACCCCACAAACACATACCCCCGCCGGGAACCTATGGAGGTGGCGAGCTCCCGCCCGCCCAAGGTGCCGCAACGCCGGGAGGGGCGGTCTCCCGACCGCCCAAGGTGCCGCAACGTATGGAGGTGGCGNNCTCCCGNNCGCCACAAGGTGCCNCAACGNCGGCCACGGAGGGGCCCCGTCGTGATTAACCCGGGTGAAGCCTGGGATGCCCGGGCGGTTTGTCCAAGTGCAGGGGCTTCAGCCCCCATTATGCAATCGTTGCAGGCACTTGCGAAGCAAGAATTATGCATTATGAATTATGAATTATGNATTATGAATTATGCACTATGCATTAAAAAAGCCGCCCCCAAAGCTGGAGGCGGCCTGCATTATATAAGGAGTCCTTTATTTTGCAGAAGCAGCGGCTTTCTTGCGGCGGTCAGTAAGGTAGGCCACGGGACAAGCCACGTAGATGGTAGCCAGCGTACCCACAATCACACCGAACAGCATCGCGAAGGTGAACGAGCGGATAGCGTCGCCACCGAGGATGAAGATACACAGAAGCACCAGCAAGGTCGAGCACGAGGTCATGATGGTTCGGCTCAGCGTCGTGTTGATGGACTTGTTCACGGTCGTGTAGAAGTCCTCACGGGGGTACAGAGCCACATTTTCGCGAACACGGTCGAACACAACCACCGTGTCGTTGATTTGGTAACCGATCACGGTCAGAATCGCCGCTATGAAGCTTTGGTCAATTTCCATCGCGAAGGGGAACACGCCGTAGAACAGCGAGTAGAAGCCGATAATCGAGAAGGCGGTGAAGGCCACGGCAGCCAGCGCACCCAGCGAGAAGGCAACGTTGCGGAAGCGGATGAGGATGTACAGGAACATAGCCAGCAGCGAAATAGCCACTGCGATGTAGGCGTCCGTGCGCATGTCGTCGGCAACCGAAGGTCCTACCTTCTGGCTCTGAACAATACCCTGGGAGGCGTCAGTGGTCGAGAATTCGGCCGCCGTCATGCCTTCGCGGAGATAGGGCTTCAGAGCGGTGAACAGCAGGTCGGTGATTTCCTTCTCGGTGTCGGCGTTTTCTTCAGTAATCTTGTAGTTGGTCGAAACGCGAACCTGGTTGGAGCTCTCGATGGTGATCACCGAGGTGGAAGCGCCGGGGAACTGGGCAGAAAGAACCTGCTGGAGTTCCTGGGTGTCGACAGGCTTCTCGAACTTCACGATGTAGTTGCGGCCGCCGGAGAAGTCGATGCCCTGGTTGAGGCCGCGGATGAACAGCGAGCCTACAACGATGAGCACGAAGATGCTGCATACGGTGAAGCTTACCTTGCGCTGGCCCAGGAAGTTGATGTTGGGCGATACGAACATCTTGCGCGAAAGCGAAGTCGAGAAGGTCAGCTTCTGGAAGCCCTTGCCGTGAGAGTACCAGTTGAAGAACAGGCGGCTCAGATAAACTGCCGTGAAGAACGAGCAGATAAGGCCGATGATCAGCGTGGTGGNGAAGCCCNTGATANGACCGGTACCGAACAGCAGCAGGATTACACCAGTAATAATAGAGGTGAGGTTGGAGTCGAAGANAGCGGAGAAGGCGTTGCTGTAACCATCGTCCAGAGCGTTGCGCACGTTCTTGCCGGCGCGAAGCTCTTCCTTGGTGCGCTCGAAGATGAGCACGTTGGCGTNAACGGCCATACCCAGAGCCAGAACGATACCGGCGATNCCCGACATGGTCAGCACGGCCTGGAACGACGCCAGGATNCCGATGGTGAAGAAGAGGTTGAATACCAGGCAGATNTTGGCAATCAGGCCGGGGACTACGCCGTAGAAGGAAATCATGAAGATCATCAGCAGCACCAGGGCCACGATGAAGGAGATGAAGCCGGCTTCGATGGCCTGCTTACCCAGCGACGGACCCACAACCATGTCGGAGATGATGTGCACCTTGGCATCCATCTTACCGGACTTGAGCACGTTGGCCAAGTCACCGGCCTCTTCAATGGTGAAGTCGCCGGTAATCGACGACGAACCGCCTTCAATCTTATCGTTCACGTTGGGAGCGGAGTAAACCTTGTCGTCAAGCACGATAGCCACCTGCTTGCCCACATTCTGACCCGTTACNCGGGCCCACTGACGGGCGCCCTCGGGGTTCATGCGCATGCTCACCTCGTTGCCNCGCAGGGGGTCGAAGTTGGAGCTTGCGTCGGACACTGCCTTGCCGTCAAGGGCGGGCTTGTTGCCGTTGGCCTTCNGGGCNTAGAGGGCGTAGCCTACGTTGTGCTCAGCACCGTTGGCGTCGCGGTCCANGGTCGGCTTCACGGCCCANCGCAGACGCAGGTCGGAGGGNAGGGCGTTCTTGGCCTTGGGGCTGGCGAGCGCCGCATCTACGGCTGCCATGGCCTTNGCGTCGGGGGCATAGCCCNCGGTGGCGCCGTAGCCGCCCTGATTCAGTGCGTTGGCAAGGGGTGCTACGTTTACGGTCGTGTCGTTATAGAGCGCGTTGAGCAGGTTGTTGAACGCTGCCGTAAGCTCCTCGCCACGATAGGTTTCGTAGAATTCCAGATTGGCAGAGCGCTGGAGCAGGTCGCGGACGCGTTCATGGTCCTTCACGCCCGGAAGCTCGAGCAGAATCTGACCGTCCNTGCCCTGAAGCACCTGGATGTTGGGCGAAACTACGCCGNACTGGTCGATTNGGTTACGGAGCACATTGGTGGCGGNGTTGNTCACGCGGTCCTTCACCTGGTTCTTGAGCGTGTNCTTCACGGCGTCGTCGCTCGAGCCGGCGTTTACCACGTTCTGGAACACTACGGAGAAGTCGGCCTGTGGCTTGGCTGCGCGATAAGCGTTGATGAACGAACCCACGAAGTCGTCGCTCTGATGGCTGGTTACCATCGTATTGGCCTGGGCCAGTGCGCGTTCGAAAACCGAGTCGGTGTCGCCGCTCTTCATCGAGCGAAGCATGTCAGGCATGTCTACCTGCAGGATTACGTTCATACCGCCCTTGAGGTCCAGGCCGAGGCCTACGCCCCATTTGCGTACGTCATTGAGAGTGTAATAGCCCAAGTACACCTTCTGGTCGCCCAGAGAGTCCATGTAGTGCTTGTAGGCTTGGTTGTAGGCTGCGTCGTCGTTGTCTCCGCTTTCTACCAGCGCATAGGCTGCCGCCTGATTCTCATACTTGCTCGATATCCAAGTGAATGAGAGATAGAAGAGGCATACCAGCACCAGGACTACAGCGATAACACCGGCTACGATGCTGCCTAAATTTCCTTTGCTTTGCATGAAATGATATTGTTTAGTTTATATTGTTTTTTCGGAAAAACTGATTTCAGCGCGCAAATATAGTAAAAAAATTCCAAACAATCCACCTCCGCACCAAAAAACCTGACGACTCAATTTCTCGGTCGCCTCCCGCCGACTCGTCCTCAAAAAATTTTTCAAAAATTTTTCCGTGCCTAATATACTGATTGCATGGCTTTTAGCTTCATGGCTCCAAAAAATTTTTGTGTACTTTGCTCACTTGTGCAAAGTGCACGATAATTTGCCGAATCCTGTTGTAACTTTGCAGTGCCAAACAGAATCCCATGGAGGTGGCGAGCTCCCGCTCGCCACAATCACCCTCAACGCTGGGAGAAGCATGGAGGTGGCGTGCTCCCGCTCGCCACAAGGTGCCGGGGCTTCAGCCCCGAAGTTCGCCCCGCCCAATTTTGCATAAAAACCTAAACCTTAATCATATGTTACTATCCCGCACAAACCCGTCAATCCGCGAAGTCCTCAACCTGCGACCCGCACCCGGAGGCCTCCTCAAACCCGTCGGAGCGCCCCTCACACTCCCACTCACCAACCTGACCCCCTTCGGGGCCCTCACCGTCGGCAGCACGCGGCGCCTCATCTGCGCATCAGGCTCCAACCTGTTCTCACACCCGACAACTGCCGCCATAGGCTCCCCCACGCCAATCCCCGGAAACCTCCCCGGGGCACCCGACTGCGCCGTTGCACTTAGCGACGACCGCCTCCTGATGATGACCGCCGGCGGTTCGGCGCAGGTAGTCGCATCCGGAGGCAACGTCGCCATCGAAACTCCACCTCAAATCGCCGGTATCAGCCTCACCGCCAGCGCCTACGGCCCCTTGAGCACAACCGTCGGAGGCCTCACCATGAGCGACAAGGAACCCGACTACAACCTCCGCCTCGCCGCTGTCGAATCAAAGCTCCTGGCACTGGGCAAGAGCGCCCATGCCCAACTACACCTCGGAGCCACCAACGACGGCCGCTACACCCGCCCGGTCGTGTGTGGATTCAGGCTCCGGAACCACCGCGGACACGAAATCTTCCGATCCGGGCCCATCCTCCTCGGCGACACCTCCGCCGAAACATCCGTAAACCTCTATTCCGATGATAATCTGACCATTAAACCCTGGCAACAGAGCGTGAACACATGGAAAATCCACCTCCGTGTCGACCCCTCCGCCGCCCTGTCGGACACCGTCGGAACCCTCGAAGTGCTCGCCATGCCCCAGCTCCACAGCGTCCACCCCGACCAAGGGGGCTACGCCGTGCTCACCCGCCATACCTCCGCCTCGCTCCCCTTCGCACGCCTTAGCCTCCACGCGGGCGAAAGCGAAACATACACCCGCGGGCAGATTGCCGCCCTTGCCGCCCGCCTGTTCGACCACGGCACGGTGATTTACGCCGTCAACGACCCCTTCAGCTCCGCCCTGAGTATAGACCTCAACACCGCCGCCGACCCCTCCTTCTCCGTCGACGCCCGCGCCCTGAGCAAGGTCTTGCGCACCTCCCTGCCCGAGCCTCCCACCGCCATCCGCGCCTCCCTGGCCCTCCCCCACGGCTTCACGGCTGCCTGCGGTTGCCGCAGCGGCGACACCATCCTTTGGGGCAACATCACGCCCGTGGCCTATAGTGGATACCCGCCGCAAATGCTCGCTTCTACCCTCTCAACCACCTCGGAATCATGGTCTTACTCAATGCTGGTGCTCCTATCTGACGGCCGCCGTATCTTCTCCGAAGGCACCTCCTACAGCCCGCGCCCAACAGTCCTGAGCCCATTGATTACCTACCCACACCCCGACGCCACCGAACTGCAACTGCGCATCAGCTCCACCGCAGGGGTATGGCGCGCCGACCTGCCCCTCCGTCCCTCGCCCTGCGGACGATTTGCCTACCACCTCGCCGAGGGCCTCACACCCATTGCCGTCACTCCCAACGCCGGAGCACCCATCCTCAGCGTGGGCTCTGCCGCCGGTTCGGTACCACACCTCATCGTGGCTGCACACGCCTCGGCGCCTACCGTTGCGGTTGCCGCCATCGAGATGCCCGATGGCCCCGTGCGCGCAATCGTCGAGCGACCCGGCAACGACACAGCCTGGGACCACACCCGTTCGCGCTTCTTTATCGGAACGCGCGGGGGCGTGCACGCGATAGGGGTCTACATCAACGCCGACCGGCCCACCCACACCCTCCGGCGCCTCTCATCCTCCGGAATCAGCAGCCGCGGCGCACTAGTGCCCATCGACGAGGGCGCGGCGGCTCTCCTCAGCGTCCCTCAGGGCGCACTCCCGGTCATCATCACCAAAAACGGCACTCTCAAGCCCCTGTGCGACCCTTTCGACGCCGCACGGGTAGCCTACAACCCGGTGGCCCGCGAGGTAATCGCCCACGGAGCCGGACTCACCCGCTTTTTCTGCCTCGACCACGACTGCGGATGGTACCACCGCGACGACCTCTCCATGCCCGAAATGGTGCAGATCGACGGGATGCCTTACGGCCTGAGCACAGCCGGAGTATATGCCCTTGCCGTGGAGCACCCCTACGGCAACACCCGCCCCGTCGCCCTGGAGGCCGACATACACCTGCCCGACGGCGCCTTCCGACGCCTCAAATCAGCAATGCTCACAGCCTCGGGAGCCGACATTACCATGGGCCTGAGCATTCGCCGGATAGAGCCCGACGGTACGCCGAAAGAGCCCGTAGCCGACTTCGGCCTCTCGGGATGCCTGCGACGCAATCCGCGCCTGCAGCTGGTGTCGCGCCCGCTGCGCGCCTTCCGCTGGAAGCTCTCCGGTGAAGTGGACAACACATTCATTTTCAAATCCTTAAATTTCAGTTATAGCGACTATGGAACAAGCCGACGTTGACCGTATCCTGTTTGAGAACGAACTCCGCACGCGCATATGGCGCCGGCCCTACGACCCCATCGCGGGTGTGGGTTGCTACGGCCGCCGAATCCGTGTGGCCACACCCTACAAGGGCGAGGAGTCGGTGTTTGTACCCGCCTGGTGGACCGACCGCCCCGTCAACGACTACCCCGCCTGGCAGCGCGAACGATGCCGCGTGGACTTCGAGTACTGGTGCGCCAGATGCGTAACCATCAAACTCAAGACCGGCGGGGAAGGCCCGATGATTCTCAACGCGCCCCAGCGCCGCCTCCTTGCCGTACTCGAGGACCAGCGCCTGGCCGGTGTGCCAATCCGTTCAATCATCCTCAAGGCCCGCCAGTGGGGCGGGTCCACCCTCGTGCAGGCATACATGGCCTGGATTCAGAGCTGCCACAAAACCGACTGGCACTCAGTGATATGTGCCCAGCAGAAAGACACCGCCGGCACCATCCGCGGCATGTACTCCAAAATTCTCGACAACTACCCGGACTACCTCTGGGAGGGCACCGCCGCGCCCAAGTTCAAGCCCTACGAGGGGAGCTCCAACATCCGCGAAATCACAGGCCGAGGCTGCCGCGTGGCCCTGTGCTCGAGCGAGAACCCCGACGCCATCCGCGGCACCGACTTCGCCATGGCTCACCTCAGCGAGGCGGCCTTCTGGCGCACCGGGCCTGCCCACAACCCCGACAACATTATCCGCGCCATCTCCGGCTCTATCCTCATGGTGCCCTACTCCCTGGTGGTAATCGAATCCACGGCCAACGGCGTGGGCAACTACTTCCACACCGAGTGGTTGCGCAGCTGCCGCGGCGAGTCGGACAAAGCCGCCGTGTTCGTGCCCTGGTTCGAAATCGAACTTTACCGTGCCGACCCTCCCGACGCCCGCGCTTTCGTCGGCCAGATGGGCGAAACGGAGCTGAAGCTGTGGAATATGGGTCTGGCTCTCAACCAGATATACTGGTACACCACCAAGAAGCGGGAGTATGCCGACGAGCGCCTGATCTGCGCCGAATTCCCCACCACCGCCGAGGAGGCCTTCCTCAACTCGGGCAATCCGGTGTTCGCCATCGAAGCCATCGAGGCCCTGCGCAAAGGATGCCTTAAACCACGCCTGGGCGACATATCCTCCGCAGGAGTTTTCTACGAGGCCGTCAACGGGCCCCTGGCCCTTTGGCGCACACCCCGCCGGAACACGGACTACCTTGTGGCTGTGGACATCGGAGGCCGCAGCGCCGGGGCCGACTGGTCGGTCATCGCCGTGCTGGCTTTCCCCCACGGGCATCCGCCGGAAGTCGTGGCACAGTGGCGCGGCCACATCGACCACGACCTCCTCACCGACAAAGCACGCGCCATCGCCGGGTGGTACAACAACGCCCTGCTGGTGGTGGAGTCGAACACCCTCGAAACCGAGGGCGACTTCGGCCTGTTCGTCATCAACCGCCTGGCCGCCAGCTACACCAACGTCTACCGACGCCAGGTGCCCGACGTGCGCGGAAACCCCTCTACAACGCGGCTCGGTTTCCACACCAACCGCTCCACTAAAGCCATGATTATAACCAACATGGTGGAAGCCGTCCGCGAGGGCACCTACATCGAGCGCGACCACGGCGCCTGCAACGAGATGGTAACCTACGAGGAGTTCCCCGGGCCCGTATATGCCGCCAGGGAAGGACACCACGACGACATCCTCATGACCCGCGCCATCGCCCTCTACGTGGCCCGTGCCAAACATCTGGGACAACGGGCCCCGATCCCCGACGGCTTCTGGGACACACCCAAATGGTAGGTCGCCGACAACTTATTTCAGTGTAAGTTTGTTAAAAAACTTGCAAGCTATACATTAATATAAATGATTTTTGCTAATTTTGCGCCCTGAAGCATAAACTGCGCCCTAAAGCATAAAACCCGGTATGAGCAATTCCAAAAACCTTGTCATAGTCGAGTCGCCTGCAAAGGCCAAGACAATCGAAAAATTTTTAGGCAGTGACTATAAGGTCATGTCAAGCTACGGCCACATCCGCGACCTGAAGAAAAACTCGTTCAGCATCGATGTGGACCGGAATTTCAGCCCCATCTACGAAATTCCGGAAGAAAAGAGCGGCCTGGTGAGCGAACTCCGCAAAGCGGCTTCCAAAGCCGAAACAGTGTGGCTGGCCTCCGATGAGGACCGCGAGGGAGAAGCCATCGCCTGGCATCTGGCCGAAGTGCTCGGCCTCGACCCTGTCAAGACCAAGCGCATCGTGTTCCACGAAATCACCAAGAAGGCCATCCTGAACGCCATCGCCAACCCCCGCCACATCGACCTGGCCCGCGTCGACGCCCAGCAGGCCCGCCGCGTGCTGGACCGCATCGTGGGCTTCGAGCTCAGCCCCGTGCTCTGGAAGCGCCTCAAGCCGGCCCTTTCTGCCGGACGCGTACAGTCGGTGGCCGTGCGCCTGATTGTGGAGCGCGAAATGGAAATCAAGAACTTCAAGTCCGAACCCTACTACCGCGTCACGGCCCACTTCACCCCGCTGGACGCCGCCGGTAATCCCGCCGGAGCCACCTTCAAGGCCGACCTCCACCACCGCCTCCGCTCCGCTAAGGCCGCACGCGAGTTGCTTCAGCAGGCCCATGCTGCCACTTTCAAGGTCAACAGCATCTCCAAGAAGCCCGTGGCCAAGAGCCCCGCGCCGCCGTTCACCACCTCCACACTCCAACAGGAGGCCGGTCGCAAACTCGGCTTCACCGTGGCCCAGACAATGATGATTGCACAGCGCCTGTACGAAAACGGACACATCACCTACATGCGAACCGACTCGCTCAACCTCTCCAACGAGGCCATCGCAGCCATCTCGGAGCAGATCGAGAGCACCCTGGGCAAGCAGTACCTCCACGTGCGCCGCTACCACACCAGCTCCAAGGGCGCACAGGAAGCACACGAGGCCATCCGTCCCACCTACTTCGACCAGGAGGACATCGCCGACGCCACCGCCCAGGAAAAGCGC
>WFLX010293667.1_pt1 | contig 12974 bp, 9 predicted proteins | sample 4967041 | NCBI WGS metagenome assembly WFLX01 (sample SAMN12857096, study PRJNA449069) | gut metagenome | isolation source: stool from male and female vole | host: Microtus ochrogaster | place: USA:Florida | collected 2017
AAATTGATTGTCATCACGACAACCAATCTTCTGTTAACCTTAAAATCTAATACCATGAAAAACTCGATGCAAAATTAGTGATTATTTCCGAAAGTATGTTGTAAAACATAAAAAATCTTTTCGGATTTAACATTATTTAACATAAATGAGAAGAAAAGACGTAAAAAGGGGCATGGGAATCGTTTTCTTATGCGCTGTAGTTTCTACGGTTGTCGTGTTCGCATTGGCATATCGCCGAGAGAAAGAGACCGAAAAAGAGCATCTGGAAGCGGCTTCTATATCGGTGTCGGATTGGTCAGCATCGCTGACAAATGAGCTTTCTGATTGGCCGGCGCTTGCCAATATGGATCGCGAGATAGAAAGATTCATCGGGAGATGGAATATAAAAGGAATGTCGTTGGCTGTCACGCGCAACGATTCCTTGCTATATGCCAAAGGATATGGGTGGGCCGATATGGAAGCCGGGAAGAAGATGACCCCCAAAAATATAATGCGTATGGCCTCAGCCTCAAAATTGGTGACAGCCATAGCCGTGATGCGCCTTGTAGAGGACGGGAAGTTGAATCTTAACTCGCGTGTGTTTGGTCCAGATGGCATTCTTAACGACACTGCCTATACGAATGCTATCAAGGACAAGCGTCTTTTTGACATTACCGTCGACCATTTGCTGCAGCATAAAGGTGGATTCGGTATGGGAGCAGGAGATCCTATGTTTAATACTAAAGATATAATTTCTGCAAAAAAACTTGACGCCCCTCCTACAAATGAAGAATTGACAGAGATAGTGCTCGGCCGGAAGATTGCATTCACTCCAGGGCAGGGCTTCAGGTATTCAAATTTTGGGTATATGCTTCTCTCCTTGGTCATAGAGAGAGTGACCGGGAAGAGTTATTGGGATTATGTGGAAGAGGAGGTGCTTCATCCGGCCGGATGCTATCATTTCCGCCCTGCCACTAATTATTATGCAGACCGGAGTGAGAATGAAGTGCATTATTACGGACCAGACACAGTGGCAGTGGAAGAATACAATGGCAGCGGAAGGATGGTAGAGCGTGTATATGGCGGAAGCAATGTAAATGGACTTATGGGAGCGGGAGGATGGTGCGCGTCAGCATCCGACCTTGCGCGCCTTGTAGCAGCCACCGACAAATATCCTCACGTCAGCAATATCCTAAGCAATGAATCGATCGATTCTCTGACTGCATACGCAAAAGAGGGGAGGGTCTCGAGAGGATGGAGTGAGATCGATGAGTATGGGAAATGGAGGCGCACTGGCACCCTATCATCTACTCATACCTTAATAGAGAGATTTCCCAATGGCGAATGCTGGGTGATGATCACCAACAGCGGCGTATGGACCGGACATAATTTCTCACGCGATATGACTCGTCTGATCAGTAATCTTCGTTCAAGATACGCAGATAGATTTCCACACCGCGATTTATGGTAGTCTTAAAAATATGTTGTAAAACATATAGAATGAAGATTTTTTTTGCGAACTAATGATTATGTGGCATAGTTATAATAATAAGGTGGAATTCCCCTCCTTGTAAATAAATCAAATACTATGGCATATAAAATCGCAGAAATTGAAGGCATCGGTGATGCCTATGCCGAAAAACTCCAAGCAGTCGGCATCAAGACTACAGAAGATCTTCTTAAAGCATGCGCCACTCCCGCTGTTCGTAAGAAAATAGCTGAAGAGACAGGNATNAGNNGNAANCTTATCCTTAAATGGACNAANCATGCNGANCTTTTCCGNATCAANGGNGTNGCCGGNCAGTTTGCNGAGCTTCTTGANGCTGCNGGNGTAGACACNGTAAAGGANTTCCGNCATCGTGTTGCTGCTAATCTACAGCCCAAGATGGTAGAAGTGAATGAAGCCAAGAATCTTTGCAATCGTGTTCCTTCTGTCAGCGAGCTTGAGAAGATGATAGAGCAAGCAAAAGAATTGGAACCGGTCATTACTTATTGATTGTAATAATACATAATTGTGCTTTTTGTGTAGAGTAGGTCGCAGGACTTGCTCTACACATTTATGAACTGACCTATGAACATCCGATTTTATTTTCTATCTTCATTATTGATTTTAGCATCTACTCTTAATGCAAAAGTATGGTATGATGGGAATAATCCTGTCACATTCCATATTTCTGCAGGTTGCGACCCGGTGGTAGAGGTTGCTGCTGGAATGTTTGCCGACGACATGAAGAGTGTCACCGGGAAACCTGCGGAAAGAGCAAGCGATGAGAATGCCGCAATTAGAATTTATCAACTTGATTCGGCTTCTGATGCTAATATAACGGCAGCGAAGAATGCTGGAATTGATGTGAAAGCACTATCTAAACTTACGGATGGATTTGCAATAAAAGAGAAAGATGGAGTGATACACATTGCCGGCACAAATGGACGAGGAGCTGCCTACGGATTGCTTGAAATGAGTAGAAAAGCCGGAGTGTCGCCATGGGTATGGTGGGGAGATGTAGTGCCTGGTAAGAAAGATCTGCTCACAATAGAAGATGGATTCTCTGATATGCAAGGTGCTTCTGTAGAGCGCCGTGGAATTTTTATCAATGATGAAGATTGGTCGCTACGCCCGTGGAGTCATCTTAATTTCGAACCTTCCGAGCGCACAGAAATAGGGGCCAAAACTTATAGAAAGATTTTTGAACTTCTGCTTCGCCTGAGAGCCAATACATTGTGGCCGGCAATGCATGAGGGCACCACTGCATTCTTCTTTGTAGAAGGAGCAAAAGAGCAAGCAGACAGTTGCGGCATAATCATTGGCACTTCGCATTGCGAGCCAATGCTTCGCAACAATGTAGGTGAGTGGGATGTATCAAAACGTGGCAGATTCAATTATAAGACTAATAAGGAAGAGGTGCACCGATATTGGAGAGAGAGGCTTCAGGAAGTTAAGGATTCAAAGGGAGGAAATATATTTACGATAGGCATGCGTGGTATCCACGACAGTTCGATGGAAGGATATCAGACTACTCAAGAGAAGTTTGATGCTCTTCAGGAAGTGATCTTCGATCAGCAGAAGCTTATCGCTGAAAATGTTGGAGATCCTTCGAAACAAGACCAAGTATTTGTGCCATATAAGGAAGTGCTGGAGCTCTATGAAATGGGTTTGGATGTGCCAGATTATGTGACTCTTATGTGGTGTGACGACAATTATGGCTACCTTACACGCCTCAGTGATTCAAAGGAGCAGAAGCGAAGTGGAGGAGGTGGAGTCTACTACCATCTGAGCTATTGGGGACAACCACACGATCATCTTTGGCTTACCACTACTCAGCCGGGATTAATCTGGCATCAGATGCGTCAGGCCTACGACAATAATGTCAAGAAATTATGGATTGCGAATGTCCACGATCCCAAAATAGCTGGCTACGATTTAGAGCTATTTTTGGATATGGCATGGGACATCAATAGTGTAGATGCGAGTTCATTACGAAGCCACTATAAAGCATGGCTGGCAAGGCAGTTTGGTGAGCAGGTCGCAGAAGTTATTTTCCCTGTGATGCACGATTTTTATCGGCTATGTGGGGAACGAAAGCCTGAATTTATGGGATGGTCGCAAGTGGAAAAAGACCGCAATCTATATGAACGCCGTCTTACTCCTGTGCGATCTACGGAGTTCAATCCTAAAGAATTCGGTAATGAGCTTCAGCGATATGTAGATGAGTTTGATAAGGCATCATATATTGTAGACTATGCCACAAAATTTGTGGATCCCTCTCTTTATGATGCTTATTTCGCTGCAGTGATTTATCCAGTATGTGCTTCAGCAGCTCATGCCAGGTCATTGCTTAAGGCTCAAGAAGCGCGCACGCTTGCGTCGGGACGCAATGCGACTGTAGACCGCAATTCGCTTGAAGAGCAGATTAAGGCAGCTTCAGCAGAGAGCCAGAGAGCATATCAAGAAGTAAGAAAACTAACTGAATACTATAATGATGTAGTGTCAGATGGAAAATGGAAATGGAGTATGGATATGCGTCCGCGAGATTTGCCGGTATTTCTTGCGCCTTCACTTCCATTGTTGCTGACAGATGTGGAGATGCAAAATTATCCATCGACTTCTGTCGCCAATCCATCTCCGGCTCAGCCAGGAAAAGCAGTTGCAGCAAATGCAGATTCATTCATCAACGTCAAGGGCAAGGCTACTCCTATAGGAATGCTTGGGCATAGCATGAATGCCGTAGAGCTTGAAAAAGGAAGCACTTTGGAGTATGATTTTTCTATTGAAGAAGATGGCGATGGAGTAATCAGGGTTGCGGTCATTCCTACCCATGCTATTGATGGGGAGGATGTAAGGTTTAGTGTGAGTGTAGATGGAGGAAAGCCGGAAGTTTTTAGCCTCAAGGAGCCTTTCCGGTCAGAGAGATGGAAAGAGAATGTCATGCGCGGACAGACCATAAGAAATGTCCCGGTGTCTCTAAAGGCTGGCAAGCACACGCTTGAGGTCAAGGCTTTAGACGATAATATTGTGGTCGACCAATGGATGTGGGATCCAGAGCCCGATCGGAAGTTCTATTTATTTCCTATTTAAGCTTTAGCATTCGGCCTACAGTTAGCGGGTCGGTTTCACTGATCATGTTTAGCTGGCATAGTCGCATGACAGTTATGCCTGCTTGGCGTGCTATGCTTTGAAGTGTGTCGCCATAACGCACTATGTAGGTTTCTTCTCGCTTAAGCGATTTCTGCTGATGTGAGTAAGTCGGAGATTTTGAGGTGGCAGCCACAGAATTAGATGAATCTCCATCCAATTGATAGAAATATCTGCCGGCNCCNTAAAAANCAAACNAGATAGTCGGNNCAATTGCCACGCCACCCATTCTGGCTTCAAAATGGAGGTGTGGGCCAGTGCTATTGCCAGTATTGCCGCCTATTGCCAGAGGTTGGCCGGAATAGACATATTGTCCTTGACTGACGAGGGCATATTGAAGGTGGCCATAGAGGGTCTCCATGCCATCCGAATGCGACATCACCACAAAATGCCCATATCCGCCTGGGTCAAATGATATTCGCTCCACAGTCCCACTTATGGCCGCTCTCACAGTGTCGCCTATATTGAGGCTAAGGTCAACCCCATGGTGCATCCTTTGAAATTGAGGCCGCCAGCCGAATCTTGAGGTGATAATTCCGGCCACAGGGCGGTAGAAATCCGTTCTTCCAAGGGTAGGGCGGTGCATATCGATATTATCTCCCTCAATCTTGATTCTGCGTTCATGTAGGATTTGCTTATTCATCGACTTTAGGATGCCATCAAGAAAATCTATGCTTACTTCCTTTTGGGTGTTTCCTTTTTGTCGTGTGATACGGCTATGGAAGCTCTTCCCTTTTATATCTTGGGCTAATCTTGCTGTATCGACCGATGCAGNGACANCNGCCANAAGTTCCGACAGTTCATCGGCTCTTGTGGCGGGTGTCACGGCGGCTAATGCCGCGAGAGTAATGAGTATGGTTAGAAAACGCTTCAATTATTTATTTTTTTCTTCATTTTTCTTTTTCTTCATCTCCTCTACCAGAGGTTTGCCATAGAGAATCCAAGCGGAACATGCTACGAAAGCCAAGAAGACGAAGCCTACGAGAATGAGAGGTTTACGTGGAGAAGTAGGTTTTATAGGCACAGTAGCAGGAGTCACTGTAGCATATACAGGGGTGTTTTCTTGCACTTTTGCCTTAGCCACTTGCACTTGCTGTGCAGTCTGATTATAGAGATTGAAAGCCAGGGTAGCTTCATTTTGTAGACGCTCGCGTGTAGTCTGGGCAGAATGAAGTATCAGGCCATTATTGCGGTCGAGATAATCAGCATATTTTTGCTGCGCTTTGTAGTAATTGTCTTTTGCCTCTTCGTTGAGCAATTCGGCATATTCAAGATCCTTACGCGCCTTGTTGGTTCGATAGTCTGTGATGTATTCTTGCAGACGACTGACGACTGTATCGGCCAAGGTTGCGGATACAAGAGGATCTTGCATCATTACTGAAATAGTAATTACCGATGTCTTGGTGTCTACTGATGCAGAAATCCTTTGTTGCAGAGCCATGACTACTTGATCCTCAGNNTTNNTNAGGCGGAAAGNGTCGGTCTTTTTCCCTTNCACATCCNCATCATCGNATCCTCCTTTAATCGCTCCAATAAGTTTGAATGGAAGACCCATTACTACAGACCACCAAGGCGACTTAAGGTCATCTTCTACATACTCTCGCACTGTGACCTTCTCTGAGCCATCAATATCCTCGACCGGGACATTGAAAAGACCAACAAGGAAAGGCACAGATCCTACCACATCGGGATAAAGAGTAGGGCTTACTGCATCTGCTCCTGACTGAGTGCTTCCTCCTATCCCTACCATGGCTGCCATTGCCCCGAGGCTTCCGCTGATCTTTTGTCCGCTTCCAGCTTCTGGTGCCAATTTTACTGAAGTGGTGTATTCACGAGGGATGCTGAAAGCCACTATCAAACCCACAACGGCACCTATCAAGCACCAAATGGCAATCTTCTTTTTCTGCTGCCATAGTTTCATTGCAAGTTCAAGAAGATCAATTTCCTGCTCTTCTTCCGGCGCGCTTGCTTCAGTAGAGGATGCGCTGTCGGTGCGAAGTTCTATATCGTCGGTTGTGATGTCTTTGTTTTTGGAGTTCATCTTATTTAAATTGGAAAGATTACTTTTTGAAAATAGCAGCTACTGCAGCAGTCATTGATGCAAGCGAACCTAAGGTGGTGGCAATAGAGAGTACCTTCGTCCAGTCGAATGTTGCTGATTCCGGCTTGCTTGGCACTATTATCTGACATCCTGGTTCGATTATGGAATTGCTCTTGGCTTGAGCCACTGNGCCATTCATATATACAATATAAGCTTTGTTCTTCCTTNCTCTTTCACCATAGCCGCNGGCTTGCTCGATATAATATTTGAGCTTTTTGCCAGGGACANAGACCACTGTATTTGGGAAAAGCACGTCGCCTGATATATTGACAGTACTCTGCTGTTCAGGCACTACGAGTACATCGCCGTCCCTTACTACGAAATCGTATGTGCTTCCCGGGTTGTTGATTGCTTTCTCCAAGTCGATACCTACATTGGTATAGGCATTGATTGATAACTCTTCGATCGACAATGAATCAGTGTCGCTTTGGCTCTTGGCCTTTGCAAGACGATTGGTCTCTTCGATCTTTGCTTTTTCTTCATCACTGACCTTGCGCTTAAGGAATGCTCCCTTAATATAGGCGCTTTCAAGGAGGCCTCCGGTACGCTTTATAATTTCAGATACGCGTTCGTTGCGCTCTTCCACCACGTAGTTGCCCGGATAAAGCACTTGCCCTTCTACTGTCATCACTTGTTGAGGCGAATAAGTAGGGCTTTGACGTACTTGTATAAGGTCGTAAGGCTTAAGTATGAATTCTGCTGCTTCTCCTACTCCAAGGCCTTCTTCTATGTTGATGCTGAATGTCTGTGCCAATTGGTTGGTGGCATCTGTCGCATTCTGCTCTACAAGACGTCGCGACACATCAACTCTGGCAGTAGATGCTCCTTCGAGAAGCCCTCCGGCAAGAAGGATGAGGTCTTTAAGCGATGTGCCCTCTGCGTATGGATACTGCCCCGGATATTTCACCAGGCCTTGAATAGAAAAGTCTCCAAGTTCCTTGATCTCATTGGCATTTATGATTGTGATGATGTCGTTCTTGTTCAGTCGCAAGTCGGCAGTCGAGCCCGACATTAAATCGCCGAGGTTGACTGAAAGCACTTCCATGGCTCTATCCGGGCCTTCCCGGTAGATTATAGCTCGATCCAAGAATGCATCATCGGTCAGTCCTTCAGCAGCTTCTATCAGCTGACGCAGTGTCTGCATGTTATCGCTGAGGGCGTATGTGCCAGGACGATAGACGGAGCCTGAAATCTCCACTTGATTAGAGAATAGATCTGTGACCATCCCTACTGTCACGAGGTCGCCATCCTGAAGCAGATATGCTGGATATTCTTTCTTTGTGACAGTAGAAAGCTCTTTTTCGAGCCCATTTTGACGTGTGACTCTTACGGCATCACTATATGCGTCTCCACTGAACCCACCTGCGTATTCAAGAAGTTTAGCGAGACTTTCATTTTGCTTAAGCTCATATTTCATTGGGCGTTTCACGTTGCCTTCCACTTCTATAAGTTCGCTATATGTAGGCACAATTATGACATCGCCTTCTTGTAGCCTGACATTTCCTGTGTCTTTCCCTTTGAAAAGATAGTCGTAGACGTCGAGGGTGGCGATACGCTTACCGTTGCGGTAGATCCCAATGTCACGAAGAGAACCAATGTCGTTGATGCCTCCCGCGTTGTAGAGAGCATGAAATACATTTGAGAAAGGTGAGAGGCGGAATGTGCCCGGAGTGGTTACTTCGCCAAGCACATCAATTTGGATTGAGCGAACATTGCCGAGCGTAAGGTTTATGTCGGTGTCGGTGCCTACTCCAGAATACTTTTTGGCGAATAGATTTTTGATTTGGTTGTTGGCTTCCGCAACAGTCAAGCCGTTAAGATAGACGGGGCGAAGCTGTGAGATCATAATGCGTCCGTCGGGAGANATCTCTNGGCGTANGTTGTCTTCACTGGCACCCCAGANGTCGATAATCACTNCGTNGCCAGGACCAAGACGATAATTCTGTGGAGTAGCCATATTGGCATTTGGCTCGAATGTAATTTCTTTAGAATCAAAAAGATCGTGGCCGTAGATTTTTGTTTTTTCCTCTTCTTGGATATAATATGGATAGCCCATTTCCATTTGGGATCCATCCATCAAGTCTATTGCCCCTTGCATACCTTGTGTGCCAGGGATAATATATGGCATTCCTTGTTGAGGATACATCCCTTGAGGGGTTGCGTCTTTTGATTTGTTATTGTTGGGCGTGGTCTCGTTGACATTTTTTCTCAAGCGAGAGGTAGTGGTCGAGGTAGAATTTGTTGAGTTCCCAGATGCAGCCTGTTCCTTTTCATATTGCGCCTTTATGCGTTTGATCTGGTCGGCAGAGACACCTTGAGCCAGAAGTTCTTTACCAATCTGGTCCTGTGATTTGCCTGCAGCAGCCTGTGTCTTGATGTAGTTGATCACTTGAGTGTCGGTCAATGCCATAGCCGGCAGAGCGCATAGCAACATCAACGGGACAAAAAAACGGGTTACCTTCATATCCTTATAATGGTTGTTGTTTCGTTTAAAGCTATAATTTCCGCAAAATTAATAAAAAATCCATTCATAGCCAATAAATCTCCCCTCTTTTTTCTATTTATAGGATGAGAAAGACGTTGGTGCAGCAACTTTTTTGCAACAAAAAATCCCGATAACCTAAGCGTTACCGGGATTTTGCGGTGAGGACGAGATTCGAACTCGTGGTAGGATTACTCCTACGTCAGTTTAGGAAACTGGTGGTTTCAGCCACTCACCCACCTCACCATAAGACGTATTTTCCTCATTTGCGGTGCAAAGTTAATAAGAAAATTTGAATTTGCCAAATTTTTCTTGAAATTTTTTGAAGATTCCATCAATTATAACGAAATCCTGAGTCCTTCATTGCCAAGAATTACATTTGGAAAAATTGCCTTGGCCTCCTCAAAAAATAGAGAATCGTCTTTATATCTGGATGAATAGTGCCCGGTCAGCAATTGCTTGGCTCCAGCATCAAGCGCCACGCGGGCAGCTTCAGCTGCTGTAGAGTGTCCGCGTTCGCGGGCTTTGTCGCTGTCGGCAGTGAGATAGGTGGTCTCATGGAATAGAAGATCTACCCCCTTGATTTTAGTAGCTAAATCAGGAATATATGCCGTGTCGCTGATGTGGGCATAGCTTCGGGGCGGTGCCGGATCCTTTGTCAGCAATGTATTTGGCACTACAGTCCCGTCTGGCTTCTGGAAATCCTCTCCAGCCTTGATTTTATTAAAAGCCCAGGTGGGGACTCCATGGAAGTCGCACATGTCGCGATTGATATGCCTTAGACGAGGCTTTTCTTCAAAAATATATCCTACCGCTGGGATTTTATGGCGTAGAGGCACTGTGCGCACCCTGAGAGAGTCGCTTTCAAATACCACAGCTTCCTCGGGACGTATTACATTGAATTTGACGTCAATCGGAAGCCCTCGATTGAAATAATCGAACATGCTGGAGAGTATCTTCTTGCCGTCTTCGAATGTGTGGATAGTAATGTCGCCCTCCAGTCCGGAAAGTGCCATGGTGCCGATTAGGCCTGGGAGTCCGAAGACATGGTCGCCGTGAAGGTGGGTGAGAAAGATATTATTGAGACGCGGAAGCTTTAGGCGTTGCTTCTGCAACGCCTTTTGGGCTCCCTCTCCGCAATCTATCATAAACAGGTTTTCTCTAAAATTTACAACCGTGCAAGATGGATTGTGCACAAGGGAAGGCTTGGCACTTCCACACCCAAGAACATTAATTTCAAACTTCTCCAAATTTATATTCAAAATTCAAAATTATTTGCGTAGCATTTGCTCATAGTCTTTTGCCAAACCTCCGGTTCCGGTCTCCTTATAAAGAGAGGGGAGGTCGTGGCCGGTCTCTTTCATCACCATTACCAACTTGTCGAATGAAACACGGTGGTTGCCGTCGGTGAAAGAAGCGTATATATTTGCGTCGAGAGCTCGTGCAGCTGCGTATGCATTGCGTTCAATACAAGGTATCTGAACAAGCCCACAAACGGGATCGCAAGTCATGCCAAGGTGATGTTCGAGGCCCATCTCTGCTGCATACTCTATCTGAGCCGGACTTCCTCCGAAAAGCTGGGTAGCAGCAGCTGCCGCCATGGCGCAGGCCACTCCAACTTCCCCTTGGCATCCTACATCGGCTCCTGAAATTGAGGCATTGTGCTTCGCCACATTACCGAAAAGGCCGGCAGTGGCAAGGGCATGCACCATCTGAGCATCGGCAAAATGACGGCTATCCCATAGATGATAGAGCACTCCAGGGATTACGCCGCTTGATCCGCATGTAGGTGCAGTGACGATTTCTCCACCCGAAGCGTTCTCTTCGCTAACGGCAAGAGCGTATGCGAAAACACGCCCTCGGCTTTTAAGATTGTCCTTATAGCCTCCAGCTTTCACATAGTAGGAGCAAGCCTTACGCTGGAGATTGAGTGGACCAGGGAGACGCCCCTCGCGGTTAAGCCCTCGCTCCACTGCATTTTTCATAACTCGCCACACTTCTAAAAGATAGTCCCAAATTTCTGGCCCCTCACATTGCTCTACATATTCCCAATAGGTGTGGCCTGTGCGTTCGCAGTAAGCCATAATGTCGCTTATGGTATTGAGGGGGTAGATTTCTCCCGACTCAGTATGTGGCTTTCCAGGCTCCTCAAGAGCTCCTCCTCCGACACTGAACACTGTCCATTCTCCAGTCGGGTTGCCATCAGCGTCAAGACTGCGAAATTTCATCCCATTTGGATGAAAATCGAGAAATACTTCAGGTTCCCAAATGATTTCAGCCGGCTTGCCTGATTTCGACAACTCGTCGAGAATTGCTACATCTGTCATGTGGCCCTTGCCAGTGGCTGCAAGGCTGCCGTAAAGAGTCACCTCGAAATGGTCGGCTTCCGGATGCTGATCGCAGAAGGTCTGTGCTGCCTTTCGAGGACCCATTGTATGGGATGAGGATGGCCCTGTGCCGATCCTGAATAGTTCACGTAGAGATTTCATAAATCCTATTAGTATTAGACTATGCAAAATTACACACAAAAATCAGAATAATCAAGAAAAACCTCATTTTACTCCTCAAAATTATTTCTCCGCTATGGAAATTAGACATAAATTACTCTTTATTGTGATTTTTTATGATTATTTCAGTCTCATGGATTCAAATTAGCATAAAAATAAGATAAAATTTTATTAACTTTGCAAGCTGAATAAAAGAAACTAATTAATTACTACCAATAATGAATAGATTGTTCTTTCCAATTGCAGCATTGGCCCTTCTCGCCTCCTGCAACACCGACACCAAGGATTCATATCAGACGGTGCCCTTCGCCGAATGTAACCTTATAATCGATGATCAAGATGCATCGCAGATGGCACAGGTATCCAATTGTAGCTATGAAGTGAAGCAAAACTTCACACAGGATTGTGTCGATATTACTACTAACAATTTTATTATCAATAATCAGAGCATCTCCTTTGAAACAGATACTATGGCTCTTCGCAGAGTGCCTTATTCATACTCTGTCGATGGAAATGTAAAAAATGACTATAAATTAGCTTTCTATAAAAAAGGAAATGCATCCACTAATGGATCTGTGTCTGATCTTAATGGTTCATTCATTTATTGCTATTATAGAAGTGGCGATCTTGCAAGTCCAAGTTACGAATCAGGAGTCTTCCTACGCTTGGACCTTAGTTACACTCTTAATGGCCGCTACAGTGTGCAGACATTTTGGCCTACTGCCATGTATAAGGGCGTGTCAACGGCCTCAGAAGGATCTGACACTTACACTACACGTGGGTCAGACTATGTATCTGTGATTGATTTTGAAAAGAATACAGCTAAGGTGTATCTCTACAACGCAGAGTTTTCTGCCGACAGTGAAAAGGAACTCCCAAAAGTGATCATGTTTGAAGATATTCCTGTGGTGTTCACCCATGCGGGATTTTCTCTTGAGTCAGCGGCCCCGAAGACTTTGGTGTTAGGAAAGAAAGACAATTTGCCGGCGCTCGTAGACTCTGTAGGGTTTGCAGCTACCGACTTTTCTCTCTACATGACTTCAAGCGACCTGATGGATGCTGTGATCAGCTACAAGCTTGATGGCAAGACTGTCAATTTCCGTGGGACATCGACCTTGAAAACAGGTTTTTGAGTATAGTTTTGAAAAAAGTTGCCAAAATATTTGGCGGAACCGAAAATAATCACTAACTTTGCAGTCGCAAACGCGGAAGTAGCGACTGCAACTTCTTCTGGAGTGATGCTCGAGTGGCTGAAGAGGCACGCCTGGAAAG
>WFLX010000324.1_pt1 | contig 12973 bp, 11 predicted proteins | sample 4967041 | NCBI WGS metagenome assembly WFLX01 (sample SAMN12857096, study PRJNA449069) | gut metagenome | isolation source: stool from male and female vole | host: Microtus ochrogaster | place: USA:Florida | collected 2017
CTACTATGAGATTCGTCCGAAAACCGAGAACGTAGACCGCGAAATTATCAAATACATAAAAAACAACGAAGACAAAAGCGGCATTATCTATTGTCTGGCCAGAAAAAAAGTAGAAGAGTTGNCAGCTCTTTTAGTGGTAAANAACATNAAGGCCCGNGCATANCATGCCGGCATGGACNCCGCAACCCGAAGTGCCAACCANGANGCCTTTCTNATGGAAGAAATTAACGTCATAGTNGCTACCATAGCCTTNGGCATGGGTATNGACAAACCCGACGTTCGTTTCGTAATNCACTACGATATGCCCAAATCCCTCGAAGGATATTACCAGGAGACCGGACGCGCCGGCCGTGATGGCGGCGAAGGCCAGTGCCTGACCTTCTATTCAGCCAAGGACCTGCGCAAAATGGAAAAATTCATGCAGGGTAAGCCCCTTGCCGAGCAGGAAATTGGTAAACAACTCTTGGCCGAGACAGCCAGTTATGCCGAGTCTTCCCTATGTCGTCGCAAAACCCTTCTCCATTACTTCGGTGAGAAATATGAGACGGAGAATTGCGGCAACTGCGACAACTGTTTAAATCCGAAAAAACAAGTGGAAGCAAAGGAAGAACTATCAGCAATTATCGAAATCATAGCCACCCTCAAGGAAAAATTTAAAGCTGACCATATTATTGACATCGCTCTTGGCCGAACTACGGCCACCGTAAAGTCTTATAACCACGATGAACTCGAACAGTTCGGTTCCATGGACTCCAGCGATGCGAAAACTCTCAATGCCGTTATCCGTCAGGCAATAATTGCCGGCTATCTGTCGCGCGACATTGAAGATTTCGGAGTACTCCACGTAACTGAAGCAGGCGAAGAGTTCCTGCAAAAACCGAAATCATTTAAGATAACTAAGGACCACGAGTTTGACGAAGACCTCGACGAAGACGCAACCCTTAAAGCCAACGGCACTGCTGCCGTTGACCCCGAGCTCTTTTCCATTCTCAAAGATTTGAGGAAGAAAATCGCCAAGCAGCATAAGTTGCCCACCTACGTCATATTCCAGGACCCGTCGTTGGAACAGATGGCTACCACCTATCCCATAACGATGGAGGAACTGCAGAATATTACCGGTGTCGGCCCCGGCAAAGCCAAACGCTTCGGTCAGGAATTTCTCGACGTAATCAAAACCCATGTCGAAGAAAACGAGATAGAGCGCNCCGAAGATCTGCGCGTAAGANCCGTTCCTAACAAATCGAAGCAGAAAATCGCTATTATTCAGGGTATTGACCGCAAGATTCCGCTCGATGAAATGGCCAAGTCAAAAGACCTTACCTTTGATGAACTGCTCGACGAGATCGAAGCCATTGTTTATTCAGGGACCAAGCTCAATATCAACTACTATATTGATTCTGAAATCGACCAGGATATTCAAACCGAAATCTACGACTATTTCATCCACGAGAGCGAGAACGGCGATGTTGAACAGGCCATAAAAGAGCTCGGCGATGATTATAGCGAGAACGAAATCCGGTTGGTTCGCATCAAATTCCTCTCTGAATATGGAAACTGATAATTCAAAACCAATAGTCAGGTACTCCGACGTTGAGATATGGCGCAAGGAACTCATAGTTATGCGCCATGTCAATTTTGAACTCAATCCCGGCGACTTCGTCTATTTTATCGGCAAGGTCGGCAGCGGCAAATCCTCNATTCTCAAAACNATTTATGCCGAGGTTCCGATTGCCAACGGCAACGCGCAAGTTTTTGANNTCAANCTNTCGGAACTGAAGGCAAAACGNGTGCACCTGCTGCGCCGCCGCATCGGCATAGTGTTTCAGGATTTTCAATTGCTGACCGACAGGTCTGTGTTTGAAAACCTACGCTTCGTATTGGAAGCTACCGGTTGGAAAAACAAGGCCGAACGCAACAAACGCATCGAAGAAGTGCTTCAACAGGTCGGCATGGCTACCAAGTCATATAAGATGCCACACGAACTTTCAGGCGGCGAGCAGCAGCGCATAGCCATAGCGCGTGCGTTGCTTAACCGCCCCGAACTGATTCTGGCTGACGAGCCTACCGGTAACCTCGATCCCGAAACGGCCGAGCAGATTGTTGAGATGCTTCATTCGATTTCGCGAGACGGAACCGCCGTAATTATGGCTACTCACAATATCGGTTTCACAGAGCGTTATCCGGCAAAGGTTTATCGCTGCGAAGAAAAGGCCCTGAAACTCGTTGAGCAGGACGCCGCCCCTGAAGAACCAACCCCTGAAAATGAAGTAAACGGCGAATGAAGGTATTAAAATTCGGAGGCACCTCGGTAGGCTCTGCCGAGCGCATCAAAGCGGTTGCGGAACTTATTTCTCACAAAGGAAAGAACATAATTGTTCTTTCTGCAATGGCGGGAACTACCAACACGTTGGTTGAAGTTTCCGACTATTTGTATAAAAAGAATATCGATGGTGCTAAAGAAATCATNAACCGCCTTGGNNCAACCTATCAGTGTGTGGTTGAAAGCCTTTTTGAAACCGAAGCAGCCCGCGAGGAAGCCCGCGCAGAATTAAAACAGATATTTCAGTCACTGCGGTCGCTGGCCAAAGATATTTTTACCCTTTTCGAGGAAAAAGAAATTTTGGCGCAGGGCGAACTGATGAGCACCGCGCTGATGAATATTTATCTGCGTGAGCATGGCGTCAACTCCGTTTTGCTGCCGGCTTTGGATTTCATGCGAACCAACAGAACCGGCGAACCCGACGCAAACTATATCCACAAGCATTTGACCGAACTGCTTGAGCGTAATGCCGACGCTGACCTCTACATAACCCAGGGATTCATTTGCCGCAATGCCTACGGCGAAGTCGACAACCTGCAGCGCGGCGGCAGCGACTACACTGCTTCGCTTATAGGCGCGGCAATTGGTGCCGAAGAAATCGAGATCTGGACCGATATAGACGGAATGCACAATAACGACCCTCGCTACGTCGACAACACTCACCCGGTTGCCGAGCTTCATTTCGAGGAAGCCGCCGAGCTGGCATATTTCGGGGCNAAGATTNTGCATCCGACATGCGTTCTGCCCGCCAAGCTTAACAATATTCCCGTCAGGTTGCTCAACACCATGCAACCTGATGCCAAAGGCACGGTTATTTATAACTGCCGGCCCAGTCATGCAATCAAGGCCGTTGCAGCCAAAGACAACATTACCGCTATCAAAATCAAGAGCGGGCGCATGCTGCTTGCCTACGGCTTTTTGCGCCAGGTGTTTGAAATTTTTGAATCCTATCAAACCTCAATTGATATGATTACTACCTCAGAGGTCGGTGTTTCGGTAACTATCGATAATCAGCGCAATCTCCAATATATTGTCGACGACCTCAAGAAGTTCGGCACAGTTACGGTTGAACCGGATATGGCGATAATCTGTGTGGTTGGCGACCTTGAATGGCACAACCGCGGATTTGAAACCAGAGTGCTTGATGCGCTGCGCGAAATTCCCGTGCGCATGATTTCCTACGGCGGCAGTAATTACAATATTTCACTGCTCGTTAAACAGAGCGATAAGGTTGCAGCGCTGAAAGCCCTGCAGTCAACGATTTTTCAGGCATGAATTTCCCGATAAATAAGTTTAGAGATAAAGAGACTCCGTTTTATTTCTATAATCTCGGATTGCTCCGGCAAACGCTCAATCGGGTGCTTACCGCTGCCGGAGAGGCTCATGTTCACTATGCCATAAAAGCCAACAACGACCCGCGGGTATTGCAAACAATCGCAGCTGCAGGCTTGGGCGCTGACTGTGTCAGCGGCGGCGAGATTCAAGCCGCGCTCGATGCCGGCTTCCCGTCTGATAAAATATTTTTTGCCGGGGTAGGGAAGACAGATAAAGAAATCAATCTTGCTCTCGACGCAAATATCGGATGCTTCAATGTTGAATCTATTCCCGAACTGGTAGTTATTAGCCAACTGGCGGCGATGCGAAATCGGGAGGCCCGTATAGCTCTACGCGTTAATCCCAACATTGACGCGCACACCCATGAATACATAACTACCGGTCTGGAAGAAAATAAGTTCGGAATAAATCTTGAACAATTACATGAGGCGTTGGAACTCGCTCAATCCCTGCCGAATATTGAGCTGACAGGGTTGCATTTTCATATTGGTTCGCAAATTCTTAATATGGAAGCGTATGAGCATCTGTGTAAGCGAATCAAAGAAATTGAGGCCGAATTTCCGAATGTCAATTTTAAGATTTTGAATGTCGGCGGGGGCCTCGGCATNGATTATGACCACCCNGACGAAAATCCGATTCCGGACTTCAAGGCCTATTTTGACGTGCTCCGGAGCAATCTGCCCCTCAAATCCGGTCAGGAGCTGCATTGCGAACTGGGTCGCAGCANAGTAGCCCAANGCGGCAGTTTAATAAGCCGTGTCNNTTACGTTAAGGNAGGCNCTAAAAAGAATTTTGTGATTATCGATGCCGGAATGACGGAGCTGATTCGCCCCGCACTCTACGGCGCTTATCATCTGATTCAGAATATTTCTGCGCCGACCGCCGAGCCCGTAAAACTATATGATGTCGTAGGCCCCGTTTGTGAATCAAGCGACGTTTTTGCCACGGATCAGTTGCTTCCCGAAACTCATAGGGGCGATATTATTGCGATTCGTTCGGCCGGTGCCTATGGAGAGACAATGGCATCGCGCTATAATTTAAGAAACTTAAATTCAACCATATATGAAGAGTAATGCAGCTAAATGGATTTATATCCTTATTATTGCGGTAATTCTATTTCCGATCAGCTACTTGTCGGGCTCGGCCGAACCGATTTCGCCTGCGTTCGCATTGTTTTTAGGCCTGATTTTCGCCTTTACTTTCGAGAATCCGTTTCCCAAATTCAATAAGAAGTGTTCAAAGTACCTGCTTCAGGCCTCAGTTGTAGGCTACGGTTTCTCGATGAACCTCCAGGAGTCGTTGAAATCAGGTGCTGAAGGCATGACCTTTACCGTCGTTTCGGTTGTCGGTGTTATGGTGCTTGGTGTGTTGCTTGGCTACTGGCTGCACCTTGAGCGCAAAACNGCCTATCTGATTTCTTCGGGCACTGCTATATGTGGCGGCTCGGCAATTGCCGCCGTTGGTCCGGTCGTNAAGGCTAATGAAAACGAAATGGCAGTTTCNCTGGGCGTTGTATTTATCCTCAATGCCATAGCGCTGTTCATTTTCCCGCCGTTAGGCCATTTAGCNGATATGACTCAAACCCAGTTCGGCACTTGGGCTGCAATTGCTATCCACGACACCTCGTCGGTTGTAGGTGCCGGCGATGCCTACGGTCCTGAAGCCCTTAAAGTGGCAACNCTGATTAAGCTTACACGTGCGCTGTGGATTATTCCCNTGGCNCTTGTAACCATGGTTATTTTCCGCGACAAAACCGCTAAAGTGTCAATACCCTGGTTTATCTTCCTGTTCATTCTNGCAATGATTGCCAATACTTATGCCGGTCTGCCCGCTGCTTTTGGCAACACGATGGCATTCTGGGCTAAAAAAGGCATGGTGCTGACCCTGTTCCTCATTGGCGCATCTCTGTCGCTCAAGAGCATCAAGGCCGTCGGCGCCAAGCCTCTGATTCTTGCAATACTTCTTTGGTTAGCAATCGGCATAAGCAGCTTCTTTGTTGTAATCAACACGATAGACTAATTATTTAATGGGGCGCGTTCCGCTGTCGATTCCGCTCGCGGTGCTTGTTGCCATTATCCTTATAGGCGACTCCTTNGGACTGAGAAGTCCGCAGGAGCCGCCTGCGTTTGGAAATATAACCTGTTGTGCCTATCTCCTTTCGGTTGANGAAGCGAGTAGTCACGGATACTTGGCGGTAGCGGAGATAGACAGCGTTGACAATCGCGCCGTAAGGAGCTTCAAGGCTCGCCTTCAGATTTTGGGGGAATCCCTCGAACCGCTTGCCGGCGAGAGGTTTAAGTTCAAGGCCCGGNTGATGCCGCTCGCTCCAAAACCGCATGTCCCCGACTTTATTGATTTGCAGGCCGACTTGCGGCGGCAGGGCGTAGTTGCGACTGCCGTTATAGCCCCCGACAACATTATATATCATTCCGCCACTCATTCGCTGCGCTATTATTGTGCCGTTGCCCGAAATGCCGCACTGCAACGGTTGATGCGCAGCGGACTGAATGACCAAGCCGTTAATATACTTGCCGCCATTCTTTTAGGGCAGTCGAAAATGCTATCAAATCCCACGCGTGAACTATATTCAGCGGCAGGGCTGTCGCATGTACTCGCTTTGAGCGGAATGCACGTTGCTATTATTGCCATGATTTTTTCAGTGGCACTTTGGCCGTTATACTTCGGTCGCCACATCAGGTTGCGCCTGGCAATTACTATGCTTGCTTTGATTGCATACGCAGCCCTTACGGGGTTTATCCCTTCGGTAACGCGCGCAGTTATCATGGCTGCGGTTTACATGTTTGGCCGTATTATTCAGCGGAAGTCACCGCCGTTAAATTCNCTTTGTCTTGCGGCTATATTGATTCTCATAATAAATCCGTCAGATTTATATTCCGCCGGATTTCAGATGAGTTTCGCAGCGGTTTTGGGAATCATAATTTTCTTTCCGCTAATTGATAGGGTAAACCGCCGTGCGCATCCTTGGTTATATGGTGCGGTTTCATATCCGGCCCTTTCGATTAGTGCCATTATTCTTACAGGAATTGTCAGTGCCTATCATTTCCACTCTTTTCCGGTGTATTTCCTGCCGGCAAATCTGATGATTATTCCGTTGGTGCCGCTTGCTATAGTGTCGGGAGTAATATCCTTGATATTTCAGGTGCCGTTTTTATCCGGATATTTTATTCAAGCCATAGATTGGGTTGCCGAGTTTTGGTCAAACCTGCCCGGCGCAATGGTTACAAATTTGTATCCTACTGCCTGGGAGGTGCTGTTTCTCGTGGCGGCTATTACTTTTTGCGGGCTGGCGCTCACAGCGACGAGTCGTTTCTGGATATATGAATCGCTTATAATTTTGGCCGGAATAATTACCATTATTGCAGTGCGCCCCAAACCTATATACCCCGAGTCAGAGGTATATTATGTTAAATCTCCGCGCTATGAACTGAATATAACGGTAAATAATGGCGAGTGCAAGATATTGACCAACGCCAAGGCTCAGGCCGATCTTGAAGCAATAATTGATTTATACTCTATCGTGTTGCGCGATTTTATGGCAAAACGCGATGTTAACACACTGATTGTCACAAATGGACACGAACAACGACGCCGAATTATTTGACGAAGATAAATATCCGGTTTTCGATTTGTGGGGCGAGGATATTACTTCCGACCACCCAGATGACTTGCTGGCGCGAATCATTACCGACGATGAGGAAGATTACGAAGACGAATTTTTCGACTCCGACGAATTTGAATAGGTCGGTAAATTTTCGTAACTTTGCAAGCAATAAACACAGACACCAATGAACGTTTTAATCACCGGCGCAAACGGACAGCTCGGAACAGCCTTGCAAAAGGTTCTTCCTGAAAGGCTTAAGGCCAGATTGTTTTTTGTTGACCACTCCCGGCTCGACATCACCAACGCGGAGCTGGTTAACCGCTTCATATCTGAAAATGATATTTCGCATATTGTAAATTGTGCCGCATACACCAATGTCGACCAGGCCGAAGAGGACAAGTCGACCTGCTCGGCCGTAAATTCCGAAGGTGTTAAGGTGCTCGCTCTCGCTGCAGATAACTATGGCGCGAAAATCATTCATATTTCAACAGATTATGTGTTCGACGGCCGCTATTATCTGCCCTATAAGGAGAGTGACAAGGTAAACCCCATTTCTCATTATGGAGCATCGAAGCGCGCGGGCGAAACGGCCCTGTTGGCGCTTGCTCCCGAGAGCATAATTATTCGCAGTTCGTGGCTCTATGCCCCCGGACACAAGAATAACTTCGTTTACCGCATACTTCAAAATGCCGCCAAGGGCGGTTCGCTGAAGGTTGTTGCCGACCAGATCGGTTCGCCTACCAATGCTTATAATCTCGCGTCGGCTATTGCAAAGATATTGTCAACCCCGCAGTGGTTCCCCGGAATCTACCACTATTGCGATTCAGGAGTTTGCTCCCGTTATGATTTCGCGAAGGCAATAACTTTGCTGGCCGGTTTAAATACCCCGATCGAGCCAATTTCGACCGATACGAACTTCTTGAACACCACTGCTGCCCAGCGCCCGCATTTCAGTGTTCTCGACACTTCTAAAATACGCCTGACCTACGGCATTACAATCCCTCACTGGTTTGATTCGTTGCGCCAGTGCATATCACAGTTTAGATAAATGGCAACATTAACTGAAGAAATTCAACGCAGACGCACGTTTGCTATCATATCTCACCCTGACGCCGGTAAAACCACCCTTACCGAGAAACTGCTGCTTTTCGGCGGCGCAATCCATATTGCCGGAGCAGTTAAGAGCAACAAGATTAAAAAAACCGCTACCTCCGACTGGATGGAAATTGAAAAGCAGCGCGGAATTTCGGTGGCTACGTCGGTTATGGGTTTCAACTATGGCGACTATAAAATCAATATTCTCGACACCCCCGGTCACCAGGATTTTGCCGAGGATACCTACCGAACCCTCACGGCAGTTGATTCGGTTATCATAGTCGTCGATGTTGCCAAAGGNGTTGAACAGCAAACGCNTCGACTGATGGAAGTTNGCCNCATGCGCNACACTCCGGTNATTATCTTTGTTAACAAGCTCGACCGCGAGGGCCGCGACCCCTTTGAAATTCTCGATGAACTCGAATCGGANCTGAAAATTTCCGTCCGTCCGNTATCNTGGCCTATAAATATCGGCGCCAAGTTCAAGGGCGTTTATAACATTTACGAGCATTCACTCGATTTGTTTACTCCCAACAAGCAGAAGGTTAGCGAGCGAGTGGAAATCGACAACGTTAATGACCCGCGTATCGATCAGGCGGTAGGCGAAGCCGATGCCCGCAAGCTGCGCGACGACCTTGAGCTGATTGAGGGTGTGTATCCGGAATTTAATGTCGACGACTATCGCGCCGGCTTGGTAGCTCCTGTGTTTTTTGGCTCGGCGCTGAACACTTTCGGTGTTAAGGAGTTGCTCGACTGCTTCGTTAAGATTGCTCCTTCGCCCAAACCTATTGAGGCCGAAGAACGCAAAGTTGATCCATCNGAAAATCAGTTCAGCGGCTTCGTGTTCAAGATTCATGCCAACATGGATCCNAACCACCGCTCNTGTATCGCATTCGTTAAGATCTGCTCCGGCAAGTTTGAACGCAATGCACCGTATATCCACATCCGCTCGGGCAAAACCCTTCGCTTTGCTGCTCCAACCGCCTTTATGGCGCAGAAAAAGAGCATTGTCGACGAAGCATATCCGGGTGATATTGTGGGTATTCCCGACACCGGGACATTTAAAATCGGCGATACGCTCACTCAAGGCGAAACCCTTCACTATAAAGGCCTGCCCAGCTTCTCGCCGGAGATGTTCAAATATATCGAGAACACTGACCCCATGAAGAGCAAGCAGCTTGAAAAAGGTATTCAGCAGCTTATGGACGAAGGCGTTGCTCAGATGTTCATCAACCAGTTCAATGGCCGTAAGATTATCGGCACCGTGGGTCAGCTGCAGTTTGAGGTTATTCAGTATCGCTTGCTTCATGAATATGGCGCACAGTGCCGCTGGGAACCGATTTCGCTGTATAAGGCTTGCTGGATTGAAAGCGATAATGCCGAAGCGCTCGCAGCGTTTAAAAAGCGTAAGCATCAATTCATGGCGATTGACCGCGAGGGGCGNGACGTGTTCCTGGCCGACAGCAACTACGTGCTGACNATGGCTCGCCAGGATTTTCCTGAAATNAAGTTCCATTTCTCCAGCGAATTCTAATGAAACGCTTTATTCTCACTCTGGCTGCTGTTGCNGCGTTAGCNGCTAATGCCGAAGTCTACACTTTCGATTTCAATAAACCCACAACGTTGGTGCCGGAGGTTATTGAACCCGGCTTGAAAGAATATATCAATATTGCCCGTCGTACGTTTACTTGCGGCCCCGTAACCGCAACCTTTACCGCTTCGGACTATGGTAATACCCACGTAAGAATCTATCATTCATACGATGCCGGTATTGACCTTCGTCTTTACGACGGCGATGCACTGACCGTGAGTGTTCCCGACAATATGTTGCTGAAATCCATTCAGTTCACTATGTCGCTCAGCGGCGCTGCCTCCGGCTCCAACGATATAAATTTCATTTCCGACAGCGGCGATTTCGTGTGGGAAGATGAGCGCTGGACCCCTGATGCAGACTCTGCAGTGAGCACGGTTGAACTGACCTCGGCTGAGCAGAGCCGCATTTACACGATGAGCGTTGACGTAGAAGAGTCTTCCTCGATTAGCGAAATAACAGAAACCGCCGCGCAGGTGCGTTACTATTCCCTGTCGGGCATTCCGGTAGTCGCTCCTGCTGCTTCCGGGGTCTATATCAAGGTTTCCGGCAATAGGGCAACCACTATATTTGTCAAGTGAAAGATCTGATTTGGCCGGCCATTCTCTTCTTATGTGCTTGCGCGCATAATGAGCCGGAGGTTCCGGACCGTAGTAATGCCATTGACCGCAACAAACCTGACTCAACGGCAACCTCGGCCCCAGCAGATACTATACCTGTCACTAACGAGTATCCCACCGGAGCTGTGGTTCCTGACGTGCTGCGATTTGGCTGCTCGCCGTATACTCCCGGCGTATATAAAATCGATTTTTGGATTGAAAATCCCAACGAATGTGGCATGCTTGGTGCAGCCATATTCTACGGGGCCGATCCGAATAACTTACAGCCGGCTAAAACGGAGTATTATCCGCAAAATAAACATATTATGGCAACTGTGTATGATCTGGCGCCCAAGACTAAATACTATATTTGTTGCCATATCATAATGGCCGATTGGTTTTACCAAACTGAACTCAAGTCATACACCACCTTATAGTTCCCCATTCAACTTGAGGATTCGTTGGTTGGAGGAGCCGCGGAAGGGCAGGGATGTGTCGCGCAGCGATTCTATGAAGGGGCCGTCCACTATGGTGTCAATTTCATCCAGTATCGGTTTAATGGCTGCTATCTGCCGAGCTTCTTCGAGTGTGTAACCGGTGTATAGCCAAACGTTTAATCCGGCAGACTTAATGCGTTTGATTAAGTGAAGCAAAGCCTCGGGGTGAGGGGTCTGCAGCGGGTCGCCACCGGTCAAGGTAACGTTAAATTCATGGGAGATTACGATGTCGGCAAGCTCGTCGACATTGTAAAGTGTACCTGCATTGAAATCCCATGAAGCGGGGTTATGGCATCCCGGGCAGCGATGCGTGCATCCGGCCAGGTAGATTGAAGTGCGAAGTCCCGGGCCGTCGACCGACGTGCCCGGAACTATCTGAAGAACATTGAGTGTCATTTGTGAACTACACGGTCGCGCAATTCGGCGAGTTTGGCGGAGTTCCAACGGTCAGTGGTGCCGACCAGATAGCCGGTTATGCGCTGCAGGCGGTCGATATTCGTGCCGCTACATTTGGGGCAGGTTTCCAGGTCGGCCGACGCATCTTCGTAGCCGCAGTCCATGCAGCGGTTGCGGTTGTGGTTAACCGAGCCGTAGCCGATATTGTATTTATCCATCAGGTCNACAATGTCGCTGATTGCCTGNGGNTTGTGNGTGGCNTCACCGTCGATTTCCACGTAGAATATATGGCCGCCGCGCGTCAGCTCGTGGTATGGAGCCTCGATTTGCGCTTTATGGCGCGGAGAGCAGTGGTAATACACCGGAACGTGGTTGGAGTTGGTGTAGTAGTCGCGGTCGGTAACACCGGGAATAACGCCAAAAGTCTTTCGGTCGATGCGGGTAAAGCGGCCGCTCAAGCCTTCAGCTGGAGTTGCCAGCACTGAGTAGTTGTGGCCATACTTTTCGGAGTATTCATTGGCGCGGGAACGCATGTGGCTGATNATTTTCANACCNAGAGCCTGNCTGTCGGCATCCTCGCCGTGGTGTTTGCCGGTGAGGGCTACCAAGCATTCGGCCAGACCGATAAAGCCGATGCCGAGTGTGCCCTGATTGATAACCGGCTCGATAGTGTCGTTGGGGCCGAGAGCTTCCGAGCCGTTCCAAAGGCGCGACATGAGCAGCGGGAACTGCTTGGCCAAGGCTGTTTTCTGAAATTCAAAGCGGTCGTTGAGCTGACGGGCGGTAATATCCAAAACTTCGTCGAGGCGTTCAAAGAACCGCGCAATGCGTTCCTCTTTATCTTTAATCGCCATAAGCTCAATTGCCANGCGNACNATATTGATTGTCGAGAACGAAAGATTGCCGCGACCAACTGAGGTTTTTTCGCCGTAGCGGTTTTCAAATACGCGGGTGCGACAACCCATAGTGGCCACTTCGTAAAGATAGCGCTTGGGGTCGTTTGCATCCCACTTTTCGTGTTGGTTAAATGTTGCGTCGAGGTTAACGAAGTTGGGGAAGAAGCGTCGGGCTGTAACCTTGCATGCGAGCTGATAAAGGTCGTAGTTCTTATCCTCCGGCAGATAGCTTACGCCGCTTTTCTTTTTCCAGATCTGAATCGGGAAAATTGCCGTTGCGCCGTTGCCTACGCCTTCGTAGGTTGAATTGAGCAGTTCGCGTATAATGCAGCGACCTTCGGCCGAGGTGTCGGTGCCGTAGTTGATAGAGCTGAAAACTACCTGGTTGCCGCCACGCGAGTGAATAGTGTTCATGTTGTGGATAAACGCTTCCATAGCCTGATGAACACGCGCGGCCGTGCGGTTGATGGCGTGTTGCAGCAAGCGCTGCTCTCCTTCCAGACCATCGAGAGGCTTTTTGATGAAATCGTCAATTTCAACATTGTAGAGATGCGAAAGGTCGGAACCGGTTACCTGCTCAAGATTTTTGAGTTCCTCAATAAACGAGCTGCGCACAAATGGT
>WFLX010098414.1_pt1 | contig 12973 bp, 10 predicted proteins | sample 4967041 | NCBI WGS metagenome assembly WFLX01 (sample SAMN12857096, study PRJNA449069) | gut metagenome | isolation source: stool from male and female vole | host: Microtus ochrogaster | place: USA:Florida | collected 2017
TAAAACACCAAATCGGGAAAGAAGGTCTGTCCGCCGGGCATCTGCAACTCCATCTGTCGTCCTACGAAAGAGAAGCCTTTACCCAATTCCAACAGAAATTGAGTTATGTTGGCAACAAGCGTTTCTTCCAAATCCCGCTCATCATATTCTGCCTTCATGGACAAGAAATCAAAGTGATAGGGGTCTTTCAGCATTTCTTTTGCCAACAAATTTTGTGATGAAGGCAATGTACGTTCAAAGTTGGTAACGGCGGCTCCTTGGCTTTGAAAGAGATGGGCTGCAATTTGATTTTCGAGAAAACTGCGGCTCCAACCTTCTTCCGATACCTTGTTTACATAGAATAGAGCTTCGTCAAGAGATTGGCATTTGGAAATAATATGCACATGGTGGAACCAAGGAACTTGTCCAAAGATTTTGGGCATTTCTAATAGGTCAGCAGGTTGCTGGCTTTTCTCTTTTTTAATTTGGCCAGCAGGTTGCTGGCTTTTTGTAATGCGCTCAAAATAGAACGAATACCATTGCTTCATATACTTGACATTGGAGTCAGAGAAACCCGTTATATCGGGAAAAGCCTGACGCATATCGAGGACAAACTGCTTTACCACGCCGGCACCCCAACGTTCTTCCGCAAGCAATGCCACCAAGTCGGGCCCGATGCTGCAATAAAATTCAAGCATGGAGGTATTGACCCGTATGGAGGCTTTTATCTGGCTTTGACAGAAGCGTGCCTTTACCTCCGACAGCCATTCTACATATTTTGAGTCCGACAACATTCCGTCCCGATATACAAATGCAGGTTTACTTTCCATTTTTTTACTCCTTTAGATTTTTCAAAGTTACACAAAAAAAGAGGCGGAGGCGGTGTTTGAGGAGATAAAAAAAAGGTCGGCTGTATAGCCGACCTTTTTTATCGATTCGATTACGGATTAATATCCGAAGATGTCTTTCGGGGTGAGGATGACCAGTTCGCCGATGGATTTGAGATAGTTCATATCCACATCCTTGGGGTTGCCCAGCACCGCCGTGTTGTATTTCTTACCCTTGATGTATTCTTCCTGGAAAGCCTTTACATCGTCCAAGGTAATGTCGAGCGATTTGTTGTAGTAGTATTCCCTCGGGTCGCCCTCAAAGCCCATCTGACGGGCGTAGAGATAGCGGAAGAATACGTTTTCGCGCAGGCAGCGGTCGGCACGGTATTCATCCAATACATTCGTCTTGGCAAGCTCGAAAGTCTGCTGCGACATCGGCATGTCCTGCGTGATTTCGTCCATAGCTTTGAGCGCGTCTTTCATCTTGTCGGTCTGCGTGCCCACAAACGATTGGAAAACGAAATTCTTGTCGGGACGGCTCGGGCTGGCCACNTAAGCGTAGGCGGAATAGGCCAGCGCACGCGCCTCGCGGATTTCCTGGAACACGATACCNCTCATGCCGCCGCCGAAATACGANTTATACATATNGGAGGCCACTTCGATTTCNTTGTCGTAAGGCACGCTCACCATCAGGTTCACCACATTGACCTGNGGAGCCTCGTAGGGAGCGAAGAACACCTTGCCCTNGTTCTCACGATAGGTGAAGTTGTAGGCTTCNGGCATGGGCTGGAANGTTTCGGGCAGGATGTGGTGCGCCACCAGCACCTTGTTCATGGCGCTCAGNCTGCGGGGACCGAAATACATNATCGTGTGCTCGTAGTTGCGCAGATTCTTGAACTTTTCGGTCAAGGCTTCGGGATTCATCTCCATCACCTCCTGGGCCGAAAGTTTGTAGGTGTTGGGGTTGGTGGGGCCGTAGATAGTGTAGGTGAGCAACTGACGCAAGTTGGCTTGCTGTTGCTTCATGCTGTCGTCGAGGCCTTTGATGTAGTCCATCGCCAGGTTGGCATAGCGTTCGGGATCGGCCTTTACCGACGAGAGGATGTGTTCGAACAATTCCACCGACGCTTCGAAATTCTTGTCGATACCCGTCAGATATACATACACGCGCTCGCTGGAAGCCACGGTATGGTAGTCGGCGGCCAGTTTGTAGAGTTCGTTCTGCAATTCCTCGGCAGTGTATTTGTCGGTGCCGAGATAGGGAACGTATTGGAAAGCCAGATCCAGTTCGCGGTCGTTGAACGAGCCCATTTCGTACACATAGTAGAGGCTGAACAAGGGATCGGCGTCGTTCTTCTTGTAGAGCAACTCGAGTTTGTCTTCGAACTTGGTCACGGTGAGGTCTTTGTTGAAGTCTACAAAACGCGGGGTGAGGTCGGCGGGACGGGCGTTGCGCACGTCGGTAAGATAAACGCTGGTGGTGTCGCGGTTAATGGAAAGCGGCGTAATCTGCGGCTTTTCGATGCGTTCGAGGTTGGGCGCACCTTCCAGTTTGTAGATAATGGCGTAGTGGTTCAGATATTTGTTGGCGAAATCCACCACCTGTTGTTTGGTCACCTTGCTCAGTCTTTCCAGGCGCGATACCACGTTGGCCCAGTCGTCGTGCTGGTTGAAGGCGTCCATCATCATCATGGCGCGGTTGGTGTTGTCGCGCAGGTTCTGATATTGTTCCACCTCGAAGTTGGCGAGGGTGGCCTTGAGCATCTCCTCGTCGAATTCGCCCTTCTTCAATTTTTCAATCTGCTCGAGCAGAAGGTCGCGCACTTCTTCCAACGTCTGACCCTGACGGGGCATACCCACCAGTTCCATTACGCCGTAGTCGGCCAGCGACATATAGTAGGCACCGCTGTACATCACTTTCTGCGCTTGGTTGAGGTTGATGTCCATAAGACCGGTCTTGTCGTTGGTCAGCACCGTGGCCACGAGTTCGGCGATAGCCATTTCTTCGTTGCGGGGCGAGGGCAGGGGATAGACCATAGCCAGCATGGCGGGGTTGATGCCCACCACGGTATCGATGATGTTCTCTTCGAGGGGNTNTTCTTCCTCGTAGGNGAATTCGGGCANTTCCTTGGGCTCCATTTTGCCGAAATACTTGTCGNTGATGGCGATGGTCTTGTCGGGATCGAAATCACCCGCCATAATCACGGCCATGTTGTTGGGCACGTAGTATTGGGCAAAGAAATTCTTGATATTGGTGATAGAGGGATTCTTGAGCTGTTCGGGCGTGCCGATGACGGTCTGCGTGCCGTAGGGGTGGTGCGGGAAAAGGTTTTCCAGAATCTTGGCGAACACCTGACGCATATCGCTGGCCTTGCCCATGTTGTATTCTTCGTAGACGGTCTCCAATTCGGTGTGGAACAGACGGATGACGGGGTCTTGGAAACGGTCGGCCTGGATTTTCGCCCAGTTTTCGATCTGGTTGGCGGGAATATTCTCCACATAGGCCGTGATGTCGTTGCTGGTGAAGGCGTTGGTGCCTTGCGAGCCGATAGCGGCCATCAACTTATCGTATTCGTTGGGAATCGCGTATTTGGCGGCCACCTGCGAAACGCTGTCGATTTCGGCATAGATGCGGGTGCGTTCGGCGGGGTCGGTGGTCTGGCGATAGGTTTCGAAAAGTTCCTCGATGCGGTCGAGATATACCTTCTCTTCTTCGTAGTTCACCGAACCGAAAGACGAGGTGCCCTTGAACATCAGGTGTTCGAAATAGTGGGCCAGACCCGTGGTTTCGGCGGGGTCGTTCTTACCGCCCGCGTTCACGGCGATGATAGTCTGGATACGGGGAGCGTCGGGGTTGACCGAGAGGTAGACCTTGAGCCCGTTGTCCAAGGTGTAGATACGGGTCTTCATGGGGTCACCGGGAACGGTTTCGTACTTGTACTTGTTGCACGAAGTGAGCAACAGCAAGGCCGGCAATGCCAGGAAGCAGAGCAGGCGGAAAACGTTTGTTTTCATATTTTAAAAGTTTGATTTATTCCGTTTTATCGGNTTTGTNGCCTCGTTGTTCCGACGGGGCAAACTTGCTAATATACAAAAAATCATCCACAGATTGAGCGTCCTGCACNCGGAAATCTCCGATACGGGTGCGGCGCAAGGCCGAGAGATAGGCTCCGCAACNTAAATAATCGCCGAAATCGCGGGCCAGGGAACGGATATAGGTACCCTTGCCGCAGACTACCCGGAAATCCACCTCGGGCAGCGCGATGCGGGTGAGTTCGAACACTTCGATATGGATGTTCTTGGCCGACAGTTCCAGTTCCCTGTCGGCGCGGGCGAATTGATAGGCTCTTTTGCCGTCTACCTTGACGGCCGAGAACACCGGAGGCACCTGTTGGATATCGCCGGTAAAATGCCGGGCGGCGGCCCGCAGCTGTTCCTCCGAAATACCGTCGTACGCGCCGCCCGGCTCAGGTTCGGTCTCCAAGTCATAACTCTTGGTGCGCGCACCCAGAACCATAGTGCCCGTGTACTCTTTCTCCTTGGCTTGAAATTCCTCGATACGTTTGGTGAACTTTCCCGTGCACACAATCAGCAGACCCGTGGCCAAGGGGTCGAGCGTGCCCGCGTGTCCCGTCTTGACCTTGCGTCCCACTTCGTGCCGCGCCCAATTCCGCAAGCGGCTCACCACATTGAACGACGTCCATGTGAGCGGCTTGTCGACCAAGAAAACCTGTCCGGCTTCGAGGGGGTGGAGGGCTTGTTCGGTCACGATTCTATGCTTTGCTCTTCAATTCGTTCAATTCTTTTTCCACCGCTTTGAGCCGTTCCACGAGCGAATCGAAATTCTTGAAATGGACCGTGGCGCGGATAAAGGTGGAGGGATCGATAGGAGGCGTGCCCAACAGCGTGGCGTTTTCCTTGCGGATAGAACCGGGAGCGCCCGATTGCGCGCCGAGTTTCACGCCGTTGGCGATGATGCTGTGGCCGGCGATGCCCACCTGCCCGCCGAACATACAGTTGTCGCCCACCTTGGTGGAACCGGCGATGCCCACTTGCGAGGCCATCACCGTGTTTTTGCCCACCACCACATTGTGGCCTATCTGAATGAGGTTGTCGAGCTTGGTGCCTTCCTTGATGACCGTCGAGCCCATAGTGGCCTTGTCCACACAGGTGTTGGCGCCGATTTCCACGTTGTCTTCGAGCACCACGTTGCCGATTTGCGGAATCTTTTCGTAGCAGCCGTTATTGGGCGCGAAGCCGAAACCGTCGGCACCTATCACCGCTCCCGCCTGCAAGATGCAGCCTTTGCCGATNTGCGAGAACGAATAGATCTTGACCCCGGGGTAGAGGATGCAGTTTTCCTTGATACGGNCATGNCCGCCCACATAGCATTGCGGGTANATCTTGCAGCCNTCGCCNACTTCGGCNCCCTCGGCGATGACCGCGAATTCGCCCACATACACGTCTTTTCCGATTTTGGCGTCGGGAGCGATGTGAGCCAAGGGCGAGATGCCCGGTTTGGGCGTGGTATATTCGTTATAGAAAGCCAAAAGTTTGGCAAACGANTCGTAGGAGTTGCCCACGCGGATCAGNGCCGCCTTGACAGGNTGTTCGGGAGCGAAATCGTGGTTCACGATGACCGCCGAGGCCTGTGTTTCGTAGATATAGGGCGTATACTTGGGATTGGCGAGAAAAGTGAGACCTCCGGGATGGCCCTCCTCGATTTTGCAGAGTGTGTAGACCTGCGTGTCGGGTTTGCCGCCNTCGAGGGTACCGCCTACAATCCCGGCGATTTGTTCAAGGGTGAAACTGAGCATGATAAAAGAAAGTGTTTGGGATTAGAAGCCGCGGACGGTTTTGTCGACGGGCGTTTCTTTCAAAAAGTCGTTCTTGACCGAGAACAGCAGGTCGCGGTAAACGGCTTTCTTGCCTTTGCCTTTCTGCACCACGGCGCGGTAGCCTTTCTCGCGGTTGCAGTTTTCGTAATACATTTCCACAATCTTGAATCCGGGAGCCAGGGTGTCGATGATATGCCGGATTTTTGTGGGATAGTAGGCTTCGGGAATCTGCGTCTTGTTGCAATAGTAGGAATTGTTGCGGAAAACAATCTGCTTCTTGTCGCCGTTGAGTTCGTAGGCGCCCAATACATATACGTCGTTATCGTCTTCCACCTGCGTCCAGTCCACTTTCGCGTCTTGGGAAATCTGGGCGCGGAAATACTTGGTNCAGGGGTCGGGAACCGTCTCCAGCTTGACCGCCTGGGCGGGTTTCTGGGCAAAACCGAACGAGAATGTGGCCGCGAGGGTCGCAACGGCAAAAAAAACTTTTCTATTCATGGTATGTGTCTTTTTTTTCGTGGTTTTTTGGGTTTTTCGTGGTTTGGGAGTGCGAATATACGGTTTTATTTCCGCAAATCCGTTATTCTTTCGGAGTACTTGTCCCTTCTTTCGGAGTACCTGTCCCTTCTTTCGGGCTCAAGTCCCCTTCTATTTTTTTGCCGTTGCGACGGGTGATGTCTTCACCCACCGCCCGCCGGTATTCCCGGCGGGCGGTCTCCTCGCGGCTCAGCCCCTCCTGGGCATTGAACGTGGAGTCGCTCANTTTCTCTTNCACCAGTCTCTCCTGCCGCTTCAACTGCTTCTTCGAAAGGGCGTCCTGCGGAAATTCCTCGTTCCACCCCCCGCCGAAAGCCATATAGAGGTTTATCAAGGCCAGATACTGGTTGCACAGACTTTGCGTAAGCTGCTGCTGCACACTGAAAAGCTGGCGGCGCGAGTCCAGCACGTCCATATAGTCGAGGCCGCCGTTCATATACTGTTTCACCGCCAGATCCACATATTCCTGCGTGGCGTCCTGCAAATCGAGCAGGAGCGAGCTTGCCTCCGAAGACTTGACATACGACACCATAGCATCGCTGGCTTCCTTGAACACTTCCAGCACCTTGCGCTCGTAGGCGGCCCTTTTTTGCAGATAGGATTCGAGCGAGGCTTTGTAGCGGTGATGTTTCTTTCCGAATGCGAAAATGGCGTTCACCAGATAACCGCCCGCGTAGAAGTAGGGCGAAACGAACAGATCCTTTATCGGGTCGCCTTCGAAACCGCCCTGCCACGAAAGCGACAAAGACGGAAAACGGTCGGCGAACAGGAAGCCCGCCTGCGCCTTGCCCGCTTCCAGTTCGGCCCGCGCCTGCCTTACGTCGGGTCTGCGCAAAAGCAGTTCGGACGGCAGGCCGTTGGGCATCTGGTCGAGAAAATGCTGCGAGATGGTGAGGGCGCCGTTGCGTTCCACTTTCGAGGGAAATTCGCCTGCCAGCAACGAAATCTGATTTTCTTTGAGGGCGATGAGTTTTTCGTATTGCGGAATCTGCACCGTCGACGACTTGTATTCCACCACCGCCTGTCGGTAGGCCGTTTCCTTGAAAAGACCTGTCTTATAGCGCAATTCGGCTTTCTCCATGCTCTCGCGCCACGTCTCCACGGTCTTCTTCACCAACTCCAACTGTCTGTCCAGGGCAATGAGCTCGAAATAGGCGGTCGACACCTCCACAATCAGGCGCATCTGCAAGGTGCGTTGTCCCTCCACCGAGGCCAGGAATTCTTCCTCGGCCTGTCGGGACGCCCAGGTCTCCGCGCCGAAAAGGTTGTATTGCCAGGAGATGCGGCCTTTGAGTTCCGTCACGTTTTCTATGTCCCACGGCTCGTTGCGTCCGTGCTGCCTTTCGTCATGGTTCCCCAGGGTGAGGTCTATCTCGGGCAGATGCTCGCCGAGGGCGCTCCGCATGTTGTAGCGCATCTGGCGGATTTTCGACACGGCGGCGTGCATGTCCCTGTTGTTGGAGAGGGTCTTTTGAATGAGGCCGCGCAGAATGGTGTCGGCATAGAAGTTCCACCACCGCATGTCGGCCGAGGCCAACGAATCGAGTTGCGCTTGATAGGGTGAGATTTTTTCGGGCAACGATACCTCGGGCGCAGGACAGTATTTGTCCATAGAACAGGCTGCCGTCAGGACCGCCAGAAGCACCGCCGCCGAAAAGATTTTAGCGTTCCGCATGGCTTCTGTCTAAAACAACTTCCGAATTTCCGCTCCACGGTTTGAAATCGGGATATTCCCTTCCCGAAACCCGTACTTTCTCTCCCTCGCGCAACCGCGTGCCTTCGTTCAGGAGAATCACGCTCTCGCCCGCTTGCAGGCCTTCGTCCACCACAAAGAAACCGGCAGGATGCAGGCTGAGGATGACGGCGCGTCTANGGCAGATGTTCCCCGCCTCGAGCGTCATCACATAGGTCTGCGAATTTTCCACAAACACCGCCTTTTCCGGTACCAGCAGGGTCTCGCGGCTTTTTTGCAGGGACACCTTTACCAGAGGGGTCTGTCCGGGCACCAGGATACGGTCGGGATTGGGCACTCTCGCCCGCATACGGTAGGCGTGGGTGACGGGGTCGAAGCCCGGGTTGGCGAAGTCGACGCAGCCCGTGTGGGGATAGAGGATGTCGTGTGTGGAAATCAGGAGGACCGAACTGTCGCCGTGGGCGGCGGATTTGGAAAACTCCTCGGTGGACATCTTGAAATCCACCCACATGGTGTCGTTTTTCGACAGGGTGGCCAAGAGCGATTTTCCGTTCGGCCCCACCAAGGTGCCTTCTTCCACGTTCTCAATGGAGAGCAGACCCGGAACGGGGGCCCGCAGAGAGGTATGCGACAAGGCTATCTCGGCTTGCCGCAGGTCGGCTTCGCTCATTTCCACTTCGGCCTGCGCGCTTTCGGCGTTGGCGATGGCGTTGTCCATATCCAGCTGGCTCAAAGCGTTTTGGTCAAACAGATTCTGCATCCGCTCCAAATCGCGTTGCGCCTTGTGTTCCAAGGCTTTGTTCTTGTTGAGCTGTGCCTTGGCCTTGGCCACTTTGGTTTCGTAAATCTTGGGGTCGATGACAAAGAGCAGTTGGTTTTTCTTCACCATCGAACCGTCGGGACAGAGAATCTCGTCCAGATAGCCTTCCACGCGCGCCCGCACCTCCACAAAATCGTGGCTGCGGACATATCCTGCATAGAGTCCGTAGAACTCCGTGTCGTGGGGTTGCAGGGTATAGGTGCAGACTTTGGGGGCTCTGGAACAGGAGGCCGTCAGGAGCAGGAGCGCCGCGAGCGGCCATATTGTCTTTGCTTTCATAGGCACAGGTCTATAGGTTATACCGCCACGTCGCCTTTCAAGACGTCGTGACATTGGTAGTTTTCTATTGTTATATCGTTGTAGTCGAAAGCGAACAGATCCTTTACTTCGGGGTTCAGCACGAGGCGGGGAAGCGGGTAGGGTTCGCGCGCAAGCTGGGTCCGTACCTGTTCCAAGTGGTTGTGATAGATATGGGCGTCGCCGAAAGAGTGCACGAACACGCCGGGTTTGAGGTCGCACACTTGCGCTATCATGCAGGTGAGCAGCGCATAGGAGGCGATGTTGAAAGGCACGCCCAAAAAGCAGTCGGCGCTACGCTGATAGAGGTGGCAGGAGAGTTTCCCTCCGCTCACGTAGAACTGAAAGAAAGCGTGGCAGGGAGGCAGGGCCATGCGGTCTATGTCGGCGGGGTTCCATGCGCTCACCAGCATACGCCGCGAATCGGGATTGTGCCGGATTTGGTGCAGCACGTCCTTGATTTGGTCGATGTGACGGCCGTCGGGACTGAGCCAGTCGCGCCATTGCTTGCCGTAGACGGGGCCGAGGTCGCCGTTCGCGTCGGCCCATTCGTCCCAAATGGTCACCTTGTTTTGGTGGAGATAGTCGATATTGGTGTCGCCTTTCAGCATCCACAGCAGTTCGTAGATAATGGAGCGCAGGTGCAGTTTTTTGGTGGTGACGAGGGGAAAGCCTTTGTCAAGGTCGAAACGCAGTTGATAACCGAAAAGGCTGCGGGTGCCCACACCTGTGCGGTCGTGCTTGTCGGTACCTGTTTCGAGGATGGTTCGCAACAATTCCAGATAGGCTTTCATAGGGTTTATAAAATATTAAAATTCAATTTGTAATCCGTCGTATGCAGGAAACACGTTGTCGGGCAACCGCCTGCGGGTGGTCTCATAGTCCAAGAAGTGTCCCATATGTGTGATATAGGCTCTTTCGGGCTTGATGCGCGATATGAAATCGAGGGCATCCCCCAACGAGAAGTGCGAGGGGTGGGGTTCTTCGCGCAGGGCGTTCACCACTAAGGTTTTGGTGCCTTTCACAATTTCTTCCGATTCGGGCGGGATGTATTTCGCGTCGGTGATATAGGTAAAATCGCCGGTACGGTAGGCGACTACTTTGTTGCAGAAAAAGTGGTGCACTTCAAAGGGCGTGAATGTGAGGCCGTTGATAGAAAAGGGTTCTTTGCCCACCTCCGTGAGTTTGAATTCGGGGGCGCCGGGATAGCGGTGTTCGCCGAAAGCGTAGGGCAGGGTCTGCTGCACGCTCTGCAAGGTCTCGCGGTTGCCGTAGAGGGGAATGATATGCTTCTGGAAGTAGTTGATGGAACGGGCTTCATCCAGGCCGCCCGTGTGGTCGCGGTGTTCGTGGGTAAGCAGGATGGCGTCGAAATCGGTGATGCCGGCCCTCAGCATCTGATAGCGGAAATCGGGGCCTGCGTCGAAGAGGATGTCCGCCTGGGGGGTGTGCAGGAAAGCCGAGGTGCGGAGGCGTTTGTTGCGGGGGTCCGAGGAGGTGCATACGGGGCACGTGCACCCTATGATGGGTACGCCTTGCGAGGTTCCTGTGCCTAAAAAGGTGAGTCGGTTCATGCGGACAAATTTACGATTTTGTGCTTTAATCGAATAATTTGTTATCTTTGCGGTCGATTTATGGGGACGGCTTGAAGGGAGAAGGGGGTTGAGGGGCGCGGTGAGCGCCTTTTTTATTTGTANAATATGATAGACAAGAAAAAAATCAGTGCCCAACTGCAGGCGTTCTTCGAGGAGAGCGGCAGAAGCGATCTCTTTGAGGTGAGCGTGTCGGTTTCGCCGAAAAACGAAATCAAAGTCTATATAGACGGTATGCAGGGCGTGGACATCGACACCTGCGCGCAGGTGAGCCGGCACATCGAGGCCGCCTTCGACCGCGACGCCGAGGATTTCGAACTCACCGTATCTTCGGCGGGTCTCGACCAACCCCTCAAGGTGTTCCGTCAATACATCAAGAACACGGGACGCGAGGTAAAAATCACCACCCGCGACGGGGAAACCCTCAAAGGCATCGTGGAGAGCGCCGACGAACAAGGCGTCACCTTGCGCGAGGAACCCACCAAGAAGAACCCCGAAGCCCGCGTGCACACCTTGCCTTACGACAAAATCAAAGAAACCAAAATTGTAATTTCATTCAAATAAAAGTACCATGGAAAACCTGAATCTGGTAGAAAGTTTTTCCGAATTCAAAGACTTGAAGAACATCGACCGCGAAACCATGATGCGTATCCTGGAAGATGTGTTCCGCGCCATGTTGATCAAGAAATACGGAACCGATACAAACATCGACATCATTGTCAATATCGACAAGGGCGACTTGGAAATCTGGCGCAACCGCGTGATTGTGGAAGACGACAAGGTGCAGGATCCCGTATTGGAAATCCCTTATTCGGAAGCCATCAAGATAGAGCCCGACTTNGAGGTGGGCGAAGAGGTGTCGGAAGCCGTGCATATCACCGATTTCGGACGGCGNGANATNCTTTCTATCCGTCAGAACCTCGTGGGCAAGATTCAGGACTACGAACACAATGTGGTCTACAAGCGCTACAAGGAAAGAATCGGCGAAATCATCACNGGNGAGGTCTATCAGGTATGGAAACGCGAAATCCTGNTGNTGGACGATCAGGGCGTGGAATTGATTTTGCCCAAGAGCGAGCAGATTCCCTCCGATTTCTACCGCAAGGGCGATACGTTGCGCGCGGTGGTGTTGAAGGTGGANGTGAAGAACAACGTGCCCGTCATCGTGCTTTCGCGTACTTCTCCCGTGTTCCTCGAACGTTTGTTCGAACAGGANGTGCCCGAAATCTTCGACGGNCTCATCACAATCAAGCGCATCGAACGCGAGCCGGGCGAAAGGGCCAAGGTTCTGGTGGAATCCTACGACGACCGCATCGACCCCGTAGGTGCCTGNGTNGGTATGAAAGGCGCCCGTATCCACGGCATCGTGCGCGAGTTGCGCAACGAGAACATCGATGTNATCAACTANACCACCAATATNGAGTTGCTTATCACCCGCGCCCTCAGCCCCGCCAAAATCACTTCGATCAAGATTAACGAAGAAGAGAAGACGGCNGANGTATATATGAAGCCCGATCAGGTTTCGTTGGCTATCGGCAAGGGCGGTTACAACATCAAGCTGGCCGGCCGCATTTCGGGCTACGATATCGACGTGTTCCGCGATGCGGAGACTTTGGGCGAGGAAGACGTTGATTTGCAGGAATTCAACGACGAAATCGAGCAGTGGATTATCGACCACCTCAAGAGCATCGGTTGCGATACCGCCCGCGATGTGTTGGCGATCGATCCCGAAGACCTGGCGCGCCGCACCGACCTCGAAGACGAAACGATTGCCGAGGTGCGCGCCATCCTTCAGGCTGAGTTTGAAAATTAGTAAAGAATACGCTTGCAGACGCTTATCTGCAAAAAAAATAGATTTTAATGGCAGAAGAAAACAAGGCGGTCAGACTTTCGAAAGTCGCCAAAGAAGTGAATGTTTCAACAGGAAACATCCGCGAATTTCTGGCTAAAAAAGGATTTGAAATCGATTCCAATCCCAACGTCAAGCTCTCCGAAGAGCAGTATATGTTGGTGTTGAAAGAGTTTCAGTCCGACAAGGCTATTTCGGAAAAGGCGCAGGAACTCAAGTTGGAGTCTGTGCCCAAGAAGAACGCGGCGGCAGCGGCCGAGGCCGAAAAGGCGAAGCCTGCCGAAAAAGCCGTCGTAGTGGACGAACAGGCCGAAGCGACCGAAAACAAGGAACTCTTTATCAAGACCGCCGAAATCGGAGGCACGATAAAGGGCACCAAGACAACCAAGACGGCCAAGACGACCAAGCAGAAAGCCGCCCCCGAAGCGGCCGCTGCCGCCGCGGAGGTTCCCGCCAAGGAAGAACCTGTTGCGGAAGCGAAGCCGGAGAAGGCCGAAAAAGCCGTCAAGGAGGAAAAGGAAGAGAAGGTTGCCCAAGA
>WFLX010197402.1_pt1 | contig 12971 bp, 5 predicted proteins | sample 4967041 | NCBI WGS metagenome assembly WFLX01 (sample SAMN12857096, study PRJNA449069) | gut metagenome | isolation source: stool from male and female vole | host: Microtus ochrogaster | place: USA:Florida | collected 2017
GGATGATATCCGTATTGACGGCAATAAGGTGTCGTTCTCACTGATATTCGACAAACCTACTGACCCCTTTATCCGTAGCGTTGTACGTGCCGCCGAAGCAGCCATCAACACCTATATCTCGCCTGAAGTAGAGGTGAAGGGGAATATCGCGGTGAAATACCGTAAACCTGTGGCGGAGAAACCGGCGACTCCGCTTCCCGGTGTGAAGAACATAATCGGCATATCGTCCGGTAAGGGTGGAGTAGGTAAGAGCACTGTAGCTGCCAACATAGCTATCTCTTTAGCCGCCAAAGGTTATAAGGTGGGTTTGCTTGACGCGGATATTTTCGGTCCGTCGATGCCTAAGATGTTCGGTGTGGAGGATGAAACCCTCTATATGGTGAATAAGGAGGGACGCGATTGGATTGAGCCGGTGGAGAAATATGGGGTGAAAATGCTTTCCATAGGGTTTGTGGTAGACCGAAACAGCCCTGTGCTTTGGCGAGGGAGTATGGCAAGTAATGCCTTGCGTCAGCTTATAAGTGATGCCTGGTGGGGTGAGTTGGATTATTTCCTTATTGATATGCCTCCCGGCACAAGCGACATACACCTTACATTGGTGCAGACTTTGCCTATCACTGGCGTAGTTGTGGTGTCAACCCCCCAGGAAGTGGCGTTGGCAGATGCCCGCAAGGGTATAGCAATGTTCAAGAGCGATAAAATTAANGTGCCTATCTTGGGNCTTGTGGAGAATATGGCTTGGTTTACCCCGGCTCCCCATCCTGAAGAGAAATATTATATCTTTGGCAACGGTGGTGCGGTGAAATTGGCAGAGGAATTAGGTGTGAAACTGTTGGCACAGATTCCGCTTGTGGCTGACATTTGCTCTACCGCTGATTTAGGTGCTCCGACTTCTGTAGCACTCGTAGATGCCGGTAAGGAGGCTGAGAATCCTGAGGCAAAGGCATTCGGTGAACTTGCCGAAGCTGTAGTAAAGGCGTGTGAGGAGCGAAATAGCCAGCTGCCACCTACAACTGTGGTTCAGACACATTAATCACATCAGACACATTAATCACAATAGATGGAATACCAAATTATAATGAGGACGCTTACCGATAAGATACAGTAAGCGGAGATATTCCCGAACATTGCTATCGTAACTATAGCAGTGATTAGAAGGATGATTCCTCCGGATATAGCCGTTACCGTTAAACCGGTGACGGCATATTTTTTATCCCAATGAGCCGTAAAAAGGCGAGATATGGCTATAATAAAAAGTGGAGCATTACTGAACCCTATAAAAGCAAAGGAAAGATTACTAATAGTCTCGTTTTCTCCTATCCACAATAAAGTCACACCTAACAATAGAATTGCTACAGCCAAATACCCAACTTTTACAGGAGGGAAATTTTTTAATGTCACTCCTCCGATAAATAGACCTGCGGCTTGAAAAAGAAGAAAACTTGTAAGGTTGATGGTCAGTAAGAGCGAGATGAGGTTTATACCGGTTAGGACTGCGATTGCCGACATATTTTTACAAAAAGAAGGGGAGCGTAACAGTCCTTTAATGGTTTTGATAAAATTGTGTTCCTCACTTGCTGAGATTGTGCTTGGGGTTGCTGCTAAAACCGACAAAGCAAACATAGAGCTTATGGCAAACCATACAAAGATGATTCTCCAGCCGAACCCAAAAGTTGGAATCATCACTTTGTTTGCACCCTCGAATAAGCATGGCACTATGGTTGCAGCAAGTGGCATTAAGGCTTGCCCGAATGACAATGTGGAGGGTAGGATGACATTAGAAAAGAATGTTGTAATGAAAGAATAAAGAGCAGTTAACATTACCGGAGAAGCTATAGCCATAAAACTACAAGCAATTACCAGGGTGGAATAATTATAATAGCAGTCGCTTGCAAGTATGATTAAAGCCACAATCCATAATATCAGGGATGCCATCAACATATTCTTATATCCGAATCGGTGTATAAGCGAGAGAGCAGGTATAGGCAATAAGAAATAACAAAAGAGATAAGGGAGATAGAATAAAAGGGTTTGAACATATGTAAATGTAAGGTCGGAGGATATATAGCTTACGATAAAACTCGGACTCCATATTATCCCCAGAGAGATAAAACAAAGCCAAATCGGTATCATATGCATATACAAATCTTGCCGGGAAATAGTGGTTGTGGAGGCGTTAGGATTCATATCGTGTGGATAAGTTTAGTTAAGAAATTCAAGTAAGTGATAAGAATCACTTTTTACAAAACTACTGTCAAGATTTCAGTTGAAACACTAAAAATAATGCAAAGACTACGAAAAAAGATGCAAATGGCAAATTTCTTATAGAAATAGTATCATTTTTCATAATTTTAATCTAATTTCGTGTGTCCTACTTGTAGAAAGTCCCCTATTAGACCACGATTTTCATAATACAAGAGACTATTAAAAGAAAATAGATTCTATGGAACGAAACAGACACCATACACTCCCCTCTGCTATCATGACATTCTTCTTGGCTGTTATGATGTCGGGATACTTTACCGGATGTACACACAAAGAGGAGAAAGTATATCGTATAGGCGTGTCGCAGTGTAGTGCGGAAAGTTGGCGGTGGAAGACTAATGATGAAATTATGCGTGAAGCAATGTTTCATGATAATGTAGAGGTAGAGATAAGGAGTGCTGAGGATCGTACCGACAAACAGATTGAAGATATACGCTACTTTATCGATAATGACTTTGACCTTATAATAGCCAATCCTAATCAGGCAGTTCCACTCACTTCTATTATTAAGGAAGCATATGAGAAGGGGATTCCGGTCATCACGTTTGATCGTAGGATAATTGGCGACACTTATACGACACATATAGAGGTTGACAATGAGGAAATAGGGAAGTCGGTAGCGGATTATGCTATGAGGGTGCTCAAGCCTCATCCAATGAAGATTATTGAATTGCAAGGTGATAGTAGTATGTCGCCTACAAAGAAAAGACATGCCGGTTTTGTTGATGAAGTGGCAAAGTATAGCAATGTGCAAATACTTGCCAGTGAATATGCGAATTGGAATCCGGACATAGCAGCTAAAAAGACTGACTCTTTACTTGATATCTATAGGGATGTGGACCTTATCTATGCTCATAGCGACATAATGGCTATCAGTGCAGAGAAAGTGGCGAAGGAGAAGGGATTATCCCACATAAGGTTTTTAGGAATTGACGGAAATGTAGACGTGGGAATTAAAGCCGTTGCAGATAGTATACTCGATGCAACATTTCTCTATCCTACGTATGGTTATAAGCTTCTTAAAACTGCCTTGGCTATACTCGAGGGTAAGGATAGTCTTGACGGAGCAAGAATCATGGGAGACATAACTGTGCCTCCTTTGTCGCCTGTTGACCTTTCAAACGCTGACATACTGCTTCAGCAAGATGCTGTGGTGAAAGAAGATACGGCTAAAATTGAGGCACTTAAGGCACAACTTGATGACTATTGGATTGAACATTCCGCCCAATCCACTTTAATGTATGCCGCTTTTGCTATTGCGGGTCTTATGCTCATAGTGGCCTTTCTTTTGGGACGTACGTATTGGCAACATAAGCGTCACCAGAAAATGCTGGCTGAACAATGCAGGTTAATAGAGCAAGAACGCGATAAGCAACGAGACCTTTATCAACAACTTCAAGAGGCCACACAGTCGAAACTGGCATTTTTCACCAATGTGTCGCACGATTTGCGAACACCTCTCACTCTGATAGCAGAGCCGGTGACGCAGCTCATTGAGCACGAAGACCTTCCGAAAGAACGTCGTGCGTCGTGGCTCCGCATAGCCAATAAAAATATTAAGATATTACGCCGACTGATTGATCAGATTCTTGATTTTCGTAAGTATGAGAACGGTATGTTGACTGTCCATCTTACGGAAGTGAAGTTTTATCAAGTCTTAAAAGACTGGATAGGCTCTTTCGATTCTGTATTGAGGAAACGCGATATTAAACTATGTCTTCAACTTTCTGAAAACAATGATTTTACAATGGCGATTGATACGGAAAAGATGGAAAGAGTTGTGTTTAACTTAATGTCAAATGCAATAAAGTACACACCGGACAATGGACGTATAAGCGTGATATGCCATAATACAGATAAGGAGCTTACTCTGACAGTGATCGACACCGGAGAAGGAATAGCACGTGCAGAGCTGAAGATGATTTTCGAGAGGTTCTATCAAGTAGACCGTGAGCGACCCAATGGAAGTGGTATAGGTTTAGCATTAGTGAAATCGTTTGTTGAATTACACGGTGGTGCAATAGAGGTAAAGAGTGAGAAGGGTAAAGGAGCTGAGTTTACGGTGAGGTTGCCCATAATTCATTTGGATAATGCTTTGATAAAGGATAAGGTCAACCTGATAACTGCCGACACAATAAACGATGAGTTGGAAGATGTGGAGGCATTACCTTCAGTGTGTAATGACGACAAGCCTCTTATGCTTGTGATAGATGATAATAGGGATATTCAGAAGCTGATAAGTGATTTGTTTATGGATGAATATAATGTGCTTACCGCTTCTAATGGAATGAAGGGGCTAAGGTTAGCAACGAAATATACTCCTGCTATAATTATCTGTGATGTCATGATGCCTGAAATGGATGGTTTGGAATGTTGTAGAATTTTGAAGAGCGAGATTTCAACTTCCCATATACCCATACTTATGCTCACGGCATGCGCTTTAGATGAGCAACGGTTGGAAGGCTATGAAAGTGGAGCCGACGGGTATTTGGCAAAACCTTTCAAAGGCAATATCCTTAAAGCCCGGTGCAGAAACTTGATTGACAACCGTAAGCGGATAAAGGATTTGTATGCCGGTCAGGATGTACTGCGTAAAAGTGGTAAGAGTGAAAACACTGTTGTGTCAACTCCTAAGCCAACCGGAGGCAAGGATGTGGAGAGTGATTTTTACAGCAGATTTATCGAATTCATAAAAGCCAATATGAGTAATTCAGATCTCAGTGTGGAAGATATAGCCGATAAGATGAGCTTGAGTAAATCGCAACTGGGAAGAAAGATAAAATCACTTACCAATTATACGCCTGTAGAAATCATACGAAATCTTAGGGTGAAGGAAGCTCGAAGACTTTTAACCACTACTGAGAAGTCGATTAGTGAAATAGCTTATGAAGTCGGTTTTAGTCTACCTGCTTATTTCTCCAAATGTTTTAAGGATGCTTATGGTGAAACCCCCTCTGAGCTGAGGTCTCGTCTTTCTCGTGATAAGCGATAAAATAAACATTTATCTTAGTTTATAGTGGAAAATTTAGCGTTCAAGTCAAAAAATACTGCAAACTCTACGAAAAAAGTGCTAATGCACGAAAAATAATATCGCTGTCCATAAACTTGATACCACGTCGGTTAGAAAGGTTATTAACTTTGCGCCATAAACATTTACTTAATTTCAAACTGACATGAAAAAACTAATCTTCAGTGTGATGTTGGCTGTAGTGGCCGTTCTCACGGCAAGAGCCCAGGACATCACTGTGCATGGGACTGTTATTTCAGCCACTGACGGGGATCCGTTAATAGGAGCAAGCGTTGTGTGTGGCATAGAAGGTCCTAACGGGGTTGCAACTGACCTTGATGGTAAATTTGTGCTGACTGTTCCGGAAGGAGCACAGTTAATTGTTTCGTACATCGGCTATCAGACAAAAACCGTTATGGCGGAGCCGGAAATGACGATTGCCTTGGAGGAAGACTCTCAGCTTCTCGATGATGTGGTTGTGGTGGGTTACGCGACACAGCGTAAAGTGGATGTGACGGGCGCCATTACCTCTGTGGATGTGAAAGAAATTGCAAAGCAGAATGAGAATAACCCGATAAAAGCCCTTCAGGGTCGTGTGCCGGGTATGAATATCTCTGCAGAGGGTAATCCCAGCGGATCAGCTACGGTACGTATCCGTGGTATCGGTACTTTGAACAACAATGACCCTCTCTACATCATTGACGGTGTGCCGACGAAATCGGGTATGCACGAACTTAATCCCAACGACATTGAATCAATTCAAGTGCTTAAGGATGCCGCTTCAGCATCTATCTATGGGTCGCGTGCTGCAAATGGTGTGATTATTATCACAACTAAGAAAGGAAATGATTTGAAAATAACCCTTGATGCTTCAATTGCTGCTCAATTCTATTCTCACCGAATGAAGGTGTTGAATGCAGAAGGTTATGGGCGTGCTATGTGGCAGGCATTTGTNAACGGTGGNGAGGATCCCAATACCAATGGTCTCGGCTATAAGTATAAATGGGGATATGATTCAAATGGCTATCCGGTGCTTCATTCAATATCAATGGAAAAATATCTTGATGCTGCTGGCACAACTCCTGCCGCCGATACTGATTGGTTTGATGAGACAACCCGTACCGGTTTGGTTCAGAACTACAATATGAGCATAAGCGGCAGCACGGAGAAGTTGAGTGCGTTCTTCTCTTTGGGTTACTACAAGAATATAGGCATAATAAAATATACCGATTTCGAAAGATTTTCAGCGAGAACCAACACCGAGTTCAAACCTTATGGTAAGCTGTTGACAGTAGGAGAACATTTCACATTAAACAGGACTGATGAGGTGCAACAACCCGGTGGCTTTCTGCAAAATGTGCTCCAGTTTAATCCGTCACTTCCGGTTTATACTACAGATGGTGAATTCGCGGGNCCGGTCGGTGGTTATCCCGACAGAGAGAACCCTCTTGCACGTCTTTCCCGCAATAAAGACAATCGTTATATCTACTGGCGTTTGTTTGGAGACGCTTATATTAACCTGAATCCATTTNAAGGATTTAACTTACGCACAACTTTCGGTTTGGATTATTCGCAGAAGCAACAACGATTCTTTACTTATCCTATCACTGAAGGTAATGTTGCCAACTCCACCAATGCCGTAGAAGCAAAGCAGGAACATTGGACACGATGGATGTGGAACGCTGTTGCCAATTATAATCTTGACTTTGGCAAAAACCATTTCGATGCCCTTGCCGGTATAGAGCTTATACGTGAAACCGCCAATTGGTTTTCCGGGTATAAGATGGATTTCTCTGTATTGAATCCTGATTACATGTGGCCTGATGCAGGTGTAGGTCAGGCACAAGCTTATGGCTCGGGCGACGGTTTCTCTTTGGTATCTTTCTTTGCTAAAGCTAACTATTCTTATGATAGCCGTTATCTCTTGGGTGTGACCGTACGTCACGATGGTTCTTCACGATTTGGTGCAAACAACCGCTATGCCACTTTCCCATCGGTATCTCTGGGATGGCGTATAAATAATGAGTCATTTCTTCAAGATGCATCTTGGCTCACCGACCTTAAGTTGCGTTTATCGTGGGGTGAGACAGGTAATCAGGAAATCAGCAACCTCGCCAGATATTTCGTATATGTCCCCAATTATGGTGTCAACGATTCCGGCGGTCAGAGTTATGGTACTTCGTATGATATAGCAGGCACTAATGGTGGCTCAATCCTTCAATCAGGCTTCAAGCGTAACCAGATAGGCAATCCGGATATTAAATGGGAAACTACTACCCAATACAATATTGGTATTGACTGGTCGATGTTTGCTTCTCGCTTTTATGGCTCATTGGATGCCTATTATAAGAAGACCAGTGATATATTGGTTAATATGCAGGGTATTTCAGCTATGGGTGAGGGTGCATGGCAATGGATAAATGCCGGAGAAATGAACAATAAGGGTATAGAACTTAATTTAGGATACCGCAACGATACTTCTTATGGTCTGCACTATGAAATAAGTGGCAATATATCAGCTTATCGTAATAAGATTACAGCTATTCCCACTACAGTGGCTGCTAACGGTACTTTCGGTGGTAACGGTGTGTACAGTGTGATAGGTCATACTTTCGGAGCACAGGCAGGTTATGTGGCTGACGGTCTTTTCCAGAGCCAGGATGAGGTAGACAATCACGCAATCCAAGAGGGGGCTGCTCCGGGTCGAATCAGATGGAGAGACCTTGACCATAATGGAGTGATAGATGAAAGAGATCAGAAATGGATTTACAATCCTACTCCGGATTTTACATATGGTTTGAATGTTTATCTTCAATATAAAGATTTCGATTTCTCTATGTTCTGGCAGGGTGCCCAGGGACAAGACGTTATTTCCGACCTTAAAAAAGAGACCGACCTTTGGAGCGGACTTAATATAGGTTTCCTCAATAAGGGTGAACGTCTGCTCGATGCGTGGACACCTCAGCACACTAATACTTCAGTGCCCGCGATAATACGCTCAGACCCGAATAATGAAAAGAGAGTATCGACATTCTATGTGGAAAACGGATCGTATCTAAAGCTCAGGAATATTCAGATTGGGTATGTGCTACCATCTAAAATATCTGAAAAACTGAAGATGCAGAAGCTGCGTTTCTATATNAGTGCCCAGAATCTTCTGACAGTTAAGAGTAAAAACTTCACGGGAGTGGATCCGGAGAATCCTAACTATGGCTATCCGATCCCTACCAACGTGACATTCGGCTTCAATGTTACATTCTAAACTAACAATGACAACAATGAAAAAACTAATATATATTGCAGCTGCTATGCTGCTGGCTAACCTGACTGCCTGCAATGATTTTCTTGATGGGCAGAAGCCTCAAGGCACTCTTGACGATACTCAGGTGCTCAATCCGAAGTATGTGGACAATCTTGTAATATCTGCGTATGCCGGCTTGATTTCAATAGAAGATATCAATTCCTCTTTTTCTATGTGGAATTATGATGTGCGGTCGGATGATGCCTATAAAGGTGGCAACGGTACAGAAGATGGAGATGTGTTTAATGCTCTTGAGATTTCTCAGGGTATCAGAACCACCGATTGGAACATCTCAAGTATGTGGGATAGGTTATACCAATTGATTTCCAGAGCAAATGCTGCCCTTTCAGTGCTTGAGGATATGGATTCATCAACTTTCCCCTTACATGACCAACGTGTTGCGGAGATGAGATTTATCCGTGCTTATGGACATTTCCTGCTGAAACGTCTGTATAAGAATATTCCTTTTGCTATAGATGCGAAAATGTCTCCGGAAGAATATAACAACTTGGAGAATACTTTGTATACTAATGATGAGGGGTGGCAACTTATCATTGATGACTTCAAGTATGCTTTTGATGTTCTGCCGGCTATTCAGGATGAAGTGGGACGTCCAAACCGTGCTGCCGCAGCTGCCTTCCTTGCCAAGACGTACAGCTATAAGGCCTANCGTCAAGACGATTCAAAGTCTAATCAAGTTACTGAAATCAATCAAGACGACCTCCGCAACGTGGTAAAATATAGTGATCCCACAATAATGGCAGCTTCTGCGTGTGCCCTCGACCCTGATTTTCACAACAACTTCCGTCCGGAGCCGATTTTTGAGAATGGCCCTGAATCAATCTGGGCTATGCAGTATTCCTTTAATGACGGCACTAATCACGGTAACTGTAACTGGTCATACGGTTTGATAGTGCCAAATATTCCGGGTGTCACAGATGGTGGATGCGATTTCTACAAACCTTCCCAGAATTTGGTGAACGCTTTCAAGACTGATGAAAACGGTTTGCCTTATACCGATACCTATAACAACAAAGACTATGATATGCACTCAGATTCTGCCGACCCGCGTCTGTTTTTGACCATAGGTATGCCGGGTACGCCATATATGTTTAACAAAAACTTTATAATGGACAAGTCGGCAACGTGGAGCCGTAGTAACGGTCTTTATGGCTACTATGTCACGTTGAAACAGAACGTAGATCCCGAAAGTGAGTTCCTTGTAAAAGGTGGTGGCTGGTGGGGCTCACCGATGAATCGCATTGCGCTTAGATATGCAGATATTCTTCTTTTACGCGCCGAGGCTCTTGTGCAGCTCAATCAGAATGTTTCGGAGGCTATTGAGATAGTCAACACCCTGCGTATGCGTGCAAGGCAGAGTGTAGGAATGATTTCAGATTATCCGCAACTATATGGAGTGAGAATAAATATTGCTTCATATTCCGGCAGTTATGGTCAAGCCGAGGCCTTGAAGATAGTTAAGTTTGAACGTCGTTTGGAATTGGCGATGGAATGTGAGAGATTCTTTGACCTTGTACGTTGGGGCGAAGCGGACCAGGTGCTCAACAAATATTATGCTGATGAGGCTGATAATTGTTCGATCTATGCTACTGCTAACTTCACACCCAATAAGAACGAGTATCTTCCGATACCTTTCTCACAGTTGAGTGCATCTAACGGTCACTATAAACAAAATATTGGTAACTGGTAAAACCTTAATAAAATGAAATCTATAACTAATATCTTTTATGTTTTCCTGCTGGTAGCAATGACATTTGCCTTCCAGTCTTGCGACAATAATAACACAAGCGATATGCAGCTTGATGGTGATACGCGTATTGAGTCAATCAAGATAAACGGTTTCTCAGGAGTAATCGACCAGAAGGCAAAAGTGGTCAGTGTGAATGTGTCTACAGATATAGATCTTGAGAATCTTTGCATAGATGAAATCACACTGAGCCAGGGTGCCACTTGTGATTATCCTGTAGGAACAAAGTTTGATGGCACTATACCGCGCTCAATAAAGGTAGTTAACGGTAATGTATTCTCTGCCTATACTGTAAGTGTCAAGCATGACAATGTGGAGTTCTTGACCTTTATGTTGGATGGAAAATATTCCGGCACTATTGATAACTTAGCTCGCACTATTCAATGCTTTGTGCCGATGGAAGCCAATATTAGGGAAATGCAGGCTGTATTTACAGTCAACGAGGGTACAACTGTAACGCCTGAGTCCGGGTCGCTGATAGATTTTACACAACCCGTAAAATTTACCGCTACTCTCCGTACAGCTGTAGTGGAATATACGGTGACTGTAGTGCAGGATGATATGTCGCAGATGCCAAAAGCCTTCATAGGTAACTCTTACGAAATTGAGGGGCTTGGCGATGAAGCTAAGGCCGCTTGTCAATGGATGCTTGAAAATGTTCCCAACACTCGCTATGTCTCTATTCAGGATATAATTGATGGCCGTGTCAAGTTGGAGGATTACAAAATGGTATGGTGTCACTTCGACTGGACAGACTGGCCCGGACAACTTTGGGATTCACGAGATCAGTTTAACACCTATTGGCTGAAAGGCGGTTCTATCCTTGCTTCACGTGATGGCGCTCGTTATATCAATGATGTATGGCGTATAGCCCGAGATCAGCAAAGTCCTAATAATATGTTTGGCGGCGATGCCTATGAAACCCTTGCTGATGACCTTGGTTTTACCATAAACGGCCACGAATCCCATCCTTTGTATAAAGATATTGAGACAGATGGTGGTAGTCGGATCCTACTACTCTCCAAAGGATGTTCCAACACAAACAGAACGTTACAGTGGAACATAGATTGGGATCCCTATAAGTCAATGGAAGGTTGGGAAGAACGTTCGGGTGCAAAGGCTCTTGCCTCAGGTGATCATTACGATATAAACCATGTAACCATTGCTGAGTTTGAGCCTTATGAGGCACTGAAAGGGTATACGTCAGGTCGTGTTATCACAATAGGTACTCCCTCTTATGAGTGGTATGACAAAAATGGCGTTGATAATCTCTATCGTGCAAATATGATTAAGCTCACTAAAAATGCTATTAACTATCTTTGCCAATAAAAATTTGAAAAAATGAAATACAATATATTATTCTCACTTCCGCTTATTGCAGGCCTTATGCTCTCCGTAGCGAGCTGTAAGAGCGACGAGCCGGTCTTGACAGATAAGGATCTTGCCAATAGTCAGGTGTATCTTGACACTGACGAAGGTATGAGCCAGAAAATCTACTATAAACCCTATGTGGGATATGTGGGAGACCCTATGCCATTCTATGATCCGGTGAGCAATGATTTCAAAGTGATGTATCTCCAAGATTATCGTCCGAATCCAATCACTTACCATCCTATTTGGTGTGTCGCCACTTCGGATGCGGCATCGTATGAGTCGCTTGGCGAACTTATACCATGTGGAAGTGCAACAGAACTTGATGGTGCTATAGGCACAGGTTCTACTATCTACAATGATGGAACATATTATACGTTCTATACGGCACACTCTGTGAATCCTNCAATCACCGGGGGTATTNCTGAAGGTGTAATGCTTGCCACTTCCAAGGATTTTAAGACTTGGATTAAAAACCGGGAANTACTTATTACCGGGGAAGATACTTATAGCAAGNGTGATTTCCGCGATCCGTTTGTGTATAANGGAGANGANGGCNAGTTTCATATGCTTNTNTCNACACGNTTGAACGGTAANGGTGTNNTGGCNGAATANACTTCAANNNATCTCCTNGNNTGGNANTCNGNNGGNGTGTTNATGACAATGATGTGGGANAGATTCTATGAATGTCCTGACCTTTTCAAAATGGGCGACTGGTGGTATCTAATCTACTCGGAGCAGCATGATGCAGTTCGCCGTGTGCAGTATTTCAAAGGNCGTACCCTTGANGAACTNAAGAGNTGCACNGCTAANGATGCCGGTCTATGGCCGGATTCCAAGGAGGGATTTCTTGACTCACGTGGTTTCTATGCAGGTAAAAGTGCTACAAATGGCACCGACAGATACATCTGGGGATGGTGTCCTACCAGAGCTGGAANCGGTAATCTCGGCAATGCTGACTGGGCGGGTAATTTAGTTGCCCATAAATTGATTCAACACGCCGACGGTACATTGAGTATGGGTGAGGTCCCGGCAATTGCCGCTCTACTTGCGGAGTCTAAATCGGAAGCAGACTTTACGTTGTCTGAGAACCAATACAAGCTCTTCTCTCGTTTAGGAACGGAAAACCGTATATCTTTCGTTGTCAAAACTTCTTCGCCGTGGGATAAATTTGGTGTCTCATTTGCTCGTGGTAATGATTCCGAAAAATTCTACTCCATTGTGATGAATCCTGAAAATGAAAGCGTAAGGAAAATAAA
>WFLX010310753.1_pt1 | contig 12964 bp, 7 predicted proteins | sample 4967041 | NCBI WGS metagenome assembly WFLX01 (sample SAMN12857096, study PRJNA449069) | gut metagenome | isolation source: stool from male and female vole | host: Microtus ochrogaster | place: USA:Florida | collected 2017
GCTGCCTGTTGCCTGTCGGTGCACAGGTGCGCGATGTTCCCGATGGCTCTGCTGCCGGGCGGGATTATATCGATCCGGCGGGGCAGCCCCTCTACGACCAAGACGGTAATCCGCTCAATCCTGAAGCGGGAACCTACCGCGATGGTGCCGGTAACCGCACCACATGGGGGCGCGACACCACACGCACTAAGAACAAGAAGAAGGTGCCTGTGGGAATGTTTCAGTGGGTGCTCGAACCGCGGCTCGGCACCGTCATACCCGCCGAGAATAATGACACCGTCGTACACAACTACCAGCTCTTCCACGCCACCGACGGCTATACCGCCGACTACAACTATCTCGGCAACCTTGCATCGCCCCGCCTCTGCCGCGTCTATTTCAACCGCGAACGCTCCGATGACTTTCTCTTCTTGCAGACGCTGAGCTTCTTCCGCGGTTCGTTAAGCGACTTCCGCTTCACCAACACCAAGAGCCCTATCACGAATCTTGCTTACCACACCTGCGGCAACGACCAAACGGGCGAAGACCGCATCCGCGCCAATTTCGCTACGAACATCAACAAGCAGGCAGGTCTCGGCTTTAGAATAGACTACAGCTACGGCAGAGGTTACTACTTCTCGCAGCCCATCAGCATGTTCGGCAGTACTTTCTATGGCTATTATCGCGGAGAGCAATACAGTGTTCACGCCTACGCAGGCGTCAACCACATGAAGCAGAGTGAGAACGGTGGCATAGAAGATGACCGCTACATAGAGGACCCTTTCAGCCTACAGGGCAATTACACTTCCGAGAATATCCCCACCATGCTCAGCCAGACTTGGAACCGCAACCATGAGCAGCATTTCTACCTCGCACAGCGCTACAACATCGGTTTCACACGCGAGCTGGAGGTGCCGGACTCGCTCAAACCCAAGCCCCCTTCTGCCTCCTCGCTGCTTCTCGACTTGCCTGACAGCATCCAGACTGCCCTCAATACGGACTCAGTGGCGCGTAAGATGGCTGTCGATTCGCTGATGCAGGTCTGGAAAGACGAGCAAGTGAAACCCACGGAATTTGTTCCTGTCATCAGCCTGATTCACACTCTTGACGTGAGCAACCTTTTGCACGAGTATCTTGCACGCAACACCACCGACAACTACTACACCAATCACTACTACGGCAACTGGAACAACATACAGGACAAGACCAATGCTCTCTCCGTCCGCAACACTTTTGGCATAGCCCTTCGCGAGGGTTTCAATAAATGGGCGCAGATGGGCATCACCCTTTTCGGCACACACAAACTACGTTCCTACCGGCTCATGGGCTTGGCAGATCCCCGCATGCACTATACGGAAAACGACCTTTCCGTCGGNGGAGAGTTGTCCCGCACNCAGGGTAAGGTGCTGCACTACAACGCTGCCACCGAACTGTGGCTTGTCGGACCGCATGTGGGCGACATCAATGTCGATGGGCAGACGGACTTGGAATTCCGTCTTGGCAGACGCGACAGCCTGCTTCTCAACGCCCACGCCAATTTCTTGCACGCCAAACCTTCCTTCTTCTATCGCCATTACCATTCACAGAGTGCGTGGTGGGATAATGAGGACCTCAGTCGCGAAGTGCGTTTCCGGGTAGACGGAACATTGCGTCTCAAAAAGATGGGCACTTGGCTGAAGGTGGGCTTTGAGAACGTGTCGAACTACACTTACTTTGCCATGCAGAAGACGCTTCACAACGGAGCAGAGGCAGGCAGCGTACTCCCAACCGACTATAGTCATGCCGTGGCTGTAAAGCAGGCAGGNAGCGTTCANGTCTTCGGTGCCACTCTCGGACAGGACCTGAAGTGGGGNGTGTTCCATTGGGACAACACCCTGTCCTACCAGACCAGCACGGATCAGGACGTCATGCCGCTACCCACGTTCAATGCCTTCTCCAACCTNTATCTGCTCTTTCGCATAGCCAAAGTGCTGAGAGTGCAGATGGGAGGCGACCTGCGCTTCTTTACTTCCTACTATGCTCCCGATTATAGTCCGGCCATACAGCAGTTTGCTGTGCAGGATGTGGCGAACCCGCGCACGAAGATTGGCAATTATCCCATCATCGGAGCATACGTCAATATGCACCTCAAACACTGCCGAATCGTGGTGGCAGCGCGTCATGTTAATGCCGGTTCCGGTCACTCCTTCCTTGTACCGCACTATCCAATCAACCCCATGACCATTAACATCGGCATCAGTTGGAACTTCGTCAATTAAACGGTAAGAGTTTCTGGAAGTGAAGAAAAACGAAAGGACGGCGGCAAGTTATGACGGGCTTTCTGCCCTGCTGATTGCGGATACCGCCTGCTGAATACTGAAATGAAAGATACAATGGCAAAGGCATCCATTTACAAAGAAATCCGATGGGGCTTCATTGGCTGTGGCGAAGTCACCGAAAAGAAAAGCGGCCCAGCATTCAACATCGTGCCGGGTTCGTGCATTCAGGCTGTGATGAGCCGCAGCAAGGACAAAGCACGTTCCTACGCCGAACGTCACAANATACCGCGTTGGTACACCGACGCCCAACANCTCATCAGCGACCCCGATGTCNANGCCGTGTATATCGCTACGCCTCCTTCCTCTCATGCCACATACGCCATCATGGCAATNAAGNCCGGCAAGCCCGTTTATGTGGAAAAACCACTGGCAAGCAGCTATATCGACTGCCAGCGCATTAACCGCATCAGCGAACAGACACATGTGCCATGCTTTGTGGCATACTACAGGCGCTACCTGCCGTANTTCCGTAAGGTGAAGGAGATGGTGGAGCAAGGTAAAATAGGCAAGGTGACTGCTGTGCAAATCCGATTTGCTTGTCCTCCGCGCGACCTTGACTACAACAGCACGGCATTGCCCTGGCGCGTGCAACGCGACATAGCGGGNGGAGGCTATTTCTATGACCTGGCTCCGCACCAGATAGACCTCTTGCAAGACCTCTTCGGCCCCATCGTCAGGGCAAAAGGATTCAGTGCTAATTGTGGCGGNCTGTATGAGACGGAGGACACGGTGAGNGCGGCATTCCAGTTCTCGAGTGGGCTGCCCGGCTGCGGATCGTGGTGCTTTGTCAGTCATGAGAGCGCACGTACCGACCGTATAGAGTTGATAGGCGAGCGCGGCCANATATGCTTCTCTGTGTTTACCTANGAGCCCATTGCTCTGCATACAGAGCGAGGACGCGAGGAGATACATGTCGAGAATCCGGAATATGTTCAGCTACCNCTCATCCGAAGTGTGGTGGAGCACTTGCAGCAGAGTGGTGTCTGCACCGTGGATAATATAAGCGCTACCAGTGTCAACTGGGTGATGGACCGCATTCTAGGCAAGATATAGACGGGAGGGGCATGCGTCCTTCTCCTGCTTCTCCGCTACGCAGACTGTTAGCCCTCAGTGTTTTCCTCAGTATGACGGGGTGGGGTGGAAGGCAGTTTCATGAGCATGATGCCAATGAGAATCCAGACGACTTCGCGCACTCGGAAGATGATGCTCACAAACATGGTGATGGCGTTCGACAGACCGAGCGCTGTGCCGGAGAGAACAAAACCACCTTCCTGTACGCCTAGTTGCAACGGTAGGAACCCCATGAGATTGGCGAAGAGCGAAGTGAAGGCCATGATGAGGATGCTGTGCAAGAAGGTCAGTGTGATGCCGTCAATGCCGCCTCCGCAGTCCTGACCGAAAAGTAGCAGAATGAACATCACCTCTGCGCTCTGCACGATGCGCGACAGATATTCCAAGGTCAGCGCCATGTAGAAATGCTTGCGGCTCTGCCGGTGCAACGCGGCTATCTGTGCGTCCACCTTGTGCAACGACTCGGAGTGAGCACTCAGGAAGCGCCGGCTCCACCCCTTCAGGAAGGGTATGTGCCCGATGTCGCGTACCATTTTCATCACGAAACCGTTGCGATACCCTTTGGAGAAGATGTAGAAGGCAGCTATGCAGAAAACGGAAACAACGGCAAGGATGATGCCGGTGATGAGGTCGAGCGGCAAATCGCCAATGGCGGCGAGTGCCAGATAGAGGAATGCGCTGGTGAACCAGAACCAGAAGTGGGCGAAGATGTGCATCATGGCGTAGAGAATGACCGAACTGGCGGCGTGCTCTTTGTCGATGTTCTTGCTCAGTTCCATGATGCGGTAGGGTTCACCTCCCAGACCGCCGACCGGCGTGGCGTAGTTGAGGGCGTATCCTGTGATGGTCAGCCGATAGATGCGCCAGAATCCGACATGGCAGTCTGTGCAACCGTTGCCGCGTATGACGTTCATCCACGACAAGGCGTTAATTCCATAGACCACAGTCCAGATTCCTATGATGGGTATCATCCAGTAGCCGGCATCGCAGATGTACTTCCACAGTTCTACAAAGCTGACATCGAAGGTGAAGAGCATCAAACCGACTGCCAGTAGTCCCAAACAGAAGAAGATGTTGTTCCAGTTCCACTTCATGATTACTTCAGTTTAGCTGCTACATTGCGGCAGAATGCCTCATGGCGGCGGTTGATGTAGAACGTGAGCAGCCCCATGCCGATGGCTTCGAAAATGAAGTTGCCAACGGGGAAGTCCAGTAGGCAGAACAAGAAAAATGCGGCTGAGCGGAAGTTGAAAGTCAGCATAGCATTGAGCGGCATGATGGCGTACGATTCGCGATGCAGCTCTTCGCGAATCTCGGCGGGCATGGCCGATGCGCTACCGTACTTCTCTCGCAACTTGCCCATGAGCTTTTGCAGTTCGGGTGTTGATTTCTCTTGTTTACGCGTATAGTCGGCGTATGTCTTCAGGAAATATTTCCATATTAAGTTCCCCTTCCAAGGGGTTTCTTCGTAAGCCTTTTTCTGCTGCTCTGCGGTGTCGAGCTCGCTGCCCTGCTCGCCCTTGAGCAGGAAAAGGTGAAACTGGATGTAATAGTCGGCAAGACGCTGTTGACCGCCCATGCCGGCAAAGCCTGAATAGAGAGCAAAAACAGTTACTACAGCAGTGGCTATCAGTACGTTCTGCTCTGTTTCGGCAATGCCGAGCCATTGGAATTCCAATGAGTGGTGATTGTAGAAGCGCAGCATCAGGATGACGTATATGGGGATGAACCACACGAAGCCGGCCATGCCGTCGAGGATACGCCCCATGCGGCTCTTTTTGCCTGTCATGCGTGCCAACTGTCCGTCGGTGCAGTCGAAAATGTCTGCCTGACAGAGCAGCAGGATGCCGATGACGTTCATCCACAGTCCGTACCATCCCTCATAATGGAAGCTGCCATGATAGAAAAAGAAAGCACTTGCGGCACCTATGACCATGGAGATGAGCGTGACAGTGTTGGGGTGGATGTTGAGTTTGGCGAAGAGGAGTGCCCACAGGTAGCTGAGCGGGCGTACCACACGGTAGTCGAGCCAGTCTTCCGTTTCGGAGGACTTCAATGTGGCTTGCACTTTTTGTCGGATGTCTTTTATGAAAGTCATATTTACTTTTGTATAAGAAATCATTTAGCCCGCAAAGGTACAACACTTTTTTCATTAAACTCCCATGGGCGGCATTTTTTTTTATCACAGCTTTGCTGTTAGGGAAAAAAGTCGTACCTTTGTGCGCTAAATATATAAAATAGGAAAGTGATGAACTACTTAGATAGAAACGAATTTAACTTCGAACCTTCGCAAAAAGTCATTGAGGCTATACGGAATTTCGACCCTCGTACTCTCTGCTTCTATACCCGTATCTATGACCAGGGGAAAAAGAGTGTCGTGAGTGTTCGTCTGAGTGAAATCTACGGTGTTCCCGAAGAGCAGGTCCTACTCGGCTATGGCGGCGAGGAGATGCTCAAGAACGCTATACACTACTTCCTCATGGAGGGAGAGAATAAAACCATCCTCATCCCGGAGTTTTCATGGTGGTATTACAACCGCGTGGCCGGTGAGTGTGGCGGCACGTTCGAGATGTATCCCCTTTACGAAACAGGCGACACCTTTGCCTATAACGTGGATGAAGTCATAGAATACACATGCCGCGTGCACCCTCGCATGCTGCTGTTAGCTTCTCCCAACAACCCCACCGGCAACAGCCTGAGCAGCGAGGAAATAGGTCGCATCATGGAGAACATCCCTTCCGACACAATGGTACTTGTGGATGAAGCATACGCTTCTTTCATTACCACCGATGTTGATTATATCGCGCCCTTAGTGAATAAGTACAGCAACCTTATCATCTCGCGCACCCTCTCCAAGTTCTATGGTCTGCCAGGCCTGCGTGTCGGTTTCGCCTTCATAGGTGCCGGCCACGACAGGTTCCTAAGCTATTCCAACAAGTATCTGGGCTATAACCGTTTTTCTGAAGCGGTGGCACTGGCCGCCCTCGACAGTGACGCACATTACCGCAAAGTGGCAGACGAGATGGAGTGGGACAGACAACTTTTCCGGAAGGAGTTTGCTGACAGACCGGGTTTCAAGGTCTATAAGTCGGTGGCAAACTTTATCCTCATCAAGTATCCCACAGCCATCAAAGAACAATTGCAGAAGACGCTTGCCGCCCAGAACTGCAAGATAAAGTTCATGACGGACAAGGGGCTGGAGGATTGCCTGCGTATCACCCTCGGCAGGCGCGAGCAGATGCAGATGGTGGTGGATGCAATAAAGCTTTGTTTGTAAGCCGACATGAAAGCCATAATACTTGCGGCGGGCATGGCATCGCGCCTCCGCCCGCTCACCCTTCACACGCCTAAGTGCCTGCTTAAAGTGGGAGAGCGTGCCCTGCTCCAGCGCTCCATGGATGCCCTTATACAATATGGCATCCGCGACTTCGTTATTGTCACGGGCTATCTGGACGGGATGATACGCCATTTCGTGCGTCAGACCTACGGCGACACCATTACAGTCCGTTTTGTTCACAATGCTGACTACGAGACTACCAACAACATCTACTCTCTTTGGTTGGCGCGTTCGGAGGCAGAAGGGCAGGGCGTACTTCTTTTGGACAGCGACCTTCTCTACGATGGCCGCATTGTGGAACGCGTTATTGCCAATGAGCACGACAATGTTCTCACCCTTATCAAGCATGAACTCGGCGAGGAGGAGATGAAGGTGGTGATGGACAGTGAAGGTTCCATCACCGAGATAAGCAAGACTTGTTCTCCCGCTTTGGCTGCAGGCGAGAGTCTGGGCATAGAGCGTATGGGGAAGGCATACACCACGGCGCTCTATCAAGAACTGGAGGGCATGATGAACGTGGAGCATCTGGAGAACACGTTCTACGAGTTGGCCTTTTTCAGGCTAATCGCTAAGGGCTACACTTTCTCGGTGCTCGATGTCACTGATCTTTTCTCGTGCGAACTTGATACCGTAGAGGATTTTGAAACAGCAGTGCAGCGTATTCCGGCAGAGTTGCGCGATTAAGTGGCCGGTTGTAGCGCACCGTCCGCAGTGTCGGGCGAAGAGTTACATCTTGTCAACGCTTCCGAACCGGCATTTCCCGCTACTATCCTATACATTATTATATATAGGCGTCTCGCATGTCATGTGTGGACGTCTCGCATGTTGTGTATAGACATATCGCATGTTATGTATAGACATATCGCATGCTATACATAGGTATATCGCATGTTGTACATAGATATTTAGCATGTTGTGTGTAGGCGTATCGCAAGCCCGTGCCACATGTTTGTGACGGTGCGATGCCGACCTTCTTGGGGAATGCCGTTGAGAATCCCCTGCTGCGATTGTGTCGACTTGCTGCGGGGTTGTGCCCGATGCCGAGTCTATTCTCCTATGATGATGCTTTGGTTGATGGTGTGGAGCCGGTCGATGTCCATCTTTTCCACTTTGCGGTCGTAGGTGACGATGCCGTTTATTTCATGTTCCAGGTCGGTGGTCTGCGTGTAGATGGCAGCCGAAAGGCCGCAGTAGCGCTTCATCTGTTCTACTTCGGTGAGCAGATAGACATAAGTGTCAGTGAGTTGTGCAGAGGAAGTCATCATTTCATAGGCATCGTTGCGTACCGGCCACATGTGGCCACGCACGAAGAGTCCTTTCCCTCCGAACTCGCCGAGCGAGGCGGCGCGCATGTCTGTGGGCTTTGCCATCTCCTTGGGTGTAATATCTCCATAGGTGTGAATGTCGATGAAATCGCTGTTGCCCGGGTCGCCATACGCTTTGCGGTAGCCAGGCGCATAGTTGTAGCCCGACATGCCGTTGCACCAGCGAGATGGGTCCTGTTTCTTTGTCTCTTCCGCAATTTCTCTGACCTCGAAGGCGCCCCAGTTCTCGTTGAAAGGCACCCAACAGACAATGCTGGGACTGCTGATATGCTGGTCGATGAGGGCATGCAGTTCGCGGCGAAACTCCTCGCGCACGGCTGTCGAGTCAGCATCGTCTGGCTCCCACAGGTTGGGCATGTCTTGCCAGACCATGATTCCCAGTCGGTCGCAGTGGTAATACCAGCGTTGAGGCTCCACCTTGATGTGCTTGCGGATGAGGTTGAAGCCAGCACGCTTTGCCAATTGTATATCGTAGAGCAAGGCTTCATCGGTAGGTGCAGTGAAGATGCCGTCGGGCCAGTAGCCTTGGTCAAGTGGGCCGAGCTGGAATACGAAGCGTCCGTTGAGCAACGGTCTTGTGACGCCATCCACCTTGCCCATCTTGCAAGAACGCATGCCGAAGTACGACGTAACGGCATCCACCACGTGACCTTTGTTGTCGCGTAGCTGTATCTGGAGGCCGTAGAGGAATGGTTCGTGGGGACTCCAAAGGCGAGGCTCTTTAAGTTTCAGAAAGAAGGTTGTCCCGGCTTTTCCGTGACAGGCCGCCGTCTGCTTGCCTTTTTCCAGAACAACTGCTTCTACGGTGAGGTTTGACGTGGCACTCACGGTGATGGCCAGTTGGCTGTTTTCTACGTCGGGCACCAGTTTGAGGGCGCTAATGTGTTCCTTTGCCACGGGTTCCAACCATACCGTCTGCCAGATGCCGGAGTTGAAAGTGTAGTCGCCTCTCGGACCGTTTTTGCCCGATGGTGCGCGGCCGTCGTTGGGGTCGTAAACAGCCACGGTAAGCGTGTTGGCACCCTTACGCAGAAAGTCCGTGATGTCGAACGAGAAGGCATCGTAACTGCCGCGGTGCGTTCCCGCCTTTTTCCCGTTGACGAATACCACGGCTTCATGGTCCACAGCACCGAAGTGGAGCAGGATGCGGCTACCCTTCCAAGCCTCGGGCACCTCGAACTGACGTTGATACCACATGTTTATTTCCTGTTTCCGCTTGATGCCTGAAAGGTNGGATTCCGGTGGNAATGGAACGCGTATCTGTTCCGGCTTGGCGGGGAAGGTTGCCACGCTCTGAGCGTCCTTCGCGTCGGCCNNATCTTTGCCNCCCATATACNGCCNCGAGCCGTTGAGGCAGAGCCATTCGTGGCGCACCATCTGCGGACGTGGATATTCGCTTAGCGGCACCTCCGCTTGCAGCGCTTCTGCACTCCAAGGTGTGGGGAGGGTGAACGCAGAAAGGTCCTGCGCCACGCTCGGCAGGCAACTGAGAAGGAACGAACAAACAGCAGAAATGAAAGTGATAGCCTTGTACATATACGAAGTTCAATAGTTTTTGTGGGACAAAGATAGTTTTTTCCCTCCAATCGTGCAAGCAAGTAAGAGGTCAGATTTGCTTCTTGCCTGCATTTTTCTCTTCCCCACAATGCCGCTTTTTCTGTTCTAAACCACCACATGTAATAAAAAAGAAGGCGCGGAAGTGCTGCCGTAAGGATGATATTTTATAATTTTGCGCACAAAGAGGAAAGGAGTGAACACGATAGAGTTCATAGTCCGGGGTTTTCAAGTTGCAACTTCCCTGACGGCTTGGTGGAATGTAAACGGACTATGCGCCATGTGTACACTGAACCCGAAGAAGTCAATTCATACAAACATACAGACAGATGAAAAGGGAACATTTACTGAAGACATTGGCCGCTGCTTTGCTTGTCAGTGCAGGTATGGCTTCCTGCGGAACAAACGGGCAACAGGCGGAAGAGAAGATTGCTACGGTGCGCATTGACACCATTCTGATGGCCGACCCCGACGTCGCCTTGCAGTTTCCCGGCAGAGTAGTTGCTGCCGAGGAAGTGAACATGAGCTTCAAAGTTTCGGGCACGATACAGCGCATTCTGGTCAAGGAAGGCGACAGAGTGGCAGCCGGCCAGCTCGTTGCGGAGATGGATCCGACGGACTACGAGGTTCAGCTCTCCGCCGTTGAGGCCGAGTATGCCAATGTCAAGGCCGAGGCCGAGCGTGTAATGGGGCTCTATGCCGATGGCGCCACCACAGCCAGCAACAACGACAAGGCGCGCTATGGCCTCCGGCAGATGGAACAGAAACTCGCACATGCTCGCCACCAAGTGCAGTACTGCAAGATATATGCACCCATCGGCGGCATCGTGCAGACCAAGTATTTCGAGAGCCGTGAGACGGTCAGTGCCGGCATGCCCGTCATTAGCATCATCGGCAGTGGCGTGCCCGAGGTGCTGGTCAACCTGCCGGCATCCACCTACCTGAACCGGCAACTCTTCGCTGCTTACAGTGCCACCTTCGATGTGTTGCCGGGCCAGATTGTTCCACTCAACTTTGTCAGTGTGCTCGGCAAGGCTAACAGCAGCCAGCTCTATACCATGCGGCTACGTCTGAGTGAAGCGCATGCCGATATTGCTCCGGGCATGTCGGCATGGGTGACCATCCACTACAGCGAAAGCGGTAACGGCATGGTGCGTGTGCCAACAACCTCGCTGGTGGAGGAGTGCGGAAAAAGCTACCTTTTTGTTTATGATGCCAAGTCGCGACTTGTGAAGCGCCAAGAGGTGACCATTCAGAAGCTGCATACCGACGGCACAGCCATCGTCATGGGTAATCTTCTGCCGGGCCAGCTCGTGGTCAGCAGCGGTGCGNNCTTCGTCAAGGACNGCGACCGTGTCATTCCNCTTGANCGNATTAGTGAAACCAACGTNGGAGGTTTGTTATGACGTTTGATANTGGNAAATGGGCTTTTAGCAACAAGAAGCTCGTCTATTTCCTGGTTGCAGTCCTCGTTGTTGGCGGTGTTTTCTCNTGCTATGACATCAGCAAGCTGGAGGACCCCGAGGTGAAGGTGAAGCTGGCCATGGTGGTCACCACCTATCCGGGCGCCAGTGCACATCAGGTGGAGATGGAGGTGACCGATGTCCTTGAAAAGAAGATACGCACCATGGGCGACGTCGATAACATCGAGAGCCGCTCGATGGCAGACCTGAGCATCATACAGGTGGAACTGCNCTNCACNCTCNGCAACAGCNAAATANAGCAGTGCTGGGACCGTTTGTGCCGCAAGGTCTATGATGCCCAAAGCAGTTTGCCTGCCGGATGCAACACATCCGTCACCAAGGAAGACTTCAGCGAAGTGTACGGCATGTTCTATGCTCTTACCGGCGATGGCCTGTCAGAGCGGGAACTTGCCAAGTATGGCGACTTGCTCAAAACCGAGATAGGCAACATAGAAGACGTTAACCGTGTGGAGATATACGGTGCACAAAAGAACTGCATAGAGATTCGTCTGCGTCAAGACAAGATGTCTGCGTTGGGCGTTATGCCTGCCGAGGTGCTCTCTACCCTCAACGGACAGAACAAGACTTCCTACGCCGGCTACTACGACAACGGCGACCGGCGTGTGCGAGTCACGGTGACAGACAAGTTCCATGAGGTGGAGGATATACGCCGCATGCTGCTTCAAGGACATGAGGCCGACCAGTTGCGCCTGTCCGATGTGGCAGAAGTGGAAGAAAGCATAGAGAAGCCTGTCCGCAATGCCATGACATACGATGGGCAACGGGCACTGGGCATCCTCATCAGCACGACAGCCGGCAGCGACATTACCAAAGTGGGCGCCAAAGTGGACAAACTCATAGCGGAACTCCATGACACGCGTCTGCCCACCGGAGTGGAATGCCACAAAGTCTTCTTCCAGCCCGAGCGCGTCATCAGCAGTCTCAGCACGTTTGTTATCAACCTCATTGAGTCCGTGGTCATTGTGGTTGTCATCCTCATGTTCATCATGGGGCTGAAGAGCGGCATCATCATAGGCGTCAGCCTTGTGGTCATCGTCTTTGGCTCTTTTCTTTTTCTTGGCAGCTTCGACGGCACCATGCAGCGTGTGTCGCTCGGCGCCTTCATTCTGGCTATGGGCATGTTGGTGGATAACGCCATCGTCATTATTGACGGTGTGCTTGTCGATTTGAAGAAGGGCACGCCGGGCTTGGATGCCTTTACCGGCATCGGGCGCCGCACGGCCATGCCCCTGCTCGGTGCCACACTCATCGCCATTCTGTCGTTCTATCCCATCTTCCTCAGTCCCGACACGGCAGGCATTTATGTCCGCGATCTTTTCATCGTTCTTGCCGTGAGCCTCATGCTCAGCTGGGTGCTTGCACTGACCCATGTGCCTCTCATGGCCCGACGCTATTTCGGTCAGTCGCATGTGGTACAAAAGGACGGCAAGGAGGCGGCAGTGCTCTACGATTCGCGCCTCTATCGCTGTCAACGTGCCGTACTGGAGTTTTTGCTGGGCCACCGCATCTCGGTTGTCGTGTTTCTTCTGGCCCTGTTGGTGCTGGCCGGCATAGGCTACCCTATGATGCGTCAGGGCTTCTTCCCCGACATGGTTTATGATCAGTGCTATTTAGAGTACAAACTCCCAGAAGGTACTAACAGCACGCAGGTGCAGAAAGACCTGGACCGCATACAGCGTGACTTGCGGCGCAAGTTTCCTTCCATTACGCATATCGTCAGTAGCATTGGCGGCACACCGGGCCGATACAATCTGGTGCGCACCATAGCCACCCCGTCCCTTTCCTACGGCGAGCTCATCATCAACTTCGACAAACCCAAACACCTTGTGGAGCACATAGAGGAAATACAGGCCTATCTGGACCGTGAATACCCCGATGCCTACGCCAAGGTGAAGC
>WFLX010047414.1_pt1 | contig 12959 bp, 10 predicted proteins | sample 4967041 | NCBI WGS metagenome assembly WFLX01 (sample SAMN12857096, study PRJNA449069) | gut metagenome | isolation source: stool from male and female vole | host: Microtus ochrogaster | place: USA:Florida | collected 2017
GTCAGCACCAGCTTGAGCGTCCCGGTGACCGCCCAGCGGANNNAGATANNTGCAATGTTGAATATTTTAANACTTCNACATAATCCAACNTGCTNATAATANGCAACTTGGAAAANTTGTGTTGAATTTTTTTCATGAAGTAGTCCTTTCATTTCTTGCTCGGTATATGTAATTTTGCAGACAAATATTTACCACTATGTTACAAATTCGTTCATCACTAAATATTCCATTATTATGAAAAGAATTGCGTTGGTTTTGGCTGTGGTGTGGGCTTTGTTGGCCGTAGCAGCCGCGGCTCAAGATTACCATCCTCTTGTGGAGGAAGGTAAGACCTGGTGGTATCGCAGCTCGAAATACATTGAAGGACGAAAGCTCAACTTCGGCGTGCGCATTGCAGAGAGCACTACCATCGATGGCGTGGAATGGCATGCTTGCAAGATTGTGGAAGCCGACAATCGCAGCGAGACTCTTGCTCCGGTGATCTGCTACGTACGCGAGCAGGATAAAAAGGTGTATTTCAAGCCTGCCGGGTATCAATTCGATTTTGAAAATCCTGCCTATTCGGAGATTTTATTTGATAAATACATAATGTGGCTATATCCTCTGAATGAAGAATTGCCGGCTGAAGGTGCGCTCATATATGACTGGACCATGGCGGTGGGTGAGTCATACAGCTATGCCGATGTTCTTAACTTGCAGTTAACGGAGATAAGCACTGTAAAAAGCTGTGGTATTGAACGCATGGAGCAGAAACTATATTCAACTTGCTATGGTTACTTTTCGGCAGTTGAAGGGGTTGGGTTTGCGTATAATAATTGGGACAGCTTTTTCTTTTGGCTGCAAACGGATCAGATTGCTTCAATCATGCAGATGTGGGGTCTGATGCTTGTGGGGGNTACCGACCCTGAGGAGCAGACGGTGTGGACGTTCAGCGACGATGTGACCGAGCCCTGGAACTACACGGGCATAGAGGAGACGGTGGCCGATACGGGCGCTGATTGGAGCTACAGCGATGGCGTCTTCACGAGCGCCGAGGACGGCACGCTGCGCGTCTTCGACATGGCCGGCCGCGAAGTGGCAAGTATGGCTGTGAAAGCCGGTGTGGCTGCAGCTCTTCCTGTGGCCCCCGGCCTTTATGTGCTGGAACTGACAACTGCTACAGCTACCGAACGCGCCAAGATAAAGCGTTGATGCCAAAAAGCGAGAGGGCGGTTTTGGTGGGATATGGTTAGGAGAATTGCATGCAAAGTGCTATATACCAATCAAAAATCCTCCCTCTCGTTTTTCTGGCGCGCGCCCGGCAAAGACGCGCCGGGGAGCGCGTCCCGAGCCATAGCCGTGGGGTAAGCGCAGCGCACCCCGCGGTCGTCGGCCTATTCATTTATAATCCGGCGAGCGGCCCCCGAGGGGGGGGAGGAGGGGGCGGCCGGAACCTATGGCTGCGCACCGCTAAACGCGGCACTTGCCATAGGCTAACACCGGCGCGCCGCTAAACGGGGCGCCAACGCAGCTAACGCCGCTGGCCATCCGGGGCCGGCCTGGCGGGGCGTCCTTGATGGGGCGGACGCTTTGAAAAGCGTCCCTACTGCGCTGTTTAACAAAGCCTTAGCGCCTCTCTGCGCCTACTATAGAACAAATATTTGATTGCGTCTGGGAGAGCGGGCCTCCGGCCCTTTCATCAGATAGGCGTGGCGTTCTCTACCATTTGAGATGAAGGGCAACGCCATTTCGGGATACTCTGCGCGATTTTTTCGATATTCAGCGACAAATATGTGGCGGCGGTCGCTGCTTGCAGGTAAACAGAACAGCCACAAGTGGCGCGCAGGCGCAAGCTTGTGGCTGTTGGTGTTTTGCGGGTAGGGGGTCAGACGGAGCCGGGGGTGTCGGGGGTGTCGGAGGAGAGGCCTTTGTTGCCGTGGAAGAATTTGTCGAGGTGCTTTTCGCGGAAATTCTGGAGTATCTCCCAGAAGTTCGGGACGAAGAGCGTGCCCACGATGGCGTTGACTGCCATGCCGAACACCACGGCCGCGCCAAGGGCGAGGCGGCTGCCGGCGCCGGCGCCTGTGGCGAACAGCATGGGCATCACGCCGAAGACGAAGGCGAGGGCCGTCATCATGATGGGGCGGAAGCGCACGCGGCCGGCATCCATGGCGGCGGTGCGTATGTCCTGGCCGGCTGCGCGGTAGTCGCGGGCATACTCCACGATGAGAATGGCGTTTTTGGCCGATAGTCCGAGCAGCAGGATGATGCCTATCTGCGTGTAGATGCTGATGCTCTGGTCCATGAAGATGCAGCCGATGATGGCGCCCAGGATGGCCGTGGGCATGGCTATGACCACGGCAACCGGGTCGGTGAGGCTTTCGTACTGGGCGGCGAGCACGAGCAAGGTGATGACTACGGCGAGGATGAGCACGAAGGTTACGGTGGTGCCCGACTGTGTCTCCTGATAGGCCTCGCCGGTCCAGGCGTAGGAATAGTTGGTGCCCACGGCTTCGTCGATGATTTCCCTCATGGCCTGGATGGCCTCGGAAGAGCTCACGCCATGGGCAGGCATGGCCGTGAGCGACGCGGTCTCATACATGTTGTAGCGGCTCACCGACGACGACCCCATGGTGGGCTCGATGGTGGTGAAGACGCTGAAGGGCACCATGTCGCCGGCGTTGTTGCGCACGCTCAGGGAGAGCACGTCGGCGATGCGGCTGCGGGCCTCGCTATCGCCCTGGACGGTGACCTGGTAGACGCGGCCGAACTCTACGAAGTCGTTGACGTAGTTGCCGCCCATGAAGGCCGAGAGGGTGGAGTAGACATCGGTCATCTGCAGGCCGCGGAACTTCACCTTGTCGCGGTCGATCTTGAGGGTGAACTGCGGGATGGCGCCCTCATAGAGCGAGGTGACGGACGCGATGCGGCTGTCGTCGGCGGCAGTGCGTATGATGTCGTCGATTGCCTGCTTCATGGCCTGCGCGCCGTGGTTGTTGATGTCGAGCAGCTGCATTTCCAGGCCCGACGAGTTGCCCAGACCGGGGATGGCCGGCGGGTTGAGGGCGAAGACCACAGGCTCCTGCATGCGGCTGCCTATCGCCTCGATGCGGGCGATGACATCGTCGACGCCCTGGCCTTTGCCGCGGCGTTCGTTCCAGGGCTTGAGCACGATGAATAGCGAACCCATGTTGCCGCCCGAGCCGCCGCCCAGGAAGCTCTGTCCGGCGATGCCTATGACGTTGTCGACCTCCGGGATGGCCAGGACGCTGTCAGTGAGTTGCGCCACCACGCGGTCGGTGCGGTCGAGGGCCGAGCCCGTGGGGAGCNNCANCGAGGCGATGCAATAGCCCATGTCTTCCCGGGGGATGNAGGAGGTGGGNCAGCGCATGNAGCCNCAGAAGGCTGCGCNAGTGAGCAGGAAGTAGATGGCGATGGCCACCCACGGGCGACGCACGAAAGTGCCCACGGCCTTCATGTAGGTGTTCGTGGCCGCCTCATTGCCGCGGTTCCACCAGCGGAACAGGAAGAAGCGCGGATTCTTGGGCGCCGGCTTGAGGAAGAGGGCACACATGGCCGGCGTGAAGGTGAGGGCATTGAAACCCGAGAAGGCCGTGCTGATGGCGATGGTGAGGGCAAACTGCTTGTAGAGCTCGCCGGTGATACCGCTCACGAGGGCCGTGGGCAGGAACACCGAGAGGAGCACCAGCACCTCGCCGATGACCGGCCCCTGAAGCTCGTCCATGGCTTTTTCAGCAGCCTGGCGCGGGTTGAGCTTGCCCTGGTCGAGAAGTCGCGAGCAGTCTTCGACCACCACGATGGCGTCGTCCACCACGATGGCCACGGCCAGCACAAGGCCGAAGAGGGTGAGGGTGTTGATGCTGAATCCCAGCACCTTCATTACGGCGAAGGTGGCGATGAGCGACACCGGGATGGTGAGCATGGGGATGATGACGGCGCGCCAGCTCTGGAGGAAGAGCAGAATCACGATCATCACGATGAGGGTGGTTTCCAGCAACGTCACGAGAAGGTCGTCGATGGATGCCGTGACAAACTGCGTGGAGTTGAGAAGCACGCGGTAGTGCACGCCCTCCGGGAAGTATTGCGAGAGCTCGTCGAGCTTCTTCTCCACGCCCTTGACCACGTCGAGAGCGTTGGCTCCCGGCAGCTGGTAGATGCCGATGAGGGCCGCCTGGCCGCCGTCTACGCGCGCCACCTGCGAATAGGTCTGGCTGCCCAGTTCCACACGGGCTATGTCGCNCNGGCGCAGGAGGCCGCCGTCGGGATCGGTGCGCAGCACGATGTTGGAAAACTCTACNGGCTNAGCGANGCGTCCNTGCGTGGTGATGGTGTATTCAAAGGCCTGTCCGGCGGGAGTGGGCGAGGTGCCCACGGAGCCTGCCGATACCTGCATGTTCTGCGACTCGATGGCTGCGGAGACATCGGCCGGTGTGATGCCGCGCACCTGCATTTTCTCCGGGTCGAGCCACACGCGCATACTGTACTGGCCGCCGCCGAAGGCACCCACGCCGCCCACGCCCTCGACGCGCGACAGGGCGTCGGTGATGTTGATATTGGCGTAGTTGGTGAGATACAGCGCGTCGTAGCGCTCGGGGTCGTCGCTCTCGAGAGCCGCGAAAAGAATGATGTTCGACGACTCCGACATGACGCTCACGCCCTGCTCCTTGACGGCTGCCGGGAGCTGGGGGTCGGCCTGCGCCACGCGGTTCTGCACCTTCACGGCAGCCTCGTTGAGGTCGGTGCCGTTCTTGAATGTGAGGGTGAGTCCGTAGCTACCGTCGGAGCCGCAGGTGGAGCTCATGTACATCATGTCTTCCACGCCGTTGACCTGCTGCTCGATGGGCACGGCTATGGTCTTGGCCACGGTCTCGGCGTCGGCGCCGGGATATGTGGCGGAGATGCGCACCGTGGGCGGGGTGATGTCGGGATACTGCGCCACAGGCAGCGTGGAGATGGTGAGGCAGCCCGCCAGCAGCATCACCACGGCCAGCACTATCGAAAAGATGGGGCGCTCGATGAAAAACCTGGAGAACATAGGCCTACTTTTTAACTACGGGATTGATGGTCATGCCGTCGCGCACCTTGAGCATGGCCGAGGTGACGTAGCGGTCGCCGGGCTTGAGGCCGGAGGTGATGATGCGCAGGCTGTCGCCCACGAGTTCGCCCGTCTCTACGGGCGTGTACACCACCTTGTTGGAGTCGTTGACGGTGTAGAGGAATTTGCCCAGCTGGTCGGTGGAGAGCGACGCGTCGCGCACCAGGATGGCGTGGGGGTCGACACCCGTGGGGAGCGAAACGTTCACGTACATGCCCGGGCGCAGCTCGTCGTAGGGGTTGGCAATCTTGGCCTTTATCTGCAGCGTGCCGGTGGATGTGTTCATGTCGGGCGCCACATACGACAGCGATGCCACATAGCTGTGTCCCACCGGCTGCCCGAACGACACGGGGATGTTGTCGCGGTCCTTTTCGAGGGCTTTGTTCACGTCGGCCACCAGCGACACGTTCTCGACGGCGAAGGATGCCGAGACGTTGCGGTTGTCGTAGATCTCGCACAGCACCACGGGAGCACCCGCGCCGCTGATGTAGTTGCCCACGGAGAGGGTGTTGTCGCCGGCGCGTCCGTCGATGGGAGCCTTGATGGTGCAGTAGCTCAGATTCATGCGGGCGGTGCTCAGGGCCGCTTCGGCGCTCTTGACCGAGGCCGCCGCCTGGCGCTCGTCGCTGCGGCTTTGCTCCAGCTCCATCTCCGATACGGCATCGCTGGCATAGGCTTTCTCCATGGCGGCGCGGCGGCGCGTGGCGTAGTCGAAGTTGCTGCGGGCCGTGGCAAGGGCGGTGTCGGCCTGCTCCACGGCGTCGAGATACGTTGTGCTCTCGATGGTGAAGAGCGTCTGGCCTTTCTTCACGAGGTCGCCGGAGTTGTAGAACTTGCCCGTGAGGTTGCCGTTGACGCGTGCCACCACCTGGACGCTGGCGTCGGCGCTGAGCGTGCCCGGAAAACTCTTGTGGAGGGTGACGGAGTCGACCACCACGGGCGACACCTCGATGTCGGGCACGGCCGCGGTGCGGGAGTGATTTGCCTTGTTGCCGCAAGCTGTGGCGGCGAATAGAACCGCTGTGGCGGCCATGATACATGCTGTCTTCATAGTAATTACATGTTTACGCCGCCGCCCATGGCGCGATAGAGCGTTGCGAGCGAAACCAGAGCGTCGCCGCGGGCACTGACGAGGGAGTTTGTATATTCAAGATAGTTCATCTGGGCGTCCACCACATTGGTGAACGACGACAGGCCCTGCTTGTACTGGTTGACGGAGAGCCTGAGGGCGAGGCTGCTCTGCTGCACCACCTCGTTGAGGGTGGCTATGCGTTTCAGGTCGTTGGAGTAGGTGGTGATGGCGTTTTCCACCTCCTGCACGGCCTGGTGCACGGTGGCGTTGTAGTTGGCCACCTGCTCCTCCATGGCCTCGCGGGCCGATACCACGCCCGCGCGGCGCGCCATGCCGTCGAAAACCGTCCACGACAGGGTGGGAGCCACCGACCATGTGACGGAATTGCCGGTGAAAAGGTCGCCGGGCCGCTCGGCGGCAGTTCCCAGGGTACCGGTGATGGCAAGGGTGGGGAGATAGTCCTTGCGTGCGATGCCCAGGGCGTCGGCCGAGGCCCTTACCAGTTCCTCGGCCTCGACGATGTCGGGGCGGCGTCGCAGCAGCTGTGCCGGTACGCCCGTGGCCACGATGCGGTTGCACTCGGGCATTGTGCCGTTGCCGGGGGTGATGATGGGCTCGATGTCGGCCGCATACACGCCGCACAGGGTGGCTATGGTGTTGATGTCGTTGCGTATCTGGGTGTCGAGCAGCGGCAGCGAGGCCTGGGTGGCCAGCAGCACGGTGCGCGCCTGGGCCACGTCGAGGGCCGATGCAAGGCCGGCTTCGTGGCGTGCGTTAGTGATGTCCACCACGTTTTGCTGGCCGGCTATGTGCTCGGTGGCCACAGCTTGCTGCTGCTGGGCCATGCGCAGGTCGAAATAGGCCGAGGCTATCTGCGCGCACACCGACACCATGGCGCCCGTATATTCGGCCTTGGTGGCGTTGTAGCTGTGGCCGCTCTGTTTCACCTTTGCAGCCACCTTTCCGAAGATGTCCGGTTCCCACGAAGCCTGTACGCCCAGATTGTAGCCGCCGGCAATGGCGCCTCCNGAACGNGAACGCTGCCATCCGGCCACGGCGCTGACCGTGGGATNGTAGCCCGANCGCNCCGAGCGCACGGCCTGCCGGGCCTGCTCCNCGCGGCGCGCAGCTATCGCTACGTCGAAATTGTTGCTTTCGCCCATGGCTATGAGCGAGTCGAGCGCAGGATCGTTGAAGTCGCTCCACCAGGTGTCGAGCGAGGGGAGAGTCTGCTCGGTGTCGCCGTTGTAGCTCCATGCGTGCGGCAGCGAACGCAGGATAGTGCCTTTTCCCGCGGCCCCGGCCGGCATGGCAGCCAGGAACAGCATGGCACCCATAATGAATAGTTGAGAAACGTGTTGTCTGTGCATAAGGCGTGAATGTCTATGAAAATATAACCACGCCGAGGGGCAAAAAGTTTTCACACCGGCAGCCTGCCAGGGGCGGAAAAAATGCGGAAGAGCAGGTCGCGGAACAGAGCCGGGGGCAGCTGACGCGAACCTATGCCCTTGCTCATGGCGTCGAAATTGCGGATGGCGTCCATGATTTCTATGGCCTGGCGGGCGTTGTAGAGGCCCAGCGCGCGGCTCACCTTGCGCGCCGCCGGAAAGCTGAGTTTCATGGCTTTCATCAGTCCGTCGGCGCTGCGGTCGCCCGGGGTGTACCAGGCTATGAGCACATCGGCGAAGAAGTTGAAGAGCTGGGCCACGACCAGGGGAAGGGGTGCAGCCTTGGGGTTGGCGTCGAAATAGGCAGCTATGCGCCACGCCTGTGTCTCGTTTCGGGCCGCCACGGCCTCTACGAGTTCGAAGGTGTTGAAATCCTTGGTGTAGCCGATGTTGCGCTCGATGTCGGCCGGCTTGATCTGCGCTCCGGGGCCCAGGATGGCAGCCAGCTTGGCCACCTCGTTGTGCACGCGGCTGAGGTCGGAGCCTATGAAGTCGCACAGCATGCTCACGACTTTCTCGTCGCCGCGCATTCCCAGCGACGCGATGATGTCGGCCACGGGGCCCTGCACTTTGTAGTCGGGAATCTTGGGCGACTCGAACACCACGCCGCCGCCCTTCTTCACGGCCTTGGCCAGCTCGGCGCTGCGGCCGCCGCGCATGGCTATGACCAGCACGGTGGAGGGTGTGGGGTCGAGCACATAGGGCACGAGCATGTTCAGCCACGAGGGTTTCATGGCCTGGGCTTCCTTGAGCACCACAAGCTGCCGGGCGGCCATCATGGGCACGCCCATGCACAGGTCGGTCACGGTGTGGGGCTCCACCTGTGCGCCGTAGAGCACATATTCGTTGAATTCCTTGTCGGGCTCCGGCACCACGGCATCGAAAGCCTTGAGCAAGCGGTCGATATAGTACATCTCCTCGCCGCACAGCAGGTATACCGGGGCATAGTGCCCGGCGGCCAGTTCGCGTGCCACGGAGGCGAATGTATTGTCGGAAGCTTTCTTTACAGCCATTGCGTTTCGGAATTATTTTGTAAATTTACGCAATATTTCCGAACCGCACAAGAAATGCAGCTGAATCTTCCGAAATACGACGCTCAAGTGCGCCGCCGGCCCGATGGCTCGTTGCAGATTTACGACCGGCTGAGGCGAAAATACGTGGCGCTCACCCCCGAGGAGTGGGTGCGCCAGCATTTCGTGCACTGGCTCCTGGACGAGAAGCACTATCCGGCGTCGCTCACGGCCAACGAGGTCGGGCTGCGGCTCAACGGCACCCTGCGGCGGTGCGACACGGTGGTGTTCGGCACCGACGGCCTACCAGCCGTGCTCGTGGAGTACAAGGCTCCCGAAGTGGCGGTCACCGAAAAGGTCTTCGCGCAGATAGCCCGCTACAATCTGGTGATGGGCGCCCGATATCTCATCGTGAGCAACGGCCTCCACCACTATTGCTGCCGCTACGACCACGCGACGGGAAGCTACAGCTATCTACGCGAGGTGCCGGCGTGGGAAGACGTGCGCGATGGAAAATAGCAAGGGGGCACCGCAGTTGCGAGCCCCCTCGGTATAGGTGATAAACGTTTTCAGTGCTTGAAGAAGTAGGCCACGCGCACGGTCCACTGGCGGTTCTGCGCGGTGAAGTTGTCGAGCAGCACGGTCTTGGCGGCGTAGGTCATGCCCCAGGTATAGGAGCCGGACACCTGCCAGTTGCGCATAATCTCGAAGCCCAGGCCAGCTGTGAGGCCCAGCGAGCCGCCGGCATATTTGAAAGCGTCGCACTTGTTGTGGGCCAGCAGGATATTGAACTCCGGGCCGCCATAGACAAACGGCGCTACATAGTCCTCGAGGCCGCTCATGCGAGTCCACTTGAAACGCAGATGCAGGGGAATCTGGGCATAGTGGAGATAGAGGCGCTGGTTGCCGTAGCCGAGGCTCGACCACACCGTTTTCTCGCCGAGGTTCACTTTGGCACCGCCCTGGTTGTAGAGCAGGCCGAAGTCGATGCCGAAACCTATTCCCGGAAACATGAGCTCGCCGAGCACGCCGGCCTGATAGCCCACGGTGCCCTTTACGGAAACGATATTCTGGTTGAACGACAGGTCGGAGAAAGTAGCGCCTGCCACACCTGCGGCGCGGAACTGGGCCGTAGCGGCGATGGTGCAGAGGCATATAATGGCAAACAGCGCACTGATTCTTTTCATTTTATCTCGATTTTGTGGCACAAAGTTAATGNNAGATTTGCAANGNCATGCACGCAGTGNCNTTTTTTTNAGTATTNTTGCAATCCAAAACNACTAAATAATGAAAGCTATCAAACGAATCTGNGCAATCGCGCTTGTGGCATTGATCATGGCGGCCGCCTCCGCTCCTGCAGCCTGCGCTCAGTTCAATCCCCNCGAAAAAAGCGTGGGAGCGAAAGCCGGCTACATCACCACCAACGAATCGGTGGCTGCCGGCCTGTTCTTCCAATACAGCATCCTGAGTCATCTGCGCATAGCTCCCGAAATAGGTTGCGTGTTCAGGCATGGCGGCATGGATGCCTTCACGGTCGACCTCAACCTGCAGGTGCCCCTCGATTTTCACGACGATAAAGCAGCCCTCTATCCGCTGGCCGGCCTTAATTACTCATCGTGGAACCGCACGCTGTCGCTGCCTGTCGATGGCTTGCCGGACATTGCGTTCGACGATGTGAGCACCCGCGCCAGCCGGCTGGGCCTGAATCTTGGCGCCGGTTTCGAGCTCCACTGCACGCGCACCCTCAAGGTGGGACTCGAAGCCAAGTACACGCTCATAAAGCACTTCTCCGGTGCCACCATCAGCGCTCTCATAGGCTACACTTTTTAAGATGGCTATGGACAAACCGGTTGTGATTCTGGGCATAGAATCGTCGTGCGACGACACCTCGGCGGCCGTTATCCGCGACGGCTTGCTGCTGAGCAACGTGATATCGTCGCAGAAAGTGCACGAGGAATACGGCGGTGTGGTGCCGGAGCTGGCATCGCGTGCCCATCAGCAGAATATCGTGCCCGTGGTGGACACAGCCCTGAAGCGCGCAGGCATTGACAAGCACGAGCTGTCGGCCATAGCCTTCACGCGCGGGCCCGGCCTGCTGGGCTCGCTGCTCGTGGGCACCAGCTTTGCCAAGGGACTGTCGCTGGGCCTGCGCGTGCCCATGGTGGACGTGAATCATCTGCACGGCCATGTGCTGAGCCACTTCGTGCGCCGCGAGCCGGACGACACCGTGCCGGAATTTCCCTTCCTTTGCCTTTTGGTTTCCGGCGGAAATTCGCAGCTCATTCTCGTGAAGAACTACAACGACATGGAGGTGCTGGGCCAGACCATCGACGATGCTGCCGGCGAGGCCTTCGACAAATGTGCAAAAGTGATGGGACTGCCATATCCGGGAGGCCCGCACATCGACCGCCTTGCAGCCGAGGGCGACCCGGCGCGTTTCCGCTTCGCCCGGCCGCGTATCCCCGGCCTCGACTACCGCTCCAGCGGCCTCAAGACGTCGTGCCTGTACAGACTGCGCGACCCCGTGGCATCCGACCCCGATTTTATTGAGAAAAACAAGACCCACCTGGCCGCATCGCTGCAGGCCACTATCATTGATATCCTGCTCGACAAGCTCGACAAAGCCGTGAAGATGACCGGCGTGCGCACCGTGGCCATAGGCGGCGGTGTTTCGGCCAACAGCGGCGTGCGCGCTGCAGTAGCCGAATATTGCCGCCGTCATGGCCTCACGGCTTTCATCCCCGAGCGGGCATTCACAACCGACATTGCCGCCATGGTGGCTATAGCGGGCTATTTTAAGTATCTTGACAGGTAGTTCTGCAGCTACGATGCAGTGCCATTTGCAAGAGTCACGGTATGATGAAACTTACCATTATTATTATAGGTGACGAAATTCTCATCGGTCAGGTGACCGACACGAATTCCGGAGCCATTGCCCGCACATTCGGTCCCATGGGTTGGGAAATAGCCGGTGTGCGCACCGTGCCCGACGATGCCTGCGCCATTGCCGCAGCTATCGGCGATGCTCTGGCTGTGTCGCAGCTGGTTATCTGCACGGGCGGCCTCGGCCCCACCAAAGACGACATCACCAAGCGGGTGCTTTGCGACATGTTCGGAGGCCCAATGGTGCGCGACGAAGCCGTCACGGCCAATATCCGCCGGGTGTTTGCCCTGCGCGGGCTCGAGATGAACGAGCTCACGGCCGCGCAGGCCGACGTGCCGCAGTCGTGCAGCGTGATACAGAACCGCCTGGGCACAGCGCCCATAATGTGGTTTGAGCGCGACGGCCGCGTAGTGGTGTCGATGCCCGGCGTGCCTTTCGAAACAGAGGGCATGCTGCCCGAGGTGGCCGCGCGTGTAGCGCGCTTTTTCGGCAGCGACGAACATTTGCGCCACAGATGCCTGATGGTGGGAGGAATCACCGAATCTGCCCTTGCCCAGCGCCTGGCCGAGGTTGAGGACGCACTGCCGCAGCAACTGCATCTGGCCTATCTGCCCACTCCCGGCCTGATAAGGCTGCGGCTCGACGGCCGCGGCTCCGATGCCACAGCTCTCGACGCCATGATGGAGCAGGCGATAGGGTGCCTCAAGGCTGCCATTGGCGAGCACCTGATATACGATGGCGATGCCTCGGCCGCCGAGATAGCCATAGATGCGTGCCGTCGCTCGGGATTCACGCTGGGTAGCGCCGAAAGCTGCACCGGAGGCACGATAGCCTCGCGTATCACGGCTGTGGCCGGGTGTTCCGACGTCTACCTCGGCACTGTGGTGAGCTATGCCAATTCCGTGAAGCAGAACCTGCTCGACGTGGGCGCCGCGACCCTCGACGAACACGGAGCCGTGAGCCGCGAGGTGGTGACGCAGATGGCGAGCGGAGCGCGACGGGCCCTGGGCTGCGACTGCGCGGTGGCCACGAGCGGCGTAGCCGGCCCCGGAGGAGGTACGCCCGAAAAGCCCGTGGGCACAGTGTGGATAGCCGCCGCCACGCCCGACAGAGTGGAGACCCGCCTGCTGCATCTGCCCGGCAACCGCGCCCGCGTGATCGCCCGCGCCGCCACCGAGGCCCTACTGCTGCTCGTGAAGCTCCTGAAATAATGTCAAAAGATTTATTACGGAAAAATTTCCGTAATTCAAAACTTTATTATACATTTGCATCATCATTAGTCATAAAAACATAGCCCTATGCGAAAACTCAAAATCCGCGACCTCACGCTGCGCGACGGTCAGCAATCGCTCTTCGCTACTCGACTGAGCCAAAAGGAGATTGACAAACTTCTGCCTCTCTACGAAAACGCCGGCTTCTATATCATGGAAGTGTGGGGCGGTGCCGTGCC
>WFLX010335794.1_pt1 | contig 12958 bp, 11 predicted proteins | sample 4967041 | NCBI WGS metagenome assembly WFLX01 (sample SAMN12857096, study PRJNA449069) | gut metagenome | isolation source: stool from male and female vole | host: Microtus ochrogaster | place: USA:Florida | collected 2017
GCGCTCAAGAATGTGCGCTATCCCGGCAACGGCAAGAATATCGTGGAACTCGGCATGGTGGATGACGACATCCGTATCGACGGCAACAAGGTCTCATTCTCCCTGATATTCGACAAGCCCACGGACCCCTTCATCAAATCGGTGGTGCGCGCCGCCGAGGCGGCCCTTCCCGTCTATGCCTCTCCCGACATTGATGTCAAGGGTCGCATCAGCGTCAAGAGCCGCCAGACCCTCCCCGAGCCCCCGGCCAAGCTCCTGCCCGGAGTGAGAAACATCATCGGGGTCAGCTCCGGCAAGGGGGGAGTGGGCAAGTCGACCGTCGCGGCCAACCTCGCCATCGCCCTTGCTGCGAAAGGCTATAAGGTGGGACTGCTCGATGCCGACATCTTCGGCCCCTCGATGCCCAAGATGTTCGGCGTGGAGGATGAGCAGCTCTATATGGTCAACCAGGAGGGGCGCGACTGGATCGAGCCGGTCGAGAAGTACGGGGTCAAGATGCTCTCCATCGGTTTCGTGGTCAATAAGGAGGAGGCGGTGCTCTGGCGCGGCAGCATGGCCAGCAATGCCCTGCGGCAGCTCATCTCCGACGCTTGGTGGGGCGACCTGGACTACTTCCTGATAGACATGCCTCCGGGCACGAGCGACATCCATCTGACCCTCGTGCAGACTCTGGCCATTACCGGAGTGGTCGTGGTGAGCACCCCCCAGGATGTGGCCCTGGCCGATGCACGCAAGGGAATAGCCATGTTCCGGGGCGACAAAGTCAACGTGCCCGTGCTCGGCATAGTCGAGAACATGGCATGGTTCACTCCGGCCCCCCATCCTGAGGAGAGATACTATATCTTCGGAAACGGCGGCGCGGCGCGCCTGGCCGAGGAGCTGCATGTGCCCCTGCTCGCGCAGATACCTCTGGTAGCTGACATCTGCACTGCCGCAGATGCCGGGAAGCCTACCTCGCTGGCCCTCGCCGCCGAGGCTCTGACCGGAGCAGCTATGGAGCAGACCCCGGAGTCTGAGGCCTTCGGCGAGCTGGCCGACAGGGTGGTCAAGGCCTGCGATGAGCGCAACGCCACCCTTCCCCCCACCCAAGTGGTGCAGGTATCAAAGTAGGGGCGCGATATATCGCGCCCAAGCAGGCATATCGCACCTCCGGGGCCTGGGAAGTAAAAAAATTGCTAAATATTGCAAAATTGTGAAATATCGGCTGTTAATCCGGCCATATTAAACAACCTTGCAGGCGGGTCGGTTATAGCGGTATCAATCACGAAAGATTGACCAACCGTAAAACTCCGACTTATGAAGACCATCACTTCCATACTGACTGCAATCGCAATTTTCATCCTCGCCCAGGGGGGTGCCACAGCCTCCGCCGCTGAGCCTTCGGCTCCGGCAGCCCCGGTGGCCGTCACGGCGGCAGACCTCATCAGCAAGGTCTACGGCGTTGTGTCGCCCGAGCTGAATCCGGCCGAGATGAGCCGTCAGGTGGAAGCGAGCATCGACCTGCGTCCCGACATGGAGGAGGGCAATCTTTGGCTGGATGCCGAGAACGGCTTTGAACTCAGCTACTCCGACATGACACCCGATGTGATGGCCGTGGCATGCTTCGAGTCTGACAGCCTCACCAACTACGCGTACTTCTTCCTCTTCCCTTATGACGAAGGCTCGCGTGACTGCGTCAACAATTCGCAGGCCCGGTTCTGCGGATGCCTGCTGCAGGAGCTTTACGACATGGGGCTGCGCATGGGCCGCGATGCCAATGCTTCCGGAGAGGATGGCGCTCTCTTCAATGCAGTGTGCGCCCACGGCGAGAGCCTGGTCGACATCACTCTCGAGGAGCAGCTTACTGACGGCGGGGGCCGCTTTGTGGTCACGCTCAATGTGGCACCCAAGGGCAATTCAGATGACAACATCGTCTGGGCGCTCAACTAAGATCCCGGAGACTTAAAAATTTTATGAGACTGGGTCCAAGACNCATGAAACTATGTCAACTAACACAACCGACAACACACGAAAAGTCACCACACGCCGCCTGATGGAGATGAAACAGCGCGGCGAAAAGATATCAATGCTCACCGCCTATGACTATTCCTCGGCCAAAATCATCGACAAGGCCGGGATGGATGTCATATTGGTCGGTGACAGCGCGTCTAATGTAATGGCGGGCAACCAGACGACGCTCCCCATCACCCTCGACCAGATGATCTATCATGCCAAATCGGTCATGAAGGGGACGCGCCGCGCCCTCGTGGTCGTTGGCCTCCCCTTCGGCACATCCCAGGGCAATTCCCAGGAGGCCCTCGCCTCGGCCGTGCGCATCATGAAGGAGAGCCATGCCGAGGCTGTGAAACTGGAGGGGGGCTCGGAAATAGCCGAGAGCGTACAGAGAATCCTTTCGGCCGGCATCCCGGTGATGGGCCATTTAGGGCTGACCCCGCAGAGCATAAACAAGTTCGGCACATATAACGTCCGAGCCCGCGAGGAGGCGGAGGCGCAGAAGCTCATAGAGGATGCGCGGCTTCTCGAGGAGTTGGGATGCTTCGCCATCGTGATTGAGAAAGTCCCGGCGGACTTGGCTGAGAAAGTGGCCGCTGAGCTGACCATTCCCATCATCGGCATCGGGGCCGGAGGGGGTGTGGACGGCCAGGTGCTCGTAGANGTCGATGNCATGCTGGGCCTCAACGAGGGATTCTCACCCCGCTTCCTGCGCAAGTATGCCAATTTAGGCGACATCATGACCGATGCCGTGCGCCATTACATAGACGATGTAAAATCGTCGGATTTCCCCAACGAGAAGGAGCAGTATTGACACCTTCCCGGCCTCTTTCGCGCTTTCTCCTCTATTCAGACTATATCACGCATACCCCGTTTCGATTTCATGAAAAGAATTTGTCTTGTGCTCCTTTCAGGAGTGCTGTGCGCGGGCATCGCCCGGGCGCAGGGCCTCACGCATCCCATCCACCACGCTCACGGCTCGGGCCACTCTTATCTCGCGCCCAAGGATTCACTGGCCAACGAGGCTCTGCGCCATAATGCTCCACCGGAGTTTCATGTGTCCGGCAAGCGTCACATGGCTATCCGGAGCAGCGATGATAAATTCCATCTCACCATCGGCGGTTATGCCAAGATCACTGCCGGGATGGATTTCGGATCCCCGATTGACAACGCCAACGAGTTCATCGTGGCAGCCATTCCCATGAACACCGCTCCGGGCAATGGCGCGGCGTTCAACCTCAGCGCGATGCAGTCGCAGATTTACTTCAATTTCGTGGCGCTGCCGGGTGATGTCAACGAGGTGGGCGTGTTCATAGGGGCCAACTTCCTTTCCAATTACGTCCCCACGCTGCAGTTCGCTTACCTCAAATACCGCGGATTTGAGGCGGGTTATGATTATTCCCTCTTTTCAGACCCGGGGGCAGGTGTCCCGACTATTGACTTCGAGGGGCCCAATGCTTTCACGGCGGTCACGACTGTCGTGGCAGGATACAGCCGGCGCTTCGGCAAGAGGGGTCTGTGGGAAGCGGGCGGCGGCATCGAGAGCCCGGCCTACAGCGTCACACCGGGAAACGGGGCGGCCAGCGTCAGCCAAAGGGTGCCGGACATACCTGTATGGGGCAAGTATTCCTGGAATGGCGGCGACTCCTGGGTGCGCGTGTCGGCCGTGTTGCGCAATCTCATGTACCGCGACGGGGTCGCGGGTCACAATGTGGACAAGGTCGGCTGGGGCATACAGCTGTCGGGCAAATCCTCGGTTGCGCCCAACCTGACGGCTTACTGGCAGGGAGTGTACGGACATGGCATAGCATCGAAGATGCAGGACTTAGGGGGCCTGGGCCTTGACCTCACTCCGGTCGGGGGCCGTCCCGGGCGCATGGAGGCCGTCAAAGCCTGGGGGGCATACGCAGGCCTTCAGTATGACTTCAGCCCGTCGGTCTACTGCTCGATGACCTACTCGCAGATACGCACCTATGCCGGACGCTACAGCGGCGCTGACGACGGAGGCACCTCCTGGGCGGACCAGTACCGTTACGGCCAGTATGCCGTGGCCAACGTCTTCTGGAACATCACTCCGGTGCTCCAGNCGGGCGTGGNGTACATCTACGGCCGCCGAGTCAACTACAACGGCNCCCAAGCCCACGNCAACNGCCTCCAGTGCATGATCCAGCTCGACTTCTGACCCCAAGCCCCAAAGTAAATAAAACCTGATACCGTCCCAATTTTACCACCAAACAGGTGGTAAAATTGGGACGTGATGGTAAAAGTGAACCGGTGTCGCGCGGAGATTAGGCCGGCTACTTGAGGGTGATGGAGTTGAAGACGGAGTCGATTATGGCATCGTGGGTGTCAAAGAAATCTTTGGGGGCCATGAGGTTGAGATAATACAGGTCTTTCGTGGGCTTGCTCATGACCACGAGCTGGTGATGTATAATAGTATCGCCATCTTCCAGCACTGCGAATGTGACCGACGCGGCGCGATGGCCCTTGAAGTCGATGGAATCCTTCTGACCGTAAATCCCGACATAGTTTCCGGAATCCTCCGACAGGCCGCCCAGCTTGGTCTCTATGGAAAAGTCGCGCCAGTCCTCAGGGTCATCAAAGACATCCATCATGCATGACTTGGTGAATTTGAAACTGTATGGCAGGTAGTCACTGTGCACCCGGACATCGCCGCCATCCTTCAATCNGGGTATGGTGNCTGAAATCTCATTGCGCNCTTTGTCGACCTGCAGGTANCCGGGANAATCNAANTCAAACCATTCGCAGGTGTAATGCTCCCAGGGTACGGGAGCGCTGTCGGCGTCGTGAGGGGCCTCTTTCTTGCCATTGCTGCTGCATCCGGCAGTTAATAAAAGGATAGCCAGAATCGGAAGTGTGGTTTTCATGCCATAGGTGTTTAGGATCGGGGGTATAAAGAAGCGTTATCAAGACTTGCAAAGTTATATCTTTTCTTTCAAAGCACAAAATGTTGTGAAAAGGAATTTTCTGATTTTATAATTTTGCTTTGTCGCAAAAATGTTGTAAATTTGCGACATAATTACTTCATATTTAAAATGCAATCTANTGAAGATAGAATAATTACGAATATATCAAAACGCGGTAGGGGTGTGATGGTGTCACCTCTTGATTATGCAGGATATGGAGATTCTAAGGCAGTGCAAAAAGCCTTTGAGCGATTGGCTGCAACAGGGAGATTGATAAGAGTGGCACGTGGTATCTATTGTTATCCAAAGATTGATAGAGTTTTAGGGTTAGGAATATTGTATCCGACTATTGAGGAGATTGCCGCAGCTATTGCAAGACGTGACAAGGCTAAGATTGTTCCTACCGGGTCGTCTGCGCTTAATAAGCTTGGGCTGTCAACCCAGTTGCCGATGAATGTAGTGTATCTGACAGACGGCTCATCACGTAAGGTGAAGTTGGAGGGAAACAGGGGAATACAGTTCAAGCATACGGCTAAAAAAAATTTGGCTTTCCAAAATGAAATAGCCATGCTTATCACTTTTGCTCTGCGTGAAATCGGAGAAAGCAATATCACTGATAGTCAATTGGCCTATGTCCGCAATCTGATTAAAACCATACCATTGGAAACTATAAAAAAAGATTTTGCGCTGATACCGGCATGGATACGTAAAATTATACTCAATACATATGAATAAATTCCTTACACTTACTGTGGCTCAAAGAAGAACCGTATTTGAGCAGACAGCGGCAAAGATGAAACTTCCGGTAGCTGCTATTGAGAAAGATTTTTGGGTAACTGAAATACTCAATATTCTTTTCTCACTGCCGTACGCTGACAGAATGGTGTTCAAGGGTGGNACATCACTCAGTAAAGTATGGGGNGTNATCCGNCGCTTCTCCGAAGATATTGACATTGCCATAGATCGCAGTATGTTCGGAATAGAGGGGGACGTTACCAAAAAAGAATTAAAGAAATTACGTAAGGCATCATCGGTATTCGTCAGGGATACTCTTGCCACTGGCCTTGCATTGGCGATAGATCGAGCAGGGTTAAGTGAATTTGTTACGGTTAAGGCAGCTCCGGATGGAGAAGGCGATGCGACTTATCCTGAGCCTCGTCAGATTCATATAATCTATAAATCGGTCTTGCCCGCTGGATTTAATCCATATCTCCGCGATGAGGTGTTGTTGGAGGCAGGAGCCCGTTCTCTGTTTGAGCCTACGGCAAAAGCAAAGGTGGATTCTTTTGTAACAGGAGCATATCCACACCTTACTTCAAAAGACCATGAAATCCGGATTGTTACGGCCGTTGCCGAAAAGACATTCCTCGAAAAGGCTTTTCTGCTTCATGAGTTATTCACAACCAATGGCTGCCGTAATGCCAATCGCAAATCCAGACATTTATATGACCTGTGCAGGATGTATGAGGCCGGAATTGCCGACAAAGCTGTTCATGATGATGAGCTGTGGGAAACCATTCGCCATCATCGGGAAATCTTCACTTCAATACGTAATGTCGACTATACACCGGACATCCGAAAGAGGATTATCCTTACTCCANCTGAAGANGTNATGGAGGAANGGAAAAACGACTACGATACTNTGGTTATGAATATGATATACGAGNACACTGTTCNCTCATTTGCGGACATGCTCCGAGTAGTGGCTGATATAGAAAAAATGTTTAAGGCCTGATATTAAATTGATTATTTGAGCAGGGGGTCGAGCAGGCGCAGGATGTGGCGGGCGCGCAGGCCGGCGAGGCGCAGGAGCAGGTGGTAGCGGGGGCTGACTTTGCCGCGCAGCGCATGCAGGTCGGCTGCGCGCAGGGCGCGGCGGGACATCTCGAGGCCCTTGCGTTTCTCGGCGCGGGGCATCTCGGGGCTGTTGATGCGGCGCAACGCTTCGAAGATGCCGTGGAAGTTCTGACGCTGCGCCAGGAGGTATTCCTGTGAGTTGGCTCCGAAGGTGTTGCGGCAGAAGCCCAGGAGCGCGATGTTGTTGTTGAGGTATTCCAGNGTCCGTGCCGNGGGGCGGTGGGTGATTGAGGCCGGATGGATNAAGTAGTANTATTTCGCCTCCGAGACCGCCACGCGGCCGAGNTCGAGCATCAGATNGCGCGTCAGAAGTTCATCGCTGTATACATCGCCGGCGCTTTCGCCCAAAGCACGCTGCGCCCGCAGCAGCGCCCTCCGGGGGATGAGGCCGCCGTTGAAACCCATGCGCCACCCGTCAAGTGTGAACGCCACGCAGTCGCGTCCCGGCAGGGCCTCGGCATACAGGGGGAATCCGGCGCAGGGAAGAAAGCGCTCCGGCTCTCCGGGTTTTTCCCCAGGTTTTTCTCCGGCCTTCACACTGTACATTGTCGGAAAGACGGCCTCGGCCTGTGAGTCTGCCAGGCGAGCGAGGAGCCTCTCCAGATAGTCGGGAGCCACCCAGTCGTCAGCGTCCAGGGGGGCCACCAGTTCCGTTCCCGCCATTTCTATGGCCCGGCGGCGGGGCTGGTATGCGCAACCCGAAGGGAGGGGCATGTCAAAGACGCTAATCCGGGCATCCGAGCGGGCATAGCCGCGGGCGATGTCGGCGGTAGCATCAGTGGAGCCGTCGTTGACGATGATGAGCCGCCAGTCCCCGCGTGTCTGCGCGAGGACAGAGCCTATAGCCCTGTCTATATAGGGGGCGGCGTTGTATGCCGGCATGACGAAGGTCACGCATGGGTTGGTGTGCATGTCTTATTAACTGAGTGCGGCGGGGGATTATTGCCGATGGGTCTAAACAAACGGGCGCGGTCGGTTGTAGAATATACAGCGGAAGTCCTGCCCGAATGTGGGACTTCTGTCCGATTCCTATAAACGCACACTGTTTCTATAGATGACTAAGACAAACGGAAAGCCCGGATTTATCAGTTCAANNNGCAAGTGCNTTGATGCTCCTCCCTGCGGCAGCGCAGGCTGAGGTGAGCCTTGACTCGTGCCGCAATATGGCGCTTCGCAACAATAAGACCATACAGGTGGCCGAGGAGAATATCCGGGGCGCGGGGTATTCGCGCCAGGCTGCGCGCGCAGCCTATCTGCCCGGCATCGATTTCGCCGGAGGGTATACCTACAACCAGCATAAAATCGAGCTGCTCGGAGCCGATGCCAAACNCCCCNCAATGACTTTCANTCCCCTCACGCAGNGCTATGACTATAATCTGCNGNTAGGCCCTNACCTCAAGCCGGTGGTCGATCCGNCAACAGGCACTCCCATTCNCCTCGAAGTGGCTGTGATTCCGAAGGAGGCCATGGAGTTTGACACTCACAATGTCTTCGCAGGAGCCATCACCCTCACGCAGCCTATCTTCATGGGTGGCCAGATACGGGCCCTCAACAAGCTGGCAGACGATGCAGAGGCACTCAGCCGCAACGCCCGCTCGGCTGTGGTGCAGGAGGTGATATACAACGTTGACCAGGCATATTGGATGGTGGTCTCGCTTAAGGAAAAGCAGAAGCTGGCCGAGAGTTTCGTGGACCTGATGGGCAATTTCCGCGACAATGTCGACGCTATGCTCCAGGAGGGTGTGGCGACGCGCAGCGACAAGCTGCAGGTCGAGGTGGCCTACAATGAGGCCTGCATCGCCCGCACAAAGGTCGACAACGGCCTGACTCTCGCCCACATGGCTCTCGCGCAGGTGTGCGGCCTCCCTGTGGACACCCGCATGGAACTCTCCGACCGGGGCCTGAGCCGCAATCTCTCCACGACTGCCCCTGACATCACGCTCGACATGCAGAGTGTCTTCGAGCGTCGGCCGGACCTGGCGAGCGTGCGCAACACCGTGAGCATGATGCAGCATAAGGAAGACCTGGCTTTGGGCCAGCTGCTACCGAAAGTGGCCCTCGTAGGCGCTTATGCCTTCTCCAACCCCAATGTCAACCACGGGTTTGAAAAGAAGTTCGGAGGGGGCTTCAGCGTGGGAGCCACACTGACCATCCCCATCTGGCACTGGGGCGGCANTTACAACCAGCTCCGNGCTGCCCGTTCCAANNCCGCCGCCCAGCGNCTGCTGCTCGAAGACTTGGAGGAGAAGGTGACGCTCCAGGCCAACCAGGCGCGCTTCTCCTATCAGGAGGCCTTCAAGACCTACGAGATGACCCTCAGCAACGAGAAGAGCGCCCAGGCTAACCTGGACAATGCCCGCATTGGATTTCAGGAGGGCGTGCTGACCACGGATGACGTGATCGCGGCCCAGACTGCCTGGCTGAAAGCCAATTCCGAACATATCGACGCCGAAATCGGGATACGCCTCTGCGAGACGTATCTGGCGAAAGTGCTCGGCACTCTCGGCTCCGAACCGCAATAAATCCTTTTACCGTAAAACCTTACAACAAGATAACAGCACTATGTCAACACCTGATAATAATCTTCAGACACCCCGGCCCGTCGAGGTGACGGCCAAGGACCGCTCCCTTATACTCGCCATAGTGGTGATTTTTCTTATTCTCTGCGGCCTCGCCATTATTGGCTTCCTCTTCATCAAGCAGGGCCCTGACACCGTGCAGGGCCAGGGCGACGCAACTGAAATACGCATCTCGGGCAAGCTCCCGGGCCGCGTCATGAAGCTCTATGTTGAGGAGGGGCAGAAAGTCAAGGAGGGGGATACGCTCGTGCATATCCATTCCACACTGGCCGAGGCGCGCATGGACCAGGCCAAGGCTATGCAGGAGGCCGCATCGGCCACCAACCGCAAGGTAGACTCCGGCACGCGCACCCAGATTATCGCGGCCGCCCGCGACCTGTGGACACAGGCCAAGGCAGCGACGGGAATCACGCGCAAGACCTACGAGCGCATGCAGAACCTTTTCGCCAAAGGTGTGGTGAGCGAGCAGAAACGCGATGAGGCCAAGGCGGCCTACGATGCCGCCGTGGCCGGTGAGGCCGCGGCCAAAAGCCAGTATGACCTGGCTGTGGCCGGAGCTCAGTCGGAAGACAAGGAGGCCGCCCGCGCTATGGTCGATGTGGCCAAGGGGAGCGTCAGCGAAGTCGGCGCCCTGCTCGAAGACCAGTATTTGCTGGCTCCCTGCGACGGCGAGGNGACTGTGGTATATCCCAACGTGNCGGANCTCGTGGCCACCGGCGCCCCCNTCATGACCCTGCAGAAGGATGACCATTGGGCCGTGTTCAATGTGCGTGAGACCCTCCTCAAGGACCTCCGCCTCGGCTCTGAGGTGAAAGTGTATATCCCGGCTCTCGATGTGCATGAGACCATGAAGGTGTTCTATGTGCGCGACCTCGGCTCATACGCCAACTGGCAGGCCACAAAGTCGACGGGCGACTTTGATGCGCGTACATTCCAGATCAAGATGCGCCCCGCCAAGCCCATCGACGGCTTCCGCCCCGGAATGTCGGTAATCTACGAGAAGGTGGAGAAGAGTGCCTCCTCCAAAGAGGCTAACAAGGATAAGAAATGAAGCAGACCGGATTCAGGGCGATCTTCCTGCGCAGTGTGCTGCAGCTGGTGCGCCGACCCATATATTGGATCGGCATGCTGATGCTCCCCCTGTTCTGCATGCTTTTCCTTACTTCGGAGATGGAGTCCGGCCTCCCCGAGAAGGCTCCGGCCGCCATTGTCGATAAGGACCGCTCTGCCCTGTCGCGCCAGATGACGCAGACCTTGGCGGGAATGCAGCTCATTGACTTCGTGGAGGCTGACAACAGTTTCACCGAGGCGCGCCACGCCATGCAGGAAGGACGCATCTACANNCTNCGTTCNTGATACCCGAAAATTTCGAGGCCGACCTGCTTGCCGGACGCTCGCCGAGCGTGACCTACTACACCAACGCCACATTCTACGTGCCGGCCGCGCTGCTCTTCAAGTCGTTCAAGTCAACGGCCCTCTATTCCAAGGCCGGCATCATGCTCAACGTGCTCGAGACAGCCGGAGCCACCGCTGACCAGGTCACTCCGCTGCTCCAGCCCGTCAGCGTGCAGGTGCGCGGCATCGGCAACCCCTGGCTCAACTACAGCTACTACCTGAGCGTCTCCTTCATCCCGGCGGTCCTGCAGCTGATGATACTGCTTGTCACCTGCTTCAGCCTCGGCCAGGAGATTAAGTACGGCGATTCAGTCGAGCTCATGCGCATGGCCGGCGGGAATGTCTACAAGGCGGTGTTCGCCAAGCTCCTGCCGCAGACCATCATGTGGATCATCATCGCCATTTTCATGGAGTCGTGGCTCTTCAGGTGGATGTACTTCCCCATGCACGGCTCCTGGCTGTGGCTGACCCTGTCGGAAGTGATGTTTGTGCTCGCCGCCCAGGGCTTGGGACTCCTCTTCTTCTGCGCCCTGCCCAACCTGCGCCTCTCCCTCTCGCTCGCAGCCCTGATGGGCATCCTCACTTTCTCTCTGGCAGCCTTCTCTTTCCCCGTGGAGAGCATGTATCCGGCAGTGGGGATAATGAGCTGGCTGACGCCGGTGCGCTTCAACTTCCTGATATACATTGACCAGGCGCTCAACGGCATCGATGTCTATTATTCACGCTGGTGGTTCGCCGCCTACATAGTGTTTATGATGCTTCCCNCCACGCTCTTGTGGCGGCTGAGGAAGAAATTCCTCCANCCCGTCTATGTGCCTTAAGACCCTGTGATTATGCTGAAGAAAATACGCGATTACATACGGATGCTCTTCGAGGTCTACTGCCGTGAGTTCAAGCTCGTGCTCCACGATGCGGGCATCATAATCTTTCTGGCNCNCCNGCCGTCGGCNTATCCCGTGATATACTCGCTCATATACAATCCCGAGCTTGTGCGTGAGGTGAAGCTCGTAGCCGTCGACCATGACCGCACACCTCTGAGCCGTGAGCTGGCCCGCAATCTCGACGCTTCGCAGGAGGTACGCATAATAGGCTACGCCCCCGACTTGGCCGAAGCCCGCAAGGCCATGAACGACCATGATGTCTACGGCATCCTTGAGATTCCCGAGGGGTTCGAGCGCCATGTCGGCAACAATGAGGTCGGCAACGCTGTCATCTATTCCGACATGAGCCTCCTGCTTCGCTACCGCGCCATGCTTGTGGCGGCCACCAACGTCGGCCAGGCCATGAGCGCACAGATACAGACCGAAGACATCGACCGGGTGCTCCCCCTGGCGGAGACTATCGCCGTCGGAGACCCGATGGGGACGGTCAACGTCACCATGGGCAATATCGAGAGCGGGTTCGACTCCTTCATCATGCCCGGCATCGTGATTCTCATCCTCCAGCAGTGTCTGGTGCTGGCAGTGGGAATGGCCGGAGGAGCGAAGAGGGAGAATCCCCTCTTGATTGGCTACAATGCCGACAACGAGGCCCCCTCGGTGCTGATGACCATGCTCGGGCAGGCCCTGTGCTATTTCACCCTTATCGCCCTGCCGATGATATTCCTCGTGCATTATGTGGCCTTGATATTCGCCTTCCCGATGGCCGGGTCCACATGGCAGATTCTCACTTTCATCATGCCGATGGTGCTGGCCTCCATCCTCATGGGTATGGCCGTGCAGAGCATCGTATGGGAGCGGGAGAGCATATTTGTGCTGTGGGTCGTCACCTCGGTGATTTTCCTCTTCCTCTCGGGCCTGACCTGGCCCCGGTACGGGATGTCGGGCCTGTGGAAGGCGCTCAGCGACTGCGTCCCCGCCACGTGGGGCGTCCAGGGTTTCGTGCGCATGAACACCAACGGCGCATCCCTGTCGCAGGTGCATTACGAGTATGTCAATCTGTGGTGGTGTGTCGCCGGGTATGCTGTGCTGGCTTACTGCCTGCAGCGGTGGGTGGTGCGTCCGACGCTCTTCCTGCGCCTGCGCAAGATCATCGGCCGCTCATGAATGTCTGAGGCCGTGGCGCAGATTATAGGCTGTGAAGAGCACGGATACTCCTAACAGGCCCCACATAGTCCAGTCAGCCTCTGAGAGGGAGGCGGCGAAGGCTAAGGCGCAGAGAAGCGTGCAGAAAAGTACGATCCCCCAGACGCGGCGCGTGTAGGTGAAC
>WFLX010372668.1_pt1 | contig 12953 bp, 6 predicted proteins | sample 4967041 | NCBI WGS metagenome assembly WFLX01 (sample SAMN12857096, study PRJNA449069) | gut metagenome | isolation source: stool from male and female vole | host: Microtus ochrogaster | place: USA:Florida | collected 2017
AAATATCATTAAAGTTACTGAATTTCAGCCACTTGACCAATTTTATTATGCTAAAGTATGTTAACTAACTCATTTATTTTCAACGGCATAAATTAAATTTTAACGAAGTATTGATATAAATTAATGGATAAAATTAAGAAGACACTTGCACTGTCGATGGCATTCGCAGGTGCTGTGGCGCTCGGGGGCTGTAGCGGGGAGATTATCGATGTAAACTCGGATATGGCCAATGAGTATGTAAGGTCATTTATTGAAAAATACGGTGTGCCCCAGGCCGGCCATGACTTCTGCATGGCAAAGCTCGGCACGGTCACTGTCCGTACCGACAGGCCTACGGATATCACTGTGGTGAGCACTGTGGAGGGAAAGAATTACACGTTTGACAAGGCGTATGCCGTCGTAGGCGAAAAGACCCTCTCCTTTGATATCCCCCGCGATGTCAATTATGTGAGTGTCATCGCCAATGGCCGTGTCTACACCGCCCGTCTGGGAGATGTGGTATCGATCGACTGTGTTCGTCAGTCACGCGGCAACGAAGGCACCGATACCAAGATCAACGTTGAAAACTACGAGATGGTTGGTCTAAAAAATGACTTCCAGGACGGAGAATTACATGCGACGGATTATGAAACAGATATAGTGTCTGTAGAGTCAAGAATCGGTCATAACTATAAGATGTTGGGAAGTGAATTGGCTCAATATATCAGCGATGACAATGTTAAATACTCAGGAATTATGTCTGAGGAATATACATGTAGAAATACAGACGAGCATATCAATATATTGAATGTAAAAGCTAAGCCGGGTCAGATAATTGAAGTGGGGCGTGTTTATGGTGACAAGCCATATCTGAGTGAGTCAACACACTTTATCTTGGTGCCTTTCATGCGTAACAAGGAGCACGCTGTCAAGGGAGATATCAGTTATTATTATTACACTAACGATATACATTGCTGGGGGCATGATCTTACAATTGATTACAATGGTACATCGGTTTATAGTAATGGTATCGATGGCGGGAACAGAGGCGTGATCTCATCGGTGATATTCGGGGTAAGTGATTTTTGTGAATACAGGAATATACTGAATGACAGCAAGCTGAGATCCGAGCTTGAAAAATATGCCGCAGCTCAGAAAAACTATAATATGCCGTTGCCACAAAATATGCATGGCGGTGATACACAGTTTGCTGACGCTATTCTTGAGCCGTACCAAGTTGACAATCCACTAAAATTCTATGACCAGTGGAATGACTATATCAATNCCTGGANTGAGGCTCAANATGATGATGTGAAGAGTCAGNTTGGTGACCTGAGATTCGTCAAGGAATTTTTGGCATCNCGCCAAATCCTCTTTAAGCCTAAAGCAAGGCCGTCTGTCGTGGAAACAGAGCCCGGGAAATTTAAGATTGAATTTTTTGACAGTCAATTGTCCAACACCGGAGCCGGAGTAAATTTCAACGAGATTAGTAGCTATGATCCCGATATGACCTATTGGGTGAACTCATCTTTAAGGTGCAATCTTGTAGGTGAGGATAATATTGAGTATGGTACAGGCACAGAGTTCGCATACTATATCCGCGATCTTAATGATCCTGACGGTACTATTGTAACCACGACAGACAAAGAAAGAGTAAAGACCACTCACCGTCATTCATCGTGCACTGAATACAACGGAGTGCATACCGGCAATGAATCCCAGATATTCATGGTGGATTTTGACAATGACGGCAAATACAATGATTTTGTATTTATTCCACACCATACTGTATATGGAGATTCCGAGCCATTTTCATGGCGTATCGCGTCTGAGGACCTTGGCAGTACAGACGACAAAGACTTCAATGATTTGGTAGTTGATGTAAATATCCACCAAAAAGGAAATGATGCTCAGGAAATCAGCGTGACACCGTATGCAGCCGGTGGTATTTATCCCCTTTACTTGATGTTTAATGATANTAAAGNCAATACTTTTTTTNTCNGNAAAGAAATNNATCATTGGTTAGGTNAGTCGACATNNGATATCTATAATACCGGTGAAGTAGATGTAAGGGAAACCGTTTACCCTGCGAAAATAAAATATGATTTAATGGAGCAGGAGCATCAATTCCAGATAAGTACATGGTACAACAAAGATATGGGCGACATGTGTACGCTCGGAGGATTCTGGGTGTTGGTTGACAAAAACAACACGCTTGCTGATAAATTGAACCTGAATGTAGTAAATCCCTCTTTGATGACACCTGAAATCAAGGCTTTGATTGATGCTGACCCTGGTATATATCAGGTTAACAACGACCCGAAATATGGTGAGAACAATGCGTTAGTGCCGCAGATGATACTTGTAACCAACAGCTGGTGTTGGCCCCGGGAGAGAGAGGATATAGGCGATGCATACGAAAAATTCTCCTCATGGGTGTCTGATCGTAACACCGTGTGGTATGGCAGTGAAGCAGAGGGCGTGAACACAAGTAAGATTACAAGGAAGAAACCTGATTAATCAGAATATCCATGTCATAAACAAAAGGGGCGGCCCATACGGTCCGCCCCTCGATATTTGCGGGGGGCGGGGATTTTGATTAATCTTGCGGAAAATAACAGCGGCGCGGAGGCTATCCGTGATTACCACCCCGACCAAGAGATTGAGATATGAGAAAGATATGCTTCGTTACCGGCACACGTGCCGAATACGGCTTGCTGAGCCGGCTGATGCGGCTTGTGGCCGACAGCCCTGACTGCCGGCTGCAGGTGATCGCCACCAATATGCACCTGTTGCCGGAGTACGGGCTCACCTACCGCGAGATAGAGCGCGACGGATTCACGATAGACTGCAAGGTGTGGATGCACAAGCCCGCCGATGCCGCCGGCGGGAGCGTCGGAGACGCGGGTTGTGGGTAACCCCACGTGTAGCGCAGCCGGGGTCTCACGCAGAGGAGCAGAGGAGCAGAGGGCTCTATAGGGGGGAAGACTTTAAGCTGAGGCAATCGTGGTGACATCAGCGGGAGCGTCGGAGACGCGGGTTGTGGGTAACCCCACGTGTAGCGAAGCGGAACGTGGGGTATAGATCCTGCTCAACACGCTGAGCGTCGGAGACGCGATATTGTGGTATAGACTATAGTATAGTCTGGGTTGTATCTGCATGGTAATGACCACAATATCGCCTCTCCGAGGCTCCTCTGCCTTATTGGCTCTCAACCCCAGGTTCCGCTGCGCTACACCTGGGGTTTCTGACAACCCGCCTCTCCGAGGCTCCCGGTGACGTACTCGCCGGCTCTCTTCCAGATGTGCTTAGTGTATCGATATTTACAACCGACCTTCAGGTGGCTGGTGCTCACTCAGACGATCCGCCATGGCGAATTATCACACGCGAAAACGATAAGAAACGCTCAAAAACCGAGGCCAGGGCCTCGCAAAAAATCCTGCGTGATATCCTGCTTAGATCCGGCGGCGGCTCTTCAGAGCCTAAGGATCTGCCTACGGAATCCTTTCCTATCCCGGGCCTGTCCGGTCAATGACACCCTCAGAGCAGCTCCCCCTTCAGGGGGCCGGGGGGCTCTCTATAGGTCGGAAGACTTTAAGCTGGAGTCTTCTATGTGGCCTGTAGATGGATGTAACAGGGTAGTCTTTAAACGGTAATGAGATTGACACCGGGCTGTAATACGCAGGCGTTTTTTGTGTTTTTTTATGTTAAAAAATTTGTACTTAATCAAATATAGATTAATTTTGCGTCAAATCCCTAATCAAAATAATAACTGATGAAAAAACTTAAAAAGGCCTTTATCTTGGCTTTTACTGCTACCGGTGTCATTACCGTCACCGGCTGTAGCGAAGACGTCATTGATGTGTCGTCTGATNTGGCCAATGACTATTANAAGTCATTTATCGAAAAATACGGTGTGCCANAGGCCGGTCATGATTTCAATATGGCAAAACTCNGCTCTGTCACCGTGCGCACCGACAAGCCCACCGATATCACTGTGGTGAGCACCGTCGAGGGTGTGAACTATTTCTTTGCCAAGGCTTTCGGTGTGAATGGTGAGAAGACCATCACCTTTGATATCCCCCGCGATGTCAACTATGTGAGCGTGATCGCCAATAACCGCGCATACACCGCCCGTCTCGGCGACCTGGTGTCAATCGACTGCTTCCGCCAGTCACGCGGCAATGAGGGTACCGACACAAAAATTGAGTTGAATAGCTCAAAATATCGTGTCCTGGAATACCAAGTCAACTCATCAATAAATGGTTATATTGACGCGACTAAATATAATTCGGAAGATGTAGAAGCAAACCTTCGTCCGGCCCATGATTACAATATGCTTGGTAGTGAGATGAAGCAGTATGTGCTTGATGAAGCCTCCAATTACACCGGTTATGCCAATGAGGAATATACAAGTCGTCACACTCGTGAATATATCTTTCCGATAAATTTAAAGTCAGGGGAAGGAAAAAGATATGAGATGGGTAAAATGTTCGGCAATAGTACATTCCTGGGGGAATCAACAGAGTTTATGTTGGTGCCGCTTATGTACAACTTTGATAACGAGAATACGGGCGAAGTAGATTCCCGAGTGCCTAGCGATTCTTTTAACCGATGGGGTCATGACATTACGATCGACTATAATGCCACATCCGGCTGGGACAATGGCATAGACGGTGGCTACGGTGGCGTTATTTCTTCGCAGGCACTCGGCGTGAGTGATTTTGCCGAATTCAGGAATATCCTGAATGTCGCCCAGTTCAGAGCTCAGATAGAAGCGTATGCAAACGCACAGGAGAAATATAATATGCCTGTGCCACAGGATATGTATGCCGGTGACAGTCAGTTCGCCGATGCCATACTTGAGCCTTACGAAGAAGAAAATCCATATAAATTCTATAATCAGTGGAATGACTATATCAATGCATGGATTGATGCGCAGCCCGCTGATGTTAAGGCTCAATTCGCCAGTCTGGATTTCATCAAGGAATTTATGGCGGTTCATGAAATCAGGTTTAAAGAAAATGCCAGACCGTCTGTGAAAAANTTGGGCGAAGGAAAATTCAGAATTGATTTCTACGACAGCTGTAAAGGTGGAACAGGCGCANACGAAATTCTGCGGNCTGGATTGCNAAATTCGANTGTGGNTCATATGGCCTATACAATTGGTGGACTTTATAGGGTAAATATACCTGGTGAAGATAGTGATACCGATGAAACCGGCACTGAGTTCGCTTATTACGTCCGTGATTTGGATAACGGTGCCATTGTTACTACTACTGATAAATCAAGGGTAAAGACCACCTATCGTCATTCATCTTATGTTGACTACAATGGGAAACATAATAAGTATGAACAGCAAGTAATCATGGTGGATCTTGACGGAGATCAAATTTATAATGATATGGTGTTTATCGCGGAACCCGTTGTGTATGGTACAGGTGTTCCCTTTAGATGGCGTCTTGCAGCCGAGGACCTCGGAAGCACTGAAGACAATGACTTCAATGACCTTGTTGTCGATATTGATGTGAATCAATATGGAAATGATGCACAGTATATACATGTGGGTCCTCAGGCTGCCGGCGGTATCTACCCGCTTTACCTGATGTTTACCGATACAAGGAACAATACATTCTTTGTGGGACAGGAAATACATAAGTGGCTCGGTCAGTCTGACTATGAGATTTTTAATACCGGTGAAACTACTTCAATAGGTTGGGGCACAAATCAGGCAAAAATCAAATATGATTTGAGTTATCAGACACAGCCGTTCCAGATCAGCACACACTACAACGTTGATATGGGACAGAATTCTACCATTGGCGGATTCTGGGTACTTGTGGATAAGAATAACATCCTTGACGACAAGCTGACGCTGGATGTGGAGAATCCCTCGCTTATGACAGCGGAAATCAAGGCTTTGATTGATGCTGACCCTGATATATATCAGGTCAACAACGACCCGAAGTACGGCACGGCCAATGCAATGGTGCCGCAGCTGATTCTTGCTACCAACTCATGGTGCTGGCCGCGTGAGACTGTCGACATAGGCGATGCCTACGAGAAATTCTCTTCATGGGTGCAAGACCGCAACACCGTATGGTTTGGCAGCAACGCAGAAGGTGTGCATGACGATCTTGTGACTCAGCCTGCAAAATAACGGTCTTTTATAAATGACTTTGGCAGGGGCGGACCGCGAGGTCCGCCCCTCGATATTTGCGGGGGTGGGGGATTTTGATTAATTTTGCGGAAAATTACAGCGGCGCGGAGGCTACCCGTGATTCCCACCCCGACCAAGAGATTGAGATATGAGAAAGATATGCTTCGTTACCGGCACACGTGCCGAATACGGTCTGCTGAGCCGCCTGATGCGGCTTGTGGCCGACAGTCCTGACTGCCGGCTGCAGGTGATCGCCACCAATATGCATCTGTTGCCGGAGTACGGGCTCACCTACCGCGAGATAGAGCGCGACGGATTCACGATAGACTGCAAGGTGTGGATGCACAAGCCCACGGATGACGCCGCCGGTGTGGTGGATTCGATGTCGGACGAGATGCAGGGCATCAACGAGGCTTTCGCCACGCTGCGGCCCGATCTGGTGGTGATACTCGGCGACCGCTATGAGATGCTTGTGGCCGCCACGGTGGCGATGATGCTGCGCATACCGATCGCCCATATCCACGGCGGCGAGATCACGCAGGGTGCGGTGGACGATAGCATACGCCACAGTATCACCAAGATGGCGAGTCTGCATTTCGCTTCTACGGATGCCTACCGCCACCGTATCATACAGTTGGGCGAGGATCCCGGGCGGGTGTTCTGCGTGGGGTCGCCCGGCGTGGAGAATATCAAGGAGATACCACTGCTGTCTCGGGCCGAGCTTGAGCGTGAGCTCGGGCTTGATCTGTCGGTGCCGCCGCTGCTGTGCACATATCATCCGGTCACTCTGGGCCGGCGCTCAGCCGATGAGCTGATCGGCGACTTCATGGCCGCCCTCGATTTTTTTCCTCAGCAACCTGTGGTGTTCACCTATCCCAACTCCGATCAGGGGGGTGACTCGATAGCCATGGCCATCAAGGGTTATTGCGCCCGGCATCCCGGGCGGTGTCACGGCTTCGAGTCGGTGGGGCTGCGGCGCTATCTGTCGCTGATGCATTACGCGGCAGCTGTGGCTGGCAATTCATCGAGCGGTATCATAGAGTCGCCGTCGGCCGGCATCCCGACGCTGAATATCGGTGACCGGCAGAAGGGCCGCGCCCACGCTGCGTCGGTGTTGGACTGCGCCGATGACACGGCCTCGATAGTNGCGGGGCTGCGCAAGGTGCTGTCGCCTGAGTTCAGGGCGGTGGCCGCGGCGTGCGATAACCCCTACNACAAANCGGGGACGGCCCTGGGCCATCTTCGACATCATCTCGACCTATCCGCTCGACCGCCTCGCGCAAAAGACATTTTACGACATCGAATTTTAGCCATCCCAAGGTCTCACGCAGAGGGGCAGAGGAGCAGAGATTTTTTATTAAGAAGGTCACACGCGAAAACGAAAAGAAACGCGCGAAACCCGAGGCCATGGCCTCGCTGGATAGTCATGCCTGATTCATTTGTTGATAACCCCTTACCGCAACCAAAGCTCTTCTCCTCCGCCCCTCTGCGTGAGACTTTGGGATGGGGAAGGGCTCCGAAGTCAGGATTTGTAGGCTCTGCCTACGGAATCCTTTCCTATCCCGGGCATGTCTCGTCAATGACATCCTCATAGTAGCTCCCCCTTTATTGGGTCGTGGGGCTCGAGCGGTCGGAAGACTTTAATCTGAGGCAATCGTGGTGACATCAGCGAGAGCGTCGGAGACAACCCGCCTCTGCGAGGCTCCCGATGACGTACTCGCTGGCGTCTTCTATATTGTCGTGAGATAGTTGTGACAGGGTAGTCTTTAAACGGTAATGAGATTGACACCGGGCTGTAATACACAGGCGTTTTTTGTGTTTTTTATGTTAAAGTATTTGTAAATACAATAATTTAAGATACTTTTGCGGACAATATTCCTTATCATCATGATGTTTGTGAAGTGCGGGAATATTCATGCCGGTTACTTTCTTTATCTATACTATAAGAAGTGTATCGTTAACGTCCACAGGACATATACAAGGTCCTACTTGAGAATCCATCTTTGTTGCAGAAATCTAATATTATCCCGACAATAAATCAATTAAACCATAAATAATAACTAATTTATCCCAATGAAAAAATTTAATTTGCTGGGAGTGGCACTTGCAGTGAGCGCCGGAACATCACTTGTATCATGTTCTGACGACCACTTTAACGTCGCAAGTGACCCGACCAACGATTACGCCGTCGCCTTTATCAAGGAATTCGGTGTGCCTGATCCCAACCACGACTGGAGTATGGCCACTAAGGCCGGACTCCAACTCAAGTCGGAAAAACCAGTCACTGTGCGTGTATACGCTGAGATCGAGGGTGTGCGATATATTTTCGCTGACCTCGCAAACTATCAAGGTACAAATGCAATCCCTGTCACAATACCTAAGACTGTAAGCCAACTCATAGTTGAGGTAAACGGTGTAGAATATCTCTGTGATGCTAATGGTACTTTTGATGTAGACAATCCTTCTGTAGGTAGTCGTTCGTTTACTGTTGGTGATGAGAACGATGCCTGGCGACATACATTGACTTTCAGTGAAGATGCGAACGATAAGCAAACAGTATCTTTCAGGACCGATGATAATCCATGGATCAGAGATATAATTGATAATCCCTGGTTTAGTGAATATCTTCTAAAAGATTCTAAAGACCAGCCTCTTATGCCTAATTGCGATCTGTATCGTGCGCCAGAATACGATACCGAAAAGCATGATTACATACTTGGTGATATTGATGTGGCTGCTTTATATATCAGGGATACAAATACCGGAGACAAAGCCGATGACAATCGTCCCGATCATATCATCGGTGTAGTGCCGTTTTCTAGTAGTTATCAGATCGATCATGAATCAAGATTGCCGTTGCCATATGATAATGCAAATTACGGTATCTCGTGTAATGGTAATGGCACTGCAATGCCATCGACTCAAGCTGGAAATACCTGGAATGTGACCACATACAGGATTAACGGTCGGTCTTATGAGTATGGCAGAGGTATATCCTATTGGACTATACGTGGTGCTGATTACGATAGAAATGATGATGATTTTGTTGCTTTCACAAGAGGAATGTACAACAGGAATTATTTTCAATTCCATTATTGGGATGATCAGTTCCAAACAGACTGCGAATCTTACTGCTCTTGTCTGTTTTATGATAAGATTCCTGTCAAGTTGACAGATGGCACAACTCGCTATGCTACTGTGTACGGTATGTTTGCGAGCCCTGAATCAAATGCTGCCCCAAGACCTCAGAAGCCGGATGTCTACATTATTGAATTTTATCCGGAGAAATCTTATCTCGGAAAGGTAGTTTATACTTCCGGTGGCACTTCATACAAGTGGCGTATTATGGCGGAAGATCTTGGAGGAATCGGAGATTGGGATTTCAATGATGTAGTATTCGACTACACTGAAATTGTTAAAGATACTGATGATGACTTGTTTACCAATGGAATTTGCCCCCATGATATAGGAAATAAATTCCCATATCGTTATGAGGTAACGGTTACCCCACGTGCTGCGGGAGGTGTATTGCCCGTATATATTGCCTGGGAGGGAGACGTAATGGAGCCGTTTGACTATAGTTCGTTAAAAGGAAAGATGACCTCCGATATTGACAAGATGGAAATCACACAAGCCAAGTATGAGGGTGTGTTTATCATCGGTAAGGAAATTCACGATTGGTTTGGAGTCCCGACAAACAGGATGGTCAATACAACTCCAGGTCAGACACTGCAACCCGCAGAAAGTATAACATTCGTAGTACACTCTGTGGGAAATGAGACGACAACAAAAGCTCCAAGTTTCAGTAATTTCCATGTTATTCGTGACGATAACGGTGAGATTACATTGAATGACGAAACTCGTACAAAGTTTGGTTGGTCCTTAATAAAGGAGATGGATGAACACCGCACTAAATATCTCGTGATAGGATTGCCGAAAGCTGGAGATAGCAGTTCGGCACCTCAGATGATGTGTGTGGATCCTAAGATAGGCTGGCCCACCGAGAAGACAAGGATAAGTGATGTGTATACTGGCTTTGCAGACTGGAATGAAGATAAGAGTAATTGGAATACATGGTATAATACGGTTTCTAACTCATCTCTTATAATTAATGTGCCTGAGGAATAAATAATAATTATTCAGATTATACTATGGAGGGGCTGTCTAACATCAAAGTCAGGCAGTCTCTTTTTTAGATGTATAATTGAAAGGATCAAGCACCTTTGAAGTACTCAGAAAAAATCCCGCGTGCCATCTGTTTAGTACGCGAATGACATTGAAGAGCCGCCGATGGCAAATCTCATCACCATTATCTTAAAAACAACGAGGTCGTGCAGCGAAATGCACGACCTTGTTGTTTCCCTTTTTATAGTGTTGGCATTGAGCCTATAGTCAATATCGCTTTGGTGTTGCAAATGTACTTATTATTTCTCACAAACGTTTATTTACGATACAACTGTCCCAATCCACCAATATCTAATAGTATTTCCATAAAAAAGTTGATAACCCCTTACCGCAACCAAAGCTCTTCTCCTCCGCCCCTCTGCGTGAGACTTTGGGATGGGGAAGGGCTCCGAAGGCAGGATTTGTAGGCTCTGCCTACGGAATCCTTTCCAATCCCGGAGATGTCTCGTCAATGACACCCTCATAGCAGCTCCCCCTTTAGGGGGCTGGTGGCTCACTCAGACGCGCGCCCATGGCGAGTTTATCACACGCGAAAACGAAAAGAAACGCGCGAAACCCGCGGCCAAGGCCTCGCTTGATAGTCATGCCTGATTCATTTGTTGATAACCCCTTACCGCAACCAAAGCTCTTCTCCTCCGCCCCTCTGCGTGATAAGGCGCGTATTTGCCTGTTGGTTCTGTGTGCGGTAAATATTGTCGCAGAAATTTTGGTATTCCGTGCATTATGATTATATTTGCAGTGTTTTAATTGCAATATGTAAATATTATGGCTCTGATAATACCGAAACGCTATAAACAAAAACTGCTGGCCGAGACCACTGAGGTGGCGATCAAGGAAATCAAGGACACATTTCAGGAGCAGCTGGCTCATGCCTTGGGACTGCGTCGCGTGACAGCCCCGCTCTTCGTGCTGTCAGGCACCGGCATAAACGACGACCTCAACGGAGTGGAGCGGCCCGTGGGCTTCGACATCAAGGCACTGGGCGGCACACACGCCGAGGTGGTACACTCGCTCGCCAAATGGAAGAGAATGAAGCTCGCCGACTATGCCATCGCTCCCGGCTACGGCCTGTACACCGATATGAATGCCATCCGCGCCGACGAGGAGCTCGACAACCTGCACTCATTATATGTAGACCAGTGGGACTGGGAAAAGAGCATCACGGCGGCCGACCGCAATCTCGCCTACCTGAAACAGACCGTGGAGCAGATATATGGCGCCGTGCGCCGTACAGAGGCCATGGTGTTTGAGCGCTTTCCGCATATCACACCCACGCTGCCCGCGACAATCACCTTCTGTCATGCCGAGGAGCTGGCACGGGAGTATCCATCGCTCTCGCCCAAGGAACGTGAGGCCGAGGTGGCGCGAAAATACGGAGCCGTATTTATAATAGGTATAGGAGCCGCCCTGAGCGACGGCAAGCCTCACGACGGACGTGCGCCCGACTATGATGACTGGTCGAGTGGGAACGAAGACGGATACCGCGGCCTCAACGGCGACATTGTGGTGTGGAACACCGTGCTGGAGACTCCGTTTGAGCTCTCGTCGATGGGCATACGTGTCGACGCCGAGGCCATGCTGCGTCAGCTCGACATCGCCGGATGCCCCGAGCGCGCCTCGATGCGCTTTCATAAGGCGCTCCTCTCTGGCGAGCTGCCGCTCTCGATCGGCGGCGGCATAGGCCAGAGCCGCCTGTGTATGCTGCTGCTGCAAAAAGCCCATATCGGCGAGGTGCAGGCGTCGATATGGCCCCCCGCGCAGGTTGAGGAGCTCGCCAAGGCTGGCATAAATCTGATGTAGGTGTGTTAAATAAGGTTAAGGAATTTAAAATGCCCGAAATTATTTTTAATTTTGGGCATATTTTGTAAAGGATTGGGAATGAATTACAGCGCGTTATTCCTTATTCGTCCCTTGATTCACATAAATCTGCAACCAAACAACATACCATAATAATCATTATGAAAAAACTTAATCTACTCGGTCTGGTGCTCTTGGGAGCGTCTGTGCCGGCCTTTACCGGCTGTTCTGAAGACATCTCCCTCGCCGACCAGATGAATGAAAACTACGTGAAATCATTCGTCGAAAAGTATGGCCTCCCGGGCGAAGGCAATATGTTCAATATGGCTAAACATGGCCAGGTCACTGTGAAGTCGAGCAAACCCGTCAATGTCGAGGTCATCGCTATGGAAAACGGTAAGTATTATTCCTTTGCCTACTGTCAGGGAGTGTGCGGCACCCAGACCATCCATTTCGATATCCCCTCGTATATGCAGGATGTCGTGCTCTATGTCAACGAACAGTATTATCCCACCAAGATCGGAGCCACCTACGATCTCGACCATCCCGTGCGCTCACGCGAAGGCGAAGCCACTGTCTGGACAGATGCCATGCTGGCAGACAAGGAAGTGACGATCTTAGACTACACCCCCGGAGGGGATAACGATGGCCGTGTGGCAGCGGATCTGTCACCTGTCGCAGATATCCATCCTAATGGAGAGACAAGTGCGGGAGGCTACAGTACATGACAATTTTATTGGGTGGTTGATGAGATTATCTGGCTTGAATTAACTTTAATGATTTCATCAGCCACATATGATAGACCCCAGGAGAATATGCTATAGCGTCTTCG
>WFLX010033063.1_pt1 | contig 12952 bp, 9 predicted proteins | sample 4967041 | NCBI WGS metagenome assembly WFLX01 (sample SAMN12857096, study PRJNA449069) | gut metagenome | isolation source: stool from male and female vole | host: Microtus ochrogaster | place: USA:Florida | collected 2017
CCACATGAACTGGAGCTATTCATTGCCTTTGGCTGCAACTTGGGAAGTGGATGCTTTCGGAAAAATTCAAAACCGTAAACGTGGAGCAAAAGCAAGTCTTGAACAGACCCAGGCTTACGAGCAGGCCGTGCGCTCCCAGATTGTAACCGGGGTTGCTTCCACATATTATTCACTCGTTCTTCTTCGTCAGCAACTCGACCTTTCCAAACGGACTGCTGAAATATGGAAAGATCAGGTATCTACCATGGAGCAGCTGAAGCAAGCGGGAACAACAACTGAAGCCGCTGTGGTTCAGAGCCGTGCTAACTATTACAATATATTGGCCTCAATACCTGACCTTGAACAGCAGATCACTATTGTAAATAATTCTTTATCCGTACTTCTCAACACCTACCCCACGGAATGGAATGTAAGCTCAAATCTTGACGTGACTGTTCCCGATGAAGCCATCAATGGTGTTCCAATGAGCTATCTTGCTACGCGTCCGGATGTAGCTGCCGCTGAGAGAGGGCTCGCCTCTGCTTTCTATGCAGTTAGTTCTGCTCATGCAAACTTCTATCCATCAATAGCTATCTCAGCTCAAGGCGGTTTTACAAATCTTCTTGGATCAATGATTGTGAACCCTGGAAAATGGTTTATCCAGCTTGCAGGCTCACTCACGGCTCCACTCTTCTCAAGAGGACAGAACATTGCGCAACTTAAGGCTGCCAAGGCTCAGCAGGAGCAAGCCCTTAATAACTTCGAGAATACCGTAATGTCAGCTGCCGCTGATGTCAGCGATGCCCTGGTGAAGATTGACAAAAGTTCTGAGAAGAAGCGTCTCATCGATTTGCAGGTAAAGGAACTTGAAAAGTCGGTTGAATACACCAATGAACTCTTCATTCTCAACCATCAGACAAGCTATCTGGAGGTACTGACTGCAAGAAGCAGTCTGCTGCAAGCCCAGCTTGCAAGTCTCAGCAGCTGGCATGCACACACTTCGGCTCTTATAAGCCTTTATCAAGCAGTAGGTGGAGGAAGATAAGAATGGCTGATAGGCTTATATGTCTTATAATACGAAAAGACTTATGAAATAATCTTAAAATTAAATGTCATGAACAATATATCACCTTTAGCATTCGTGCATCCGGAAGCCAAACTCGGAGATAACATCACAGTTGGTGCATTCGTTTATATTGACAGGAATGTTGAAATAGGCGACAACTGCTTCATTCACTCCCATTCAAGTATTCTCTCAGGTGCAAGAATCGGGAAGAACAACCGTATATATGAAGGCTGTATCATTGCGGCAACACCTCAAGACTTCCGCTGGAAAGGAGAGGAATCTTATGTCATAATCGGCGACGACAACAAGATTCGCGAGCAAGTCATCATCAACCGCAGCATACATGAAGGTAAGGCGACCACTGTCGGCAATGGAAGCTGCATCATGGCGCAGAGTCATATCGGACACGATTCCTCAGTCGGCAACAAATGTGTGCTCGGAAACGGAGTTAAGGTTGCCGGTGACTGCAAGATAGGAGATTGTTGTATTTTATCTTCAGGAGCTCTTGTTCATGAAGGATATGAAATTGGTGACTTCGCTCTTATCAAAGGTGGCACAAGGGTTACGGGAAATGTTCCTCCCTATGTAATTATGGCCCATAACCCTATTTCATATTTCGGCATAAACAGTTTCATTCTGGGCCGAGGTGGTTTCAGCGATGATAAAATCGACGACATTGCCAAGTGCTATCGACATATCTACCAATCCCATATCGCCTTGCACCATGCATGCAAGAGAATTAGGGAAGATGTAGATGAAAGCGCTGAGAGAAACAACATCCTATCTTTTCTCAAAAACCACAACTTCGAGATTGCAGCAAGGCAAGTGTTTGAAGAATTTGAATGATATATGCAAAACGGGGATTCAGGTCCCCGTTTCTTTTTTTTCATGATAAATTTGCACACGTTTTTATTTTTAACTAACTTTGAATTCTCAAAAATCAAACAACAAGAAATTATCATGGAAATAGACGGTAAGATCATCCTCGATCTCGGCATGCAGTCCGGAATGTCGAAAGCAGGACGTGAATGGAAGAAAAAAGAATGGGTGCTTGAAACTTTCGGTCAGTATCCTCGCAAAGTAAAATTTCACGTATTCGGCGACAAAGCTGACACTATAGGAATTGAAGTTGGTAACTCCTACACACTCTCTGTAGATCTTGAAAGCCGTGAATTCAACGACCGTTGGTATACAGATGTAAGCTGCTACGCGGCACGTCCGTATGGGCAAGGTGGGATCACGCAGGGAGGAGGCTACCCACAGCAAGGAGGATATCCTCAACAGCAGCCCTATGCGCCTCAGCCTTATGCTCCACAAGCTGCTCCCCAAGGCTATCCGCAGGCAAATGCACCTGCTCAGCCGTTTGGAGGAGATGCTTTCCCTCCGGCTCCCACCCCGGGTGGTTATGACGCAGTCAATGACTCTACCGACGATCTCCCGTTCTAATATGAAAAGGCAAGTTCTTTCTTTTCTTACAGCTATATATGCCATCTTGATAGCATTTGCCGGATATTCGGCTGAGGCTGTAACATGGGATATCAGACTTGTAGGCGACGGGACGGATTCTCCGAAAATTGAGGCTACGGCTACTATTGCCCCCGGATATCACATGTTTGCCATCGACAACCCGACCGGTGGCTCTAATCCACTTGTGTTTTATTTCGACACTAAAGGGTGTGAGACTGTGGGGACACCGACTGCAGACAAGGCATACACTAAAGAGTATGACGACATCTTTGAGGTTGACCAGCACTTCTACACTAACAAGGTAACATTCACTCAGAAACTAAAACCTACAGCGTCGGAATTCAGTGTGGATGTTGAGGTAAAGGGCCAGGCATGCAATGACACCGGCTGTCTTCAGGTATATGGAGCAAAGAACCTCAAAGGCAAGGCTCCGATAGCAGTTCCAACCGGAGACGCTGAGACAAAAGACTCTGAAAAGATTGACAATCCGGAAGTCATAGCCGAAATGGTGGATTCCCTGCACAACGCCGATGGTCCACTTGTGCCGGGAGTATTGACAGATGATATCGAGAAAGCTGGTTGGTGGACAAATGTCGAGGCTGAACTCCGTGCATTCAAGGCAGATGCTCCGGCTGCAACAAGCAGTCTTCTATATATCTTTATAGCAGGATTTCTTGGAGGACTGATAGCACTTGTCACACCCTGCGTCTGGCCAATGATACCTATGACTGTGTCATTCTTCTTGAAGCAGAACAAGAAAAGCCGCAAGAAGGCAATCGGATCGGCTGCCACCTATGGAGCCTCGATTATTGTGATCTACGTCGTGCTTGGGCTTGCCGTCACTATTATTTTTGGAGCGTCAGCCCTGAATAATCTTGCAACAAATGCCGTCTTCAATATAATATTCTTCCTGCTTCTGGTAGTGTTTGCCATATCTTTCATGGGCGGATTCGAATTGACATTACCGTCGAGCTGGACCAACAAGATGGACTCTAAGGTTGATTCAACGACAGGTATGATTTCAATCTTTTTTATGGCGTTCACTCTTGTGCTGGTATCATTTAGTTGTACCGGTCCGATCATAGGCACTCTTCTTGTGGAGGCTGCATCTACAAGCAATTTCGTTTCTCCCGCAATTGGCATGCTGGGATTCTCGATAGCTCTCGCTCTCCCCTTCACACTTTTTGCCATGTTCCCGACTATGCTCAACAGCATGCCGAAAAGCGGCGGTTGGATGAATACGGTGAAGGTTGTGCTTGGATTCCTTGAACTCGCTCTTGCGTTGAAGTTCTTGTCTGTTGCTGACCTTGCCTACGGTTGGAGAATCCTTGACCGTGAGGTTTTCCTAAGCCTATGGATTGTGATATTTGCTCTACTTGGAGTATATCTGCTGGGCAAAATCACCTTCCCGCACGACGATAAGGTTGAGAAAACCGGAGTGACGCGCTTCATGCTCGCCTGCATCTCTTTCGCATTCGCAATATACATGCTTCCGGGACTATGGGGTGCTCCTTTAAAGGCAATCAGTGCATTTGCCCCTCCTACATACACACAGGATTTCTCCTTATATGAAGGCGACGTTCATGCGGTTGTTGATGATTACGAAGAAGGCATGGAACTTGGTAAGAAACTCGGGAAACCGGTGATGCTCGACTTTTCCGGCTTCGGATGTGTCAATTGCCGTAAAATGGAAGCAGCCGTATGGACTGATCCCGAAATCAAGTCTACAATCGACAATGACTATGTGCTCGTCACCCTTATGGTCGACGAGAAGAAAGCCCTACCGGAACCGATAAAAGTTACGGAAAAAGACGGCACACAACGTACTCTTCGAACCTACGGCGACAAATGGAGCTATCTCCAGCGTTCAAAGTTTGGAGCCAACGCCCAACCCTTCCATGTGCTGGTCGACAACGATGGCAAACCACTTGCTCCGGCATTTGTTTACGAGGAAGACATACCGGGCTATAAACGGTTCCTTAAGCAAGGCTTGGATAATTACGCAAAGCATAATTGAGTCTTCATTGCTCCGAGCTCAGCTGTGAAAACTGAATACTGAAAACGGACAACGGAAAACGGACAACGAACCACCCATGAAGAAATTCATATTCTTAACAATATTAATGTCAGTGGCGGCTTGCGCAATGGCGCAGGCCGCTTCTGAAACCGGGAAAGAGACCAATCCGGATTATAAGCGGTATCTTCAACTTGCAGATTCCGCCCGATTTTTTATCTCTTCGGAAAACTGGAGTGAAGCTGCAAGATGTACACGTGAAGCACTACGGCTTGATCCCGGCAATGTTGGGAATGTGATGCTCTTCAGTAATCTTGGACTTGCAACGGGAATGGACGGTAAGATTGGTGAAGCTATGCAATGTTTCGACATTGCCTTGTCGCGTGCACCTAAAAGTATCCCGGTATTGACATCTAAGGCAAAAATCCAGATCAAGGCGTCTGACGAAAGCGGAGCTATGGAAACTATTGACACAATTCTTAGATTGGACAGTCTTGCCCAATGGCCTCTTCAGACACGTGGACTTCTACGGATGAGAGCAGGGGAATATGAAGCTGCATTCAACGATTTCAAGACACTTGCCAAGAATTATCCGGACAACACCTGGGGACCCGGAGGAATGGCAAAATGCATGGAAATACAAGGCTACCTGTCAGAGGCAGCAGGATACTACCGCGATGCTATCGAACGAACATCACCTGAAGATGACGACAGAGTAGAATTCCAATTAGGAATGATTGAAAATCTGGGACATACAGGCAAATTGGCTGAAGCTCTCGATGCTGCTAAAGAAGCTTTATCAGAACACCCTCACGACGGCAGACTTTATCTTTTGAGAGGATGGATAAAGAAACAGCTACTTATCTACAGGGAAGCCGAAGCTGACAAAAAACTTGCAATCGACTACGGTGTTGACACACAAACCGTTGAACGCTTTTTCCCTCAAAAATACTAAAAAAAGATATCAACACCCCTTTTAGTCTTCAACTTTTTTTACTAATTTTGCATCCGTTTTATGGCAGACATTTCTTAGTTGCCAACGTTAACCAACACCATAATTCAGACAATCTTCACATCTACAGATGGAAACACTTCCGCTACATATTGAATATCTGCTCACTCGCCATGATTGTGTGATTGTGCCCGGTCTCGGTGCGTTTATCGCCAGTGAGAGTGAAGCATGCATAGATATTGAAAATGGCATAGTGCGCCCACGCAGACGTGAGATAAGTTTCAACAGCAGTGTTGTCTCTGACGATGGTCTTCTCTCCCACTCCATAGCACGTAGAGAGCATATCCGGTATGAGGTTGCTCACCGACGCGTTGCCTCCTTTATTGAAAAGATGAAAGCTGACCTCAATAATGAAGGAGAGATATCGCTTGGTATGTTGGGCAGACTTATCCAAGACTCAGAAGGTCTTCTTAGTTTCCAACCGAGAAAGTCGAATTCCGTTCAAGACACTCTGTATGATATTAAACTGGATATTTCAGCAAAACAGTCGATTGGGAATCCTACTGCCGAGGTCAAGATTGAAGAGATAGCACCACAAGAAATTTCTGTAGAAGATGATGGGGTCAGAACTATTAGGGTCACACCCGACAAATATGTATTCACCATTAGCAAGAAGGCCGTGCATGCTGCGGCTATGTTAGTAATGGTGTTGACTGTAGGGCTGTCGCTTCTGATTCCCATTAACCACGATAATGAGCAAAAGGCTTCTGTGATATCTATAGAGGATTTCTTCCGAAGAGAATTAACCATCGATTTTGATAAGCATAATGATTCTGTTGCTCATAATATAGTTGATAAAGACACCATTCTTAATAATGAAATAGTCGCAAGACCCTAAAATTATTAAAAAATCGCAGAAATATTTGCACAGTTAAGAAAAAAGTATTAACTTTGCATCGCAAAAACGGGGAGCACCTCTCCAACATGCGAAAATAGCTCAGTTGGTAGAGCACGACCTTGCCAAGGTCGGGGTCGCGGGTTCGAGTCCCGTTTTTCGCTCAAAGCTTCGGCTTTAACCCTGTCCGGATGGCGGAATTGGTAGACGCGCTACTTTGAGGGGGTAGTGAGCTTTCGCTCGTGTGAGTTCGAGTCTCATTTCGGACACGATTATTAAATTATGGAATCCGGAGGGATTCTGTTTTGAATCTTTAAATCGCGAAAATAGCTCAGTTGGTAGAGCACGACCTTGCCAAGGTCGGGGTCGCGGGTTCGAGTCCCGTTTTTCGCTCAAATCTTATTCGCGAAAATAGCTCAGTTGGTAGAGCACGACCTTGCCAAGGTCGGGGTCGCGGGTTCGAGTCCCGTTTTTCGCTCAAAGCTTAGGCTTTAGCCCTGTCCGGATGGCGGAATTGGTAGACGCGCTACTTTGAGGGGGTAGTGAGCTTTCGCTCGTGTGAGTTCGAGTCTCATTTCGGACACAAAGAAAGACCACAGACAATAATCTGTGGTCCTTTTTTTTATTATAATTCATTTTATATGAAATATTTGCTTTCCACATTCATTCTGCTTGCTTTCATCATGAGCGGTTGCTCTACTCCCGAACGTAGATGTCTAAATCAGGCGGATGCCATCATGGAAGAAAATCCGGACAGCGCAATGACTATTCTTCTGTCTATAGACCGGAACAACATCGATGCCCGGGATCTCCCTCTTTATTCACTTTTGTTGACGCAGGCTCTGACAAAGAATGACATAGAGGTGCAATCTGATTCACTCATATCTATCGCATACAATAAATATAGAAGCTCCATATCGGGCGACAAAGGAATTCGCTCTTGCTTCTATATGGGTGAGGTGTTATACAATCAAGAAAAATACCGCGATGCCATGAGATATTACCTCGAAGCTTATGAAGAAAGCAAACGACTAACCAACGATTACTGGCGGGCCAAGGCTACTGAAAGGGTCGGCGACCTATTTTTCTTTGCCTTCAATTATAAGGAAGCAGAAAAATACAGAAAGGAAGCAATATATTACTTCGGCAAGTCGAATAAAACTATCAATCAACGTTATATGACTGCTGAACTTGCGAATGTCAGGATCAATCAGGGAAAATATAAAGAGGCTCTGCTTCTTCTTGACAGTCTCTACGACATAACAACACGAGAAACTCCTAATGATTCTTTGCTTCAAGTTTTTATAAGGCGGATACGGATAGATGCATTGATATCACTTGATAAAATTGATGAACTTGATAACTATGACTTGGAGATCCTTAATCATCCGCGATCTCAGGTGCAGAGTATTGATAATAAAATATTAAGCCTTAAAATCAAAAGCATTGGGAATAATAGTGATATAGCTGAGGATATAACCGACATACTAAGCTCTGCAAATACTATAGAAGATAAGGTGATGACTTTGTATGCTTGCTACGAGGAGATGAAAAAATCATCCGGCAACACTGTCATGATAGGATTAACTGACTCACTGCTTTACTATCAGAATTCAATCGCAGAAAAAATCATCAGCGAATCTGTGACTGGTGCTGAACGAGATTTCTATGAAGATATGGCGATGAAGAAACAAAGGGAGGCAAAATTACATTTGATAATAAGTATCATTATTATTATTTTAGCCGGCATTGCATCCTTTTTCATCTATCGCTATATAAAACTTAAGAATATCTCCTACAAATCTGAATTGGAGGCAAAAGTAGAGTCATTGATAAGCATGAGTGCATACTCAGATAAAATCAGTGCTGAGAAAGCTGCCCTGAAGAAGGAGATAGATGAGAAGCTTAATACAATAGCAACTCAAACCCAACTGCTTGCCGACATTAAAAAAGTGCATAGCGAAACCAACAAGGATCTTGACATGATGCGCAATGCTCTTATAGAGAAAACAGAACTGCACAGAAAGCAGTTAGATAAACTGCAGCAAGAATATGACGACAAATGCAAAAGTCAAAATTTAATTATAGAAAGCTTGCTGAAAAAGAAATGGTCAACTTTAAACCGGCTATGCGAAGATTATTATGAAAAAGGAGCATTAAGTAAGTTTCATGAACTATTGATAAAAGAGATAGACGTAGAAGTCCGAAACATCAGATCAGAAGAGGGATTGCATCAGATTGAAGAAGAAGTGGATCGCTATATGAATGGAATAGTCAAAAAATTACGGAATGAATGTCTATTCCTAAAAGAAAGAGATTTTGTATTCTGCGCATTGATTTTTACCGGATTCTCGGTCAAATCTATATGCTTTATTTTAGACATCACAGCAAACAACTTCTATGTCAGAAAAAAAAGAATGATCCAAAAGATTAGCGACAGTAATGTTGATGATAAGGAGCTGTTTCTTGCAAGACTCAGTAATCAGTGTCCCACGATTTGATTGCCTCTTGACGTATATAAACAAAATGCTTTTCTGTACGCGCTTACTTGTAAGTGGTTAATATATTTGTAATCAAATAGAAATCAAACCCTTATGAAATGTGTAAGATTATTTTAGATTATATCAAGTTAATATTCTGAGTTTAAGTAAGATACAAATATAAGTGTAAGACTGTATTTATCATATTATTGATCTTTTTATTGAATATTTTTTATAAATTTGCAGGCGAAAAAACTAAATCAAATTTTTATCTAAAATCTAATAAACATGTCACACGGAAAAATTTTTGCTCTATGTCTTTGTATCGGCTTTTTTAGCTCATTATGCATGGCAAGTGAGAACCAGGGAACTGCCATTTCCTCTGGTTATTTATATGAGGCATATTAATAGAATTCGATCCGGGGAGTGAAAAAAACATGAATAAAAACTATAATTCTTTAATTCGATTAATTATGTATGACAAACCTTAGGAAATTTCTCGCATGCTTTGCAACTATCATCTTCTCACATTTATTCCTCTGCTCCTGTTTTCCAATAGATAACTATGGATATCCAAAAAAAGTCACGTTTTTTGCAAAAGGATGAACCACAATTGCCGCCCTCGGAGAGGCGCTTTATGTGAGAGTCATTATTTAGCACATAGAACTGAATACCATGAAGTTGAGAAACAAACTATAAACTACTAAAATTATGAAAAAGATTATTTTCACTTTCATTCTTTTTGTAATGTGTAATTGTATGGTCCATTCCAAAGAGCCTTCAGCAGGATATCGTGGATTCATAGAATGGGATAATTCTTTTGGGCCTTCCGATTACAAGCACTCCGAAAATATACTTGATTGGATTATTTATACCGGTATATCGACAAGCCACGGTTATCAGTTTAACAGCAACGTCTATCTTGGAGCAGGGTTGGATGTCTCCATTGGTTATCCGGGAGCCATGCTTCCGGTATTCGCCGATTTCAGATATGACAAGGCTTTTGGTAAATTCACACCTTACGGCGATATCCGCATTGGTTACAATATAGCCGGAAACAAGGGGCTTTATCTCTCTCCCACCGTTGGATATAGGTTTAACCGGGGCAGAAAGACTGCATTTAATATCGGATTGGGCATTACACTTCTCGGTGACCAAGAAAATAAATGTATGTACAATATTTTCTCTGTAAGGCTCGGATTTGACTTCTAATAGTTGCTATTAAAGTAAAGATATTAATCACGTAATAAACATGAGACACGGAAAAGGACACAAGCCGAATTGTCTGTGCATCTCATATTCATTCACGGGAGACGTGGCACGCCACGTCCCTACTTTCCTATTGATTCAAGTATGATGCCGCGAGCTCATCGAGTGCCTCACGGTCTATCTCCCACTCGCCGGGATTTGACACAGACATCTGCAATAGATCCATCACCGCCCAGTAATCAAGGGGACTTGTCTCAATTGCCTCGTCGTCCACCTCAGCAAGGCGCGCATCCACCGACTCAGGATTCACCTCTATCATCACGTTGTCACTCCACGCTTCCGGAGCCTCGAGATACTCTTCAAGAAGAGCTTCAATCTTATCTTTCAACATATCTTCCCTAAAAATTAACTGTTCTTTGCAAAATTAATATTTTCTGCGAAATAAAACAAATAGAAGGCTAAATATTTGTAGATGTGTGATTTTTTTTGTAAATTTGCGCGTTAAAATTTGCACGGATGAAACAAGCTCAACGGCAATGTTCTCATACGCACGTGATTGACAATTAATTAAACCATCAAAATAGAACATATTTGTATGATCAACATAACGTTTCCCGACGGATCAAAAAGGGAATTTGAAGCAGGGGTGACTCCTCTTCAGATTGCTGAGAGCATCAGCCCAAGATTCGCAGCTGATGTGCTTGCATCTAAAATCAATGGTCAGGATTGGGACATTTCACGCCCCGTGAATGAAGACGCGACTATAGAGCTTTTCAAATGGGAAGATCCGGAAGGCAAACATGCTTTCTGGCACTCTTCAGCACACCTTCTTGCAGAAGCTCTTCAAGAGCTTTATCCGGGTGTTAAATTTGGCATCGGTCCGGCTATTGAAAATGGTTTTTACTACGACATAGACCCGGGAGAGCACAAGATAACATCTGAAGATTTCCCCAAAATCGAGAAGAAGATGCAAGAGCTTGTTGCTCGAAAGGAAGCTATAGCAAGAAAAGATATCTCAAAGGCTGATGCCCTGAAGATGTTCGGAGATCGCAACGAGACCTACAAATGCGAGCTTATCAGTGAACTTGAAGACGGACACATCACGACCTACACTCAAGGTGACTTCACCGACCTATGCCGTGGCCCTCACATCGCGAGCACCGCACCTATCAAGGCTGTAAAGATCCTTTCTCTCGCGGGAGCATACTGGAGAGGAGATGAAAAACGCCAGCAGCTCGTGCGCGTATATGGCATCTCTTTCCCTAAGAAAAAGATGCTCGATGAATACTTGACCCTTCTCGAGGAAGCTAAGAAACGCGACCACCGCAAGCTTGGCAAGGAAATGGAACTATTTGCATTTTCTCCGAGAGTTGGTCAGGGTCTTCCACTTTGGTTGCCTAAAGGCGCAGCTCTCCGTGATCGGCTTGAGCAATTCCTACGCAAGATCCAAAAGGAATATGGCTACCTCCAGGTAATCACCCCGCATATCGGAAACAAGGCCCTCTACGTGACCTCCGGCCACTGGGCAAAATATGGCAAGGACTCATTCCAGCCAATCCATACTCCGGAGGAGGGTGAGGAATACATGCTCAAACCGATGAACTGTCCCCACCACTGCGAGATATACCAAGCTTATCCACGCAGTTACCGCGATCTTCCGCTTCGTCTTGCCGAGTTCGGAACTGTTTACCGTTATGAGCAGAGCGGAGAGCTCCACGGACTGACGCGTGTACGCGGTTTTACTCAAGATGACGCCCACATCTTCTGTGCTCCCGAACAGATCAAGGGAGAGTTCCTGAAGGTTATGGATATCATCCTTTACATTTTTAAAGCGCTTGACTTCAAGAACTTTGAAGCACAAATTTCACTCCGCGACCCGAACAACAAGGAAAAATATATCGGTTCAGACGAGAACTGGCATCTTGCAGAGAATGCTATCATTGAGGCATGTGCAGAGAAAGGACTTAAAGCTAAGCAAGTTGAAGGCGAAGCCGCATTCTATGGTCCGAAGCTTGACTTCATGGTGAAAGATGCTATTGGTCGCCGTTGGCAATTAGGTACTATTCAGGTCGACTATAACCTGCCTGAGCGCTTTGGCCTTGAATATACAGGTGCTGACAACCAGAAGCATCGTCCGGTGATGATACACCGCGCTCCGTTTGGCTCGATGGAACGTTTTGTAGCTGTGCTTCTCGAGCACACTGCTGGTAAACTTCCAATCTGGCTAATTCCGGAACAGTGCGTTGTGCTCCCGATTTCGGAGAAATTCAATGAGTATGCACAAACAGTTGTTAAGGAACTCGATAAGGCCGGTGTCCGCGCTACAGTTGACGACCGCAATGAGAAAATCGGCAAGAAGATTCGCGACAATGAACTTAAGAAGATTCCATATCTGCTGATTGTCGGAGAGAAAGAGGCTGCCGAGGGAGCGGTGTCAGTTCGTAAGCAGGGCGACGGCGACAAGGGTGTGATGAGCATCGCTGATTTCGCAGCTCTCGTCAATGCAGAAGTAGCAGCTGCTACAAATAGAGAAGACTGATTGTAACCAACAAAATAAATCATAAGTTAAACTAATAACCCCACACTTTGGAGAAAAAACCCCAATTTTCCGGACCACGCCCCCCCATGGGAGCCAATCGTCCAAAACCGGGACAAAGACCGAATCCCGGCGACAGAAACAACAACGGTAAAGATCAGCACGTAATTAATGAGAGAATCCGCGCTCGTGAAGTGCGACTGGTAGGCGACAATGTCGAACCTGGCATCTACCCTATCGATAAAGCACGTAGGCTTGCCGATGAACTGGAACTCGACCTTGTGGAAATAACTGCCCAGGCCGATCACCCGGTTTGCCGGATCATTGACTACCAGAAGTTCGTGTATCGGCAGA
>WFLX010056181.1_pt1 | contig 12952 bp, 10 predicted proteins | sample 4967041 | NCBI WGS metagenome assembly WFLX01 (sample SAMN12857096, study PRJNA449069) | gut metagenome | isolation source: stool from male and female vole | host: Microtus ochrogaster | place: USA:Florida | collected 2017
CTAACGACTGAATACGAGCATGCCGTTGCCACCGTTGCCGGAGCCAAGGATCAGGCCTATCTCGACTTCATGGCACGCCGCCTCGTAGAGATGGCCGGCAGCATCATCATGAGCTACCTCCTCCTTGACGATGCCAACCGCACTCCGTCGTTTACCCACAGCGCTGAGGTCTATGTCAAGATGGCACAGGCCGATGTAGCCAAGCATGCCGAGTTCATCCGCAGCTTCGAGCCCTCGCAGCTCAGCGCCTACAAGCCGGAATGATAATATAGGAACGGCACCGGCCGATTCCGTCCTAAAATAACAGATTCAGAAAGCTGTGTCGCAATCAATGATTAGCGGCACAGCTTTTTATATTATCCCTCCGCCATATTTTGAGCTCTGCGCTTGGTAGGCTAAAAAAATTAATGTAACTTTGGAGCATCAAAGACCGGCAGACTTGTGTCTGCACCTCATGAGCGTAGCGCCGATTCCGGTCAAACCCGTCGGAATGATATTCTGAGTTTCCATAAATCAGGATTCCGACGCTTGGACATCCGACTGCTCCACGCTTCAAGACCGGGCCCACCGGGTCTGTTATTTATGTAACAATTGCAAGTATATGAGTTCACAATATGACTTCAGCGATATAGCGCCTTTCGACGACAATGTGTTTGCCGAGAAAATCGCATCGCTTGTCAAGGAACCTGGCTTTGAACACGCAGTGAGATATGCGATGCCCCAGGTCGATTATTCCGAATTTGTCAACACACTTCTTACAATAAGGGATAAAGAGACATTCCAGCGCAAAATAATGTGGCCCTTCCTTGAACTACTGTGCGAGAAGACCACTGCCGGCATCACTGTCAACGGGATCGAAAATCTTCAGGCTGGAGAAGCCTACACCTTCGTGACCAATCATCGCGACATTGTTCTCGATGCTTCGTTCCTCAATCTATGCTTCCTCCGGGCCGGACTTCCCACCTCTGAAGTTGCNATNGGCGACAATCTGCTCATCTACGACTGGATCACGGATCTCGTAAGACTCAACAAGAGTTTTATCGTGCGCCGCGGACTGAGGCTCACCAAAGCCTATGAAGCATCCCGCCACCTTTCGGCCTACATCCACCATGCCATTGCCGACAAGCATCAGAGCGTCTGGATAGCCCAGCGTGAGGGTCGCGCCAAAGACTCTAACGATCTCACTCAGGAGGCTGTCATCAAGATGCTCGGCATCGCTGGCGGCGGATCGATAATCAGCAACATCGAAGCCATCAACATCGTGCCGGTCTCCATTTCCTACGAATATGATCCCAACGATTATCTCAAGGCCCGCGAATTCCTGCTCCGGCGTCTGGATCCCGAATTCAAGAAGAGCCAGCGTGATGATCTCTTCAGCATGGAGACAGGATTGCTTCAATATAAGGGTCGGATTCACTTCGAGATCGGACAATGCATCAACGGCGAGCTNTNGCGGCTCGATCCGGCCACTGAGCGACTCGAAGCATCAAAGAAAATCTGTCATCTCATTGACTGCGAGATCCATTCAGGCTATAAGATATATCCCATCAACTATATAGCCTACGACATGCTTCACTCCGACGGAAGAGCCGCCCACTACGCCGACCAGTACACCCCGGAGGAGAAACAAGCCTTCGAGACATACATTGAGAGTCAGCTCGACAAGGTCAGCATCCCCGACACCACGATTTCTGAACTTGACAGAATGTTCATGCGTGAGATGATGATCACCATGTATGCCAATCCACTCAAGAACAAGCTCCACGCGGCCACTCGATGCGAATCCCGTTAATCCTGATAATAATAGTTGTCATTGTCTGTCCGGCCATTGATATTTATATTTGGTCGGTTATAAAAAGACTGCGCAACAATNGATCAGTATTCAAAACCGTCCGNCTTTGTCAGGCAAGTGTTTGCGTCATNGCGCTTCTTCTGCTTGCCGTTGGCTACTTTCTCCCNTCAGCCAAGGGAAACGATGCCGTTCTTGCATCCAAGATGTGGCTGCTGTTTTCTTTTGCCACCATCTACATCTCGAAGGCCGTTTTTGTCATCTTCGACCTCATTGCGCGCATTCCGCAACTGGTAGGCCGCAAACGTATCCGTCCGATCACGACGATCGGAATCATCCTTGCATTTCTTCTTTTCGGTGGAATGTGGTATGGAGCGCTCGTCAATCGTTTCCGCCTACAGACTAAGGAAGTGGAAGTTGAAGTGCTGAATCTACCCCCGGTGTTTGACGGATACAGAGTCGTACAGATCAGCGATCTCCATACCGGCACTTACCGCAACGACACAACCTTCCTGTCCCACCTCGTCAGTCGCGTCAACGACCTTGATCCTGACCTCGTTGTCTTCACCGGTGACATCGTAAACCGCAAATCTCAGGAGCTCGAGCCGCACATCTCCACCCTGTCACGCATTAAAAGCCGCGACGGTGTATATGCCATACTTGGCAATCANGACTACGGAGATTACTTCAGCTGGGACTCTCCGGCAGCAAAGCAGGAAAATATGGAGCAGCTCTACGGGATGTTTGACCGCATGGGTTGGCATCTGCTCCGTAATGCCACCTCGCATATTTACAAAGACAATGACTCTCTGGCCATTATTGGCGTCGAGAATATCGGCGATCCGCCATTTCCCGTCTATGGCTCACTGAGCGATGCCTATCCCGCCGGAGCCGACGGATCAGCTAAGATACTTCTCTCTCACAATCCGGCACATTGGGACGAGGACATCCGNGACGGCAATAAGGCCAACGACATTGGCCTTACGCTCGCCGGACACACCCATGCAATGCAGATCGAGTTGCTCGGACTGTCGCCCGCCTACTTCCGTTATCCCACCTGGGGCGGACTGTATAAAGATAGTCAAGGTCGGAATCTGTATGTAAACATTGGAGCAGGCACCGTAGGACTCCCGATGCGTCTTGGCGCTACTCCCGAGCTGACCGTACTGACTCTCCGTAGCCCACGATCGCTTACATGGCAAAAATAAAGCAACAAACCTTATTAAACACATAAAAACTTTCCACTTAATCAGTTTTCCCAACGTATGGCAAACGAACAGGCAGCTATAATAAGCCGTGAGATGAATCTCGGACCGCGTCAGGTCGGCGCCGTGGTTCGTATGCTCCGTGAAGGCGCAACGATACCGTTCATAGCCCGTTACCGCAAGGAAGCTACAGGATCGCTCGACGAAGTGACCCTGCGCAAGATACAGCTGCGACTTAATTCACTCGACGAACTCGAAAAACGCAAAGCAACCGTCATTGACTCCATCACATCGCAGGGCGCNATGACCGAAGAATTGAGGGAACGTATAGAGACCTGCACGGATTCATCGGAACTGGAAGATATCTATCTCCCCTTCCGCCCCAAACGCAAGACACGGGCTTCGGCCGCACGCGAACGCGGACTTGAGCCTCTTGCCAAGATGATCATGAAACAGGAGCTCGAAAACCCTGCCAAGGCCGCTGCCCGCTTCATTAATAAAAAAGAAGATGGAGTGCCCGACACCGATGCCGCCATAGCCGGTGCTTCCGACATAATGGCCGAATGGATCAGCGAGAGCGAAAAAGCCCGCAACCTTGTCCGCTCACGCTATCTGCGCGGCGCAAAAATCAGCTCATCCGTCATTCCCGGCAGAGAGGAGGAGGGCGAGAAATACCGCGAGTATTTTGACTTCTCCGAGTCGCTGCGCCTCTGTCCCTCCCACCGCTATCTCGCCATCCGCCGGGCNGAGGAGGAGGGAATACTGAAAGTGGATATCTCAGTGGCCAATGACGACGAGATCGCCGAACGCCTCACGCGCATGTTTGTCAAGGCCGACGGCACTCCNGAGGCAACCGACATCGTGCGNCGCGCCGTCAGAGACTCCTACCGTCGTCTGCTGCGTCCCTCCATAGTGAGCGAACTCGCCGCTGCTGCAAAAGAGCGGAGCGACGAAGCCGCGATTGCNCTGTTTGCCGACAATGTNAAGGATCTGCTCATGGCGCCTCCGCTCGGACGCAAGCGAGTGATGGGCATTGACCCCGGCTTCAAGTCAGGATGCAAACTCGCTTGTCTTGACGAAAACGGAAATCTGCTCGCGACCGAGACCATCTACCCCTCGACCGACTATTATCAGAGCGCCGATATCCTCAGCTTTCTGATCGACCGATACAGAATCGACATACTTGCCGTCGGTAACGGAACCGGCTCAAGAGAGACTGTCAGCTTCATCGAATCAATATCTTTCCAGCGGCCTGTTTCCGTCAGGGTAGTGAGCGAACAGGGNGCAAGCATATATTCNGCCTCCGACGTTGCCCGCGAAGAATTTCCTGACCTCGACATCACCCTGCGAGGTGCAATAAGTATCGGTCGCCGTCTGCTCGATCCTATGGCCGAGCTCGTCAAGATCGAACCCCGCTCGATAGGAGTCGGTCAATATCAGCATGATGTCAATCAGACGGCTCTGCGCGATGCGCTCGACTACACGGTCGAGAGCTGCGTCAACTCAGTCGGCGTAAATGTCAACACCGCCTCGCGCCAGTTGTTGGGATATGTGAGCGGCATCGGCCCTAAACTCGCTGGTTACATCGTAGACTATCGCAATGCCACCGGTCCGTTCAATACCCGCGAGGAGCTGATGAACGTCCCACGCATGGGCGAGAAGGCTTTCCAGCAGTGTGCCGGATTCCTGCGTATACCCGGCGGAACCAATCCTCTCGACAACACCGGCATCCATCCCGAGCGCTATGAGTTGATAGAGACCATAGCCCGCGACATGGGGGTTGAGACCGAGCGCCTTGTCAGGGACCGCAATCTATTCAACCGCATCGAGCTCGATAAGTATGCAACGCGCAAGGTGGGCATGCCTACTCTGACCGACATAGTGCTTGAGCTTCAGAAACCGGGCCGCGACCCGCGCACCGAAAACGATGAACCCGACGAAGCACCCGGCTTCACCGATGCCGACAATCTGCATATCGGCATGGAGCTGACCGGCAAGGTGACAAATCTTACGGCCTTCGGAGTGTTTGTCGACATAGGCCTTAAGTTCAACGGTCTTATCCATGTGTCGCAGCTCTCCGAACAGTATGTCGCATCGCCGGCCGACGTTGTGAGGGTTGGACAGAGAATCCGGGTGAGAGTGGTTGATATCGATATCCCCCGCAGCCGCGTAGCCCTTACGCTCAAAGGGGTCTCCCAGTCATAAAGCATCATCTTCATCACCATATCGCAATGAAAAAGATTATCTATTTTGTGCTCTGCATCGCTATCCTCTTTCCGGCTGGATTGTGGGGATGGCAGGAAGTCACNCCTCCGCTCGCCCTCCTGATCGGCTTGCTCTTTGCCCTGACAGTAGGCTGTCCGGCGCCCAAATTCAACAAGAAATGCTCGAAATACCTGCTGCAGGCCTCGGTTGTCGGTCTCGGTTTCGGCATGAATCTTGTCGAGAGCCTTAAATCCGGTGCCGAAGGAATGACCTTTACCGTTATTTCGGTGATCGGCGTCATGGTGATCGGTGTTTCACTGGCCGCCTGGATGGCTATCGACCGACGTACAGGCTATCTAATCTCGGCCGGCACAGCAATCTGCGGCGGCTCGGCCATAGCAGCAGTCGGCCCGGTGGTGAAAGCAAATGAAAACGAGATGGCCGTCTCGCTCGGTGTTATTTTCATCCTCAACTCCATCGCGCTTTTCATCTTCCCCCCGCTCGGCCATCTTTTTGACATGAGTCAGGCGCAGTTCGGCACATGGGCCGCTATAGCGATCCACGANACATCGTCGGTGGTAGGTGCCGGTGATGCCTACGGACCCGAGGCGCTCCAGCTTGCAACTCTTATCAAACTGACCCGAGCCCTCTGGATCATCCCCCTCGCCCTTGTCACGATGTTTATCTTCCGCGACAAAAATGGCGGAGGCAAGATCTCAATTCCCTGGTTCATCTTCCTGTTTGTGATAGCAATGGCGCTGAACACCTACGCTTCGCTACCCTCATGGCTCACAACGACCCTTACCATCGCAGCCAAGCGTGGACTGGTGCTGACCCTTTTCCTTATCGGTTGCTCCCTGAGCCGCGCCACTCTGCGTGCCGTAGGCTTCAAGCCTATGCTTCAGGCCCTCATCCTATGGGTTATCATCGGTGTTTCGAGCTTTGCAGTTGTCATGACCACTATAGACTGATCAATAAAGCCGCATCATGCCTCTCAGCAGTCAACCGCAGCCACCGCTGAGGGCTCTCCCGGCAGTTCTCATCGCCGCATCCTTTGCATCAGGCATAGGAGCGGCGATGCTGCTTGAAGGTTACGGCAGCCTGTCACCGGCATTTGCCTTGGCCGTAGCCGGACTCNTGCTCACTNTTGGCCGTCGGTTGAGACAGGCCGGGCTGCTCCTCATCGTGGCGAGTGCAGGAATGGCCGATTACTATCTCACGACCAAACCTATTGACATTTCGCCTGAGATCCACAGCTATGCCGGGGATGTGATTGCCGCTTCCGACAAAGGATCGCACGCGGCCATCACGGTTCATGTGGACCAAATGGATGGAAGGGAATTAAGCCCGTTCAATGTCCGGCTGTATCTTGACCAGGAGCTGAACGACATGACGGTCGGCAAGCGGGTGACCTTCAGGTGCAGTCTTCGCAAGCCATCAATGAGCCATACTCTCCCGGATGAGGTTTCTCAGGCAGACATTCTGGCTCGGGCAGGGATCATAGCCACATCCTACATAACCGCCAAGGATATTACCTGCGTGACAAACGCATCAGGTCTGAAAGCAATGATGGCTCGTCAGCGCAATCATATCGTCGAGACCCTCTACCGTACTTCATTATCACCCCGTAGCAAGCAGTTTCTTGCCACTATACTTCTCGGAGACAGGGATGCCATGGGCGATGAATCGCGTGAGGCATTCGCCCGGGCCGGTCTCAGTCACATAATGGCTTTGAGCGGAATGCATGTAGCCATCATAGCCGCATTCATTTTCTGGCTCCTGAGTCCCACCCTACTCATTGTTTCACGCCACTACCGGAGCATCGCAATCATTGTCCTGATATGGGGATATGCTTTTCTCACCGGGCTCAACGCTCCTGTAGTGAGAGCGGGGATAATGACTACACTTGTTTTTGCCGCCGATCTGCTCCAACGNCGCACTTTCGCAATCAACAGCCTTATGGTTGCAGCCCTCGTCATTCTTGTATTTACGCCCACTGCACTCGCCGACATAGGGTTTCAGCTATCATTTCTCGCGGTAGGCTCCATCATCTCTTTCGCTGAATACCTCAACCCTGCATCNTCTGCCCACAATAAATTGGNGAGGATGGCAGGAGCCTCCGTTGGAATGACTATGGCAGCGATGCTCTCGACCGCTCTCGTCTCAGCACTCCATTTCCACACCGTTCCGGTTCTTTTTCTCCTCTCAAACATTATCACCGGTCCGGTGCTCGTCCCGGTCATCATTGCCGGAGGCATCATCGTGATTCTTGCTTCTCATCTTGGGATATCCTACGGTGTCATAGCCGGCATTGTCGATCTCGCAGTTGACGGGGTGGAAGCAACTGCAGGGNTTATCAGCGGCTGCCGGTGGGCAACTGTAGAGGTATGGGCACTCTCCGGCACAACTGTNGCACTGCTGCTGATCACTCTCACCCTGATCGCCATATATCTGCGCCGGCCTGCCNTGAGCCGTAAGATGATTCCGGCATCGATTTTTACAGCAATCCTGACATTGATCTCAGCCTTTNCCACCGGTACNTTNCCTGAACGTGATCCGGCGGGAAAATGGTATTATGTGCCGTCGCATGACTATGCCGACTTCATCTTTGTCAGCGGTGACACACTTTATCTTATCAGCGATGCTCCTGCATCGACGATCGGCTCCCGTATCAACTCGATGCGAAGCCGTTTGCATGAATATATGGGACGCCGCAATATCAGAAGTCTGGAGGAAGCACCCGAAAAGATCTACCGCGAGGGAATAATCCGCAACCGGAAGCGACTGATCGCCGCATCAACACGATTCACATTTATCGGAAATGAGTCCGTAGGCCGGAGTGACTCCATATTCTGCACCGACATCCTTGTGGTTGAAAAAGGATTCAGGGGAGAGATAATGAAAGTAGTAGAGGATATCAAGCCGTCGGAGGTCATCCTCTCTCCGGCGCTCAATCCCCGCCTTCGTAGGAGATATGCTGGAGAGCTTTCAGCGGCAGGGATACACTATGTGGACGGAGCAGCTGTCGAGTAAGCGAGCAGGGTCTCGTAGTCCGGGATTGACTCCAGAAATTGTGGAGGTCCTGACGGCGGAATGACAGCACAATAGTGATTTATGCCATTACTGACGATGAGCACCGGTGTCTCAAGGACGATATTGTATCTCGCTGCCTGAGCGAACACATCGGCCGTGATCTTTACCGACGGCGCTTTAAACTCGATGATAGCCACAGGTCGACGACCTGCGGGATCGAAAACAACGGCATCACATCTACGGCTCATTCCGTTAAGGGTAATAGTCATCTCGCTTGCCATTCTGTGCTTCCTGTATCCCCTGCTCTCCATCAGCCAATGAATAAAAAGCTGACGCACCNGTTCCTCCGGGGTAAGAGTNACCCACTTNCCCCGCAAGGGATCAAATATCTCNTGCCGCGCCCCGNNAGATGTCGAGTTGCGGATCGGCAGCTCTGCGTGAGGTAAGTTGAGTCTTTTATCCATAATATTAAGTAGTGGGACCGGGTCTTCTATTGCCAAGTTGGAAAAATGTGTGTAAATTTACGAAAAGTTTCGCTAACGATGGCACCACAACCCACTGTAACATACGCGTCGCTCCGCGCCTCAATCGCCAAAGGTCAGGCCTCCGGCTCATATATCCTTCACGGTGAGGAGGGTTACTTCATCGACGAATTAATCAAACTCTTTGAGCAGCTTGTGCCGGAAGCAGACCGCGACTTCGGCCTCTTTACATTCTACGGGCCGACAACCGATGCGTCCTCAATCATTTCTGCTGCCAGGAGTTTCCCGATGATGGTTGAGCGTCAGGTAGTGATAGTGAAAGAAGCGCAGGCCATGAGAGCCGANGAGGTAAACAAGCTGTCGGTCTATCTGGCTTCGCCGTCGCCCACAACGGTGTTTGTCCTCTCCTTCCGTGGATCGCAGGCCAAGGGTAAGGATATAATGTCGTCGGCTCGCAAGGGCGGAGCCATAGTCTTTGAGTCAAAGAAGCTGCGCGAGAACAATATCGGCACTGTAATCGAGACTATGATCCGTGAAAAAGGGCTCACCATCGAGCCCAAAGGGATAGCCATGCTCAGTGAGTTTATCGGGACGGATGCGTCGCGTCTCTACAACGAGATCGACAAACTCTCGCTCGTGCTCGGCAAAGGCTCCATGGCAACTCCTGAGGCAATCGAGCGCAACATCGGAATCTCCAAAGATTACAATAATTTTGAATTCATCTCGGCTATTGCTTCCCGTGACATGCCCAAGATGTTTACAATACTGGCCTATTTCCGATCCAATCCCAAGTCCAACCCGACCGTTCTCACNACGGCAACCCTCTACAATTTTTTTTCCGGGCTGCTNATCTACCACTTCACGCCNTCCAAATCTCCGTCAGNCAAGATGCAGGCTCTCGGGCTGAAGTGGCAGGGACAGCTGCGCGATTACGAAACGGGAGCACGCAACTACAACGCCTTCATCACAATCGGCATCATATCGGAGCTGCGTAAGTTTGACAGGATGACAAAGGGTATAGGCTCACGTCAGAATGAATATGATCTGCTCCACGACCTGCTCTACCGCATCCTGACGATACGCGGCATCAAATGATCATCTCATAAGATCGAGAATGGTGTTTTCGGAGGGATTGCGCGCAATCACCCTTCCGGCAGGATCAATCAGATAGCTCCGGTAGCCCTCGCCAAGATGATAGTCATTTCGGATACGCCGGGCATCAGGACCGGCCGCCAACAGGATATCGTTTAGGTTGAGGCTGTCGCGCGCTGCAATCTCCTCGACAAGTTTGCGCGACGAATCAAAATTGACCGATATGAAATTGAGGGTGTCTTTTGAGCTCCTTCCCAATCGGGAATCGACCCTGCGGACCATCAGGTCGTTGGTCATATTCCGCATTCTTGACATCGGATCGGCCGCCGACCAGAACGACAGAAGCACAAACTGACCCTTGAGATCAGACAGCTTCATTGTCCGCGCCGTATCAGCCAGCCCGGCGAGTTCAAACGAAGGAGCGCGATAGCCCTCGCGTGGCTGATAGACGCGCTCTGTATATGCTGCCACCGAGATGATGCACACGGCCACGGCAAGAAGAAATAATCCTATAGTCTTTTTCATAATAGAATAACACCGCTGCCGGCATTAAGGCTCACGAGCAGCGGTGTTATTCTTAGTTAATCGGTCTGTCGGTCATATTCCGGTTTTACGGGCATACGGCCCTGCTACCGACGATTGCAGATATTCCCCGNTCTGCAATATCTCTAACGGNGATCGGCCGGAAGCNCGGACAAGCCGGAGACCGATGAAACGCCCTAACCGGCCGGGAGCATCCGGACTGATATCGACACTTGCCGGAGATGGCGACATGAGACGGCTGACCAACATCTGATCGTCGCTGAAAAGCATCTCATTGCCGACGATCCTTCGCCACGCCTCCTTCTCGTTGGCCAATGCTCCGGCCCATTCATCATCGTTCCATCCTAACAGCAGTCCGCCATCCTCAATTCCGAGGTAATCGGCAGCAGTGGCAAGTACCGCACCCTCATAGGCCATCCGCTGCAGGAGCGATGGCGCCGACACCGAATCGGGAAAGGGATAACGCCCACTGATCCAGGCCTCGGCCACATCCAGNGGCAGCCTTTCAATGGTCTTATTGCGCCGCAGATAATCGGGAAACGANGNATACCCCTCGTAATCAGCTCCGAGATAATGGTTCAGAGCTATGATTATCACCGTATCGACCATTATGACGCTCTGACTGTATGGCGAAACCATGCCATACACCTTGGCGGGGAAATCATCAATCCGTCTGAGCGAGACACCCGCACCATAAAGCGGGGGCAGGAGACTGTCGACATCGCGGGAGAACAGGGTAAAGGCTCTGCTGGTTCTCTCTACTTTCAGCAGTGAATCACGGGTGGATGGCAAGAGAGTGCCGGGAGAAATGCCCCGCGTGACATAGAGCCATGCATCAGCGCCGTCTTCAACTTCCGGGTCAAGCGATGAGGTGTCGGACAGCTGCGCCACTGCCTTGTCGAGACGGACTATGTCGACTGACGCAGCTTCATGATGGGTCCGGCTCTCACCCGAGCAACCGCCGATCAAGGCAGCGCCCGCAATGAGAGCCGGCATAAGTATTCGTAAAGGTGAATGAGCCACCTCTTTCAGATCTTTTATTCTACACCGAAACCAGCGTCACGGATAGCCTGCTTGATCTCCTCAACATGATCCATGTTGCGTGTCTCAAGCTCCATGAGCAGACGGCAGCCGTTGATATTGTTGCCGGTGTCCACACGGTCATGCTTTACCGACATGATATTTCCGCCACACTTACCGATGATGGAGCAGATCTCGGCGAGCTGACCGGGTTTATCGGCGGTCTGGACAACGAGATTGCAGTCGCGGCCCGATTTCACGAGACCACGGTTGATGACGCGGTTGAGCGANGTAACGTCNATATTGCCGCCCGATACGAGNCACACAACTTTCTTGCCCTTGATGGGGAGCTTATCGAAGAGCACAGCGGCCATAGGNGTTGCGCCGGCGCCTTCGGCCACGAGTTTCTGCTTTTCGATGAGGAAGAGGATGGCGGCTGCTATCTCATCATCACTTACAGTGACAACCTTGTCGACATATTTCTTCACCATCTCGAAGGTGTTAACACCGGGCTCCTTTACAGCGATGCCATCGGCGATGGTAGATACGGAATCGAGATGAATGCGTTCGTTATGCTTGATCGACTCCTCCATCGAGGGAGCGCCCTCGGCCTGAACGCCGTAAACCTCCACGCTGGGTTTGAGAGTCTTGAGAGCGAATGCCACTCCCGAGATGAGGCCGCCGCCACCTATAGGAACGATAACTGCGTCTACATCCTCCATCTCGCGGAGAATCTCGAGACCGATAGTGCCCTGACCGGCAATCACCAGAGGATCGTCAAAAGGATGGACAAAAGTATAGCCGTGCTCGTCACGGAGTTCGATTGCCTTGGCGTAAGCATCGTCGTAGACACCGGGAACAAGGCACACCTCGGCACCGAGGGCCTTGGTAGCCTCAACCTTTGAGATAGGGGCGCCGGCAGGAAGACAGATGATGCTCTTGATTCCGTTGTGGGATGCACCGAGAGCAACGCCCTGGGCATGGTTGCCGGCCGAGCATGCAATCACACCCTTGGCCTTTTCCTCGGGAGTGAGCTGCGAGATCTTATAATATGCGCCTCTGAGCTTAAATGAGCCGGTGTGCTGGAGATTTTCGGGTTTGAGATAAACCTCTGCATCGGTTATTCCTTTTACCGGTCCGATAAGACGGGGGTGGCGTGCAACACCTGCAAGGACTTTGGAGGCGTTGAAAACTTCAGAAATATCAAGTTCTGCCATGGTATATTGTGATAAAAATGTGGTTATGATTGTTCGTGTTCAGTCAAATACTCCTTCGATCGACGCCTCGTCGGCATGGGAGTCGGGATCGACCGTCTCGCCATAAAACTGTTTCTCACAGAGATCAAATGTGGGCGACGGGAAGCGCTCGTTCTGGGAATACGGGAGTGTGGGATCGGCATAGACCTTGCTCATGAACCGGCCGTAGATCGGGAGCGCCATAGAAGCACCCTGACCGAGAGCCATGCCGTTGAAATGGATGTAGCGTTCATCGCCACCCACCCATGTGCCTGACACGAGCGAGGGTGTGAAGGCCATGAACCAACCGTCGGAGTTATCGTTGGTTGTGCCTGTCTTTCCTCCGGT
>WFLX010009213.1_pt1 | contig 12951 bp, 11 predicted proteins | sample 4967041 | NCBI WGS metagenome assembly WFLX01 (sample SAMN12857096, study PRJNA449069) | gut metagenome | isolation source: stool from male and female vole | host: Microtus ochrogaster | place: USA:Florida | collected 2017
GATATTGCGGTCAGTGTCGCGGGAATCATCCCAAATGCCAACCTGTCGCCCTATTTCCTTGGCTGTACCCGGAGTGTCGCCGGTGACAATCTTCACCTTTATGCCCGCATCAGTGACCTCGCGGACGGCATCGGGCACATCAGCGCGTACAGGGTCGGAGATTGCTACAATTCCGAGGAAAGTAAGGTTATCAGCCACCACCTTGCCGTCTTTGATGGTAGCGTCACCGTCGTTGATTTCTTGATAAGCGAAACCAAGAGTACGCATCGCCATGTTCTGATATTCGAGAAGTTGCGCATCGATTTCAGGCTTGGTCACACCGGCTGTGTTCTTACACATACCAAACACAATCTCAGGCGCACCCTTTACATAGAGGATATCCTTTCCTGTGGAAGACTTCACTACCGTAGCCATATACTTGCGTTCCGTAGTGAAAGGGAGTTCTTCAATGCGGGTTGCCTTGGCGCGGAGTGCTGCATAGTCAGCACCGCGTTCGGTGAGCCAAAGCAAAAGAGCACCCTCTGTAGGGTTACCCAACACTTGAGGCTTTTCTCCAGCGAGATCAAGCTGTGCGGTGGAGTTGACCGCAATACCCTCGAAGAGAACTTCATCAGATGGATTTCCGAAGAAATTTGTCTTGTAGATCTGCATCTGGTTTTGGGTAAGCGTACCGGTCTTGTCAGTGCAAATCACAGTGGTTGCGCCCATCGTCTCGCAAGCGTGCATCTTGCGCACGAGATTGTTGGTCTTGAGCATACGGCGCATTGAGTAAGCAAGTGAGAGAGTGACAGCCATCGGCAGACCTTCCGGCACAGCCACCACCACGAGGGTCACAGCGATCATCAGGGTCTGGAGCAGATAAGCGATGAAGTCTACCCACTCAAAACTGTTGCTGACAAAATACATTATTATCCTGCCCACCACGATGAGAGCGGCAAATGCATACGAAATCTTAGTGATGAGATCGCCAAGACCATCAAGTTGCTCGTTGAGAGGAGTCTTGACGCTGTCGTCGATCTGCGCTGCCTCAAACACCTTGCCGTTTTCAGTCTTGTCGCCTACAGCGAGCACACGCATCACTCCGTGTCCTTCCATGATCTTTGTGCCACGCATCACGTGGTTGCTCGGGAAGGTGGCATCCGGGTCAAACTGGTCGCGGTCGGTGGTCTTATGGCACATTGGCTCGCCGGTCAAAGTGGATTCGTCGATGTTTAGGGAGACAGCCTCCAAGAGTTCACCGTCGGCCGGCACTTCCTCGCCCGTGTTCAGAATCACGGTGTCGCCCACCACTACATCTTTCCTTGGCACCTGCATAGCATTTCCATTGCGGATCACCTGTACCGGTTCGTCATCGTTGACCTGGTTGAGGAGCGCGAACTCCTTGTCGGCCTTCAGCTCGAAATAGAAAGCGAGCCCTGTGGCGAGCAAGATTGCGATAAAGATACCCACCGGTTCGAAAAATACACTCGGGCCTTTGTCCAAGCCCCAATATTCATAGCAAGAGATACCGATGGAGAGCGCACCGGCGATCATCAATATAATGATCAGCGGATCGCTAAATTTTTCAAGAAACCGCTTCCAAAGCGGGACCTTTGCGGCAGGAGTCAGTATGTTGACTCCGTGTGTGGCACGGCTTTCAGCGACTTGCGCATCTGTCAGGCCGGCATAACGATGTTTTTCTGCCATATTTTTATATTTGTAAATTTAAATTCCTGTTATTGATGGGGTCTAACACCCTCAACTGAAAAATCTTGCAAAGATAGTGAAATTTGCGGAGAAAATGGTAAAACTTGCCTGCTAAAATGCTTGCTTTTCATATCCGAGCCTATACAAATCAGAGGCATGGAGTGGGATCGGAGCGTCACCTTTTAGAGGGGCCACATAGACGAGAGCCGGCTCTACATGAACCGCGAAGGAACCATCCCCATCTTTTGTGACGGTATAGTCAGCCGGGTTATACAAAGCATCGAGGCGAGCGATTGAACGCCGCAGACATGCCATGATCGGACGCCTGATCTCCGGTTGGGTGAGATCGGGAGCAGTGTCTTTCTCTCCACCGAAAAGTTCGTAGATTGCAGCGTAGCGTTTCTGAAATTTCTTCATCCTGTGCTCATAATGCTTCAGTTCTGCCGATGTCCGGGGGCGGTTGAAATTGACTCCGTTGCTTCCCATGCATAGCATAAGGGCATAGAGGGCCTTCTCGCGCCGGTGCATGCCGGTGGCTTTCTCATCAATATCAGGGAAGTAGATCTCCTCCTTATATGGGTCTATGACAATCGAACTGCGGATATTACGGCGCACGAGGAAAATGTCGAGAAGTTGCTTGTAGAATCCATGGAAATGAAACTGGTTGTCGCGTTCCTCAGAAGTATTGATGACAAAGACATCGCTGCTGAGCATATCGGTGAATTGGTCTACAAATCTCTGCACTATGGATAGTATATCATCATCTATTTCTATCTTTAGATAGTTGGCATACCGCGCTTCCCCCACGAAACTGTTTCCTATCTTGATGAGAATGGAGGGAGGGGTATTACGAAGCTGGGTAAATCCACATTTATTGCAGAGCAGATCTTTACAATATGTTCCTGTAGTCATTCCCAAAAGGGCATTATAAGCCCTTTCAATTCCCGGCTCCCCGAGTGCAGGGGCAAGGAAAGTGAGTATATCGCGGAATAGCACAGGGTCTGTACTGCTGTAATGCTCTATGATCTTAGGAATATACACAAAATGGAGTCCCGCCAGCTGAAACTCCTTGAATATCGACCTGTAGTTACCGCGTATTGCATCGTTGGTCTCCTGATCATATTCATTTTCCACATATATCGCTGTGGCGATATCGATATCGAAACTTGCCCGCGGGAGGGAGTAGACATCCCCGCTGAAATCACCTCCGGAGCTGAGCATGATGGTCAGTGCTATCATCAGGAGTGCCTCGGAATGCGCGCAAAAACCGTCGCTGACAGTCATTGCCCGGCAATCACCGAGAAGGTCTTCCCCCAATCCGCGGTCGGCTGAAGCACAGATAGTCTTCACAGCCTCGGCAAAGGATATGTCGCTGGCGGCAATGCGTATGTCGCGGTCTATTTCATATTTTCCGCATATATTTCGCCAATATTGCATCTCGCACGTATCAACTATTCTGTCGGCTTTTATGAGGTCGGCAAAGATGCGGGCGATCGCGGTCTTTTCTTGTTTGGTCATAGTTGTCAATTCTTCACAAGTTGCACTACTATCAGGCGTCCTCCGTCAGAACCCGAAAGCAAGATTTTCTTCCCCTCCGTAAGTTCCACATAGTCGCCCGGTTTGATCTGACGCTTGTCCGGACCTGTTACGTCCCACATATCGGGCAGACGGCGGTTGATCAGAATCCACTTGCCGTTGTGGAAATGAAAATCGCCTACCGGCTTCTTGTCTTCCGGCTTTATTCGCTCATTGGGAGTCACGAAGCGGTTGGCATGCCACATATACAGAGATTGCTTGTCATACACCATCAGACGATAGTTTTCCGGCAGGAATTTCCCTTTTGAAGGGGAATAATATAGGTTGAGCACCGGGAGCTGACCATGGTATTCGGTGCCGCAGAAAGGACANTTCGGCTTGGTGGAANTATCGAACACAAACCATTTTGCCTCACAGNNAGGATTCTGACAAGGCTGCATAAGGTCGGTGGTCTTGACAAGTGCAGTCTCCCATTCGTCGGCAGTAGGACGCTTGGAAGGATCATGAAGTCCGTCGATAAAAGCGCGGTCAAAGAGTTCCTTAAGGTAAGGACCGCATATAGTGTAGGGGAGCTTGTCTACATCCCCCTGCGGCAACTCCGCCTTCTGCATGTCGGCTACTTTCGGACGGTTGCTTTTGTCTGTAGGATGCTCGATGAAGAGAGCTTTCTCTCCCATCGACAGTTCCTCATCCCTGGCTGCATCCAGATCATTCACCTTTCCTCCCCGCAGCGGATGACGGTAGAGAAGATACATGTAGATCAACACCGCCAATGCATGGCGGTCGGTCTGTATGCTCGGAAGTTTCTTNTTCGGNTCGCCGATAGGAAGGGAACGAGTCTGCAGCACCTCCGGGGCAATGAAGTCGGGAGTGCCGACTACGTCAGGAGGATATTTTCCCGGCACTACAAGGCCGTCGCAGTCTATCACAGCCGCCTTGCCTGTCTCCGGATCCACGAGCACATTCTTATAGGAGAGATCGGAATGCGCAAGCCCTGCGGCATGAAGCCGGCGCACGGCACGTGCTATCTGGAGGCACACATGANAGTGGCTGAGCCAAGTACCNTTCTGGTCNGGTGTCAGGAATTTATTGCGGAGTTTTGCAGAAGCAAACCATTTACCCTCCTTCTCTTTTCCTTTAAACATACCGTCTCTGAAAAAGAAATGCTTCTGATAAGTCGGGCTGACTATTCCGAGTCTGCCATTCCACTCTACGAGTTTGGTAGGCCAACAGAAGAGATTTTCCCAATAGTCGCCACCCACCTGGCCGAATATCTTGTCGCGGTATTTGCCTACGATATTCTGCAGGCGGTCTTTGGCGTTGGCATCCTGAGGCTGACGGAAGAAACCTACCACATAGCTTTTGTCAGGACTGAAATAGACGTCCTTCATCGCGCCGGAGCCAATCACCTCGTCGACAAATTCTACTGTGGTGCCATCGCCGGCCTTAAGCTTTATTATATTTGACATGTATTTTTATGGTTTGCCTTGATTTATCATGATTTAGCATGTTTTATCATGTTTTATCATGATTGATCATTTATCAGGGGTTAATATAATATTGCAATGGTGCGGTCATCATGGTTGCCGGGGCTCCAAAAGTCAAGCCAGCGTAGCAGCTGCGATTCGGTATCTTTGTTGTGGTCGATGAGGTCGACACCGGGGATATCGTCTTTTGGGAAGCCGGTTTTCAGTGTGTCGTGAAACTCTTTCCAGCGCTCATAGTCGTTGAGGTTTCGGTCGGTCTCAAACATCGGATCTGAGACGCCGTCGGTCATCAGGTAAAGAGCGGTGAAATCGGGCACAATAGCCATGCGCAGACGCTTCTGCACTACCTCCGGATCGCGGAAGATCTCCGGCATGGTCAGGAATCTCGTCTGTCCTGAAAACTCCCCTTCATCGGGAGTGCCGAGAAGTTTCACTGTGCTATTGGCCTCATCATAGATAGCCATTGCGCCGTCGCCAACCCAGAAAGAGGCAATAAACCACCCGAAGTCGTATTTCTTGCAGATGGCAAACATCAGTGTAGTGGCGAAATCCCTGAGTTTCGAGTCGGCATTGGCAGCCGCCACTTTCTTGACAGCCTCATGTGCCTTCATAGCCCCTTTATAGATGATGTCAATGACCTGTCGGGTCAGGTCCGTGCGTTTGTCTGTATTGTCCCGGTCGGCTTCATATGCCCGTATGGCAGCCTCAAAGTCAGGATTGTCAATCAAAAGGCTCTTGCAGTGCTCCATTGCGGCATTGCAAGCTACTTCCGAACCTTTACGCGAATATTTGGCCGACCCTGCCCCATCTGCCACTGCCAATATATACCAATCCGATTGCCGGCAGTGATCTACGGCAAAATGATCGTCGCGGGGTTTCCCCTCCTGTGCATGGCTGCGACCTCGCCTGCTGGCGGCAACAATCTCTTTTCTCTTGCTTCCATCAACGCTCTCCACCCGGATATGGGCACTGTCGCTGTCCTCTTTGAAGTAGGGTATATTGATATCAGTGGGTATATCATTCCAAAGGTCACGNGGGTTAGGGTTGAAGGCGATGGGGATTGGCAGTTCGGAGATAGGTTCACCCTCCACTGTACGGTAACGCAGAGTGAGCGTGAAATCTCCCGGAGATACCGGTGTNCCTGTCAATGAGCATNTCCCGTCGCCGCTCAAGTTAAAATTGAGTCCGAGNGCATCCGCTCCTTCAAGAGTCACATCTGATATCCTGTCGGATGGAAGACTGAAACCTGAGGCATATTCTTTGCCGACCGTTCCGTTTGGCAGACGGATTCCGAGCGATTTTATTTCGTTTTCTATGAGTATTCGCTTGTTCATTCTATCTATTTTAAATTCCGACCACGCGGATTCAATCAGCCACTTGAGAAATGACTCCCGTTCGGAAGGAGGGATGCCCGATGACCGCATGATCCGGTCGAGGACATGAGCGGTTGGCGGTAGAATTGACTTTGTATGTCGGCGAGGTTTATTCATGACTTTGGATGTTAGCGTGAAGGAATGGAGTCAGGCATGAAGGTGCCGGGGGAAAGATAGATCTTGCCGGGACCGGTCACACGCAGCATACTGAGGCCCTCACCTCCGAGAAGATTGCCGAGCGACCAGTTTGACGACATCTGTCCTTCAGAGATATACTGCATGGCAATTATGTGGTCTTCATCCACTTCAATTGTCTCGCCGGGAGGGAGGGAGATGGTGATGGGAGTTCCCTTTGTATCAAGAAAGACAGTTGCACGTCCTGAGATTTTCTGCAGCAGGAGCCCCATGCCCCCCACAAGCCCGGAGATTGAAAGCTTTGTAGTGACGTCTACCTTCGCACTCGAGCCTACATATACACCGCGATGGCAGATGAGAGATTCCCCTTCAAGGCGTATGGGAAGTAGGCCGAAACGGCTCCCGATTACTATCTTGCGGGCCCGAGGGGTATTGTTGTAAAGGCGCAATATGAAAAGAGACTCACCCGAAAGCTTGGCGCCCAAGATGCGTCCGAGACCGGAGCCGTTGAAACTCAAATCCTTCTCTACGCCCGATTCGAGATATATCAAGGCCCCTTTCTCGGCGAAGAAACTTTCACCCGGCTCAAGGGTGACTTCCAGGTGCTGTACAAATTGACCTATAAGTTTGCAGTTCATGACAATATTAATTCTTATTAAGAATTAGACCCCATCTCATAAAATTTCAGAGCCTCCGGGGTCTTAGACTAAACTATTACATTTACTTCGGCNGGAGGGGGAGGAAGCTGGAGATCGGATGTCGCGCCGATGGAGCGGTTGCCGATTCCGATGGAGTCGGAGACCCATTTGAAAAATTTGCGGAATCCGGTGCTGTCGAGCGTATCGAGCGAATAGACACTGTCCGTAAGCTCTTTTAGAGGCTCTGTCTTGGCATTCATACCCGCAGCACANGCTATTATTGTGCCCCACTTTCGTTTCTTGACTTCAGGTATCATCTCCCTGTAAAGTTGGATGTCGGAAGGTTTGCCGTCGGTCATTATAAAGANGAGGGGCATCCAANCACCCTTTTGCTCGGCGGTGCCACGCCGCACCTCTGTGTCGATTTTCTCGCAAAGGAGTTTCAGGGCAAGCCCCGTATGTGTGGGGCCACTCTCCGGAGTAGTTATTNCAGGAAGCNGAAGTTCGTCGAGGGGGGTAAGCGGAAGTATTTGCTTCACTTCCCTGTCGAAGGTAATGATGCTGATGCTCACCGACTCAAGTGCGAAAGGATCCTGACGGAGACTCGAGAGCATTGTCTCGAGTCCCACCTTGACGGATTCTATCGGCTCGCCGCGCATTGAGCCGGAAGTGTCGATCAGCAGATATACTGGAAGCCTTCTCATACTACGATATTCACTTCGGGCGGTGGCGGCGGAAGTTCACTGAGACCGGTAGGTTCGCCGAGTCCATCGTCCACCTTCATAGAGCTGGTGCTTACTGAAGCTGAAACCCATTTGAAGAAAGCCTTGATTGTCGCGCTGTCAGCAGTGTCGAGCTGCACCACACACTCTGTGATCTTCTTCAGAGTGTCGGTATTGGCACCCGAACCGGCAGCACACGCCACTACCATTCCCCATTTTCCTTTCTTAAAGTCAGCGATCCCCTTGTTGAGATCATCGGTAGGTTCACCGTCGGTCATGATGAATACGAGTGGTTTCCAATCCCCTTTCTTTTCCATCGTGGTCTTTGTCACTTCCTGATCTGCCCTCTTCGTGAGAAGCGAAAGTGCCTCACCGAGAGCGGTGCAGCCGCTGGCCTGAAGATTGGGTTGCTGGAAAGCGGAAAGCTCTGTAAGAGGAGTCACCTGCCGGGCAGTGCTGTCGAAAGTGATTATACTTAGATATGCTGTCTCAAGGGCGTATGGATCTTGGCGGAGGGTTGAGACGAGAACCTGCACGCCATTCTTTACTGCCTNNATAGGCTCGCCAAACATTGAGCCTGAAGTGTCGAGCAGAAGATAAACCGGAAGTCTTCTCATAATTCTAAAAAATCTGCAATTTCGCAAGCGAAATTTGAGTGGTTGATATTATTTAGCGTAGTTGATGACAATACGCTTGATAGTCTCGCATATATTGGGATCGGGAAATGCATCGCCAATGGCAGAGAATTTCCATTCACCGTTGCGGCGGTAGAGTTTGCCCATTATCAGGGCTGTCATGCCGCGATATTGAGGTTCGGCTGCCACATCATATGATGCAAACACCTCCTTCACCTTCGTCGGAGTCCCCTCATACATGCGGATGGAAGCATAGGGTATCTGTGAGAAGTCTTCGCGTCCGCAGTTGTTGAGGAAGAAAAATATCTGCTGCACATTTGGGCTTACGCGGTTGAGGTCTACGGTCAGGATCTCGTTGTCAAGTCCGTCGTCACCTGCCTGGTCACCCTTCAGGTCATCTCCGCTGTGGTGGAGTGCCCCGTCGTTGGAGTCTACCTTACCGGCAGGCATACCGTAACGTGAGAGAAATTCCATGCGGTAGAGCGGTGAATAGATATGATCTACGAGTTTTCCATCGGCATCTACCATTACGCAGGAAAGGTCAAGGTCTACGTCTTCAACAGTTTTTCCAAGACCGAGAAAACCACTTTTGACGATTGCGCCCCAGTTGCATCCTACACAAAATTGAGTGAGTTTCGAGCCATTACCCTTTTCGAGGTTGATGCGCTGGCCCTTTTCCAATCTAATAGCCATATTATTTCAGTCGACAAATAATTATACAATATCGTTTTTTCAAACGTATTTATCCACAAAGAATTGCAATCCACCTTTGTAGCCGCTTCCCATCGCCTCGAATTTCCAAATCCCGCCTCGCTTGTAGAGNCGTCCGAATTCTACTGCAGTCTCGATAGAGAAGTCCTCATCGAGATCATACTTGGCTATCTCCTCGTTTGTGAGGGCGTTGTAGATACGTATGTATGAGTTGTGAACCTGTCCGAAATTTTGCCGGCGTTGCTCAGCCTCATGGATTGTAACCGTGAAGATTATCTCATTGATGCGGGGATCCACTTTAGAGAGGTCTACTGTTATAGTCTCGTCATCGCCACCATCGCTGTTGCCACCGGTGCGGTCATCGCCCGACGACTCCACAGCCCCGTCAGGTGAAACCTGATTGTTGTAGAATACGAGGAACTCATCAAGCGGAATTTTTTTGTTTTCTCCCAGCATGAAAGCGGAAGCGTCAAGGTCAAATTCATAACCCGTGCTNGTGTTGGGGTCCCATCCAAGACCTACTCCTACCTTTTCGAGACCGATCTCGATACGCTGTCCTTTTTGAAGATTAATTGCCATATCCGTATTATTTTAAGTGATTATTTATATTTCTTAGTCCCCNACCNCTCAACCCTTTTTCTATACTGCAAAGATAGCATAAAATTCACACTTTCAGCAATAATCTGTAATATTTCAGCAAAAAAAGGCATTTTTAGCGTTGATTAGGTTGCAATGTTGCAACCCTTGATCCCTCACTATTTCGCGTTATAGGAATATTGATCCATCAGGTTGGCAAGGAAATCGCTNTACGACCGCAAGATATCAAGCAGCGAGGTTTGTGCCGCCTCATTCTGCTTGGAAAACAATGTGCCGCTCGTGGAGTTGGTCATGAGTTTTCCTTGCAGAGTCGGTGACACACCGCTGATATCCTCCAGCATCTGCAATTCTATCTTAAGCAACTCGCTGATGCCTATGTTGGTGGAATTGGCACTCACCTGNGTNGGCATAGCCACTCCCGGGCGCGCACGGTAGGGAATCACCCCATTGAAAGAAGCCCATTCATTTGCAACATCCTGAAGATCCATTCCTGCCGGAAGACTCTCATCAGGAAAAAGAAGCACTCCTTTCGCACTCGAACGCATTATAAGGTCATGAAGTGTGATAAGACGGTTGACGTATCGTTGCTGGTCGATGATATCACTTATGTAAGAATGTATCTCGCCGTCAATATAAGGGTAAGCTTTAAAGACATAGGGATGACGCGACACNGTCTGTGACACCCGCAGCAAATCCCCGTTATGTGCAAACCAAAAGCATCGCCATCCCGTGCGCACTATCGTCTTGAAAGAGTCGGCCTTCTTTCCTTTTCCTCCTTTCCACAACTCTTCAATCGGCTCGATCCGAAGACTGCTTGNCCCCTCATCATGGCTCAGACACATCACCTGAATATCCTTGTGCCACACCTCAGTGACACAGCATCCATCCATTCCCCTCTTGTCAGCTCCATAAAGCGACACCAGCTTTGCATAGTCATCAGAAGACTTACAGAATTTCTCAATGAGNGTACCGAAACTNACCCTATGCACTTCACCTATAAGGTCAATNTCNTCNCCACGCGGATCATATCCATTGGAATGGAAGAAGAAATTGTCAGGGGTCACAGGGAGAATGCGTTCACCCTCCAGTTTCACCGACACAATACCGGAAATCAGGAATTCCTCAAGAAGACGCGGCGACAGTTCCTCCATACGGTTTTCCTTATACCATCGGAGTCTTCTCGCATTTGCCTCCCTGAGTTCCTGACCTGTCATGCCGCTGTTTTTCTTAGATAGAAGCGGCACCTTGTATTGAGAACGATAAAGCCCCACCACATTCCGGAGAACGCGGCGGAGCAGATTGTTCTTAAGGGGCTCTTGTCCTTGGCGTTGTATAAATTCGCGCTCTGTCATGCGTCCCTCGGGAGTCGTGATAATGTCATCCCACTGTTCGCCATAGACATATCGTTTGCAACGTGCGCGATCTGCGCGGAAAGCATCCATACGGCTCCATGCCGTATGGGCACTGTTAAAAATACCGGTCATGATAATCGTTTTTTCGCGCAAAGATACAACGCTCTCCCCCTCCTTCCCCCTTATTCTGATCAATCCCCAGACTCAATAAAGCCGAAAAATCCTCTCCATCATCTGCCACTTTTGGTCGGAAGAGGCNTTCGGATCGCAACCCTGGTATTTTGCCACATGAGCTTCCCATTCAGCCTGNCTGGGAAGTGTGGAAAGACGCGCCATAGCCTTGTCCCACTCGAAATCGAGCGGGGTCTCCACTATCATTGTGAGTATATTGCCATGTATATAGATTTCCATTTCGAGGATTCCGACCTCGCGGATACCATCGCGAACCTCCTTCCAGTTGCCCTCCGGCGAATGACAAGCCTTATAAAGCTCGANAAGCTCGGGATTGTCGCTTATAGTCAGAGACTGCACATACCGCTTGGTNGGCATACCGAAATCCTTGACGGGATAACCGTTTTTCTCCATTGCCCTATGTTTTTAGGATGATACCTCTAAAATTCCACCAAGATGCGGAAGACTTCTCCTCTATGGGTGTTCCAGTAANCAAGGGTTTCGGCAGCCTGCTCCGGCTTGACTACTGCCGACACGAGGGCATCCACCGGACAGGTGCGGCGCTTCATGTATTCCTTCACTGCCTTGAAATCTTCAGGGAGGGCATTGCGCGAGCCTCTGATGTCAAGTTCCTTCTGCACGAACAGTTTGGTCTGGAAAGTGACNGGAGCCGGAGAATANCCTATGCATACCACTCGTCCGGCAAATGACACTTCGCTGACNGCAAGGTTNTANGTAAACGGAGACCCGACAGCNTCTATCACAACGTCAGNGCCATCTCCTCCGGTTATCTCCATCAGTCGGTCATGGAAATCTTCTGTCGTTGAGTCAAGTCCGTAGGTAGCCCCAAGTTGCTTGGCAAGCTCAAGTTTCTTCCCGTCAATGTCTACGGCTATCACCCTTGCACCACGCAGGGCGGCGCGCACTATAGCTCCGAGACCTATCATGCCGCAACCTATCACCATGACGGTGTCGATATCTGTGACTTCTCCTCTCGCTACGGCATGAAAACCGACGCTCATCGGCTCAATCAGCGCGCATTCCTTGACGCTAAGTCCGTCTGCCTCCACCACCTTTTCCCAGGGCACTGCGATATACTCCTGCATGGCACCATGCCGCTGCACACCGAGAGTCTGATTGTCGCGGCAAGTATTGGGACGGCGACGGCGGCACGATGGGCACTTTCCGCAAGCAGTATAAGGATTGACAGTGACGTGCATTCCCTTGCTGAAAAGACCTGCGGGCACATCGGCTCCTATTTCCTCTACAGTGCCGCCGATCTCATGCCCGGGCACTACGGGAGAAATGGCAAGCGCATTCAGTCCGAGATATGTGTTGAGGTCAGACCCGCAGAATCCTACATATCCTATCTTTATCAGCACTTCATCAGGGCGCAGCTCAGGCTTTTCACACTCTTCAATGNNTACTCTNTCTTTTCCTTCTATCNGTATCTGTTTCATTTTCTTTTAGGATTTAATTGTTGATGGTAGTCCAAGTTTAATCATGAGAAATCATGATAAATCATGAAAATCTACTACTCCGACATATTCTTTATATAAGGGAGGTCCGGAAGGTCGCCGAAGCCATAAAAGCGTCGGGCATTCTCGCCGAGGAAGAGGCTTTTTTCGCGGTCAGTAAGGCGGTCGCTCTTCAGGATGAAGTCATAGCTCATGCGGTAGGTAATGGCGGTGATGGTGCGTGGATAGTCGCTCCCCCACATCAGTTTCTCCATGCCTACAAGGTCGGCGGCCTCCTTGATAGCATCCACAGCCCCATTGAAGGGATAAAACTCTGACTTGAAGAGCCATGTTATGCCGCCGGATTCTATCATGACGTTCGGATGCCTCGCAAGCTTTATCTGCTCTTGCCAACCAGGACAGATCACCATCCTGAACTGCCCGCCAGCCA